>Ga0181526_10000187_pt1 | contig 67123 bp, 60 predicted proteins | sample PEATcosm2014_Bin_35_FD_119750 | JGI IMG/M metagenome (GOLD analysis project Ga0181526, IMG submission 119750) | Peatland microbial communities from MTU Mesocosm Facility, Houghton, MI, USA - PEATcosm2014_Bin06_30_metaG | ecosystem: Environmental > Terrestrial > Soil > Wetlands > Peat | place... | reverse complement strand
TGTGTGGAAGCCCGAATAGTAGAAAAGCAGGGACCAAGAGAACGAGGGAACAAGGGAACAAGAAGGAATCTAGCTTGACACCTTGCCCCGCCGCCCCTGATACTGCCAACATGCTGAACTCAAGGGAATACGGAACCGAGGTCATGGCCATGTGTATGCCACGTGGACCCGTCCGTGCGACCCTTGAGCGGCGAATGCGGTAACAGCGCAACCGATTCTGAAGTTGAGCGGCCCGGGTCCCAACGCGGATGCGGGCCGTTTTGCGTTCCACGCTTTTACTTTTGGTCGAGTGTATTCACAGAAGGAGATCCCTATGCCGGAACCGAAGCAGTATCAGCTTGCCACCCAGGCCGTGCATGCCGGCCAATCGGTAGACCCCGCTACCAACTCGCGCGCGGTGCCCATTTACCAGACCACCTCGTATCTGTTCAACGATGCCGACCACGCCGGCCGCCTGTTCGCGCTGCAGGAGTTCGGCAACATTTACACGCGCATCATGAACCCGACGACCGACGTGCTTGAGAAGCGCGTGGCAGCGCTCGAAGGCGGCGCGGCGGGGTTAGCCACGGCCTCGGGCCAGGCGGCCGAGACGCTCACCATATTGACGCTCGCGAGTGCGGGCGAAGAGATCGTTTCCACCACGTCGCTCTACGGCGGAACGTACAACCTCTTCCACTACACGCTGCCTAAGCTGGGAATCGTGGTGCGCTTTGTGGATGCGGACGACTTCGACGGCCTGCGCGCGGCCATCAACGACAAGACCCGCGCCGTTTACACCGAGACGCTGGGCAATCCCAAGCTCGACGTGGTGGACATCGAGAAGATCGCCACGATCGCTCACGAGCACAAGTTGCCGTTGGTGATTGACAACACCTCGGCCTCGGCGGCGCTGGTGCGGCCCATCGAGTGGGGCGCGGATATTGTGGTCAACTCGGCAACGAAGTTTCTCGGCGGCCACGGCACCTCGATTGGCGGCGTGATTGTGGATGCGGGCAAGTTCGATTGGGCGGCCTCAGGGCGTTTCAAAGACTTTTCCGACCCGGACCCGTCTTATCACGGACTTTCGTATACCGAGGCCTTCGGGCCGCTGGCTTTCATCCTCAAGGCGCGTGTGCAGGGGCTTCGGGATACGGGCGCGGCTCTCTCGCCTTTCAATGCCTTCCTGATTTTGCAGGGGATCGAGACGCTGCATTTGCGGCTGGAGCGCCACTCGCAGAATGCACTGGCCGTGGCCAAGCATCTGGAGCAGCATCCAGGCGTCGCGTGGGTCAACTATCCGGGCCTTGAGTCCAACCAGTATTACGAGCGGGCGAAGAAGTACCTTCCGAATGGCCAGGGCGCCCTACTCACCTTTGGCGTGAAGGCAGGCGCAGAGGGCAGCTATGAGGCAGGGAAGAAGCTGATCGATACGCTGGAGCTCTTCTCGCTGGTGGCCAACATCGGCGACGCCAAATCGCTGGTGATCCACCCGGCCTCGACGACTCATGCGCAGCTATCGCCGGCTGAGCAGGCGGACACAGGCGTGACTCCCGAGCTGGTGCGGCTGAGCGTGGGCATCGAGGATATTCGCGATATTCTTGCCGATCTTGACCAGGCGATTGAAGCGGCAAACGGCCACAAATTCGCATGTAAAGCCGAAAGCGCGGGTCTTGTTGCACAATGAAGGTTATGACCGAATCGAGCACCGGGGCCGACGCCTGGCCAGTTCCACGAGGGACCGGGGGAGCAACTCTCAATCCCACGTATGAGGGCGATTTCGTGCTCGACGAGCACCTGCTGCTGGAGTGCGGACGCGCGCTGGCCGGCGTTACGCTGCATTATGCGGTGTATGGCCGGCTGAACGCGGCTCGGGACAACGCCGTGCTGGTCTGCCACGCGCTCTCCGGCTCGGCCCTGGTGGGTTCGTGGTGGCCTGAGATCTTTGCCCCCGGCGCGGTGCTCTCGCTGGACCACGATTTCGTGATCTGTATCAACATGATTGGCTCCTGCTATGGCTCGACGGGACCCGGCTCGGTGGATCCGGAGACCGGTAAGAGTTACGGACCGGATTTTCCACTGGTCTCTATTCGCGACAACGTGCGGGCGCAAGCCAAGCTGCTTGATTCTCTCGGAGTCCGGCGGCTGCGGTTGGTCTTGGGTGGGTCGATCGGCGGGATGCAGGCTCTCGAGTGGGCGATCCACGACCCCCAGCGCGTGCAGCGGGCGCTGATTATCGGGGTGGCGCCGCTTTCGGCGATGGGGCTGGCTCTTAATCACCTACAGCGGCAGGCTATCCTGCACGACCCGGATTGGATGGGCGGCCACTATCTGCCGCAAAGGCCTCCGCGGCGGGGGCTGTCGCTGGCCAGGCAAGTGGGCATGATGAGTTACAAGTCGTCGGAACTCTTCGACGAGCGCTATGGACGCAAGCCCAACCGCAACGGCGAAGATCCCTGGGGGCTGGACAACCTGGGCGGGGGGCTGGTGGGCGGACGTTTTGACATTGCCGGCTACCTCGACTACCAAGGGGAGCGCTTCGTCGAGCGCTTTGACGCCAATTCGTACCTGGCGATTATGCGCATGATGGACACCTGGGACCCGCTCCGCGGGTTCAGTTCGCCCGAGGAGGCTTTTGGCGGGATTCGCGCCCGACTGAGCTTTATCGGGATTAGCTCTGACTGGCTCTTTCCGCCCCAGAACGTGCGCGACTTTGCCTACACGATACGCGCGGCCGGGGTCGCGGCCGACTACCGGGAGATGACCAGCGCCCACGGCCACGACGCTTTCCTGGCCGAACAGGCAGAGCTGGTGCGGCTGCTTCAGTAGGGCCGGGAACCATTTTTGAGATTCAGGTGTCTAAGCCGTTATGCGCTCTAGGAAGCGGCAAGCCGGCGTAGCGGGCAGAGGAAGCAGCTTGAAGCGGTGTTTTGCCGGGGTTGTACTCCATTTCGGCATTTCAACCTGCCAATCCGGTTTCCAAAGCCGTGCCGAAGAGGGCCGGAGCATGACTTGCCACGGGAAATCTTTCCATTCCTGCACGACTTTGCTTGTCACGAGAGGCAGGGCTTTCTATAATCCTTCCAACACCGCATTGGAAGCCGTGGTATTGTTTCTGCATCACCCCGGCGTGCAACCGCACAAAAAGGGTTGCGCATTTCGCGAGCGAGTGCTTAACATTGACCTCCATTTTGGCATTTCCCAGGAGCACTGAATGAAGAAGTTAGTTTTCGCGTCTGTCTTGGCATTGGCGAGCATCGGCTATGTTGCCTCGCCCATGCTGCGAGCCCAGGATTCGATCACCATCAAGGATCCTCAAGAGTTCAACGCCTATCAATTGGCCAACACACAAAGCGATCCCAAGACCAAAGCGGGCCAGCTGGAAGACTTCCTGACGAAGTATCCGCAGACGGTCATCAAGAATGCGGTTCTCGACACATTGATCGACACCTACCAGAGCCTGAGCGATGCTGACCACACGCTCAGCGCGGCCGGCCGGCTGCTGCAAGTCGATCCCAGCAATATGAAGGCCATCTTCATCTCGGTCTTCATCAAGAAGGGCCAGTGCGCCAAGACGAGCGATGCGCAGACCTGCGACGACGCCGCGGCGCTTGCAGAGAAAGGGCTCACCGCCCCCAAGCCTGCCGCCACCAAAGACGACGAATGGAAGAAGCTGACCGGTGCAACCTACCCGGCCTTCCACTCGGCAATCGCATTGGACGACATCCTCTCCAAAAAGGACCTGAAGGCCGGGATCTCGGAGTATCGCACGGAGCTGATGCTCTATCCAGCCGATCAAACCACGAAGATGCCAGGGTTGTGGGATACGCTACAATTGGCCGAAACCTATGTCAAACAGGAGCCTGCCGATGCCAAAGCGGCGCTTCAAGCAGCAGCCGCGGTTAGAGCGGCAACCGATCCCGATGCCAAGGCTGCGGCTGTGAAAGCCGCCAAGGCAGCCAAAGATGCGGATGGAAACGACCTGGTGCAGGCAGTCTGGTTCTACGCTCGCGCCTGGAACTTTGCCCCGCCCCAGTTGAAAACTCCCATCGAAACCAAGATGAAGTTCTACTACACGAAGTATCACGGCAATGCTGACGGTCTGGATGCGGTAAAGAGCTCGGCAGCCGCTACAGTCTTTCCGCCGGGGGACTTTAGCCCTGCCCCTGCCGCAACGCCGGGTGAAATCGTGCATAAGCTGATGGTGGAGACCACCGATCTTGGTAGCCTAGCACTCAGCGACAAGGAGTTCATTCTGGCGAACGGCGAACAGGAAGATGCCGACAAGCTCTGGGGGAACATGAAGGGCAAGGCGACGCCGGTTCCGGGAGAGGTGATCTCGGCCACAGCTTCTGTGATTCAGCTCGCGGTATCTCCAGATGCCAAGGAAGGCAATCCGAAGTATGCCGACTTCATCGTCAATCTGAAGACACCCTTGGCCGACAAGGATATTCCGGCAGCAGGCACGGTCTACGGGGTTCAGCCCGCGGCTGAGTTGGACGGCACCTATGACTCTTATACACAGGTTCCGGCCACAGACACGAGAGTGCAAACTGCGCAGATCGTGCTCAGCGGTGGCGTCATTGTGCCGGAGAAGAAGAAGGCCCCGGTGCACCATCCTGCCGCCAAGCCGTCGGCGGCGCACCACCCGGCCGGAAACTAACCGGCTAAGTATTGTTTGATTGACCGCGCCGAATGGGAGAGCCTCCGGCGCACCGCATCCTCCTCCTGGGTCATCAAGGGCAGCCCCTGTCGGGCTGCCCTTTTTTCGCACCTCGACTCCTCGACGAGAGACTTTCTGCGCAGTGGTGTTAGGCTAAGGGGGAGAATGGAACGATCGAGAGTCTTTCCTGCCGTACTGGCTATCGCCGCCCTGGCCGTTGCCTGGGCACCCCTTGAAGCTCAGACGGAGCAGAATTTGTCAGCGCCTGAGCCTAGCCACGTGCGCAAGGCCTCACCGCGGACCATGCCGTTTCCTCCGGGCAGCGGTAGCTCCGGACCTGCCGCCCTCAAACCCCACCCTCTTGAGTTTCGTCCCTTTGATCGGATGAGCCCGCAAGATCGCGATCTGGCGGCGGACGCCGAGTCCTCGATCGACGAAAGAGCCGGGTTTGCAGGACTGGAGTTCAATCAGGGCAAGTGGAGCTACCAGCAGATTGTCTGCCCGACGCTGCCCAATCACCTGCTCTTGCATTTCACGCGCAACAATGGCGCAGGCGACGTCAGCGTCTTTTCGGCTTCGATTCCGCGTGGCGGCGACGGTCGGGTGCGCATCATCCCCATTATTCGGCGCGGCTACTCGTTGTTTTCGCCCGCACCGATCAACGCGCTGACGATTTCGGCCTTCAACCACATCCGGGCTGAGGAACACTCGGAGGAGGCTCCCGCCTGGCTTGAAACCGGTCTCTGCTACGCCGCTCTGGCGGGCGCGCACCCGCTGGCCGCGCCGCCGGAGGAGACGGATGCCAAGAAGCTGCCCTCGGCTCCGCCGGGCAGGCTGGTGATTCCCATGCACGGTGGCGCCGTCATTTCATTTACCGATGTCTCCACGATTCCCCGGCCGACGCAGTGGACGATGACCTTCAACGGCAAGGGAAGGCTGCTGAAGGCCACCCATTCGGCGGCGCCGGGATCGAAGGAAAAGGCCGTCGCGCGGACACCGACCGAGGTTCAAGGAAAGCCTGTGAAGGCAGCCGATTCAGAGGCGAAGGCGATTCTGATCAAGTGAGAGAAGCAAGGGACAGAGATCAGAGGTCAGAGGTCAGTTTTGGCCTTCAGGAATCGTGCAGAATCGTCTTCCAATAAAGCACCGGCGTATCTCGAAGATGCTTGACAGACACGGAAATCTGCGATGATTCCGGTTGATCCCTGATCCCTGATCCCTAATCCCTGATCCCTGTCCTCTGATCTCTGACCCCTGTCACTCTCCGAGCATGATGCGCTGAATTCGCGTTGCGCGGCCCGTCTGGGGATCGCAGGCCAATAGCGCGGCGCACATCTTCGGGTTTCCCTTGGCGGCTTCAAACTTGCCGGGCATTCCAGTGAGAAATCTCTTCAACACCAGATCCTTCTCGACGCCGATCACGCTGTCGTAGGGGCCGCTCATGCCTACGTCGGTCTGGTATGCGGTGCCGCCGGGCAGCACGCGCTCGTCTGCGGTGGGAACGTGGGTGTGTGTGCCCAGCACGGCGGTGACGCGGCCATCGAGGTGCCATCCCATGGCGACCTTTTCGCTGGTGGCCTCGGCGTGAAAGTCCACGACAATGACTTTGGCTTCGATGCCGGCCAGCAGGCCGTTAACGGTGTGGAAGGGGTCGTTGGTCGTGTTCATGAAGACGCAGCCCTGCAAATCGATGACCGCGTAGTCCACACCGCTTTCGGTCGTTCCCTCGAAGATGCCGTATCCGGGCAGGCCGGGCTGAAGATTGGCAGGCCGGAGGACGCGGCGCGGGCGCTCCTGGCTGCCGGCAGCGACCGAGTTCATGTAATCCATCAGTTCGCGCTTGTCCCAGACGTGGTTGCCGGTGGTGAGCACGTCGGCGCCCATGTCGAAGAGGTCGTCGGCGATCTGCGGCGTCAGGCCGAAGCCGCCGGCGGCGTTTTCCGCATTGATAATGACCAGTTCGACATCGTGCGCCTGGCGGATGTGGCCGATGTGTTCGCGCACAATGCTGCGGCCCGCGCTGCCGAAGATGTCGCCGATGAAAAGAATGTTCATGATGCTCCAGAGATCAGGGATCAGGGGTCAGGGAAAAACCCGTCCAGCCCAGTGTCTTGCCTGACCCACAAATGAACTGCAACTGTTAAGGTTTCTCCGATTCAAGGGGACTGCGAACGCCCAAGATACAACACTCGTCATTCGCGCCAAGGACTGAGAAATTCTTTCTGGCTTGGGTTAGACTCAGGCCACCGTTTGGCCCTCCGCGGACTTCATCTGCATCGTGGTCGTCTTGCCCATCGTCCTCCCAATAGCAAACGGGGCACATTTCGAACGCCCCACGCTCCTCCAATGTGAGAAATCGGCAACAAGGGCAGGCGTGCTTCGTGTCTCCCGCCGGCTTGGTAACATTCGTGAAGGTCACCGAAATATTCCCTCAGAGAGATAGTCATTCCGGGGTTTCTGACCCCTGATCTCTGATCTCTGATCTCTGATCCCTGTTTCTCATTAGCGGGAAGAGGATCACATCGCGAATCGATTTCGAGCCGGTCAGCAGCATCACCAGCCGATCGATGCCAATGCCCTCCCCGCCGGTGGGAGGCAGCCCGTAAGCCAGAGCGCGCACATAGTCCTCGTCCATCTGGTGGGCTTCGTCGTCGCCCCGGTCGCGCTCGGCAAGCTGTTGGGCAAAGCGCTTGTGCTGCTCGACCGGATCGTTCAGCTCGCTGAAGGCGTTGCCCAACTCGAAGCCGCCGCAGAAGAACTCGAAACGCTCGACGTGGTCAGGATCATCCGGCTTCTGTTTCGACAGCGGCGAAACCTCGACCGGGTAATCGTAGATGATGGTCGGCTGGATGAGGAAGGGCTCGACGACCGCTTCAAAGAGGTTGTAGACGGATTTGCCCACCGGCGCGCTCTTGAGCGAATCGTAGTAGACGGCGGTGATGGCGCTGTGGATCGTCTTCAACTCGGCGATCCGCTCGGGGCTCAGGCGCGTCGTCTCGCCAACAGCCTTCTCCAGCGAACTCATGGCCGCGTGAAGCCGGGCTTGCAGCACCGGGGCCGACTCGAAGGCTGCGATGGCCGGCTTGGCGCCTGCCTCCTCCGGCCAGTACGCGCGAATCGACTCGTGCATCGTCAGCCGTTGCCATCTTGCCAGATCGATGGTGTGGCCATTGAACTCGGTCACCGTGGTCCCGTTCACCTCGCGCGCGACGAATGCGAAGATCTCCTCGGTCATCTGCATCAGGTCGTGATAGTTGGCGTAGGCCTGGTAGAACTCGAGCATGGTGAACTCAGGGTTGTGGTGCGTGCTCACGCCCTCGTTGCGGAAGTTGCGGTTAATCTCGTAGATGCGGTCGAAGCCACCCACCACTAGCCGCTTCAGATAAAGCTCCGGCGCGATGCGCAGATATAGGTCCTGATCGAGCGCGTTGTGATGGGTTTTAAAAGGCCGCGCTGCCCCGCCGCCGGCGATCTGCTGCATCATCGGCGTTTCTACTTCGAGGTAGCCGCGCTCGTCGAAGAAGCGGCGGACTGCCTGAAGAGTCTTGGCTCGCTTGACAAAGACTTCGCGGCTGTCAAGGTTGGTAAAGAGGTCGACGTAACGCTGGCGGTAGCGTAGCTCGACATCGGCCAGACCGTGAAACTTCTCCGGCAGGGCAAGCATGGCCTTGGCCAGAAAGGTCAGCCCCTCGACGTGGATGGTTAATTCTCCAGTCCGCGTGCGGAAGAGATAGCCCGAGACGCCGATGTGGTCGCCGAGGTCGAGGAGCTTGTAGAGCGCAAAGCCCTCTTCGCCGACAGCGTCGAGGCGCACATAGATCTGGAGCCGCTGGCCGCCCTGCTGGAGGGTTGCGAAGCCGGCCTTGCCCTGCGCTCGGATGGCCATGATGCGTCCGGCGACGGCCACGGTGGTGCGGGGGGCTTCGAGAGCCTCGGCTTGCGCCTCTCCCCACTTTTCGCGTACCTCGGGGATGGTGTGCGAAGCAGGGAACTGGTTGGGATAGGCCGCCTGGCCCAGCTTGACGATCTCCTCGAGTTTTGCCTTGCGCAGGTCGAAGAGGCTGCGCTCAAATTCCGAATCGAACACTCTGAATCCTTCCATTTGTCCGGCTTAGGTCCAAAGGGAAGTATACCCGCTCGCTCGTTGGCCCTGTATGCTGAAAGGGAGCCTCCATGCCCTTCAACCGCCCCATTCCGGAGTCGAAGCTGCCCAGGAAGGCCTCCAGCGGGCTTGGCGCGTACGTCGAGGCCGAAAAGCTGATGCAGATCGCCATTGTACTGCCATCAGCGGTCTTTATTGGCTGGCTTGCTGGCGCTTGGCTGGATAACCGCTTGCATCATTCGTGGATTACGCTGGTGGGAATCATCCTCGGAAGCATCGCCGGGTTGACTGCAGCGGTGCGGATGGCGTTGGCTGCTGTGGCCGATCCCAAGACGGAAAAGAAGAATGAAGGCGGGATCGGAGCGGGAAGTCCCGGAAAACATTCATGAGACAAGATGTCCATCCGATTACCAGCCTCAGCGATGAGGCCGTGAGTAGTCTGCTCCGAAGGTCCCTGCGTAACACGTTGATTCTGGGTGTTGTTTCCGCGCTGGTGCTATGGATGGCTTCAGGCTGGCGCAATGGGGCTATGCTGGCGACCGGCACCCTGATCTCGGCGGCAAGTATTTGGGAATGGCAGCGCCTCGTCTGTCTGGTGAACGCCAAAATGGACCAGCAAAAGACGCCTATGAACGCTTCTGTTGTGGTTCTCTTCTTTGTGTTCAGGCTCACCGTCTTCGTAGGGGTGATTTATGTTAGCCTGAAATGTTTCCAGGGCTCGCCGGTGGCGATGCTCTGCGGCCTTGGTCTTGCGATGTTGACTTTGGGCTGGGAGGCTCTCCGCCTGCTCCGCGACTGAAGATTTCAGGGAAGCGGTGAATCTAGCCTGGAAACGGAAAGAAATACGTCCTCATGCCTGGATTAGTTGCGCTTACGCACATTTTGAATACTTATCTCCTAGGTCCCGAACTTTGGGCGTATCAGTCGATTGCGGGACTACAGGCCGCGGAGGCGGCGGAGAACGCAGTCAAGGTCAACAGCGCACTGGCTGGAGAACTGCTCGTAGCCTGTGGCTTGATCATCTTCTTTCTATTTGTGCGGCTGACTCTCAAGGTTGAGATGCCCAACCCCGCGCAGCAGATTTCGGAGATGATTCACGAGTTTTCCGGCAGCATGGCCGATCAGGTAATCGGTCATGGATATGAGCGCTTCCAGGCCTTTGTCACCTGCGTTCTTCTTTTCGTCCTGCTCAACAACCTACTGGGGTTGATTCCAGGCGTCGATACCCCAACTGCCTTCCCGCCGGTGCCTCTGGGCGTTGCACTGCTTACCTTTCTCTACTACAACTTTCACGGCGTCCGCGTGCACGGACCGCTCGGCTATCTGAAGCAATTCGTCGGCCCCATCTGGTGGATTGCTCCGCTGCTGTTTCTGATTGAAATCATCTCGCACTTGGCGCGCATCATGTCGCTCACCATTCGTCTTTACGCCAATATGTTGGCCAGCGATCTGTTGACCCTGGTTGGCTTTTCCATGGTTCCTGTTGTGCTGCCGGCCGCCGCCCTGGGATTGCACTTCGTTGTTTCGCTGATCCAGGCCTTTGTCTTTATGCTGCTTGCGATGATTTATCTTTCGATGGCAGTTTCGCACGAGCACTAAAAGCAGCTTTTAGCTGCTAGCCATTAGCTTCTAGCTTGTTCGCCAGCTAGTTCATGCAAGAGCCGGAATGTTGGTTTGAAGGGGTAGGTAATGGCTAATTGCTAGAAGCCAGGGACTGTTTTCATATTTCGCCGGAGAGCGCTTCCGCTCCGGGCAAACGAAGGGCCGAAAGCGTGAGGGGGCCAGCACGGTGAGCCTCAACCACCCACTGGCGGCCAATCTTAGGGAAGCGGGAGGAATATGCGGATACTTCAATCTGTGTTTTTGGCCTTAGCGGTTCTATGCTTTGCCGTTCCGGCCTTTGCGGATGGTGGCACGGTTGCCGCCAGTTTGGTTCCGATCGGTGCCGGCGTCGGCATGGCGCTGGCCGCCGGCTTGTGCGGACTCGGTCAGGGCAAGGTCGCAGGCTCTGCTTGCGAAGCTCTTGCTCGCAACCCTGGCGCTCGCGGTGGCCTGATGATCTTTATGGTGATCGGTCTGGCCTTCATCGAGTCGCTCTCGCTGTTCACCTTCGTCATCATTTTCATGAAGGTGAAGTAAGCCAGCCTCAAAACAAAACGGCCTCGCCCGCGAGGGTGAGGCTGTTTTGTTTCTGGGCGATTGCTCCTCAGCGGCCAGCCTTGGCTGAGGCGGTCGGAGTGGCGCGCAGCATCTGGATGGCCTGCCGGTAATTCAGATTGGCGGGAACAGGCGCGTACTGCGTCATCTCCTGGGTTGTGTCGAAGCTCTTGTTTTTGAAGAGAATCCGCAGGCTCATCTTCATCTGGAAGCGTGCGATGCGCCACTGTCCCGCGCCAACGCTGGCCTGCTCGATGACAATCCACCCTCCCTTGTCCAACTTGCCGAGAATGCCCCAGCCATAGTCCGTATCCTGCTGGAGATGGCCCTCCAGGCGCGCCACGCGCTCCCCGGCTGAGTCGATCCAGATTTCACCGATCATAGCGGTCAGGGCCTCCGTCTCGATGTCGGGCGGGCTGAAGCGGGGGTTGGGATGGAAGCGGAACTTCTCCACCATTCCTGACGGAGTCTGGCCTGGTCCCGAATATTCGTAGAGGAAGGCCTGGGGCAACATGCGCAGGAGCTTGAGGACGATGCCTGTGTCCTGGTCTTCGCTCTGCTTGCGGTGGCTCTGGCGGCTCGGGTCGCTCAGCAGGGCGTTGAGCCGTGCCTGTTCTCTTTGCTCATCGGCCTGGCTGAGCGGCTGATCGTTGATCGCGACCAGGCGGGCCACGAAGCCCTCGCGGGTTTCAACGATCTCTTTGGTCGAGGTGAGGCGCGGACTGGATCTGTGCAGCCGGTAGCGCATGGGGTGATTCAGATCCAGCGCCGAGCGCAACTCGGAGGCCAGGGCGCGACTCACCAGCGCCTGCGATTGAGCGGGCGCGAGAGTGGGAGCAGTCTGGCCTTGGGATGCGGCGGCCAGGGGAAGCAACAGCAGAAGTGCGAGGAAAGTGCGCACATTGTCTAGTTTAATAGGCATGGGCGTCTGCAAGTTGCGGTTTGAATCACTTTTATCGTTAGACGCGAAGCCGGCGCTTGCGATACTTTTCACCGGCTCAAGATTGAAGCGATGTGGCTCGGTTGCGTATAGTTCGTGCAGGGCCAGTTGCCGCGGGCAAGATCGTATTGACCGAAACAAAGGGCTTTGTCAGCTACGATTCAAGGAGAGACGGCCGCGCGAGAATCGCAGGCTGTGAAACCTCAGAGCAGGGCTGCAAGCAGTCCAAGGAAGGAAGTACACGATGGCAGTTGAAAACGCTCCAGCGCGCATCGGCAAGACCGTGGTAATACTCGGAGAGTTGAAGGGCAGCGAGGATTTGATTGTGGATGGGAGGGTGGAAGGGACCGTGAGCCTCGCGGAGAGCCGGTTGACCATCGGCCCGGATGCAAACGTCGCCGCGAACCTCACCGCGAGAGACATCCTGGTCCTCGGCCGGGTTCAGGGCAACCTGGCCGCCAGCGGCCGGGTCGAGTTGCGCGCCGGTTGCGCCGTGGAGGGGGATATTCGCGCCCTTCGCCTTTCGGTGGAAGACAATGCGCTCTTTCGCGGCAAGGTAGACCTGACGCAGGGCGCTACTGCCAAGGGGCCCAATGGCGGAACCGTAGGGTAACCCGAAGGCATCCAAGAATGGAAGACTGCACGCGTGCCAACACCATTCCGGTCGTTGAACCGCGAAGGAATCTCAAATTGTTTAGCCGTTGGCTCAAGAAAAAACAAGAGAACGATCCTGCCGCCGCAGCTTCGGGCACGAACGGCCCTCGAGTGCCGCGCCACTCGGGTGGATGGGCGGCCTTGCGCCAGCGGCTTCAGAGCGAATCGGGTCTCCAGATTATCGACATCGGCACCACCTCTCCGGCGAACATCAACTACCTCACGGGCCTTGGTCACAGCGTCTTTCTGGCCGATGTGGTCCACGAAGCTTGCACGGGGAGTTGGCAGATTGGCGCCGATGCTGAAAACAAGCCGGTGTGGAATGTCGAGGGTTTTCTGGACCAGGCGCTTAAGCTCTCAGGGCGCAAATTCGATGTAGTTCTGTTGTGGACCGCGCTGGATTATCTCCCGGAGCCATTTGTCGAGCCGGTGGTTGCCCGCCTGTTCGAGGCCACCAATCCGGGAGGACAGGTGCTGGCCTTCTTCCATACGCGAACCCACGGCGATGAGACGGCGCACTACCGGTTTCACATCACGCCCGGCGACGATGTCGACACGCAATTGACGCAGCAGTTTCCCCTTCAGCGCGCTTTCACCAATCGCAGCATCAAGGAACTGTTTGCCGACTGGTCGGACTACCGGCAGTTTCTGGCCAAGGACAGCGTCTCTGAGTTGCTCATCACTCGCTGAAGCAGAGCCCGATCGATCTGTGCGACATGACCGAAATCCAAAGCCGAAGCTAGGGAGAGACCAAGATGAATTTGAAAGGAACCCGGGTCACTTGGCTGGGACATGCAACCGTGCTGGTCCAAACCCCCATGGGAACGAATATCCTGATCGATCCTTTCATTGCCTACAATCCAAAATATCCGAAGGATTTTGCGCTGCCGGAGAAGATTCAGTACATCCTGTTGACGCATGGTCACGACGACCATATTGCGGACGTTGTGGCGGTGGCGGCAAAACACGGATCTACGGTGGTGGCCATCTATGAATTGGCCGCGTGGGTTGCCGCCAAGGGAGTGACCAACACCATCGGGATGAATCTGGGCGGGACTGTGAGACTGGATGATGTGGCGGCCACGATGGTCGAGGCCAAGCACTCCTCCGCGGCGCGGGATGAACGGGGAGACCACTATGTGGGAGTCGCGGCAGGATATGTGCTGACCATTGCCGATGGCCCGGTCATCTATCACGCCGGGGATACGGCTGTCTTCGGAGATATGAAGCTGATCGGCGAGCTCTACCGGCCCGAGGTGGCGATGCTTCCCATTGGGGGACACTTCACCATGGGTCCGAACGAGGCCGCGCTGGCTGTGCGATTTCTAGGCGTGGAGACGATCCTTCCGATCCACTTTGGAACCGTTCCACAGTTGAAGGGAGCACCGGAGGAGCTGGCTGCGCTGGTCGATTCCAAGGTGCAGGTTGTGGGATGGTTGCCGGGAGAGACTGTCTAGTACGGTGGCAATTGAATTGCGAAACAAACAGGAGTGAAGAAGTGAATGAGTGAATGAGTGAAAAACCCGCGCCACTCTTGCTTCACTCTTTCACTATCAAACTGTCTCAGTACTAGAGGTAGCTCGTCGGCTTGGGTGGCGTCGACTCGCGGCCTGGTGCTGCGGATGCGGCAGGAAGCCGGGAGAGGTTCTGGCCGCCGAGTTGCAAGTTGGCGGACGTTTGTGCGGCGCGGTAGTTGCGCAGATCGCGCAGAATCTCCTGTTTCTCGCGGGCATATTGGCCGGCCAGATGGGTCAGGGCATAGTTAATGATGTCGCTATGATGCAGCTCCTGCATCGAGGGATCGCGGCGCATATTCAGCCACAGCCGATGGACCAGCTGCACGTCATCAGCGCTGAGAGCCGGTGCATGGGGTCCGATATAGAAGACCTTGACCTCGCCGTCGTGGCCGATGACATAAAAATTGAACTGGCGTTTGGGCTCCGGCAGTGCCTCCCAGGCCTGCCCGAGATAAAAGGCCTGGTCCTCGGGGGTGATTGAACTTGAGGCTCCTGAGACCACCGAATCCACCTCGAGGGAGTTGGCGCCTTGCACCAGCGCGGCGAAGACGTCTCCGGCGGGGACGACCAGAAGCGAGACCTTTTTGCCGAAGCTCTCGGCCACTGAGACAGCCTTGGTAAAGACCATCTGCTCGTGTTCGCTGAAGCTTTGATCTTCAGCGTTCAAATACTCGGGCCCGCCGACGCCCATCATACGGACGCTGATAACCACTACGTCCTGGTCCTCGGTGCTAGTGTGGGCCAGGGTCCACTTCAGCGCCAGGGGATTGGCGGCGTCGCGCATCGTCACCATGACTGCGCCGGGGCGGATGGCCACCGACTCGCGGTTCACGGTGTCCTGGTGCTCCAGTTGGAATTGATCTTTCATCTGGCGGGCAGTCAGGGCATGCTTGCGCTGGTTGATGTGTTCCGAGACTGTGAAGATGACGTAAAGAATAATGGTAAAGATGACGCCGCTCACAGTGGCGACGGACTTGGTGAAGAGATTGACGACAGAGATGGAGAAAAGCGCCAGGAAGATTGAGAGCAGCCCGACGGGAACCTCGAAGTTGCCGATGCGTAGATTGGCGGGAACCTTCCAGCCTCGTTCGCCGCGAAACTTCCAGCGCAGCACGAGCAGGGCCAGCGCCTTGAAGGAGAACGACCAGATGACGCCGAAGGCGTAAGCCTCGCCGAGCATGAAGACATCGCCCCTGCTGGCGATGATGGTGGTCATCTGGAGGATGAAGATCAGGTTGATGATGCGATGGCTGGTGCCGTATTTGGGGTGCGGCTTACGGAACCAGTCGGTCAGCACGCCGTCTTCGGCCACGCGCATCATCACTCCCGTGGACCCGATCATCGAGGTATTGATGGCGCCGGAGAGAATCAGGAAACCGACCAGCACGACGAAGACGCGAAAGGCGATGCGCCAGAACAGAGGGCCCACCATGTACATCGCCAGGCCAGCGATCAGGTTGTCCTGGTAGATATGGGTGCGCTCCCATGTGGGAATCAGCATGGAAGCAAGAAGCGTGGCGCCGCCGGTAAAAACCAAACTATAGACGGCAATGACGATCGCCGAGCGCTTGAGGTTCTTGAGCTTGGGGTGCTCGATTTCGCGATAGACCTGCGCCAGGCTCTCCTCGCCGCTCATCGCAAGGATGGAGTGACCAAAGGCCATAATGATGCCGAAGAGTCCCAGCAGCGGCAGCCCGCGCCCCTTCAGAAAGCCTTGAGCCTCCGGGCTGAACTGGAGGTGGGACGGGATCGGCGACGGCGGCAGATGAATGCCCCGCGGCCCCACCAGCAGCGAAAAGATGCCCCACACAAAGAGAATCACCACCATCACCGTGGTGACCTGCATGACCTGCATCGCCTTGCCGCTGGACTCCTCGATACCCTTGATGTTTTGCCACCAGTAGTAGATCGTCACCACGGCTGCGAAGACCGCCGAGGTGGTATTCATGTCGAACTGGAAGGCATTATTATGTGCGTCGATCAGAGCGGGAGGGAGCCAGTGGCTTTGCGCCGCGACTGTCATCAGCTCGTTCATCAGGCCTGTGATGTATTGGCCCGCGGATACGCCTGAGATCGGCCCCGTCAGAATGTAGTCGAACATCAGAGCGGATACGGTGATCTTGCCGAAGGTTCCGCCTAGGGCCTCTTTGACCACGCGGTAGACGCCGCCGCGGGTAAACATCGAACAGCTCTCGACGTAGACCGCGCGCACCGCGAAGCTAAAGAGCATGATGGCGAGGATGAACCAGGGAGCGGCAGCGCCCACAGCCTCTTCGGCGATGCCGCCGGCATAAAAAGCGGAGGAGCCTAAGTCACAGAGAACAATAGCCGCTGCACGCCAGAAGGAGATGAACGTCAGCATCACTGAGGATGCCACGATCAGCCGGACGCGGTCGGAAGGAGGAGCTACGGTCGTTCGAGTTGCCATTGTTCCTGTGCTGGCGCTGGACAGCTCTCTAGGTTTGCGGGAGTGAAAAAATCGATACGCCCTGCGACGATTTTATTTCTGAGGCGCGGCGGAGTCAATGAGGAGTTCCGGCCGGTATCGATGCTGGCCTGTCCGCACGCGATTCAGGCGGTTCGTCCTTGCCGAAGAGTTCCTTGCCGTCCTCGGCAAAGCTGATGAGGACGACCAAGGTCGAGCCCGCCAGCCCGACAAAGAACATCGCATCCAACACATCCATTGCGAAGATGGCAAATTGGTGCATAAGAAGATTGTAACGTGATTTCGATCCGCTCGTCGTGCGCGCGTCCTATACGATAAACTCGGCGCAGTATGCAGCGTACATCCTGGAAGTTAGGAAGCTGGAAGCTGTGGGCAGCGGCGGGGCTTTCCGCTGGCCTGCTCGAGTTGCCCTTTCCCATTGCCGGGCCGATGCCCGCTTGGCGGTCGATCTTCGCCTGGTTTGGGCTGGTTCCGCTGCTGTGGGCAGTGCTATCGCCGGCCTGCGTTGACGGCCCGCGTCCGCTGCGCCGCGGTTTTCTGCTCGCGTATGTGTGCGGCGTGCTCTGGTACATGGGCAACTGCTATTGGGTGCGCGACACGATGATGCACTACGGCGATATGCCGCCGTTGGCGCCGACGCTGCTGCTGATCGGCTACAGCATGGTGCTGGGGCTCTATTTTGGGCTCTTTGGGCTGGGTTTGGTTGTAGTGCGCCGGGCTTCGGGCAGCACGCGGATTGCGTTGGTCGCCGCACCGGTTTTGTGGACCGCGCTAGAGTTGGCGGCTGCGCGGATTACGTCCGTTCCCTGGGATCAGCTTGGCTACTCGCAGGTGGACAACGGGATCGTGAACCAGCTCGCGCCGTGGACGGGAGTTTACGGGATCAGTTTTCTGCTGGTGGTTGTAAATGCACTACTCGCCGGCGTATCCCTGGTCCCAATGCAGCCCGTGACACCTGGAGATCTGCGATCGAGTTTGAAGGCCCTATTCGCTAACCTGACATGGCAGGTCTCCGGTTTGTGCGTGCTCGTAATCGCATTCTTTGGCACCGAAGTCCCGTCGCCCAAGCCTGCGACTACTGCGACGGCCGTCCTGATCCAGCCCAATCTCGACGTAGGCCAGGACAATCGCTGGGACGGGCCGGGCGAATGGGATCGCCACATGGCCGACTTCAAGCGAATGGCTGGTGAGAATTGCAAGACTTACATCATCGGAATCCCTCAGACCGTTGCGCCTTGGGGTGAAAGTATCTGCCCGCCGTATCCCACCCACCCCAATCTGGTTGTGTGGCCTGAATCGCCTGCGCCCTTCGAAGAGGCGGACCCGAGGTTTCAGCAGGCGCTCATCGGAATTGCCCGGCAAGTGCAAGCGCCGCTGGTTGTGGGTAATATCGGCGCGGATCTCACGGCCAACGGGCAGCTTTCGAACTATTACAACTCGGCGCTCGTCGTCGGCTCGGATGGCTCGCGAGTGGGCCGCTACGACAAGATTCATCTCGTCCCCTTCGGCGAATACATCCCCTTCCAGAACCTGCTCAGCTTTGCCCACAAACTTACCGGCCGCGTCTCTTCGTTCACGCGCGGCGACTCGCATAGGGTTTTCCGGCTCAACGGCCATCGCTACGGTGTTTTCATCTGCTACGAAGCAGTCTTTGCCGACGAGGTGCGTGAGTTTTCGCAGCTTGGCGCGGAGGTGCTGGTCAACATCAGCGACGACGGATGGTACGGCGACACCAGCGCTCCGTGGCAGCACCTAAATATGCTGCGCATGAGGGCCATCGAAAACCGCCGCTGGATCTTGCGCGACACCAACAACGGCGTGACAGCGGCGATCGACCCCTATGGCCGCGTCCGGCAGAGTATTCCACGCCATGCCGTTGACGCACTGCCCGCCCAGTACGGCTTCCGCAGCGATGTAACCTTCTACACCGCGCACGGAGACCTGTTTGCGTGGCTTTGTGTCTTTTCGACAATAGTGATCGTTGCCTGGTCGGCAAGAAGGTTGCTGCTTGCAAATGTTAACCAAGTAGGTTAATATCGTTATGGAAAAGCGAACTCCGCACTGCGAGTTGCCTCTCGTCAAGACACTTATCGACGCGGGCAAGGTGAGAGCAACGCACACTGCGCGTACGACCGCCTCTCTCCTCGGATTCGATTTCAGGGGAATGGTCGCCGTGGTCGCTTCATTGACCATGAAGGATTTCTACAAATCGATGACCACACATGCCGATCACCGGATCTGGCAAGATGTGTACCGTCCGCAGACCAGTGCTGGCGCCTTTTACGTCAAGTTGACCGTCATCGACGAAGTGCTGATCGTTTCATTCAAGGAGCTATGAAGATGAAATGCCCTATTTGCGGCGCGGCCGAGCTGATCCACGACACCCGTGACATCCCTTATATCTACAAGGGCAAGACCACAACTTTGAAGACGACAGGCGACTTTTGCCCCGCTTGCGGCGAATCCATTCACGACATGGAAGATTCCGAGCGAGTCATGCGCGAGATGCAGGCTTTCGCCCGGCAGGTGAATGCGGCCATCGTCGATCCGGCTTTCATCGTCAAGGTGCGCAAGAAGCTGTCGCTCGACCAACGCGAAGCGGCCGAGATCTTCGGCGGCGGCGTCAATGCGTTTTCCCGCTATGAGAATGGCAAGACCAAACCACCCTTGGCCCTGGTCAAGCTGCTCAAAGTGCTCGACCGTCATCCCGATCTGCTCGATGAGGTCAAGGTGGCGTAGCTTCGGATGAGCGGTGCACATTGTGATGCAATCCCAGGTCCGAGAATCCGGACATAGAGCACACGGCGGACCGATGCCGAAAGGTAAACTCCGAAAAACATTTTATTCTTGCACTTTTCTCCTAAGAATTACATACTATCAGCAAGAAAAATCGGGTATCACTTCTGACCGAGCACTATCATGCCGAATTATGTGGTCGTACACACTCCGTCTTTGTCTCGGTTTCAATACTACGGTCAAAGATTAATTTTCACTCTTGTGGCCCTGTTTGTATTCTATTGCTTTGCCTCTAACTATATATTTCCTCATAACTCAGACAAGTCAGTAAAACGAAATCAAGGTCATCATGCCCAGACAACGAAACCAGCACCGAAAGAAAAGACTAATCTTGCTGTGCCTCCACAAGATCCTGAAAAGCAAGATGGCAGACATTACTCTAGTACTCAGCTTTTGGAATTATGGTCTGGAGTGTTTATGGGAACAATATTTGTCGCACTGTTAGCGTACTTATGGTTTGTTCCTAATAGTAGTATTGAAAAGTTATATGCGTGGTTGACTTAGCGGGTGACGTAAGCCTGACCACCCCAAAAATCAACGGGTGCCCCAGGTCCTGCATTTCGGATCTGGGAGCTATTTCTCACTCCAACCCACTCACGCCCCGGCGTAGGCTTCAACATCTCGCTCAATCTTCTTGCTCAGTTCGAGCCGGGCCTTTGAGTGGTCGTGCATCTGCTGGAGGTTGAGCCAGAACTCCGGGCTGTTGCCGAAGAGCTGCGCCAGGCGAAGCGCCGTGTCTGGCGTGACCGCTCGCCGGCCATGAACGATGTCGCCAATGCGTGTGGCGGGGACGCGAATTCTCATCGCCAGCGCATTCTGCGTAATGCCGTGAGGGAGAAGAAACTCCTCGCGCAGCGTCGCGCCGTGATGGGTCGTAACTCTCTGCAACTTCCATCCCGTTGCGGGTTTCTTGATCGTCATTCTCGTTCTCCTGGCTTGCGCTTCGAGCCGAAGGCTACTGGCCCCGCCGCGGGTGCTGCTTCTGCGCTTCGACGTACGCTTTGAGAACGGCATTCATGCGCGTCAAGTGTCCTTTACCACGCGCGCGGAACCATTCCACCACATCGCTGTCCAGGCGCAGGTGAACGGAGGTCTTTCCGGCGGGCATCGCCACGCGCGCGGAGCGCCAGAACTCCGCGCCAAGCGACTCGGCCTCCGGGGCATTGGCGCTCGTCCGGTCCTTGCCCTTCTCACGCAGGGCCTTTATCTGGCTCAACGAACGTTTCACGATAGTAGATTTCCCGTTCATCTTTGCTCGCTTTCTGGGTGCTGATCAGACTAACCAGATTCTCATCGCGCCAGGTGTACACAACGCGATACACATCGCTTTCAACACGCCCCAGTGCAATCCACCGAACTTCGCCATACTCCTCGCGATCGTCGATGCGCTCCAAACGCTCGTTCAAAAAGATCGCTGCGGCAATCAGAAACGAAACCCTGTGTTTCTCCAGGTTGATTCTGGCCTTGGCTTCGTCCCACTCGAATTCGAGTTCGTTCACCACCGCTGCTCTCCCTTATTATGTACACAAATGGGTACACAAATCAAGTCGATGACTACTACCGTGAGTCCGCTAAAGCCGGCACAATGCTATCCTAGTCGGTAGAACGCAGTCTTACAGTTCAATTCAAAGTCAGGTCTAGAGCCAAGCATGTCGATTAACGATCTCGAATTCGCTTACGCTCCCGTGCGCGATCAAGTCCGCGACCTGCGGGAGTATCTTTGACCCTGCTCGCATCCGCAGGGAACTCGCCGAAATAGAAACCAAGCTGGCCGATCCGGCGCTCTGGTCCAATCCAAACGCTACCAAGCCTCTGATGCGCGATAAGAAGCGCCTGGAAGTAATGGTGGCCGACGATGAGGAACTGGTGCGCCGAACGGGCGACATCGAAGCCTATTTTGAACTGGCCAAGGAAGGCGAGGATGTGCTCGCGGATCTCGAACGCGACATCAAGGCACTGGCCGCATTCAACGAAGAGCTCGAAGCGCGGACGATGTTGAACGGCGAGGCCGATCCGCTGAACGCCATCGTCACGGTTCACCCTGGCGCGGGCGGGACGGAGAGCCAGGACTGGGCCGAGATGCTGATGCGCATGTATCTGCGCTGGGCCGAGCAGCAGGGATTCAAGACCGAGATGAACGACTACCAGGACGGCGAAGAGGCGGGCATTAAATCCGCCACATTCACCATCACCGGCGAGTACGCCTTTGGACAACTGGCCGGCGAGAGCGGCGTGCATCGGCTGGTGCGCATCTCCCCCTTCGATCAGGCCAAGCGGCGGCACACGTCGTTTGCGTCGGTGTTTGTTTCGCCGGAGATCGACGAGACGATCCACGTGGATCTTAAGGTCGAGGACCTGCGCATCGACACGTATCGCTCCGGTGGCAAGGGCGGGCAGCACGTAAATACCACCGACTCGGCTGTGCGCATGACGCACCTGCCGACGGGCATCGTGGTGCAATGCCAGAATGAGCGCAGTCAGCACAAGAATCGCGACAAGGCGATGAAGATGCTGCGCTCGCGGCTCTATGAATACGAACTGGAAAAGAAGCGTGCCGTCTCGCGGAAGGTAGAAGACTCGAAGCTCGAGATCAATTTCGGCTCGCAGATTCGCTCGTATGTTTTGCAGCCCTATCGCATCGCCAAGGACCATCGCACCAAGGTCGAGGTTGGCGACGTGGACAAGGTGCTGGACGGCTATCTGGAGCCGTTTTTACGCGGCTATCTGCTGGCCAAGCGGCGGGGCACGGCCGTGGCCGCTGCGCCCGACGACGATCTCGACATGTAGGCGTCGGCGGTATACTTTCACCGGAACGGAAGATCGAGAGGTAGGTCCGATGAGAAGCGAGAAGCGTGCGAAAGCCCTGGTGGATATTGCGGCGCATACGGCACGACTGAAGTCGTGCCCTTTCAAAGCTAAGCCTCTTCCTGTAGTTTGGGAAACCGTGCCCTTTCGAGACCGGGTCAGGGCCGCCAGTTCCGGTGTTATGGCTGTGAGTCGCGCCTTTGCCTGGGCTGCTTTGCCCACGCTGCTGATGATCTTCGCGGTGGGAACCGCAGTCTGCGCCGCCGAAGATGAAAATGCGCACCCGACGCTGGCCATCGGTTCCGCCGCGCCTGACTTTTCGCTGCCGGGGATCGACGGCAAAACGCACACGCTGGCCGAGTACAAGGCCGCGAAGGTGCTGGTAATCGTCTTCACCTGCGACCACTGCCCCACGGCGCAGCTCTACGAATCGCGGCTCAAGAAGCTGGTGGAAGACTACAAGGGCCAGAGCGTGCAGTTTGTAATGATCGAGCCGAATGACCCGAATGCAGTGCGGCTCGACGAGCTGGCCTGGACCGATGTAGGCGACGATCTCGAAGGCATGAAGGTCCGCGCAGCCTATCGACACTTCAACTTCCCTTATCTTTACGACGGGGCGACGCAGGCCACGGCAAACGCTTACGGACCGAAGGCCACGCCGCACGTTTTTATCTTCGATGTGCAGCGCAAGCTACGCTTTGAGGGCCGTGTGGACGACAGCCAGCGCGAGTCACTGGTGAAGGTGCGGGACACGCGCAACGCGATCGACGCGCTGCTTGCCGACAAGCCGGTGCCGGTGGATCATACGGGCGTCTTTGGCTGCTCGACAAAGTGGAAGTCGAAGATCGCGAGCGGCGAGGCATACCTGAAGAAGATCGAGGCCGAGCCGGTGACGCTCGACGATGCCAATGCCGACACGCTGAAGAATCTGCGGGCCAACCCGATGGGCAAGCTGCTGCTGGTGAACTTCTGGGCGACGTGGTGCGGCCCGTGCGTGGTTGAGTTCCCCGACCTTGAGACGACCTATCGCATGTTCCGCTTGCGCGACCTCGATATGGTCACGGTGGCGACGAATCTGCCCGACGAGAAGCCGGGCGTGATGAAGTTTTTGCAGAAGCAATACGCGACGGGGAAGAACCTGATCTTTGCATCGACTGATACGTATGCGATGCAGGCGGCCTTCGATCCGAAGTGGGAGTCGGGCGTGCCTTACACGGTGCTGCTTGCGCCCGACGGCAAGGTGCTCTACCAGCAGACGGGCGACCTGGATGTGCTGGCGCTGCGGCGCGTGATCCTGGCGAATCTGGACGACTCTAGCTACCTGGGCCATCGAGCTTACTGGGCGGGGAAGTGAGTTTTTGCTCATTCCGGCAGCGTTGCTGCGTCCAATGAAGGAGTAGCTTTTCCCCACGATGCGCTTTGCTCGGCTTATATTCTCGGCCTTCATCCTGCTCGCCGCGGGTCTGCCTGCAATGGCGGCGTCGAGCTTCGCCGATGCGCCTCATGTGCGGGTTGAATTGCTTGTTCCCGGTAATGATCTTTATCCGAGCGACAATCTAAACGATGTGGGCCTTTACTTCAAGTTGGAGCCGGGCTGGCACATCTATTGGAAGAATCCTGGCGATGCAGGTCTGCCGCCGCATGTTTCGTGGACTCTGCCGAGCGGGATCGCTGCTGGACCGATGCAGTTTCCCGCGCCGAGACGGCTTCCGCTCGGGCCGTTGATGGATTTCGGCTACGAGAACGAGGTGCTTTTTCCGCTCAAATTGCATGTTGCTGATGGCGTAAAGACAGGTCCCGTCACGCTGCGCGTCAAGGTCGATTGGCTGGTTTGCCAGGCAAGCTGTATTCCCGGCAAAGCGGAGCTGGAAGTTCAGAGGAAGGTTTATGTCGGACTTTACTCGTTATTCTCAGAGAAAGACCAGACACTCGATTGGCGTTTTTTTGAGCGGAATACGAGATCGCTGCCGGAGATTCCCAAGCCATTTCCTTCAAATAGCAAAGCTCTTTTTCAGTCCACGACAGAGGGATTCCGCCTTTCAATTGAGACCGGGCACCGCGAATCTTCTGCTGTGTTCTTTCCCTCGGAGCAGGACATTCTCGACAATCCTGCGCCGCAGAAGTTTTCCACGACCGCGAATGGGTTCACCTTGGAGTTGAAGAAGGATGCAAATCTTGCTGCTAGTCCCAAGGAGCTGAAGGGGGTTCTCGAACTCTCTGGGGGGCGGGCGTATGAGATTGTTGCTCTGCCTTCGGGAGTGGCTTCGGCTGTTGGCGGTCAGAGTTCGGGTGAAGCGGCCTCAGGGGCTAAAGCCCCGGCCAACCAAGCGCCAGCCACGTCCACGCCTGCGAGTGCTCCGCCAGTCACGGTCTCTGAGCATCTTCCTAGTGCCGTTGGAATCCCAGCGCAGACTCACATGACCACGCCGTTCAAACTGCTGCGCATCTCGGGCCTGGCGTTTCTCGGCGGGTTGCTGCTGAACCTCATGCCTTGCGTTTTTCCCGTGCTGTTTTTGAAGGGACTGGCGCTGGTCAACTCGGGCAATGAGGAGCGTGGGCGGCTGCGCGCGCATGGAATGGTTTATGCGGCGGGGATTCTTGTCTCGTTTTGGGTGCTGGTGGGTGTGTTGCTGGGGTTGAGAGCTGCGGGGGCTACGCTGGGCTGGGGATTTCAATTCCAGTCCCCTGTCTTCTTATCGCTGATGGCTGGGCTGCTCTTCTTCCTGGGTCTGTCGCTGGCGGGGCAGTTCGAGATCGGGTTGACGCTGACCTCGGCGGGCGGTTCGCTTGCCCAGAAGCAGGGTCACACCGGCAGCTTCTTTACGGGCGTGCTGGCCGTGGTGGTGGCTACGCCTTGCACTGCGCCGTTTATGGGTGCCGCTGTCGGCTATGCGCTGGCGCAGTCTGCGGCGGTCACCTTTGCTGTCTTCACGGCGCTGGCGCTGGGGTTGGCTGCGCCTTATGTTGCGCTGACTCTGCAACCGGCGTGGACGCGTCTTTTACCCAAGCCCGGCGCATGGATGGAAGTGCTGCGGCAGGCTGTGGCTGTGCCGATTTTTGCAACCGTGATCTGGCTGGCGTGGGTGCTGGCGCAGGCTTACGGAGCGGGCGTGCTGGCTGCGTTGCTGGCTGGCTTCTTGCTGTTGGCGATTGCTGGATGGTTTCTGGGGCGATGGCCGGCTCGGCGCTGGTCTGCGGCGGTTGCGGCGGTGATCGTGCTGGCGGTGATTGGCGTCTGCGTGGCCGCGCCGGACAAGCTGGCTGTGGCTTCGGAGACAACGGCTGCGCCGGAGGCCTCCGGAGTCTGGCAGCCTTGGTCCGAGGCGGCGGTGAGCCGTTCGCTGGCTGCGGGGCAACCGGTCTTTGTGGACTTCACAGCAAGCTGGTGCCTGAGCTGCCAGGTGAATGAGCGTGTGGCTCTGAATCAGCCGGAGCTTGTGAAGGCTTTTCAGGCGAGGAATGTCGTTTTGATGAAGGCCGATTGGACGCGCCATGACGAGGCGATTACGCAGGCGTTGACGGCTCTTGGACGGAGCGGCGTTCCGGCTTATGCGCTTTATACGCCGGGGCAGAGCGCGCCGCAGATGCTGCCGGAGGTGCTTACGCCGGGGATTGTTAGCGATGCGGTGGGAAGGTTGCCGAAGGCGGCGCACTGAGCGGGGTGTAGGTTCGTGGCATCCCACCCTTGCGACGAAAACAAAGACGTCGCAAGGATGGGGCACCCAGAGTTTACTGAACTGATTCAGGTCCTTTCAATGTGCGAAGACGGCCTTCGCGGCTTCTTCGACTTCGGCTGGGGTTGGCTTGGCGATGGTTTGGCCGATGGACCAGTAGAGGCCGAAGGGGTCGCGCAGCATTCCGTAGCGATCTCCCCAGAATTGATCTTTTAAAGGCATCTTGACCGTGGCTCCGGCGGCCACAGCCTTGGCCCAGGCGGCATCGGCGTCCTCGACCTGCAGGTGGAAGGTGACCGGGCAGCCGCCCAGCGCCTCGGCGGTCTCGGACTTTTGGCCCATCTCGGCGTAGAAGTCGTCATTGAGCATCAGGTCGTGGTTGGCGATCTTCAGGCTGGCGTGCATGATCTTGCCGCTGTTGGGCGCCAGGTGGCGGACGGTCTCGACCGCTCCAAAGGCCGCCTTGTAGAAGTCGATGGCCGCGGCGGCGTTGCTGACGGCAAAATGCGGGGATAGATTGAGTGTCTGGCTCATGTTTGTCCTCCAATTTTGGGGATTTAGGGGAAGTCGCAGGGCCCTCGAACGGCCCGCGCGAGGAAATTCTAGCACTTTTCTTCGCGGCTTTGGATTACAGGAGTGCTATCATGATAGCAATCGAGGTGAGGGATGGCGCAGATTCTGGTTCGCAACCTGGAAGACGGGCTCAAGGGCCGCTTGCAGCGCCGTGCCAAGCGGAACGGCCGCAGCATGGAAGCGGAGGCGCGGGAGATTCTGCGCGAGGCGCTCCGCGAGGCAGGCGCGCCGGGGGGCGGGTTGGGAACCGAAATCGCCAATCTGTTTCGCGGCATCGGACTTAAAGAAGGAGAAGAGATTCCAGAGCTGCGCTTTTCCATGGAAGTGCCGGATTTTGGGGAAGAGCCGGAGCCCCGGCGATGATCTTGCTCGACACAAATGTCATCTCGGCGCTGATGCGCGAGACGCCTGATGAGGAAGTCATCCGCTGGCTCGACCGCCAGCCGCGCACCTCGATCTGGACGACCTCAATCAACGTATTCGAGAGCCGTTATGGCCTTCAGATTCTGCCCGTGGGGAAGCGTCAATCTTCGATGAAGTCGCTGTTCGAGCGAGTGCTGAACGAAAAGATCGAAGGACGGATCGCTGCCTTTGACACCATAGCGGCTGCACATGCAGCGGACCTGGCCGCTTCGCGGAAGGCGAGGGGCCGTCCCGGAGAGCAGCGCGACACCATGATCGCTGGAATCGTGCTCGCCTCTCATGCGAAGCTCGCGACACGAAATGTGAAGCACTTCGATGAGATTGCGTCCTCGGTGGTGAATCCGTGGGAATGACGGGCGATTGCGGGACCTTGCGTGGGCTTGTACTAGCTGCGGCCTTTGAGCGAGTCGGGAAACTGCCGTGAAACTTCAAGCCGCAACGGTCTTCTGTCCTTGAGTCAAGTCGCCGATGCCAGCCAGTAGTCCGGCTACGGAGATGTCTTCATCGAGCTCTTCCCAGTGCAGGCCGCGGCTGCTGATGCGAAGCTGCTCTCGCTGCTCCGCTGTGGCATGGAGCAGCCGGGGAAACCAAGCCAGCGGCACGGCGAGGATTCTACCGTCGCTCAGATCAACCCACATGCTGTCCTGGTCGAAATGCACGTGTGTTGCCTTAACCGAAGAATTCATTCCATGCCCTTTCGATTCGGTCCCTGTTTAATTCGACGATCTCCGGCAGTTCCCGGAGGGTGCGAGCGTTGTAGCCATCATTCTAAGCCAGTCTGAGTTCAGGCTCCAGCCAGAATTTTGCCTCGACGTGGTCTTTTTCAATGTGAATATGAACCGGCTCGCGCGGAGTTCCTTCATTGGAATAGAAGAAAAACTTGAAACCGCGAAGGCGAAAGAAGACGGGCATAATGATCAATCTAACAACGATTTGGGAAAAGTGCCCAATAAAAACGATAGCTGTTCGCCGTGAACACAGATTTACGCTCCGCCGCGCTTGGAGGAGCGAATTTTACGGATCTCTTCCATGCGCTGGGCCAGGAGCTTTTCGCGGCCCTCTTGCGTGGGCTTGTAGTAGCTGCGGCCTTTGAGCGAATCTGGCAGGCAGTCCATGTCGGCTACGCGGCCCTCTTCGTCGTGGGCATAGCGGTATCCCTTGCCGTAGTCGAGTTCCTTCATTAGCCTTGTCGGCGCGTTGCGCAGGTGCAGCGGGACCGGTTCCTGGCGGGTTTGCTCGATCTCCTGCTGTACCGCGCCGTACGCGGTGTAGACGGAATTCGACTTGGGCACCAGGCAGAGATAGACGACAGCCTCGGCCAGCGCCAGATCTCCCTCGGGCGAGCCGAGGAAGTCGATCGCCTCTTTGGCCGAGAGGCAGAGGTTTAGGGCCTCGGGCGCGGCGAGGCCGATGTCTTCGACGGCCATGCGGACGACCCGGCGGGCGAGATAGAGCGGGTCTTCGCCGGCGGCAAACATGCGAGCTAGCCAGTAAAGGGCGGCGTCGGGGTCGGAGTTGCGCACGCTCTTGTGCAGGGCAGAGATGAGGTTGTAGTGCTCTTCGCCGGATTTGTCGTACATCAGCACGCGCTGCTGGACGGCTTCGCCGGCGACTTTTTTGTCGATGTGCTTTGAGCTTTCCTGGGTTAGTTGGGTGGCTACTTCTAGTGTGTTGTAGGCCGAGCGGCAGTCGCCACTGGAGTAGCTGGCGATCAGTTCCAGCGCATCGTCGTCCGCGGTGATTTCCAGTGCGCCGAGGCCGCGTTCGCGGTCTTCGAGGGCGCGGTGGAGCAGGGCTGCGATCTGCTGCTCCGTGAGGGGTTGCAGCACGTAGACGCGGCAACGGGAGAGGAGCGCGGAAATAATCTCAAACGAGGGATTCTCGGTGGTTGCGCCGATCAGGCGAATTGCGCCGCGTTCGACGTAGGGCAGGAAGGCGTCCTGCTGGGCCTTGTTGAAGCGGTGAATTTCATCGATGAAGAGGATGGTGCGGGAGTGCATCTGGGAGGCCTGCGAGGCGGCGGCCATCACCTGCTTGATCTCCTTGATGCCGCTGAGGACGGCTGAGAACTCGATGAAGCTGGCCCTGGTGGTCTCGGCAATGATCTTAGCGAGTGTGGTCTTGCCGACGCCCGGCGGACCCCAGAGGATCATTGACCCCGAGTCGTCGCGGTCGATTTGAACGCGGAGCGGCTTGCCGGGGCCGACCAGGTGCTCCTGGCCGCTGAGCTCTTCGAGGCTGCGGGGGCGCATGCGCTCGGCGAGAGGCGCGGTGCGGAGCGGGCCGCTTGGACCTTCGGGTTCGCCGTCAAAGAGGCTCATTGGTGATCCCTGCGAGGTGCTGGTTGAGGTTCGAGGTCTCCCACCCTTTCGCAGAAAAACGCGAAAGGATGGGGCACCCAGGAGATTACGCTATCGATGCAAGATCCCCACTCGCTGGCGGCTGGCTTCGTAGAGCAGGATGCTGGCGGCGATGGCTGCGTTCAGGCTTTCGACGGGGCCGGGGCAGGGAATCGTAAGAGATCCATCGGCCTGCGCGGCCAACTCAGCCGGAACGCCGTTGCCTTCATTGCCGATGATAAGCACTGCTGGGCCAACGAGGTTGATGCTATCGGCCGGCTTGGCTCCGCGAACTGCGGTCGTCCAGATCTTGATGCTGGCCTCACGCAGGCGGGTAAAGCAATCTTCTGCGGTAACGGAGAGCAGCGGCAGGCGGAAGAGGCTTCCGGCAGAGGCGCGCACGGCTTTGGGATTCCAGGCGCTGGCGGTTCCCGGCAGGCTCAGGATGCCCGTTGCCCCGAAGGCCTCGGCAGAGCGGATCATCGTCCCCAGGTTGCCGGGATCTTGCAGGCCGGCCAAGATGAGAAGCAGTGGCGCGGCGTTTGGCTGAAATTCTAGGATGTCGGCCCAAGTCCACTCTGGCGGCTCAACCAGGGCCGCAACCGGCTGAGGGGTTTCGGTGGGGAGAGCCGAGTTCAGCAGTTCTCTGGGCACGAGCAGCACCTCGGTTTGCGCGGACAGCGCCAGCCCTTCCAGGAGGGACTCTGAATCCTGGGCGACAAAGACAGCCGGCACACGGAGGCCGGCGCGGAGGGCCTCTTCAAGCAGGTTTGGCCCCTCGATGCCTGCCAGCGCTCCAGTCTCCCGGCCAGGGTGGTTGAGCGCCAGGCGGAGTTCTTTCAAGCGAGGATTCTGTTTACTCTGTACAATGCGGGAAGGCATCTCGTGCGAACCATTCACTCTCTAGCGCGATTCTAGACCGTTTGGGGCGGTTGTGAGCAGGCCGGCGTGGAGCCTGGCTTACATCGCGGTTTGCGGCGGGGCCGATGCCGGAAGAGTACGCCCTTTTGCGGCAAATTCAACACGAGAACCGAGGTAGATTTTCTTGTCAGCGGAGATCTTGCGCGTTCATCCCGATGAACCGGAGCCAGACCGCATCGATTATATCGTCACCTGTCTGAGGAAAGGCGACGTCGTTGCCCTGCCTACCGATACCTTTTATGGCTTAGCCGTCGATCCGGTAAATCTTCATGCGGTGGAGCAGATCTATCAGATCAAGACCCGCCAGAAGCACAAGCCTCTGTCGCTGCTGATCGCCTCGGTTGCTCAGGCGTATGAACTGGTGCGCGAGACCGAGCCCTTGATCGACAAGCTGGCCGAGCGCTTCTGGCCGGGCCCGTTGACTATCATCGTTCGAGCCGGCTCCAAGCTGCCGCTCCGGTCGACTGCCAATACCGGCAACGTGGCGCTACGCGTGCCGGATGCAGCCATTCCCCGGGCAGTGGTGGAGCGTTTAGGGCTCCCGATCACCGCGACCTCGGCCAATCTGCATGGAGCCTCGGAGTGCACCCACGCAGCGTGCGTCCGCGACCAGATCGGCGACCGGATTCCGCTGATTATCGACGGCGGGCCGACCGGCCGCACGCAGCCGACGACGATTGTCGATCTTTCGCTGGGGCCGGGGCGCTGGGAGATTCTGCGTGAGGGCGCCATCCCGACGCATGAGATTGTGATGGTTTTGCAAAGATAACAGGGGTCAGGGATCAGGGGTCAGCAAGCGAAGTTCGGGAAGCGTCAGCCTCAAGTTGTGGGTCTTGAGGTTGATCGAAACAGATAGTCATAACGAACAAGTTGATCTCTGACCCCTGATCTCTGAACCGAAGGTTCCCATGAGTCGCCGGAGTAGACCAAAACGACACAATTGGGCACTGCGCGCCGCGCTCCTGCTGGTGCTTGCGCTGGCCGCGGGGACGCTGGGGTGGTCCTATTGGGTCTATGCGCAGATTGAGCGTTATGCCGGCCAGGATGGGGCCGAACAGATTGGCGCGATCCGGCCGGACGCTATCGGCGTTTTCGGCGCGGCGGAGTACGACGGACGGCCCTCGCCGGTCTACCGCGCCCGCTTGGATCACGCGCTCGATCTTTATCAACACGGCGTAGCGCCGCTGATCATCACCTTGGGCGGAAACGGCGGCGACCAGTACAACGAAGGGGCGGTGGGCCGCGAGTACCTGATGGCCATGGGCGTGCCTGAGAGCGCCATCATCGCCGAAACCCAGAGCCGCAACACCGAGGAGTCGGCGCGGCGCATCGCCGTGATTGCGCGAGTCAACGGGTTGCGGAGGCTGGTGATCGTCAGCGATGGAACGCATTTGTTCAGGATTCACGAGATCTGCGCCGCCGACGGGCTGGATGTGCTGACCTCACCCCGTCCGAGAGCTGCCATCGATGGTGCGACGAACAACACCGTTGGGGAGTTCGATCGCATCGCACACGAGATCTTGAGTTACACGGCGTGGCGGATGCATCTGCACTGAAATTCAATGAATGAGAAGCGCGGCGAAGTCTTTGGCGGGGACCGGTCGGCTGAAATAGTAGCCTTGCGCCTCGTCACATGAGTGCGCCTTTAAAAAGGTCAGGTCTTCCAGCGTTTCCACGCCCTCGGCAATCACCCGCATGTGAAGATTCTGCCCCATGGCGATGATGGCGCTTACGATGGTCGTATCCCCAGGGCTGCTTGCAATCCTGCGAATGAACGACTGGTCGATCTTGAGTGCATCGATCGGGAATAACTGAAGATAGCTCAGGCTGGAGTAGCCGGTGCCGAAGTCGTCCACCGACACCTGGACGCCCTCTTGCCTCAGGGCATCGAGGATGGGCGCCGTCGACTCCGGATGCTCCATCAGAACGCTTTCGGTGACCTCCAGCTCGAGGGATCGGGGATCCATGCCGGTTTCGCTAAGAGTTGCAAACAAGTCTTTGAGAAAGTTTTCATTCCGAAACTGGACAGCGGATACGTTAACGGCGATGGTTGCAAACGGCAGACCCGCATCCGTCCAGGCTCGGGCCTGCGTGCATGCTTCGCGCAGAACCCAGGCGCCGATGGGCAGGATCATGCCGGAGTCTTCGGCAATGGGAATGAACTGCAGCGGGGGGATCGATCCCCGCGTGGGATGAGCCCAGCGCAGCAGGGCTTCCGCCCCGGTGATCGCTCCAGTCTTCAGATCGATTTTGGGCTGGTAATGCAGCGTGAATTCGTTCCGTCTCAGGGCACAGCGCAGGTCCTCCTCGATGGACTGCCTGTCCACGGCGCGGCGGTTCATCTCCGGCTCGAAGAACTTGTAGCCTTGCCGCCCGCTTTCCTTGGCCTGGTACATCGCGGTGTCGGCGTTCTTGATCAGCGTCTCCGCATCCAGGCCGTCGTCAGGGTAGATGCTCACGCCGATGCTTGCAGTCACGTGAAGTTCGTGTCCGTCGATCAAATGCGTTTCCGCCACAGCCCGCAGTATTCTTCTGGCCGCATTGGCGGCATCCTCAGGTTGAAATAACTCCTCAAGCAACGCGATGAATTCATCGCCACCCTGGCGGCTGACTGTGTCCGGGCTGCGGATACATTCCGACATCCGTTTTGCGATAGAGCAAAGGAGCTTGTCGCCGGCCGGATGTCCCAGGGAATCGTTGATGTGTTTGAAACCATCCAGATCCAAAAACAGCACTGCCACAAGACCCCCATGACGTCGCGCCATGGCGATCGCTTGCCCGAGCCGGTCGCTCAGAAGAAATCGATTGGGCAAGCCGGTAAGAAAGTCGTGCTCGGCTGCGTGGACGACCTTCTCCGCCAGCGCACGCACCTCTGTCACGTCGCGGAAGACGATGACAGAGCCGGTTACCTTCCCTTCGTGGTCATGAATGGGGGCTACGGTATCTTCGATGAAGAATTCGCTTCCGTCTCGCGAGGTGAGGATACAGTTCACCGGCAGATGCCCGGTCCGGTTTTGCGAAACCGCCGCTTCCATCGGATTGGGGATTGCCCTCCGAGTCGAAGGGTCCACAATCTGGAAGACTTCGGCCATGGGCTTGCCCTGCGCTTCCGACTGCGCCCAGCCGGTCAGTCTCTCCGCGACTAGATTGAGAAAGGTGAGGTTTCCTGCAATGTCCGTGCAGATGACGGCATCGCCGATGGAGTCGAGCGTGACCTGGGCGCGTTCCTTTTCCTCGAAGATGATCTCGCTGAAGATCTTGCGCTCAACGGCATTGCGCAGGGCTCGCAAGAGTTCGCGTGGTTCGATCTGGCCCTTGATCAGATAGTCCTGGGCGCCCTCGTGCATGGCCTGAACGGCCAGCGGTTCGCCGGCCACGCCGGAAAGTACGACAATCGGTATGCTCAGGGCGGCCTGATGCGCCTGCCGCAAAGCATCCAGTCCGTGTGCTCCAGCCAACTCCAAGTCAATCACAATCACGTCAATCGCATTTTTCGCAAGAAGTCTAACGGCCTCGCTCATGCAATCGACGTGAAGCAACTCAATTGTGTGAGAAGACTGACTGCCGAGCATCTCCTGAACCAGACGCGCATCCCTTGGATTCTCCTCGATAAGAAGAACCGTCTTGCCCGGTAGTTTGCTCATCTTGGCTGCCTCTGGGGGAGATCATCCAAAGATCTTGGAGGCCGTTCGTCCCGCCCCAACAGATACACTCCACTCCAGAGTTGCAAATGCTCAGGCTTTGGGCTGGTCTGTACTGCACATCATCGGAAAGTCTTGTCTGGAGCCACCCTTTTCGACTGCGCTGGTAACTCAACACAAAGGTTGATAAGCGACAAAGCTGCCTCACCCGAAATGAGCCAGTAACGCGAGCAGAGATAGCGCGAAGGCCGCGGCACTGGCGGTTGAGAGGAAGTTGACCGCGTCGTTATTAAGCAAGCCGCGGCGCTCGATAGTTGCGCCGAGCAGGCTATCGAAGAACAAGCCGAAAACGCCGCCAGTGCCGGCGACCCAGAACATCTCTCGTCCTCCGCTGAGTGCCATGGCTCCCGCGCTGGCGACGATTGCCGCTGCCCCCACGCCGGCAAGAGTTCCGATGAGGCTGATGGCGCCGTCTGTGCCGGTCTCGGCCTGGCGCAAGGTTGTGATCATGCGCGGCTGGCCGCCGAGCACCTGGCCTACCTCGGAGGAGACGGTGTCTGCGGCTGCTTCGGCCAGCGATGCCAATCCAGCGGCGAACAGGAAGGCAGGTGTTGAGATTGCACGCGCGAACCAGCCAGTGCCTTCGAGCCACGACTGCACCAGTTCACTGGAAACGAGGGTTGCAAAGCCCAAATTGGCGGCTACCTGCGCGGAAGTTCGGCCTTGTCGTCTCTCGGCAGTGCCTAGCTTTTCTTTCTGCTCGCGGCCCAGGCGAGTCGCAAGGAAGGAGAGCAGGAAGAGCGCGAGCACGGGGACCAGGCCCGTTCGCCAGGGCTGAAAGGGGAGGCTGGCAGTGGAAAACATCAGGCTGGCAGTGATTGTCGCGCCTGCGAAGGCCGCTGCCGGGGTGGCGGCGCGTAACTGGTAGACGATCAGCCCGAAGATCAGGCTCAGACCCAGCGCCCAGATAGCGACTGGTGCGACGTTGACTGCCCACCAATGGCCTTCGAGCACCACGTCCGCGGCCGCAAAGGGCAAGATGAGGAGGAGTACGAGTTTCGATTGCCAAGGAAGCTTGGTCTGGGCCACGCTTCATCGTAACGTGTGTCGCGGGTGGGGCACGGCGCTCCTGCCGTGTTGGGAAACTCAAGGCCCGCCGTTTACACTCAACTGCGCGGCAGTTTTTCGGGCGTTTTCGACGCCGAGGAGTTTTCAGTGAAAAGGTTTACAGCTTTCCTTGCGTTTTTTTCCGGAATCTTGCTTACAGCGGCCAGTGTTGCGGCCCAGTCTCCCAGCCAGCGGCTTGAGATCGTCCGCAGGGGCGAGACGATCGTGCTGGAGCCCTACGCGCCGAATATTCTGCGCGTTACGCTGAGCTTGAACCGCGAGCCGGCCCTTGCCGCGCCCGGCTTTGGATTTGTGGCTGTGCCGGATGCCGCAGGCTGGAGCTCCAGCCAGGCCGAGTGGTCCGACGTATATCGCTCGGCGCGGATCGTGGCTACTGTGGAACGCGACCGGCCCAGCAACAAGCCACCAGATCCGAATCAGGCGGCACTTGGCAAATACTTCAGCGGTTCGGTTCCCGGAGCGCACATCATCTTTACCACGCCGGAGGGGAAAAAACTGCTGGAGATGACTGGCTGGGAACAGGCCATTCTCAATCAGAAGGACGGCACGGCCGAGCCGCTGCATGACAGGCGCGCGACGGACCCGGAGTTTTTCACGGTGGGCGCGAGCTTCGCTTCGCCGGAGGACGAGCACTACTACGGATTGGGCCAGAATCAGGAGGGCTTCCTCGACCATCGCGGCCACGTCGTGCGCTGCTGGCACGACTACCTGGCCTCGGCGGGGCAGAGCGTCTGCGTGCCCTTCATGGTGACAAACAAGGGCTACGGAGTGGTGTGGGACAATCCGTCGAAGACGACAATCGAACCGGGTTTCAACGAGCAGACTAAGTGGACCTCGCAGGTGGGCGACCGGGTCAGCTTTTTTGTGATCGCCGGGGCTACAGCGGACGAGATTTATGCGGGCTACCGGCTGCTGACGGGGCCGACGCCGATGCTGCCCAAGGCGGCTTACGGATACATCCAGTGCAAGCAGCGCTACGCGAGCCAGAAAGAGGTGTTGGACGTTGCGCAGGGCTATCGCGACCGGCATCTGCCGGCGGACGTGCTGGTGGTGGACTGGTTCTACTTTACGAAGATGGGGCAGTTCGACTTCGATCCCCAGCACTGGCCCGACCCTGCGGCGATGAACAAGAAGCTGCACGAGATGGGCTTCGAGACAATGATCAGCGTTTGGCCGCGCTTTGTGCCCGAAGACCGCTATTACAACCAACTGCTCAAGAAGGGCTGGCTTTTCGCGACAGCCGACGGCAAGCCGGTCGATGGATTACCGTATGACCGCGCCGGTTCGGATATCGACACCACCAATCCCGAGGCCGCGCAGTGGTTCTGGAAGACGATTCACGAGAACATCATCAGCCAGGGCTTCGATTCGCTATGGGCCGACGAGACCGAGCCGGATCTGCCTCCCAACGGCGCCTACTTCCACGTTGGGCCGGGGACGCAATACTTCAACGTTTATCCGCTCTTCCATACGGCTGCACTCTATGACGGTCTCCGCAAGGACGAACCGGGACGGAGAGCGCTGATCCTCTCGCGCGATGCTTACCTCGGTGCGCAGCGGAACGGGACAATCTTCTGGTCGTCGGATATCTCGCCGACCTGGGACACATTCAAGCGGCAGATACCGACGGGGCTGGATTTCGCGGCATCGGGGCTTACTTACTGGTCGAACGACACAGGCGGATGGCAATATCTGCCGGGCGAACATCACCCGGCGCACAAGCCGCTGCTTGACCCTTCGGATGCTCGAGGGACAGTGGGCGGATACGAGGACTATCCGGAACTTTACACGCGCTGGTTCCAGTACGCGGCGTTCTTGCCGATCTTTCGCACGCACGGCAGCCGTCCGGCCAACGAGGTGTGGTCCTATGGCAAAGAGGCCGAACCGATCCTGGAGAAGTACCTGCGCCTTCGCTACCAGCTGATGCCGTACATCTACTCGCTCGGCTACCAGACTTGGAAGACCGGAGCGCCGTTTATGCGGGCTCTGCCGCTGGACTTCCCGGATGACCCCAAAGTCGCGGATCTGCGGGACGAGTACATGTTTGGGCCGGCGTTTCTGGTGGCTCCAGTGACGGAGCAGGGCGCGACCAGCAGACAGGTATATCTTCCGGCCGGGGCGGACTGGTACAACTTCTGGACCAACGAGCGGATCAAAGGCGGCCAGAGCGTGACCGTGGCCGCACCCATCGATACAATTCCGCTCTTCGTGCGGGCCGGGTCGATCGTTCCGATGGGAGCACCGGTTGCGAGCACGCATGAGACGCAGGCCATCTCGAAGGTGCGCGTCTATCCGGGCGCAGACGGCGACTTTACGCTCTTCTCGGACGATGGAACGACCTACGCCTACGAGAAGGACGCGGGCAAGGTGACCCGCTTGCATTGGGACGATGCGCGGCAGAGACTGACCAGCCAGGGCGACCCGGCGTGGAGCGGGCCGGAGAGCGCGATTATTGAAGTTGCCGGGCACTGATTTTTGACGGTGCCGTGTAGTCCTCAGCCGCGTCCAAGATGTGGCCAATGCGCTAAGTGTGCACCGGCTCCCTGATTTACAATCAAGAGGTAAGCAGGAACGAACTGAATGAGGCTTTTTCGGATGAATTCAGGCCAGGCGCGTGTGCGGTTGGTTCAAGTGGGAGCGGCGCTCGCGGCTGCAGCCCTGGTTGCCGGCTGCGGCAACAATTACCGGCCGGTGATAACGCCCATCAACCCCACTGGACCCGCCCCGCAGCCTTCATCGTATGCGGTGGTAGTTTCAGCCCCTTCACCCACAACGCCCGGTATCGCCACGATCATTGACTACTCGGGCGATTCGGTGATGGCCCAGGCTCCTGTCGGTCCCGGACCCACGACATTCACCGTGGACACGTCGGGCAGTTCCGGTTATACCGTCAACAGCGACCACACCATGACCAATTTTCCCGTTTCCAGCAATTTGCAGGAAAAGAATGTCGACTATACCACGCTGCCGACCACGGCGAATCTGGTGAACGTGTTGTCGTTAACCGGTGGCCTGTGGGTAGCCGACCTCGACGGTAACATTGCCGATCTCTTCGCGGGGTCTCCGGAGACTTTCGTGCGCTCTATACCGCTGGCGCCGACGCCGGTGATGATCGTTGGTACTCCTGCCAACCAGCAGCGCAACTTCGGCATCAGCCAGGGGAATAGCCAGGGGGGCGTCGTCTCGAGCGATGTGGCCTGCAATCTCTCCCCCACAACAGCTCCCGCCGGTGAGGCGGACGGGATCGAGGTTTCCAACGACACGATATCCAGCCGCATCCCCTTGGGTCAGTGCCCGGTCTACGCGGTCGAGAGCAACGATGGCAGGCGGCTGTTTGTGCTCAACCGGGGGGGCGACTCCACGAATCCGGGCGGGTCGATCACGGTGATCAACGTGCAGAACAATACACCGGACAGTTGCATACCGTTTCAGAATCAGGCTGGCCACTGGGTAACCTGCCATCCCTCGATCGCGCTTCCAGCGGGCCCGGTTTATGCCGAATTCAACGCCACCACGCAGCAGCTCGTCGTTGCCAATTACGACAGCAATACGATCAGCATCATCGACGTGAGCCTGGACGAGTATGGCAACGATTACAACAGCTACGCCAATGACAACTGCATGGTCAGCGGTGAATCAGCTTATGCCAACTGCGGCGCGATTACTGGCGGCTTCGGCACCACCTTCACGGTTCCAGTGGGCAACAATCCAGCCAGCGTTACCGTTTTGAACGATGGGAGCCGCGCCTACACGGCCAACCAGGCGGATAGCACAGTGACAGTGGTGAACCTGAGCAGCCACACGGCGGTGAAAACGCTGGCCGTCACCGGCTATCCGCGCACCGTGGTCTCGACGCAGAATTCGACTCAGGGCAAGGTCTACGTCGCTTCGCCGAACAGCCCCTACCTGACCATCATTCGCACGGATCTGGACATCGTGGACACCACGGTGCTGGTGGAAGGTGACATCGTGGATGTGCGGGTGAGCACGCAAAACGCCGTCAGCGGGAACAGCAACAGCGTGAGCCGGATTCCCGGGCACGGCCAGCCCTGCGACCTGCCTCCGGCGGCGATGGCCGCGAAGTACACTGCAAATTACACACTGTTGGAGTGCCAGGCGCAGCCATAGATGGTTCTCCATTCGACTGATTGGGCAAGCAGCGAGAGGGTCATTTCCAAGCATGGGGGTGACCCTCTCGTCATTTTCGGGTGAGGTTCGCGATCACCATGCCGGCAGGACCCAAGATGCGCATTGATCTGCTGCTGGTAGAGCGGGGACTGGTTCCCAGCCGTGAGCGGGCGCGCGCGCTCATCCTGGCCGGGCGGGTTTTGGTGGGCGAACAGAAGGTTGAGAAGCCGGGTGCGGCTGTTCCTCAAGATGCGGCCATTCGCCTGCTCGGCGAGGAGCAGCCCTACGTGAGCCGTGGAGGGGTAAAGCTGGCGGCGGCGCTCGAACATTGGCGGATTTCGGTGAAGGGGCGCGCCTGCCTTGACGTAGGCGCATCGACCGGAGGGTTTACCGATTGCCTGCTCCAGCACGGCGCAGCGCAGGTCACCGCCGTCGACACGGGTTTCGGCCAGATCGCCATGAAGCTGCGCATCGATCCCAGGGTCCGGCTGGTGGAGCGCACGAATGCAAGGCTTCTTGCTCCGGGTTTTTTTGAGTCAGGCGCATCCAAAGAAGGGCGAGAGCGAACTCAACTCACTCTGCTGGTAATGGATGTCGCGTTTATCTCGGCCACGCTGCTGCTTGGGCCGGTGCTGGCCGCTGCTCCAGGGCTCACGGAGGCCGTTGTGCTGGTCAAGCCGCAGTTTGAAGCAGGACGAGAGCATGTCGGCAAGGGAGGCATCGTACGCGACCCGGTGGCGCACCAACTGGCCGTCGCCAAGGTAGCCGATTGCGTCCGGTCGCTGGGCTGGCAGGTGGTGGAGACGATTCCGTCGCCGATCACCGGTGCAGAAGGGAACCGGGAATTCCTACTGTATGCGCGGCGAACCGACACTATTTGCACCGCTGGCCCCACCCCAGGCAGTCCGTTACACTGAGACCGTATGGTTCGTGTCGCGATCGTCAGCAAACCACGGAAAGAAGAACTGGCCCGCCTCTTGCCGGAACTGATTGCCTGGCTGCGCGAGCACGGATATGAACCACTGCTCGACTTGGAGGGCGGTTGCTACACTTCGGCGGCGCCGTCCGTCGATCGGGCTGCGATGCCCGAGAAGTCGCCGGGGCTGGTGATCGTTCTGGGGGGCGACGGGACCTTGCTTGCAGTGGCCCGGATCTTTGCCCCGACCGGTACGCCCGTCCTTGGTGTGAATCTGGGAGATCTCGGCTTTCTGACCGAGATTCGCCTGGGCGACCTTTATTCGACGTTGGAGTGCTGGCATAGAGGCTGCTATGACCTCGATCCTCGGGCGATGCTGCACGCTGAGCTATGGCGCGAGGGCACGGCGCGCTCGACCTACAGGGCGCTTAACGAAGTGGTGGTTTCGAAAGCGGATATTGCTCGCATGGGAGACTTTGCCGTCGAACTGGACGGCAGCGGGGTGGCCCGCTTCCGCGCCGACGGAGTCATTGTCTCGACTCCGACCGGCTCTACCGCCTATACGCTGGCAGCCAACGGTCCGATCCTGACGCCGGATGTGGACGCAATGGTGGTCACTCCGATCTGCCCCCATCTACTGACACTGAGGCCGATTGTGGTGCGCGGCGCCGCGTCGCTCACCGTCAGGGTCGAGGGCATCCAGAATCAGGCGTTGCTGACCGTCGACGGCCAGAAGGCCGTCGAGCTGCTGCTGGGCGATGAGGTGCGCTGCCGAAGATCGAGCCATGCCGTCAACCTGGTCAGAATTAGCGAGGGCGGGTTCTTTGAGGCGCTGCGCAGCAAACTGAGCTGGGGAGAACGGTAAAGCGAAGGGATCAGGGACTTAGAACCTACCTGTAAATTGGGCGACGAATGTGGCGCTGGTCTCCAAATTGCTGTACTGGCGGCGTCCGCGCCGCCAGCCTACGCCTGTGGGTCCGGAGACCCACAGAACAGCCGACCTGGAGGTCGACGCCATTAATCTGCGGATAGCACTATGAATTGCCGGCAAGCTCGCCCAGCAGCACCTTGGCCTTGGCTGCCAGGGTGGCCGCTCCGTCGACGTCGCCGGTGTTGAGCGCCACCTTGGCTTTCTTGAGGAACTCCCGGATGTGGTCGGCGGTCTTCTTCTCCGGATCGCTTAGGGTTCGGGTGATTGCGTTCAGTCCGCGTTCCGTGGCCGCGATGGAGTTCAGCGTCTGCTGCCGCAGGTCTGGGGCGTTGCCGGATGAAAGCTGGCCGATGGCGCTCACTTCCGGAGTTCCAAGCGAGGCCTGCTGCGTGGTGTTTGCGGCAGGCGGCGCGGGAGCAGGAACGGGCTTCTTGTGTTTGACTGGCGGCTTGGGCCTCTCCACCGGCTGCGGCGGGGGTGCGGGCTCCGGGGTCAGAGCGGGGACCGTCACGACCGGAGGGGGCAGATCGGCGGGCGACGGCGCGGGCTTTGGTGGAGGCGTGTCCTCGATGGGGGGGGCGAGAGGCTGCACCTGGCTCTTATCCGTTTTATGAAAGAGGAAGCAGCCCGTCAGCAACAGCAAGGGCAGCAACCAAACAATGCTCTTAACAGGCGACTTCATCATGCGATCCTTGGCAACAATCAGGCAAAGGCGCCATTCATTCCGGTGGCGTCTTGCCTAAGAAGCACGGTTCTCAACAGTGAATTCTTCTTTAACGGGAAGCTCCAGAGTTCCGCCACGGGCATCGAGAAAGGCGGCTTCTCGATATACACGCCAGATCCATAAAGCGCCCTCACATCCGGTCCATGCGGCTTGTCGCGATTCATCGACTTTGGGCGTACCGGAACGCCTTCGGAAATGAGCACGCTGGAAAAGCTCCCCAGATTGGCAAGAGCTCTGGCAATCTCCTGGTTGCTGAGATGCTGCAGCACCTGGCGAATCAGGCACAGGTCGGCAGACGGCAACGGGTCGCTGGTGATGTCAGCCAAAAGAAAGCTGGCGAGAGGATTGCGCACTGAGCTTCTGTGATGCTCAATCAATTCCGGAACCACGTCGATGCCGGTGTAGCGCACTCCGGACGCTTCGACGATCCGCCTTCCGACGGAGAAGTCGCCACAGCCCAGATCGACGACACTCCGTACCCGATGCTCACGGATGAACTCGATCACGGAGGCGCAGTAGCGCTCGGCGACCGGGCCGCGCGAACCGGATCCGGAGTAGAACTGTTGGCCGTCATCGCCCCAGGTCTTGGTGCTGTAAATTCTGCGAAAGGTATCGGGCAGCGAAAGATCGTTATAGATCCGATGCTTCTTTCGCAAGCTCCGGAGGCGCAGATAGGTCGATCTAATTGGGTTGCCAATCATTCAGGACCGCGCTCCCTCTTCGTCGATGCTGGCCGGCCGCAGATGCCGGCGTCCCCATTCCGTGGCGGCAAGAGGAACTCGCAAAAGGAACTCCGTGCCGCGCTCTACCTTTGATTTTACTTGCACGTTGCCATGATGCAACTGGAGAATCCGGTAGGTCATTGCCAGGCCGATTCCGCTGCCTCCGCTCTTGGTGGTGAAATAGAGGTCGAAGATCTTCTCCCGAATCTCTTCGGGAATGCCCGGACCCTCGTCGCGGATGCGCAGGACGGCAACTTTCACGTCTTCCTCCAGAATCACCTCGAGCGTGCCGCCCTGCTGCATCGCCTGAGCGCCGTTCTGAATGACATTCAGCACTGCCTGCTTGAACAGATCCGCGTCGAGATTGGCGAACATCGGCCTGTCCGGTAAACGGCTGACCAGGGTCACGTTATTGCGGAAAAGTTCCTCGGCGGCCAGTTGGAGCACGTCGGTGACGATCTGGCGAAGGTCCTGTTCGCGAAGTTGCAACTCGACGGGCCGCGAGAAATCAACCAGCGTCTGAACAACGCGGTCCAGGCGATGGATCTCGGCTTCGATGATCTCGAGGTGGCGCATGGCCGGAGCGTTGCCATCGCCCAGTTTCGTCTTGAGCAGTTCCAGATGCACAACGATGGCGTTGATTGGATTCTTGACCTCGTGGCCGACGCCGGAGGTGAGTCGGCCGATGGCCGCCATGCGCCGCGAGAGTTCCAGCTCCGACTCGATTTCCTCAACCGACTCCAGATCGTGCAGGGTGACCAGCGCCCCCAGACTCTGGCTGGTTCGATCGTCGTGAATAAAGTCCAGCGATGCCTCGATGCGGCGCCAGGTCTCGGTTTGAACCTCTTCCTTGACCAAGGTGCGGCCGGCCTCAAAGGCATCGAGCAGGGTCTTGCCCAGCACCGTCAAGGGGTCGAAGATCTCTCGCGCGTGCAGGCCGAGCAGGCTGCCCCGTTCCACGTTCAGAAAGCGCCGGGCAGCCTCGGAGACCAGCACCGCGCGGCCATCCCCGGTAAAGAGCAGGATTCCGTCCTGCAGCTTCAATAACACCTGGTCGAGGTTTTCCTTCAACGCTGAGAAGACCTCTTCCACATTGCGCATGCGCTGGCCGATTTGTTCGATCTTGTTGGAGACCTGCACCGCAGTGTCCTGCCGGGGGGGACGCTTTTCCTTGCTGCGCGCCTCACTCACCGCGCCGGCGGAACTAGTCCAATAATCGAGTTGCCGGCTGATCTCCTCCAGGGGCCGGAGAGCCAGGTTGCTCAGCAGGAAGGCCGCGAAGAGAGCCGTGCCCAGCACAATCTCCATGAGCGTGAGCGCCGCGGAGAGCCAGGGCGCATAGACGGCGCGCAGCAGAGTAGTCCGCACACCCACGTGAACGGTGGCAAAGGGTTCGCCGTTGCGCTCCAGCGGGACCACAACGTCGAAGACCCTGGGCGGGCCGAAGACCTCCTTCATGAACTGGATGGGATTGGCGTGGAGAAGCTGCTCATAGTTGGGACGGACCGGGAGCGGCTTGTCTTCGTTCTCAGGATTGGTGCTGAGCAGCGTGGCCGACTGCTTGTCGCCGATGTTGATGTCGTAGACGGTAAGCGAATAGCGGTTGACCGAGTCGACGACCGCCTGGAGCGGCGCGTTGTTGCGCACCGCCTCGGCCTCAAGGTTGCGCAACTGGGCCGGATTGTTGGGATCGACCTGTATATCTTTGAGCCCGGCTTCGAGGGCATTCTGCAGGGCAAACCGCACCTGGTTGGCCACCATCTTGTTTGTGTCGTAAGACTGCTGAACGGCCGCATGAGCCAGTTCGCTCACGTAGACCAGCGAGAGCAGCCCACCAATCAGAAAGACCAGCAGAGTGATAGCCAGCACGAGTTTGGTTTTGAGTCGCATGGCTCAGGGCTCGAGATCGGTGCGGGCCTGGCTGTACTCCTTGAGCTTATTGTGCATGGTTTTGAGGCTGACTCCCAGGATCTCGGCGGCGCGGGTCTTGTTCTGCCCGGTGGATTCGAGGGTGCGGAGAATCAGCAGCCTCTCCATCTCATCCACCGTGGAACCGACGCGCACCTGGACCACCGAGGAATCGAGGGGCTGCACGGCCGGAGCCTGCGCCTTGCCGAAGGTCGAGGGTAGGTGTCCGGCATCGAGCGGCGCTCCATCAGTGCAGAGAACCACTGCTCTCTCGATCATATTCCGCAATTCACGCGCATTGCCCGGCCAGTCGTAGGCCATCAGTCGGTCCAGCATAGACGCCGCAACGCCTGAGACGCGCCTGCCATGCTTCTGATTCATCTGCACGAGCATCGCCTCGGCCATCGCCGGCAGATCTTCCTTGTGATCGCGCAAGGGCGGCATGTGGATATTGAAGACGTTCAGACGATAGTAGAGATCGGGGCGGAGATGGCCCTCGGCTACCGCTTCGCCGGGATCGCGATTGGTAGCCGCAAGAACACGCACGTCCACATCCTGCTCGGTGCGCGCGCCAAGGCGGCGAAGCTTGCGTTCCTCGAGAACCCGCAGCAGCTTGGCCTGCGTGCCGGAGGGCATCTCGCCGATCTCATCGAGCAGCAGTGTTCCCCCGGCCGCCAGCTCAAAGCAGCCCGCACGCCGCTCGGCTGCGCCGGTGAAGGCGCCCTTCTCATGGCCGAAGATCTCGCTCTCAATCAACGTCTCGGGAATGGCCGCGCAGTTGACCGCGACGAAGGGGCGCGACTTGCGCGGGCTGAGCTCATGGAGGGTGCGCGAAACCAGTTCCTTGCCGGTGCCGCTCTCGCCGGTGATGAGCACCGAGACGTTGGAGGGCGCGATCTGCTCGATCAGTCCGAAGATTTCGCGCATCGGCTTCGAGTTACCAACCATCGAGCCAAGCACGCCGGTCTCGCGCAAGCGGCGGCGAGCGACCTCAAGCTCGATAGCAGTCTCGCGCTGGCGCGTGGCGTTGGCCAGAATGGTCCTCAGGCGCGTTGCATCCACAGGTTTTTGCAGGAAATCGTATGCGCCTAGCTTCATGGCGTCCACAGCCAACTGGATGGAGCCCATGGCGGTGAGCACAATGACGGCCAGATTGTTGCTGAGTCCGGAGCTCTCTTCGGTGAGCCTTTGCAGCAGGCCGATGCCGTCGAGACGGGGCATCTTCAGGTCGGTGACCACGATCGCCGGTTCCCAGGCCTGCGCCTTCTCCCAGCCCTCGATGCCGTCGCCCGCCGTTTCGGTGCGGTAACCCCACCCGGAGATCAGCTCGGCAAGCCCCATCAGCGCGTGGGGCTCATCTTCGACAATCAGGACTTTGACCGAATTCTCCATGCAGTTTTGAATGAAGTAATCCCTCAATCTACCTTTCTACCATGCAAAGCCTATTTGTGCCGGTCCGTCAGGGATGGAAAGGATCACTCATCCTCATAGTTTTCGTCGATTATTGCAGCGTATTCCAAGGGATTGGATGACAATTCAAAACACACTGATGCGTGCCGTCCTGCAAAATCAATGATAGGTCGATCGTCTCGCAAGATTTCCAACGTTGCCACGATGAAGGAGCGCGGTTGGGCGTTGGTAGCGATCTTGATCCACATCGAGCAGACCGGAGACAGGGTCGAGGCGCTAAGACCGTTATCTCCTCACGCCGCGACGATACCTTGTGGGCACGAGGAAGCTTTTCAGGTTTTCTGGTGCGACAATCTCGCTGAGTCATCAGCCTCAGAGTCTGATCGACAGCCAATGCGAGGATACCGAAAATCAGATTGCACGTCGCCTTGATATCGCCGCGTACGCGCATCATGCGCCCGCCGAACTCGTCTTTCAGACTCGTCCTCACCCGTTCCTCGACGATCTCCGCAGCCATGGACAGCTGCATGAGGCGTAGTTTTCTACTGTCTGGAGAGCTATGTATTTTTGCTGCCTTGGCGTCTTCCTGGGCATGGATGGCCTTCAGCGTCGCAGCCACTTCCTTCACCTTGCCGGTAGGCTTGGCGGTCCACACATTGCGATAGAAATACGCCACGCAACACTGCCACAGGGCGTCGGGATAGAAGTCCGCCAGGTTCTTCACCAAGACAAGGCCCTTGCCGGAGACAAAGAGCTCAACACTTTTCAGGCCACGCTCCTTCAACCCACGCAGGAACGCCGTCCCAAGGGCTGCGTCTTCCTTGGGCCCTTCGCTCAACGCCAGAATCTCCCGGTTGCCGCTCGGCGAAACGCCAATGGCCACCGGCACGGAAACGTTCTTCACCGCGCCGCCCCAGCTGCGCTTGAGCCATACCTTCTGTCCAGTTCTTGTTCATTGGCCCGTAGCTTCGATCTTCACTTTCTCCCCACACTCGGTTGCCCTCGTACAGTTGCGCTTCACTTCACTCACCGTGACCAGCTTGTGACGGTGCGTGCACCGGTTAGAGTGCGCCCATGCTGGGCGCACAAAAAAACTCCCGCGCCTGAGAGAGATCCTCAGGCGCGGGTATCAGTCTGATAAATGATTTAGAAGCTGATGCGGCCACCGAACTGCAGTGAGCGCGTGTTGCCGAAGCTGCTGATCAATCCGAAGGTGCCGTAGTTGCCGGCGGCGACATTGGCCGCACTGGGAACGGTCGAATTCACGCCGGTGAGCTGCGGGTGATTGAGAACGTTGAAGGCCTCGACGCGAATTTGGAACTCGCTTTCGCGGTACATGTGAATGGAACGGAAAACGCTCGCATTGAATACCGAAGTTCCAGGACCTGTGAATTCATTTCTTCCCGTATTCGGCAATACCAGTGCGGGGATCTGGGATGGAGTCATGGTCGCAGTGTAGGTTGGTTCTGTCACGGAAGCGAAGCGGGATGGATCAAACCAGGGCCTGCCTCCCGAAACATTGGTGTCGCCGAATTTGCGGATATGCCCGCTCAACTGCCGATAGGGCGCGACTAATTGAGCATAGGTAGCGCCAAAGTTCGGTGAGAAACCACCAAGAACGTTGCTGTTCGAGCTGACTGAGAAGGGAGCGCCGCTGACGTGGCTGTATTGGCCGTTCAGCACGAAGCCGCCCACAATCTCAGAAATCACCCCTTGATTGGCAAACTTCTGGCCGTGTCCAAAGGGCAATTTGTACATGCCATAGATCTGCACATTCCTCCTGCGATCAAAGCTGGACGAAGCCTTGTTCAGGAAGTAATAGGCAGGGTAGTTGAAGGTTGTGCCTCCGCCGCCCGTTCCAGCGCCGTTATCCGCGTAGTCGATAGCGTGAGACCACGTGAAGAGACCGCCAATCATGCCATTTTCGCCCAGGTTTTGCGTCGCCTGAGTCTGAAGGCCACTATACATGGAACTGAAGATCGGGCCGTCGATGGTCATGCCGCCCGAGTTATAGCAGTTGCTGAGGCCTTTGCACCACGTCTGGCTGAAGATGGTATTGACCTGGTAGCTGCAAGCGCCGGTCAAACCAGTAGAGGGATTATACTGTCCATTGGCCATGCAAGATGTCGAACCACTTGGCAGAGGAGCCGAGTTATACGGGCTCACGCCAGCTTGCTGACGAACCATGTGGTTGCCCACATAACCGGCGTTGACCACAAGCTGATGTCCCAAATCTCGCTGGACGAAGAGATTCCAGGACTCCAGGTAGCCGCGGCGGAAGTTCTTCGGAGCGGTTGCGGTTGATCCGGTGAGCGGCAGAGAGGCAAAACCGGTTGAGAAGTTGGGTACGACCGGAGCAGGAATGCCATACGTGAGCGTCATCGGCTCACCCGTAGCATAGTTGGTTGTGTTGGCTGGATCGACCGCAATGGTGCCTGCGCCGCTTCCACTGGTGTAGCTCGGAGCAAGGTCGATCGGGAAAGTGTCACGCAGGTACCGCTCGCTGTCGGGATCGACGGTGAGGCCTGCGCCCGAACGAATCACGGTCTTTTCATTCAGACGATAGTCTATGCCAAGGCGCGGCGCATAAAAACCATGTCCCATATTGACGCCGGCGCTTTCCGGGTTTCCGCCCACTCCGCCAACTTCAACATTGGCCGACTGAGGCAGCGTTGGATCGGCAATATACGCGCCCGTGTGGTCGCGATAGGCGGCAGGATACATCTCATAGCGGACGCCATAATTGACCGTCAGCTTCGGTGTTACCAGCCACTGGTCCTGCGCATACGCGCCATACTCCCACCAGCGCAGGGAGTTGGGATTGATGATTGAGGTGGCCTTGGCGACAGCTTGGCCATTGATGTTATTCGGCAAGCCGAGCAGGAAGTCGGCCAATGCGTTGTAGGCCGTCACACCGCAGGAAGTTCCCGCTCCCGAGCAAGTCATATTGCCCTGGAAGTTGAAGCCGCCCCGCACGTTGGTGACGCCGCCTCCGCTTGTGGGCTGGAAGTGGTTCAGCAGGAAGTGATAGGCGGTAAAGCCATACTTGGTGCTGTGCTTGCCCTTGATCCAGCTCAGGTTCACGTCTCCGGTGAACTGGTTGTCGCGGAACAGGAAGGGGTTGGCCAATCCAGTATTGCCAAGTGCGGAGAGGCCGTTGATAAAGAAGGGAGGCTGGCCGGCATAGAGAGAGCCCTTCGCGGGACCAGCTTCGTTCGTGCCTGGGATCTTCAAGACATCCGATCCGTAGTCGCCGTAGCCTATGTCCGTGGCATCTTGAACTCCGCTGTATTGACGAGTGTAGCCAAGATCGGCATCCAGAACCAGCCTGGGAGTGAAGACATGGCTGCCGCCGATACCGACATTCTGAATTCGGCCGGCTGCGGCGCCAGGCTGGCCGCCGTCAGCCGTCCCGCCGCCAGCCGGTTGCAGAACCTGCGGGTCCACGACGGAGAAGGGTTCAATACTGTACTTTCCGAAGACCTGCGTATTCTCATTCGGAACGTAGGTGATCTTTGCATCGTTGGTGGTTCGGTTGTAGGCCAGTGTGGCAACGCCTACATAATCGTTCGCCATATTGCTCGCCAGCAGGGCCGCACTTGGCGTACCGATGATTGCAGTGTATTTTGCCAGGTTGGCAATCATTGTCGAAGAAGCAAAAGCAATGCGCGAGGCGGGAATCGTATTCACGTTGTTTCCCGTTTCGCCATACTCACTCGTAAAGCTCGGTCTGCATTTGTAGTTGAGGAATCCGTTGGTGTAGACAAGGGCGGGGCATGCAGTGGTCGGAACAAAGGCAGCCACCCAAGCCGCTGTCGGCTGCGGATCGTAGAGCGTGGTATACGGGGCAGCCTCGGAGAAGTTGCCGGCAGCCATGTTTGCATCCGGCAACGACAACGGCGTCGTGGTCGTGATCAACTGGCGCCGAGTGGTGCGCTCAAAGTTGTCAAAGAAGAAGAGCTTCTGCTTGCCGGTAAGAATATGCGGGATATACACCGGCCCGCCAATATTGGCGCCGAACTCATGGAAGACGTTCTTGGGGATAGAGCCGGTTGGATTGGCGGGAGAGGTCAATGCGGCCTTTGTGCTGGTGTAGCCGCGGGCGTTGAGGCCGGCGTCCTGATAATACTCCCACCCACCGCCATGGAAGTTGCGAGTGCCGCTCTTTGTGGTGATCTTGATTGACGCGCCGCCCGCCTGACCCTGCTCGGCATCGAAGGAGTTCGTTGTGATGCTGACGTTCTCGATGGAGTCCGCCGGAGGAACGTAGGCGATCAGATAGGGCAGCCAGCCATAGTAATTTACTGCGCCGTCAATACGTGTGGTATTGCTCTCGTGGTCAGCTCCGTTGATGTTGACCGACATGGCTCGGGAGGGATTGGAGGCAGTCGAGTTCTGCTCAGTTACCGCCGTGCCGCCGGGGATCAGGTTATACAGAGCCTGGAAGCTGCGCCCCCCACCGGAGGTTAGCGGCAGTTGATTGAGTTCGTTCTGACTGATTTCGCTGTTCACTTCTCCGGATTCTGTTTGGAGCGTTGGAGGCGCCGAGGTGATCGTTACCACCGTCGAAACGCTCGCCACTTCGAGAACGATGTCGACGCGCACCTGGCGGTTGACCTCAACTTTAATGTCTTTTTCGGAATACCCGGCGAAGGATGCGCTCTTGGGAACCGTCACGGTGAAGGCGCCCGGAAGAATGTTGAGTATCGAATAATCACCACTTTCATTGGTCACGGCAGTGCGGACCGCACCCGTGCCCTGGTCGGTGATCGTCACGGTGGTCTTTGGAACGACCGCGCCGGCCTTATCCGTGACTGTTCCCGTGATCGAGCCGTAGAGAACCTGCGCACTGGCGGTTCCGCTCCCGATCAACAACGCTATTACAGCGACCGTCATCAGCAGGGCTTTCATCGCACCTGTCTTCACTCGACGGTTGAATCCTGGCCTTCCTACCATAATTTCCTCCGGAAAGTTGTTGTTTACCGCGTTTCTTTCACGCTCCGCGGGTGTGCTCGCGGGCTCCGCCCCGAATTCGCCAACTTCTCTCAAATCCAAGGCCGACAATTGCACGCCGGATTCGGATTTGAAAACACACGTGGACGCTTATTAATTCGCGTCACGAACTATAAAGACTATTCGGGGCTCATGTCAAGCTGAAAGATGAGAAACATCCTTTTGCTGAGATTTGCCTACCTTCTTATGCCCCCGGCCGCGGAGGTGGGCGAAGGCCCTGAAGTCCCTTGTCTTATCACATTTCTCTAATGTTTTGTGCTACTTCCAATCATGATTAATTTTCTTGCTACGCAAGAGTTCGAGTACCGAACGAATAGTATCACCAGTTCGTAATATCGAAAAGAAAGGGTTTTCCTGGTGCGCCTCGGAACTACCGAAGTTCCCGTTCGTATTCGAAGAGTCTCGAACTTCGATCGGCGTCCGCTCGGCGCTCGCGTCCAGACCGCCTCTGGAAGACCAGGGCAGCCGCACCCCGGAGCCGGGCGATCTCTCCCTCGTGCGTGGGTAGAATCTGCGGCAGGGTACCTCCCAGCAAATTCTCGGCCGCTTCCTTCTCGATCACCGGACCCAATCGATGCCATGCAGGCATGATATCGCCGGCAATCAGGATAAGGCTGGGAGACAAGGCTGTAATAATCAACTGCAATCCACGCCCAATGTAGAGAGCCTGTTTGGCCAGCGCCTGTGCGGCTTGCTGGTCGCCTTCCTCTGCCAGAACAAGCAACTCTTGAAAGCTAGTCGCCTTGCTCTGAGGCTGGAGTTCCTTGAAATACCTGAGCGCCGCCTGGCAGGAAGCGAATGTCTCCCAGCAGCCCCTCCGGCCGCATGAGCAGAGGGGGCCTGCGGGATCGAGCGCAACATGACCGAACTCTCCAGCCATTCCTCGATGACCTGAGATCAAGCTCCCGTTCGCGAAGATTCCAGTTCCCACGCCCTCCGACACGGCAACCATTACGATGTCGCGAATCCCATCGATCCGCCTGAAAGTGAGTTCTGCAAGCAGGGAGGCGGTGGCCGCGTTTTCCATCTTCACCGGCAGGCCCATCGTCTCTTCGATCACGCTTTTCAAATCGAAGTCGGGCCAATGAAGGTTCGGCGCAAAGATCAGATGCTGCGTCACCGGATCGATCCGTCCGGGAAGGCTCATGCCGATCCCTTCGATCGATTTGCGCGGCAGCGACAGCCGCATGCGCTGCATACAGTCAATCAACAGCCGTGTGGAGGCGGACGGGTCAGAGCTCAATGCCACCAATGACCGCGAAAGCAAACGTCCCTTCAAATCGACCGTTGCAACGGTCGCCTGCCTGGGATGGATGTCGACGGCAATCGCCACCAAGTCGTCGTTGAGCTCGAGCAGGGTTGGGCGGCGCCCGCGCGGCGGGGAGGCCACGCCGCCTTCGCACACCCACTTCTCACGGATTAGCTGCTCCACAATCTGCGAGACGGTGCTTCTCTGCAGGCCCGACTGGCGCGACAGATCCGCACGGGAGATCGGCTGGTTGGCCCGGATCAACTCCAGAACAATATCTCGGTTAATGCGTCGGGCTGTCTCGCTTGAAGCAAGCTGAACGTCCGTCAGATCAATATGCCTCATGCCCCTAGCGCGCGCCTGCGACTGCACCGAGATTCCCCCTGGACGATAAGCTCACTCCGGCCATCTCGTACCGGAACGACATCTTCATTCACCGATGGCCCGTAGCATAGCATGACACACTCGATCCGAGTTGAGCGATCAATACAGTCCGGGCATGCTGCATGTGAGAGCGGTCTTGGCATTTGATCATGCTGCCACCGATTTCGCCTTTCCTGAATCAAAGAGAAATGGCCAATCCAAATCACTCTTCTAATTCGCGCTCGCGGACTTCGCCTGACAGCCTCGGTCTTCCACGCATATTGTTTGCATTGCGAAATTATGATATTACCACTTCTGCCAACCGCGATCGATTCGGCTTTCATCTCTGGTGCCTGATAGGGTGTGGAAGACCCGATTCTATTAGGGCTTGGAATATCTGCGCGATTGGCTTGATTGGCGGGGTTAAGGCGTGTAGCCTGGTTTCCATTACTCACCATTTGGGCGACTTCTCAGAATTGGTTCGCGAAGAGGCGAACTTCGAGTCCCTACCGTTCTAAACCAGGATTCTCAGGGTTTCCAAATGGCCTTTTGCATAATTCAGCTGATAACGAAAGAAGCCTGTTGTTGGGGCGACACCACCGTCGCAAAGGCGAACCCCGTGAAGTTGAAGGATCGAGAAGGAACCGTCATCTGTAACCTAGTCTCTGCCTCCCGGAGCAGGCAGCCATCCATGATCGAGAGCCTCGTAGGCAACCAGCCAGTGGTCTTCATAGAAATCTGAGGCTTGCATATGAGAGGCCCATTTAGCGAAACATCGAGCGTCAAATAACCCGCGCTCGTTTAGAGAATACTCGAATGCTTGCTCGAAGACGGCTAGCAAATCAAACCGCTGATGTGGGGGTACCTCTCTAATCGACCGGGAACGAAGTTCACTCTTCCTTTGCGGTTCGAGTGAGTCGGACAACACCATGATTTCGGTTTTGGAGTCGTTGATGTCCAGCTCAGATTCTCGACCGATCTCATGGCATGGCAATTGGTATCTCGTTTCCTCCCACCGTGCTGGGGTGCGGAGTCACTTCCAGAGCTTACGGCGTTAGCCTGTATCTATCCCCTTCCGCCAGTTGTCGTATGTGGTGTCTTGCTACTCCGGCGTGACTTCACTACGCGCTTCGGCTAGCTCTCGGCGGCCAGCTTGATCCGCGTGTTCGGCAACTTTGAGCAACTTTTGGAAGTATATCTTTGCCGTTTGACGATCGCCTGCCATTTTCGCTGCCTCAGCTGCCCCGTAAAGCGACCAAAAACGGTTTGGCTCCTTGGTCAGCGTAGACTCGAATTCCTTGAGAGCTTCGGAGGGCCGCTTCTGTTCCAACAGCAGATCTCCGAGCAGTTCGCTCGCCGGCGCGAGTGGTCCCGGCGTGACGGCGCTCTTTTCGGTCTTGTCTTCTTGTTCGGCAGCCGCCCGCATTCCGGCGAGCGCGTCCTTTGGCCTTCCTTCGGCGGATGTCAACCAAGCGACTACTTCCTGGCGTTGAATCTCTACCTGGTCGGCCCAATAGACCTCTTTCATTCCGATCAGCTTGTCGCGGATTTGTTCGAGAGAGTTGATTGCCGAGATTGCCGCGGCATGATCCTTCATATGCGCCGCGCCGAGACCGCGGGCAAAGTAAGTAATCGCATCCGCATGCGGATACGGGCTCGAAGTCGGCTCCAGTTTTGCGGCATCGGCCCAAGCTCGTCGTTCTAAGGCGTATCGAGCAGGGATTGCCGCGTGTGCAAAATACGCCGCCAATTGGCCGCCGGCTCCGCCGATGAAAACTGCTGGATCAAAGCGTGAGAATATCTCAACGACCGATTCAGCCACACGATGCGCCGCGGCGTCTTGTGCCGTCTGCAAATAGGCATAAATAAGGTAGTCACAGGCATGCAATTCATCGGCCGGCTGACCTGCATTTCGCGCCGAGGCGGCAGAGGCGATGTTTGCGTCAATCGACGCTTGCCATTCTCCAAGTCGCGTGAATGTATGCGATGGCATGTGGAGTGCGTGCGGAGTCGATGGAGCAATCTCGCTATAGTGCTGCGCGGCCGAGGCTGCGCGGGCAGCGAGCGGCGGAACGTCGTAGGTATGAATGATGTAGTGTGCGAGTCCTGGATGATCCGGGTATCGGGCGTACAGAGCCTCAAGAATGGCCCCGGCCTTGAGCTGCCTGGCGTAGGTCTTGTCGGCAGGGTCGGCGGCGCAGGCAATAGCCAGCGCATAGAAGATGGTGGCTTCGGTGTCTTCAGGATACGCAGCACTTACTGCAGCCATTGCGCTTTCGTATGCCAAGACACGAGTCCGCTGATCGATATTGGCTGTATCGGTAAAGAGATGCGCTACAGCCTCAATATAGGCGTGCTCACGCTCGGTCTTCGGATTCGCGGCCCTTGCCTGAGTAACTGCCTTGAGGCCCTGATCGAGTAGCGCCTGGGCCTTAAGACCGGCGGCGAAGGGGTTGCCCCAACTGCTCAATGCCATTCCCCAATAGGCCATCGAACACGATGGATCAATCACGAGAATTGCCTGGAACGCTTCAATCGCGCGAGCAAACTGAAACGAATGCATCAGTGCCACGGCGCGATTGAAGGAAGGTTGGGCTGCGGGACTGCACGAGGTGGTAAAGTTCACGGTACCCAGCTTCTCCGGGGAAGTGGAGTGGTCAGCCTGTGCGAAACTCGGTGACGACGCCAGGATCGCTAGGACTACAACCAAGAATAGAAAGGGAACTCTCATGGTGGTTCCTTTGGGCGCGAGGTATCCATATAACAATCTGGCTGATTATAACTCTGTCACAGAGACGGCAATTAGCCGTCCGGGAGCGGTCATGCTTAACTTTGGATTTCGGCTGCGTAGCGATAAATCCTTGCCCCAAAGCCTTTCGGCGATCTCTTCGCGGGAAACAAGCGATTCGCGACGGGAGACGAGCAACAGCAAAAGCTCCATCGCCAGCTTCTCGATTTTGATGAGATGGGTACCTTTTCCGTAACGCTCACGACCCAGGCTTTTGAGCAGCTCCGCTTACCGTGGTTTGCAACCTGCTCCGGCAAGCCGATTGCGAGGGACCTTCCCTCATCTCCTACGCCGCTTCCTGCGGAACACTAATGTCTAAGGCCCAGATCTGGTTGGGCCGGGTGATGGCCGGTCCGCGCAGCAGATAAGAGTAAGCCCTGTGTTCTGGCGCGGGTTTTGAAGTGTTGAGCCGGCGATAGATGCCTCGATGCCCATCCGCCTCATCAGCGTGTGCAGTCGACCATCTCCGTCGGGCAGCGATTGCCGCAAGGTGAAGCTCAAGAAGGGGCAACGGTTCGGCTTTCACAACTTTCGCCGCGGGCTGGCAAGCCGGCTGGTCAACCAGGGGACGGATGTCAAGACGGTTCAGGGGCTTCTCCGCCACTCGAATGTCAAGACAACGCTTGGCCTTTACACCCACCAAGTGAATTCTTCGATGTTGGCTGCACAAGACTCGATGTTGCGAGCGTTGCAGCCCGGATCATAAACCGTTCAGTAGGGGATAGGAAACGCGGTAAAGCGGAGGCAGGTTACGTTCTGCAGGTGAGAAACCGGGCGGTCTTCCGCGTAAGCTATTGATTTGATTGGTGGACCTGATCGGGATCGAACCGATGACCTCTTCCATGCCATGGAGCAGATCAAACCGCAAAATATAGACGGCACAGTACTTACGAACCGGCATAACCGGCAAAAACGGCCCACTGGGCGCTATTTGCGGGCAAAATGCGGGCAAAACCACAACCAAGTGGCCAATGGGCTGATCGTGTGGAATCAGCCCAGCACGTCTAGAAGAGTCATTCCAAACGGGACGAACAGGCTCAACTAATCCCTTCAAATTATAGGAGAGTGAACATTCGTCCCTCTGCTGGGCAGGGGCAATTCTGAGAGATGAGACATTGGAGTCGGGCTGAGGCGCTGCCTAAGTGATGTTAGTTTGAGTCGAACCTGACATCGACATTTAGAACACCCAACTTACTGATTCCGAGAATGCCAGCAATTCAAGCAATGCCACGATTGCCAGGTTTGGGTGCAAATCGCGTACAAACAATTCCCACAAGTGCCGAACCACCAACAGCTTCATCTTCCAATCCGTTCAGCGGACCATCTGAAGAGTTCTCCATCGTTTAACATCAAACCGGCTACGTCGAAGATTGTCTTCTGACGAGGATTCGAGATAGCTACCATCTTTTCCCCAGCGTTCGCGCCAACCTCCTCTACAAACTGGGCCGCCACCTCGAAGCCTGCACCGTGTTCGAATGCGCCGCCCTTAGGCCAGCGTGGCGAAGCTCGCGATGAGCGTTGCTGCAAATCTTGAACTCTTTTTCATTGTGTTTTTCTTCTTGGTGCTGAAGTTGGTCTGCCAAACATGACCATAGTGTTCTACTCGCGAGTAAGTTCGACGCGCCGGTTGCGCGCGCGACCTTCAAGTGTGTCGTTGGTGTCTATGGAACCGGACGCACCGAAGCCGTTTGTGAAAAGGCGATCAGAAGCGATGTGATAGCGCGTAACCAGCGCCTGCTTCACCGCAGCAGCACGGCGTTTTGAAAGATCGAGGTTGTACGCGTCACCGCCGATGTTGTCGGTGTATCCGCTGACGGTCAGCTTCCATTTGGGGTTATCGGTCATCGCCTGCACGATCTGTGTGAGCACGGGCTCGGATTCAGGCTTGATGGTGTCCTTGTTGAAGTCGAAGTAAATGCCATAAGTGATTGCACGTTTCTGTTCGGTGAGTTGCTTTTCGACGAGGTTTGCCGGGTGCGGAACCTTGTACTCGATTTTCACAACTTCGATTCTGAAGTTTCCATCGTGAAGAACGGGGTCTTTCAGTTTCATCAGGAGCACCTGTGGATTTGAGGGATCTTCGATAACATAGAAATCGGCAGCGGTGTGAAATGGGCGGCTCTTCTTCGGCCTCGGATCTTTGCCGACGGAATCCATGATGCCTGCAAGATGAATTGCAGGCAGAGTGGCTGGTTGATCGTTCACGATCATGGGGTAGGAAACATCCTGCGGTTCAACGCGAGTAAGGAGACCCGACTCATAAATTGGCTTTTTATCGTTGACGTTGCCCGTGATATCGAGATAACGAAGGGTGGTCTTGCCGGAGTTCTTCACCTCGTCGAAGGATTGGCTCGACAAGCGGAGTCGAGTTACGCCGTGGATCAAGTGGAGCATGTACGTGCTCGTTACCGTCACATAGGTACCGGCAGAGGCAAGGTCGGCATTGCAGACGGTGTCCGTAAATATTGAGGATTTCCGTTCACCGCCGTCGTCGTCCTTGTATTCGCCGGTGGATTCGGTCTTTACGAATGAAGTCGGGGTTGTGGAATCCACGGAAATTTGGCTTTCGACATCGCCATTCTTGATTCCCCATGCCGTAGTAAGCACTGTTCCAGGCTGCAGCGGAATTAGAGCTGCGCTTTGGGACGGAAACGGAGCTGGTGAACAAGGATCTACCGGATCCTTGTCGGAAATGCTCTGTACCAGGTCTCCGTCATCATCTTCACCGCCGAGCATGTTGGTGAGGCTGCCAAGTAACCCCACTGCGTTGTCGGATGGGTTCGTGGCGGGCGCGCCAGGTTTTTCCTCGCTGGGATTTGCAGCCGGTGGAGCCGTGCTGTTTTTTTCTCCTGATCGATGATTGCACCTCCGTTTCGGACGCAGGCGGAACAACGGCTGTGCATAAAGTGAATGTAACTTATTTATTATCAATATTTTATGGCGGATACGACGGGAGTCGAACCCTACAACAGCACTGAAAACGCTCAAGTTACTGATACAGAGAGTGCCTGAAAAGTGCAGAATTCCACGATTGCCAGGTTTGCGTACAAATCGCGTACAAAGAATTTCAGGAACTCCTAGAACCCCAACAGTTGCATCTTCCGATCCATTCCGCGGACGATCTGAAGTATTCTCTGACCTCTATACATCAGTTCCCTCTGCAATGGCTGGAAATGGGCGATTCTTCATTTGTGTGGGCAGTATTGGAAAGCGTGCAACAGGCCTTGGCCAGAAAAGATGAAATGGGACAGGATTTGTTCCTTGGGTGGCATCGCCTCTTAACAAGATTTAACAGTTCATCGAAAGATGGAAATTCGGATGTCTACGGAATGGCGGAGAGGCGCGGTTTCATGGAACGTAAATCTTTCAGAGCGACCCGACAGTCAGTTTGGAGCAACCGACGCCTTGATTGCCTCTGCCAATTCTTTCGGGTGAAAGCCGAATGGACCGGGCTTGCTCTTGTACAGAATTCGGCCGCCCTGGCCGATCAGGTACAGACGGTCAGGCCAACCGGTGAATGCAGACTCGGCCTGATTATCGAAACCATCAATCATCGCCGGAAACCTGATGCCCAGCTTGCGCACGCACGCGCCAGCAACGTAAGCGCGTTCCGTCTCGTCTTTCGGGCTGCGGAAGAGGACGTTATCGCGCACGTTAGATTGCATCTGCCACACGTCGGTCGGATGCGCCTCAAGAATGTAGATGGCGTAAAAATCAATCTTGCCGCGGTACTGCTCAGCGAGTTTGTTCAGGGCGGGAACCTCCCGCCGAAAAGGCGGTCACGTGTAGCTCCCGAAGACCAAAACCACCGGCCGTTCGGCCCAAAGGGACGCCAGATCGGTCGGAGTGTGATCTTCCAGCTTTTTGACCGTGAGGCCCGGAGCGGTATCGCCTACGTTCAAGTGCCCATTACGCGCCCGCATCCAGAGGGTCTCGAAGGGAAGCACGAGGAAGGCGGCAGGCATGGGCATCTTCGCCATTACGTGGCCGAAGACCTCCGGCGACTGGTGCATGGACCAGTTCACGTAGCCGACCAGGCAAAGCCAACCGGCAAAACAGAGGGCCGCGATACTCCCGGTCCACCTACGTACGCGTTTGCTGATGGTGATCTTCACGAGTCTCCTACTTCGTCAGTCCATTCATTTCGAGGTAACCTTGCGAAGCGATTCCGAAGGCATCCGCCACTCGATTGAAGAATGCGAACATTGCGGTGACATAGACTGCCTCAGCTATCTGCGGCTCGGTCCAGCCAACATCCCGTAGCCTTTGCACATCATCATCGGTGGTGCGATATGCCGCTTCAGTCACCTTGGTTACGTAATCGAGCAGTGCCCGTTCAGCAGGACTCAAGCCCGCTTCATCCAGGTTGCCATTCGCGATGGCCTTTACCGTCTCATCTTCTGCTCCCTGAACACGCAGGAAGTATGCATGCGAGTCCAGTCAATAGGGGCACCGATTGAGCCAGGATACCCAGCTTGCAATCGCTTCCTTGGTTCTGCGGTCGAGGTGACCTTGGGAAAAATGGACCGTGTCACTGAATTGCATCACCTGCCGGAGAAAGTCGGGTCGGTGGCTAAAGCATTTCAATATGCCGGGCATTTGCTGACGGCCTGACTTGGCACGCCACTCGTCGTAGACCTTAGCGACTTCTCCCGTCGCGTTGCGATCTTCGATGAGCTTGATCTTGGTTTCGTTGTCAGGCATCGGCACCTGGCTCCTGCTCCGAAGTTGTTGGCAATATATCACAAGCTCAGGTCGAAACGCATCCACCGGTGGAATTAGAGAATCAAGCGCTGGTCGCCCTGGTTGCGCGTGATCCGCTGGCGGTCGAGGTACTCAAGCAGCGGAATCGCGTACTTTCGAGAGAGACCCGTTAACTGTTTGAAGCCGGCGACATCCATCAGCTTGCCGCGAAGCAGAGTGATCCTCGCGGAGAGTTGATTGAGCGCCTCGGAATGGATGAACAAGTTATCGTCTCCCATGCGCACAATGGTCTTGTCGCGTTGCAGCAGAGTGACCAGGCGGCGCATCTCTGCTTCATCGAGATTGAGCTTCCGAGCCAGTTCCATGACCGAGGGCGCGGCAAGCCCAGCCTCCCGAAGCGCACTTGCGACCGCTGCCAGCCGTTCGGTATCAGCACTTAAGAACTCGTCATCAACACTGTGGACTGAGACCATTTCGCCGCAAAGTCGGAACTTTTTCTCCCGTACCTGAGAACTCAAGACGTAGTCAAAGACTTCAGGGCCGAGGGCTGTCCGGCTGCGCAAGACCGAAGACTTCACTGCGATACCTGCTCCCAGAAAAGTCATGATGGCGCTGGCCGCAGTGAGGAAGTTCTCCCGGCTGAGAAGTAAGTTTTCGGATACGGCCAACAGCTCTCCGCATTGAAGTGCCGGGCCTGCGTAACCACGGATCGCATCCACAGTCAGACCTGTCTCGGCAGAGAGAGCATCGAGCGCGATGCCCATCGTCTTGCGCCGGGCCACTCGCAAGGAAATCTGTTGCGCTGGGCAGGCTGTTGTTAACTGGTCCAGCCATGCGACTGTGGCGGCCTTTCGCTGGCGAGCTTCCGGATGGGTGTCGAGGACACGCCCTCCTCCAATGGTGCCGGCAGGCGACGGCTGCCGGAGGACGAACCGGTCGCCCGGGACCAGCACGATCGGTTCGGCAAGCTTGATGCGCATCAGACGAACCGTTCCCGGCTGGACCGCCTCATATCCATAGAGAAATATGCTCGCCATGGTCTCCGAAGTGAAGGCGTGGAAGTGAATGTTTGCTCGGTGCTTCAATGCAGGGGCACCTTGAAGCAGATGTACCTCCGCGTCGATCGTATCCACAGGCGAGAGGGTTTTGGGAGAGACCAGCGTTTGACCTCGGTGAATCTCATTTGCATCGATACCGGAGAGATTTGCGGCAACCCGCGAGCCAGACTCCACCGATTGTTGGGGCAACCCATGCGACTGCAAGCCACGCACGCGGACCGTCCGGCCCCCTGGTTCAAGATGCAGCGTTTGTCCGATGTGCATTGTTCCCGACATCAGTGTCCCGGTTACGACGGTGCCAAACCCTTTCATGACAAACGAGCGATCGAGTGGCATGCGCAGCAACGCGTCGGAGCTTCCGCGGTGAATGCGCACAGCAAGCTTCGCGAGTTCTGCGCGGACGGCGTCCGTACCTTCGCCGGTCGTTGCGCTCATGGGCAATACAGGGGCATGGTCCTTGCCGAGGAATGTCCCTTGCAGAAATCTCTCGATGGATTGAGTCACGTCGAGCAGTTGAGAGTCGCTGACGGCGTCGGCCTTGGTGATGACGGTCATGCCCTGCGAGATGCCGAGGAGTTCGCAGATGGCAAGATGTTCTACTGTCTGCGGCATGATTCCCTCGTTGGCCGCAACGACGAGCATGACCGCAGGGACGCAGCCTGCGCCGGCGAGCATGTTGCGAACGAAGAGGCTGTGACCGGGAACATCGACGAAGCTGATCCGAAGCGGCGATCCATCGGGTGCCTGCGTCTCGAAAGAAGCGAAACCAAGGTCGATGGTGATCCCGCGGCGTTTCTCTTCGGGTAACCTATCCGTGTCAATGCCGGTGAGAGCGCGGACCAGCGTCGTCTTGCCGTGATCGATATGGCCGGCGGTCCCGATGACGACAGATTTGGACAGATTCGTCATGCAAGAGATTCCATGTGAGCTGCCAATTCCGAATGCCGGGTTTAGAGACCGCTCAACAGCAATGCAAGGTCGGTGTCGAGATCTTGAGGTACAGTTCGCAGGTCCAGTAAAATCGTATCTTCCACAATGCGCCCGATGATAGGTGGTTCGAGTTTGCGAAGGGTTGCAAGCAGTTCCGCAGCCGTTAGAGAGACATGCCGCACTGATAGAGCCCAGCTTTCGAGCGAAGCCTTGGGTGCAGTTCCTCCTCCGATGAGACTGGCGACCGGAACCACATCGACAACCAGGTCAGTACATCCAACCTGGCCGGCGATCTGGCGGCACCGGCGCATGAGTTCCTCTGGAAGGACACTCAACATTCGCTGAACGGGAATGGTCGTTGTGTCTTCGGATAAATATTCCATGAGCGTCGCTTCAAGCGCAGCGTAAGTCAGCTTATCAACGCGAAAGGCTCTAAGGAGTTGGTTCTTTCGAATGCGTTCAATGAAGTCCTTCCTGCCAACAAGAATGCCGCACTGTGGTCCTCCGAGCAACTTGTCTCCGCTGGCTGCAATCAAGTCCACACCGCAAGCAAAGGACTGAAGCAAGCTGGATTCGTCGTTAATTCCGGAGCGCTCAAGCGATGAGATGAGGCCGGTTCCCTGATCCTCAAACAGTGCTATACCTGTGCGCTTTGACAGGGCAACCAGATCCTGCAATGAGGCGAGCTCGGAGAATCCTTCGATACTGAAGTTCGATTGATGCACGCGGAGCAAAAGGCCGGTCCCTGTGCCGATTGCGCGCTCGTAGTCGTCGATGCGGGTGCGGTTCGTAGTGCCAACTTCGCGCATCAATGCGCCTGATTTCTCCATGATCTCGGGAATGCGAAAACCTCCGCCGATCTCGACAAGTTCCCCGCGCGACACAATAACTTCGGACTTGTCGGCGAGCGAGTTCAGCGCAAGAAAAGTGGCGGCCGCGCAGTTATTAACGATGATGACGCCATTCCGCTCATGAGCTGATGGATCGGCGCTCGTCCCGTAGAGGACGCGCAGCACAAGGGACTCGACGTGCATGTCTCTCCGGCTACGCATACCGGATTCCAGATCCAGTTCGAGGTTGCAGTAGTCTTGTGCGACTTCAACGATATGACGAAGGGCCGCTTCGCTCAACGGCGCGCGACCGAGATTGGTGTGAAGAATAACGCCAGTTGCGTTGATCACCGGGCGAAGCGAGTAACGCCTTGCCAATGCGAGGCGATTGGCGATCATCTCAGGCAGCTGGTCGATCCTGGCTTGCAAGCTGGCTTCCGTATGTTGTCCGGAGACCACTTCAAGGCGCAAGTCCGCAACGGCATTGCGGGCTGAAGATACCACTGCATTGCGTGGATGTGTCTTGAAAAGCGACTGGCACGCCGGCGTCAAGAGAAGATCGCCAACAGACGGTAGCAATCGGAAAATCAGATGCCGTGCATCGTCCCCGATTTGTGATTCCAGCATTGTCATCGTTAGGAACTCCCACCGCAGCGCGTCATCATCGCAGGATGATGGCCGGCATGCCACTACCCGCGGTAAGAGGGTCCGAAACAAACCCGATAGTCGCCGCAGGAAGGCTGGCTTCCTGCATTTCTGCGAGCAACTCCGCTGCGTCTTCAGAAGCGACCGATATGAGCAGTCCACCCGATGTTTGTGGATCATAAAGCAACGCACGCAGGTCATCCGGGATGTTGCTCCCAGGAGCGTCTGCAACCAGGCACTCGGCAAATTGGCGATTACTGACGAGACCTCCTGGAATCGCCCCAACGCGAACCGCATCGAGCGCCCCGTCAATCAAGGGTACGTTGCCGGTGTCGATTTCTAGCGTCACTCCACTCCCCAACGCCATCTCGCGACTATGACCCATGAGGCCGAATCCGGTAATGTCGGTCATGGCGTGAACACCGGAGCAAGCAGTCGCAATGCCGGAGGCTGTGCTGTTTAGCGTGGTCATCGATTGGATCGCCCGGTCTACCCAGCATGGTTCTGATTTTCCTTGCTTAAGGGCAGTGGTGATCACGCCCGTGCCTATTGGCTTTGTGAGGATGAGAGTGTCTCCAGGGACCGCTCCGGTATTGGTGTAAACGTGCGCCGGATCGATGAGACCGGTGACAGCGTATCCAAACTTCATCTCGGAGTCGCGAACCGAATGACCCCCGACCACCGTACATTTTGCTTCAACCATTTTTGCGAGCCCACCGCGCATGATCTGCTCAAGGATTCCTAGATCGGCATCCTGGGGGAAACAGACGACTGCAAGCGCAGTGAGCGGGCGGCCTCCCATTGCATAGACATCGCTCAAGGCGTTGGTCGCAGCGATCTGACCGAATGTGAACGGATCATCGACTAGCGGCGTGAAGAAGTCGATAGTCTGCACAAGAGCCTGGCCGGGGCCGATGCGGAAGATGCCGGCGTCATCGGAGGTCTCAAATCCGACCAGAAGATCAGGATTAGTCTGCGCAGGAAGGGCGGACAACACCTGCCGGAGAGAGCCGGCCGGAAGTTTGCTTGCGCAGCCGCCAGCCTTTACTTGTTGCGTCAAGCGAACGGCCTGGGGATGGTCCAATATCATTTCCTCATCTTCTACAGCATTTTTTTGCACGGCGTGTACCATGGGCGAAGTAGTTTTTGATAAAGTGACTGGACGGAAGTGCTTAGGCTCCGGTGATCCTCCCGGTCTTCAAAACCGGCGGTCGTCCTTAACGGGCGACGGTGTGTTCGACTCACACGCGCTTCCGCCAGCCAAAACCGCACATTAGCTGCGAGACAATCAGCCGATAACTACCGAACGCGTACAAACTCCTCTAGACGCCCATCTCCCGTGCGGCCAGTTCCGTGCCTTCGACCCTTGCGCGAATCTTGCTGAATGCTATTTCCCGAGCGGTGGATGTGTCATCGGCAAAGGGAGCAAATCCGCAATCGTCCGTCGTCCCCAGTTGGGCGATCGGCAGGATGGAAGCCGCCTCCAGGACGCGGTCGCGCACCTGAGCAACCGTTTCTACTTCTGGACTGATGGGGTCGATTACACCAACGAAGACTGTGTGATTCGGGTAAAGAAGTTCCTTAACGATGCCCAGAACCCGCTTCCTGTCCGACTCGCTGGCCATCTGGAGATAAAAACGGCCAACCGTCAATTGAAATAGTTCTGGCAGCAGCCCCGAATAATCAACATCCGCGCTGTGCGTTGAATCGCGGTCGCCTCCAGGACAAACATGAACTCCAATGCGCTGACGCTCGCCAGAAGTGAAGCGCGCAAGAACCTTGTTATTGAGTTCAATAAAGCTGCGCAGCAGATTGCCCGAGGGATCTAGCTTCAACGACAGTCTGGCTTCGGTGAAATCGATCTGAACAGTGGCAGCCCCGGCATCGAGCGCACCACGGATATCAGTTTCCGCCTCATCGATGAGATCCGCCTGGAAAGCCTCGCGAGAATAACCCGGTATCTCTTTCGATGGATAGAGCAAGCTGAGTGCGGACGCAGCGATAACTGCTTGCTTTATCGGGCGCTGGGTATAGCGGCGAGCCGACCGAAGATAGCTTGCGGCATGGACGCCATAGCGAAAGGGCGGCGCGGTCAAGCAGGGCAACTGGCGGACGTGGCCATCGGCAAAGGGAATCGTCACCCCGTCCGGACCAAGGTTGTTCAGCCCTGAGAGAGGATAGGTGGCGAAACTCGGCTTAGTTTGCTCTCCATCTGTAATCACGGGTGACCCGGTTTGCTCAAGCCGCTCGATTGTGTCGCGGAGTGCGTCAGCGTATGCCTCTTCCAGTGACGCCTGACTGATTTCTCCTGCCTGCGAAGCTGCGATGGCCTGAAGCAGCTGCGCAGGACGGGGAATGCTGCCGATGGGTTCGGTCAAGATAGCCATGCCGGAAAGTTTAATGGGCGCGAATGCCTTAGGCCATCCATCGAAAGGTTGATCCCAGGGTTCTAACCCCATACATCAAATGAGCGGTTAGTCGGGAGAAAGCAGCCTGGGTTAGGAGCCGTGCAGACGACTTGGTAAGTAGACCTCCACCAATAGATGTGCCTCAGCTTCGTCCGTCAGGTGGAGGCGGGCACCACAGACATACTGCCATCATGTTTCTTGCAGCTGCGGTGAAAGTGTCGAGCGTCGACCATCGGTTCAGCGCATTGAGTTGAGTTTGTCACACTTGATTCGGGTGCCGATCTCCACCGATTATCGTTATCTCATTTTTTCAAGGCGACTTTATGAACCGGCGAGATTTCTTGCGAGCGAATAGCTCGGTCGTTGCTGGCTGGGCTCTCTCTAGGGCGCTGCCGGCGCTGGCCCATAACCTGCCGGCAGGCGGATGGCGGACTTTCGAGGTAGTCACCCAGGTCGAGTTGTTGAAGCCCAACGGTGTCAGTCACATCTGGCTGCCTGCGCCGCTGGTTCACAACACACCTTATCAAAAGACAATTTCGACCCGCTTCACGGCAGACGGTGGGACGGGCAGGCTGAGCAAGGACAAGCAGAGCGCTCTAGGGATCGTGTCAGGGATGTATGCCGCAAACGCAAGGCCGACGATGAGTCTGACCACCCGCGTAGCGCTGAAGAACTATGCCGTTAATCTGTCCTCCCGGTCAACAGCGCCACTCGCATCACGGACTGAACTGGACTACTTTCTTCGGCCGACCAAATATGTGCCGACAGACGGCATTGTCAAACAGACTGCTCTGAAGGCGGCCGCTGGCGCGGCCACCGACATCGAGAAGGCGCGAGCGATTTATGAATGGGTGGTGGAAAATACGTTCCGCGATCCGAAAGTTCGCGGCTGTGGCCGTGGCGACATTCGATTCATGTTGGAGTCAGGTGATATGGGCGGCAAATGTGCCGACTTGAACGCCCTGTATGTCGGTCTGGCCCGCTCGGTGGGCTTGCCGGCGCGACATGTCTATGGTTTGCGGATCGCAAAATCGGAGCTGGGCTACAAGAGCCTTGGACTGACCACTGAAATTGCAACGAAGGGACAGCACTGTCGTGTGGAAGTCTACCTACAAGAGCATGGATGGGTACCTGTTGACCCAGCCGATGTCCGGAAAGTGGCTTTGGAAGAACCTCCCGGAAATCGTCCATTGAGCGATGAGATCGTCTCGCGGGCTCGCAAGTCTTTGTTTGGATCATGGGAGATGAATTGGATGGCATACAACTATGCTCATGACGTGGACCTACCCGGATCCGCCGGTAAACCGCTGGTGTACTTCATGTATCCACAGGCCGAAACATCAGAAGGACGAATCGATCCATTCGATCCGGACAACTTCAAATATGAAATCAAGGTGAAAGAAATCAGCTAACTGTCGTAATGTTCGAAGTGCGAAAGCTCGCGCTGCGAGCGCGTGTTAATTCGGGGTGCGGAATGCACAGCCGCCTCGATTCCGCGTAAGGCTGGAGGTTCAAAACAAGTTGCCCGAGACCTGCTCGGCTGCTGTGTAGATTCTGGACTTAAGTGCGTCGCTTGTCAGGACGGGATCGTTTTTGAGTGAGGTGCTGATGGTGATGGTGAAGACCTGATCGCGGACCCGC
>Ga0181526_10000186_pt1 | contig 67179 bp, 47 predicted proteins | sample PEATcosm2014_Bin_35_FD_119750 | JGI IMG/M metagenome (GOLD analysis project Ga0181526, IMG submission 119750) | Peatland microbial communities from MTU Mesocosm Facility, Houghton, MI, USA - PEATcosm2014_Bin06_30_metaG | ecosystem: Environmental > Terrestrial > Soil > Wetlands > Peat | place... | reverse complement strand
GGTCGGCTTTCGCAGCAGCCAGTTCAGAGCCACTTGTGGAACCGTCTTGCCCGTCTCTTGTGCAACAGCGTCGAGCGCGTCCACGACTTTATAAAGGTACTCATCTGCGACTACCGGACCGACGGTCGCAGTCTTATGCAAGCGGCTCACCTCCGGTAGCGGCTGACCACGGCGGATTTTGCCGGTGAGACGGCCCCATCCGAGCGGGCTCCAGATCAAAGCGCCTATATCTTCCGCGTAGGCCTGCGGCATCAACTCCCACTCATAATCGCGGCCGACGAGCGAGTAGTAAACCTGGTGCGCGACGTAACGCGCCCAGCCATAATGTTGGCTGATGTCAATTGACTTCTGCAGATGCCATCCGGAGAAGTTCGACGCGGCGATGTAGCGCACCTTGCCTTCGCGCACAAACTGGTCGAGAGTGTGCAACGTCTCTTCGATCGGCGTCAGGGCGTCGAACCCGTGCATGTGATAGACATCGATGTACTCGGTCTTCAGCCGCTTCAGGCTGCCTTCGATTTGTCGCGTCAGGTGCGAACGCGACGAGCCTGCGCTGTTCGGGCCGTTTCCGAAGGGGAAGGTTGCCTTGGTCGAGAGCAGAAGGCTTTCGCGCGGCAGGTGCTTGATCGCCTCGCCCAGAATCTCCTCGGAAAGCCCCTGGGAGTAAATGTCGGCGGTGTCGAAAAAGTTGACACCCGCTTGCATACAGAGATCGATGAGCCGTGTAGCTTCCGCCACGTCCGTCTCACCCCACGCGCGGAAAAATTCATCGCCGCCGCCGAAGGTCGCGGTGCCAAAGCACAACACCGGAACCTTTAAACCACTTCTGCCCAGTTGCCGGGATTCCATAGATGATTTGACGGGCAGCGGCGGCCGATGGTCGCAACGTTTTTTATTTGCCGATTTAGGAGGCCGGAAGATCGATCGCGATCACATTTTTCGGAAACAGGGACAGCGGTAGCTAGACATCCTTTAGCTGGTCCTCATTCATTCCGAAATAGTGGCCCAGTTCATGGATGACCGTCAGGCGGATTTGTTTGCGGACTTCGGACTCGCCGGAGCAGACGGCTTCAATATTCTTCTGATAGAGCACGATGTGATCGGGCCCTGTCGGCAGATCAAATATGCTCTTTTTGGTGGTGGGCACGCCATGGAAGACACCCAGAACCAGCCTCCTTTGCTGCCCTGGTTGCGGCGATGGCTGGTGGGGCGGCTTATCTTCCACCAAAACAGCGACGTTACGAATGCGGCTGCGAAACTCCTGGGGGAGCGAGTCGAGCGCCTCCTCGACTACCTTGGTGAAATGTTCACGCTTCATCGTCCCCCCACTGAAAAAAGTCAGGGCACGCTCACCACGCTAGCGAGTCAGAGTTATTCCGCAGTCTGAGACGGGGCAAGCCCCACCTCTATGAAACCTGCGTTTCTCCGCAGCCTGTGAAGCCGTGCCCTACCCAAACCTACCTAGATCCTTAGGACTTCTTGATGCCAGCGGATTCCCCTTTGAAGAAGCCTACCACTGCCTTGGCTGCGCTAGTCGAGAACAAATTCGTGCTCTTGGCGAGAGAGGCATAGACACCCCGGTAGTCCGCAGGATCGTAGCGGACAGCGTTCGCCATCGGGACGCCGAGGCAGGCGCCCTGTGCGAACGCGTCGAGGTTCGCTCCCAGAAAAACGAAAGTCCAGTTGCCCGCCGCTTCCTTGCTTCGGATCAGTTCACGGATGGCTGGCATCGTCCATTCGCGCGAAGAGTTCTCTTCTCCGTCCGTCATGATGACCGTGATGGTCTTATCGAAGCCGTCGGTGCTTACCGTTTGCACGGTGTTGCCGATGGCATCGAACAGCGCGGTGTTTCCACTGGGCCGGAAGATTGTGTCGTCGAGCTTCGCGACTTTCGCGAGCGGCACCGCCTTGTATTTCATTTCCACGACGGTATCGAACAGAGTCAGCGAGAACCCGTAGTCAACGGCTGGCTCCTTTGCGAGTTCGTCGAGGTAAAGATTGAAGCCGCCGATGACATCCTTGACCTTGGTGCTCATGGAGCCCGACTTGTCGAGGATGACGTTGACCAGGACGCGCTGCTTGCCGCCGGATTGGGAATTGTTTGAGCTCATTTCTTCTTCTCCTGGTTGGCAGCAGTCGGCGACCGGACGTAGGTGGTTTGCCGCGTGAAGCCCAGTTTGTCGAGCAGGCGCTCGCTGGGTTCCTTGTGACGGTTGTAGACGTTGCTGAGATATTGCTTGGAGATATCCAGCTCGGCTGCGAACTTGGTCAGCGTCTTCTCACCCTGGACGCGCTTCATGATGGCGAGCAGCTCTTCGATGGTCGTCGCTTTGTATGCCATACAGGGATACAGTGTATCCCGATAAGGGATACAAAGTCAAGAGTGGAGTTGGGCCAATAATCGGGTCCTATGGGATTTGCAGGGCCCGTCAGAGGGACCGGTTGTGGGGGAGGCAGTTGCTGCGCAGCGGAGCGTCTTGATCTTTATTCTTTACCTTTATTCTTGTCTTGACTGCAATCACGAGCGACCGAAGTCAAAATGTTATTTGCGGTCGCGATGTGGCAGCCGCAGGATGCGCCATCCGAATCGGACGACGTGTATTTTTGAGAGCTTGACGCAGGACTCACGTCCGTCGCGCTCACCGCGTTTGTTAACGATTTGGAGTAGATGACATTCCCATCGAGCAGGAGCTGGTTGCTCGTCTGGTACTTCTGAGTGGTCGCCACCGTAAAGCCGAAAAGAGCGCTACTGGCCGGGTAATGAAACCAACCGTAATCGGGAAGCTGTGGTCGTCTCGGGTCACAATTCGGGGGTTCCAGTTATTCGACGGAGCGCCGACAAATAGTTGCCACGAGCGGAGCGTGTACAGGTCCACTCGCACAGTATCCGCTGCCGGTCAACGAAGGTGACCTGGCGGCTACTTGCTCTTATAACTGAAAGTCACCTTGGTTTCTTCATCCAGAACCAGCGGCCGGACGAACTGGAAAGATGTGCCTGTGCGCGGCACCTCGATTGCGACCGGCAGCACACCCGCCACGCGCCTTTGCAGATTCATGACATTGGCCGATGCTGCGTTCTGCTCCTGTTTTTTTGCGTTCGCTTCGAGTTGTTGAAGTTGCAGGTAATTGCGGCCGTTGAGGGCCAGATCCGTAGACTGAAGGGCGTTCGCCTCAACGGTTATCGTTTCCATTGCAGCGCCAACCCGTAGAGTTATCGGGTACTCTGCGGCTCGGCTGGAATCATAGTTGATATTTTCAACCGTGGGATTGAAACCAGATGCGTCAACCCTGATCTTTCCTCTGCCCGCGGGAATATTCGACACAAGCCAGCGGCCCGATGCGTCGGTAGCAGTGCTGGTTGCGAAGCCGGTATCTGAGTTCGTAAGCGTAACATGGGCGCCGGGTACTACGGCACCGCTTGAATCCACGACGGTCCCACCCAGTTGTCCGGGAGACACTGGCGCGGCGCTGCTGACAGGTCCGACTATCCCCCCGATTGCGCCTCCTGCCGCTCCCGCCGCTCCGTACTCCGCGACGACCACACTTTCTTGAAAAGCGGGCGGCACCAGATTCGCCGCCATTACATCGCCGCCGAAGTCTTTGACCTTGTATTGCTCGGGAAGAAATACTTCCCACTCCAGCAGATCGATGGGCACATCCATGCGCGGGAGGGATAGCTCAGAGCCGCCTTTCTTTGCAAACGGAGCCCCCGAATGCATGAACACAAAAGAGATTTCATACGCGCCGGTGGGGCGATAGCCGGGGCGCAACAACGGGACGCGATCTCCATCGGGTCCTTGCACGGGCTTGACCTTTTCTCCCGCAACGTCCGCCGACAGAATGCTCGCTCCGGCAGGCAACGCCACTTTCAAAAATGGTTGCGCCTGGTTCTTGACGGTGAGTTTTACCTCGGTGAGCGACCGGCCCTCTGAAGTCACGAGCGTTGTAACCACCGCATTCTCGGCGACGGCCGCAAGCACGCTGCTATCCGGAAAGCGAGTCCACTCCAGCGCCAGAGTGGGTATTTCGTTGGGCTGGCGATGGAACCGAAACGCGGCCTGCGGCGGATAGTGCGCCAGCGAGCGCAAGTAGGGATTGGTTTCTCTCACATCCATGCGCTTGAGACCTCCGCCCTCGGTTGCGGTAAGCTCCATCGTTCCCGCTCCTTCGATGAGAACCTCGCCGGTTTCGCGCTGGGCATTCTTGAAAGCGGGAAAAGGAACGCTGGCTTTCGAGTCGGTGATCTTCGAATCACTGATCGAGCGCTCCATCGAAATCAGGAATTGATGGCTGCGCTGGCTCGCGGTGCGTACCTTTAAGATCAAGACGCCGGATTGAGTTTCGCTCGATTCCAGCGAGGCTCCGGTTATGCCTGTTACTTCATATCCCTCGGGGAGTTCCACTTCGAATTGCGCAGGTTCACCTTGTACGACGGTAACGTCGGCTAAGGTCACAATCCTAAGTTCCCCTTCACTTACCGACACCAGCGTTTTTACATCGGACAGAAATCGCACTTCCCGCGGAACCGTGGGCTCCGCCGTTTCGCGTCTTGCCCACCAGATGCCGGCGGGTTGTCCGGGCACGAGTGTCGCTTCGATCGTCGTGTGTCCGTTCTCGGATCGCCGATCGGTGATCAGACCGGGACTGATGTTTGCGTACGTATTCTCGCCGGGAAGCACCAGCGAGAGTTGCACACTTCCTGCTGGCGGAACCGGCAAACTAAACGACGCCCGCCCCGCTTCGATGTTCAGAGGCAACCCAGCGTTCAGCGTGATGGAAAACTCGGACGGCCCGGTCAGAACGGTGGTCTGAATTCCATTTTCCTGCTGCAGGGGCAGCGCTTTGTTCTCCTGCCGCGCGTCGAGGATCGTCATGCCCATGGTCAGCGGAACTTTGGCCATGCCTTTCTTGAATACTTCGCCTTCCAGTTGAACGCTCCCCAGCACGGATTCGTTTTCCACGCGCAGCTTCAGGTCCGCTCGTTTGAGCGAATAGTTGAGTGGCGGCGTGTCAGGCTTTTTTGGCGCTTTGCTGGCCAACTCGACCAGCCGGTTGTATTCGTCTAGCGGCAGCGTGACATTGCCCGAGTCGGGGAGGGGCAGATTGTTTTTCTGCTGCGCTACGGCAGCGGCCAAGACGATTATCACGAAGGCAAAAAAGATTTTTTTCATCGCGCACCCTGCTTTTTCTCACGCTGGTAGGTAAGTTCGGCGGCTGGCGCCTGATTTTCGCCCGTGAGTTCGGAAATCAGGAATATGGAAGGGCCAAAGGCGGGAAATGAAATTCCAATGGGAAGGATGCCGGCCACCTTTCCCTCTTTTGATTTGGCGCGGAATTTGTCGACGAGGGCCTGCCTGGCTTCATCATCCTTAAACTGTTTTAGATCTGACTCCGCTGACTTCTGTGCCGCCGCGGGTGGCGGCGGCCGCGGCAGATTGAATGCTTCTGACGTTGGATTCGCGTAGGTCTCGGTGCGGAACGGGCCCGGCTCAGCCGATATGTGGAATAGAGGCGGGTAGTAGAGCAGCAGCCCGGTGCGAGAGATAGGCAGATCGAGCGCCGGCAAGGCAAGCTGCACTTGGCCCTTATCCCCCCACGCTGCGCCGCGACTTAGATATAGGACCTCTACGACGAATGCCGGTGTATCTTCGCCTCCGCGGGCTTTTTCCAGCGGCAACAATAAACTGCCATCGGGCGACTGGCCGGGGCGCACCGGTTTGCCTCCTAGCGCGGCGCTCCAAACGACCGCTCCCGGCGGGAGCGTGATCTTCACGAAGTTCCGCTGATTGTTGCGGACGGCGTAGCGCGCCTGAATCAGGCTCTTTCCTTCCTTACTTATCAGAACCTGATAGCGAGCCTCTTCGATGTTGGCCATCAACACGGCTTGCTGCGTGTAACGCGCCACGTTGACGACAAGGGAACGAGTCGCCGCGTCTCCGGCGCGAAAACGAAACGCCGCCAGCGACGGCGATTGGCGGCTGGCGACGGTCTCGCCTAAGTCGCTCGCATCGGCCTCTTCCATCCCGTGCGACCTGAAATCTTTGATCTCGCCTGCTCCGAGTACTTCGACCGCGACTCCGCCCGTGTCTTTCTCGGTATTAAGAAGACGCAGCAGAGGCATCTCGATTTGGCCGTCGCGGGCGAGCCGGGTTTCGCCGTTGATGACAAATCTTGAGCTCTGCTCGATCGGCTCAAGGAATTTCACCGACAGTTCGCCGCTCTTCATTTCCCAATCCGCTACCGTCGCGCCCAGCACCTGATTCACCGTAACGCTTTCAGGAAGCTGGATCCGCACCTCGGCTGCGGCGCCCTGGATTACCTCGAGGTTCACCTCGGCATAGATCGATGTCGAGTCTTCTCCCAGGCTGACTAACTCGGTCAGAGATCCGCGCAGCCGCAGGGGCTGGGTCGCGCGGTGATCCTCCGTCTTTCTTCGCCAGCTAAAAGTGAGAGGCGCGTTGCCTTGTCCGTAGGCAACCCACTTGCTTTCGTCTGCGGTATTGGACTGCTCCGACAGGAGTCCGCCGGCAACTTGAACGTCCACGCCGTGGCGCAAGAGTTGCACCGATGCGCGCGTAATTCCTGAATCAGCGGGAGGGAGCGCGATGCTTTCCGTCCCGGCATTCGAGGCTACGGGAAGAACTATCTCGAGCAGGAGAACCGAACGGCCAGCGTGAGAAAGGACGGCAGTGAGCTGGTTGCCAGCTTTCGCGGAAGGCGGCACCAGGGATACAAGCTTGTTGTCGACTCGCGCCTCGCGAACCAGGAGTCCTGATGGAATGGGAATACGCACCCAGCCATCTTTCAGCACATCGACAGTCAGGCCCACCCGGCCCCGGGCTACATCGCCTCGGACCTGCAACTCGTAGTCGACGCGGGTCAGAGTCGCCAGCACGGGAGAAGCTTCCGGTTCGGGCTCGACCGGATAGGCCTTAGCGTGAAGGGTACGATACTCGGAGACTGGAATTACCACCCATCCTGACGTGCGCGCTTCCTGAGCTCTGGCTATGGTTGCGACGCAGGTTGCGATGCTAAGAACGACGCAAGAAAATAACAGCTTGCGTCCGGATCTCTTGCGCTCCGGAACAATCGGCTGGTTCGACATTCTCATAGGCTGCCTCTCGGCCAACTTAGAAGTGACACGTTGAGTATTCTCGACGGCTTAGGTTCCTTTCGACTCGGTGCTGCAAGACTACTCCGAGGAACGCTCGCCAGGCGCAATCTTGCGGTCGACGTGGGCTCTTCAGCTGCGGTGGCTTGAAGGGATAGGCCTGAAGGCATCGCGGAGCGCATCCGCCGGTCGCGCATTGCCTTCGCCTCCTTCGTTCTCCGCAAGTCAGGTTAAGATAAGGAAGAAATCTAATTGTAGGCAGAATTTGAGCCGCGCGGGGTGGGCGCTTAGTTACCTTCAAGATGCAATGGCGGCACGCCCGCTGCCGCTATTCGCGAACGGCGAGAACGTGAAGGCCGTGCACAGGCTGATGCGCGGCAATCGGGCGGTCACCTCTTAGGCAATGTCAAGAAACGCGCAATCACAACGTTTTCAGATACTCGATAATCTGCATGCGTTCTTCTTCGGACAGCCTGCGGCCGATCACGCCGTTGCCCTTGGGACCATCGTTGAACTCATGCCCCGCATTCGAATTGCCGGGCAGATCGGTGCGGAACTCGGAGGCGCCCTCTAGCGGAGCGGTGTCGAGGCCGAGTTTGACGGGGTCGTATTGCTTGCTCCCTAGATAGAATACTTTTGGCCGCTCACTAACCGGTGAAAGCAGCGCGTACAGGTTGGGGACGGAACCATTGTGAAGGTAAGGAGGCGTCGCCCAGATGCCGTTGTGGGGGCGCGCCTTGTACGCCAGCGGTGTTAGAAGTTTGTTTTCCCGGTAGCCGTTCCACTCTTCCTGTTGTTCGGGCGAAAGCTTCAGTTCGGCGTATGCCCGGCCGATCACTTCTTGCGTGATATACATAAGGCCGTCGCGGGCAGATATGATGCCCTTTCCCAGCGGTCCACTATCGGCCTTCCGGTTATAGAAGTTCTGCGCTTCTTTTGGATCGGTTCCGATCTCAGCCAGGGGAATCATGGTTACTTTGAAAAACTGTCTGCCAGTGTTCGGGTTACTCGTCCAATGCTCCGGCTTATGGCCCTCGTCGGAAGACATGGGCGGCTGGTGGCAGTGCAGGCATAGCTGGTTGTAGAGTTTTTCGCCCTTGGCCGCTTTCTCCGCATCGATCTTACCCAGGATCTCGGCGGGCCACTTGGGCGACCAGACGCCCTTGCCGGGCGCCTCTCCGCCGAGTAACAGTTCGATCTCATGGAGATTGTCAACGTGGATGGTATTCTGGAACTGCACTCCGGGGTAACCCATGAGGTTGATGCGCGAGCGCACGCCCAGCGCCTCACCGACATTTCTCCCCATGGGCTGCTGAATGGAGCCGTTGTACTGCACCCAGTCCATCCAGGATGCGTCCCAGACCGGCGGGAAGTTCACAGGGCCATCGCCGACTGCCAGATTCTTCTTATTGTTCAGCTCAGTTCCGAAAACAAAGTTACCTATCCTAGCTAGTGCGTCGGTGCGGCCGTAACCTTCGGGAGTTGGAAAGAGATGGCGTGTCGCTTTGAACTCAGTGAAGCTGGTGTCGAGATAGTACTTGAGCGCCTTATGCAAGAGCACCTGATCGGCGGGCGAATGGTTAGGTCCCAGCACCCTGTCGGCGAATCTGCGGAAACGCAAAGGATCGTAGTAAGTCCACGTAACTGCGAGGCCGAGCGCCTCGGTGAATTTCTGCAGATCGATCAGGGACGGTCCAGCGTCGATCCGGATCGCCTTGCCGTCGTAGAATAACTCCCCGGTGTGGCAGGCTGCGCAAGTTATACCGAGAACCACCGATTTCTGCCCGGTGTAGGGATCTACGAAACGATCGTCGCGGGAGAATCCTACGGGCAGGGCATCGGGATTTTGCTCGTAGGCGGGGTCGGGAATAAAGCCAAAGCCCTGCATGTATGAGTCGTCCTTGAACAGAGGAGCGCCTTTGATGGTGAAACGCGGCTGCTCAAGCGCGAGAAACCAGGCGTAGGGTAAGAGCTCACTTCCTTGAGCCGTGTGGTAATAACGATGACGCTGATCTTCGGTCCAGTTCTGCCAGAGCCACGCGATGTCCCTGGGCCTTTCGATTTTCGGCACCTCCAGGCTGTTGTTTAGGGTGAAAACGGCAATGATCGCCGCGCAGAGGGCAAGCACGCCGAGCAGCGCCAGTGCGCCGATGACGCTCGGACGCCTGAGCAGCGGTTGCTTGGGCGGAGGGGTTATTTGCTGTTCGATCACCGGCCGCGGCGCCAGCTCGCAGGCGTTTTCCTGCTCCGTCACGTAATGCTGCGGCAAATTCTTCGGGCGATATTCCGGCACATCGCGCATCCGTTCGAGGACGCTCGCGTGAATGTGGACGCCGTCTGCGATAAACCTCGGGCGCGCCAGGTTCAGCCGGATATTGCTCTTCCACTTAGGTGGCGTTTGCCCGGGCACGAGATAGTGGTGAAGCTTTGGCCAGACTTCTCCGAGATACCAGAAGCCGTGTAGCGACTTATGCAACTCCGCGGCGGGATTGGGCTTGACATAGGGGAGCTTTCCGCCGAGCACATCGAGGACCTTTTGCGGATCCAGCTTTAATCCGGCGGATTGAGCCTCGCATAACATCCACCGCAACGCGATTTTAGAAAGCCCGCTGTAAGGTTCGAGATAACTACCACCGACATCGGAGTGAACGCCCGCGAACCACACTTCCTTCAAATCCTGGTTCGGAGGTGGGGGCGTCTTAAAAAGGTGCTGGCGAAAAAAAGCACGGCGCTCATCGATCGAAACCGCGTGGCGGATGACAGGCACGTCAGGCAACTCCGAGGTGTAGGGCAAGGCCCCTGAGTCGAGGTGAACGGGATCGAGAATCCATCCAACCGAGGTGACGGTGTCCCACAACCCGAGAAAGTATGGTTTACACGGAACGCTGAAGGTCATTCTAAAAGCGGCAGCAATCTTGAACTTGTCGGCGGCATTGCTTTTGTAAAGCCGCAAAGCGTACGGAATCAGCGCCTCATTTCCCGGCGTCAGCAGCCCGAACATATGCAGCATGCCGCAGAGCGCGCGGGCAGTGTAAGCGCCGCGGCTGAAGCCGAAGATGTAGACCTGGTCGCCGGGCTTGAGCTCCCGCATCAGGAATGAATAAACGTCGGCGATGTTGTCGGAGAATCCGTAGCCGAAAGCCAAGCCCCTCACCTGGGTCCACCACTTCCCGATGGTAGTCAGGGCGTTTCTGGCGCCCATCGTCCCGACGCCGGGGTGATAGTAGGCGACCTGCTTATCTTGAGCAGACAAGGTCCAGTAGAGCTTTACAACATTCGAGTTTTCAGGCCCATACTCATTCCCGGTTCCGTCGCAGCAGATTACGATATTCCTCGACATACGAGATCAAACCTCCGTAACACTTCGGCGATGCTCGAATCCAGCGCCGCCTATACTTCGCCGGCCGGAAGCGTAGGCTGACTCTCCGAGCCGGTCGCGGCTGCGCTCTTGCCTGCGTCCTGGCCGGCAGTGCGAACTGATTCTACCCGGGCGAAGAATGCCGCCATGTCGCATCCGACCGGCGCCGGCGGCGCGTTCTTAGGAACGTTCTCAGCGTAAGACGAGATCATCCACGAACCCAGGTGGCGATAGCTTTCAAACTGGGCTTCGTTGAAGAACTGGTTCGCGGTGGCCTCATGAGGAAAGGTCTGATGGGAAGCGGCATAAGCGCGAATATCCGGCGGCTCGCTGCCGTTCAGGGTCGGTTTGATGAACAGCAGTTCGCCTTTGGGAGCGCTGTCATCAACGCAATCGTACTGGATCTCTCCGCGAATACAGTAGAGGTTCAAAGGTTCGACTCCCCTCTTCATCGGCAGCCCGTGGGGAAAGTCGGGAAATGCGATCGGGATACCGAGGTCGATCTCGATCTTGCGAATCGCATTGCCCAGGTCTTCAAAATGAAATTCGCCGTCAGCATCGGCGTCGACCACGACAATGCGCCGGCAACGGCGCAAGACCATCTCATAGAGTCCCAGATTTTCGAAATGGCCGCCATCGGACAGCTCGATCCACTTGTAAGAGTCGTCGGTGTTCCCCATCGCCTCGTTCAGCAGGGGCATCAAAGCCCACTTGGGGCCGCTTCTTCCGAGGAAGCGGCGCGTCCTGCTGCCCGCAGGCCATTTCCGCAGATGCGGCCAAATGGGATTGGGGAGCCACCAGCCTAGTCGCGCGTTAAAGAAGGTCATCAACAGCGTGACCAGCGGCGAAGAGTGGTAGCCCATGTTGGGATTAAAGGCCGCCCCGCTGATCGCCATGGCGGTGCCAAGGGTTACACCCTTGCTGCCACCGTAATCCTCGGCGGGCAAGTACCCCAGACGCCAGCTTCCGACGCTGACCGGACTGAAGGTGAAGGGTTCAGCCTTGCGCTGCTGCCATGCCATGTTCTTGGTCGCCACCAGGTTCAGCGCGGTGTTGATAACGTGCAGCGGCGCATCGTGGCGCGGCATGTCGGCCTCGTACATGTTGTCAGTGCTGTCGAAGTTAGTGAAGCTGTCGGGATGGCGAGCGAAGTTCGAGGCGCCCAGGTAGGAGCGCGTGAGCCGCATGCGGTACATCCCATGCAGCGAAAAAGTATTGATGTTGATGAACATGTTGGCGAAAAGCGCCAAGAGGCAGACCGCCGCAAAGACGACGAACACGGCGAGCGAGTCCAGTTTGAGGCGGCCGAGGGTATCGACATAGAGGGTCCCGACCCAGGGAGCCGACTTCCCCACATTGACGGTCACCCCGAGATAATGAAACCAGGAATGTTGCACCAAGCTGGGGCCCAGCAATATCGCTTGCTTGATCATCCGGTCGTAGAGCTTCACCCGCAGCAAGCTGGTGAGCGTTGCCAGCGCCAAGGCGAGACAGACCAGCGCGATGCCGGAGGCAACGGGGGCGATCATTCCATGGTCGGCCAGGAATTTTTCGAACCTCGTAAGTTGCTCGGCCTTGACGCGCTTGAGGCCGGAGGTGGTGGCCGCGCTCAGCCCCGCAGCGCTGCCGACATAACCTGCGCCAAGTCCCACCGCTGCGAAGATTGAGGCGTGCATTACGTGTAGAAAACTCGCGGCGAAGAAAGCGGTGCAGTTCAACGCCAGCCAACACAGCAGGCAGGCAAACAACATGCCTCCCGCGCGCGCCCACCATTCTCGTTCCTCTTCCCTTTCGATGTGGGTCAATAAGCCCGTCAGCAGGGTCGATGCCAGCATCATGACGCCGAGCACGATCGGGATCACCAGAACTACAAACTTGTGGCCAATCACAGGATGCCAGGGACCGACGCCCATCAATCGGGGGCCCACTTTCAAAGCACACTCGGCCAGCAACCAGGCGGCCAGCGTCGCCACCAGCAAGGGCGCGACGAACGACCAGATCAGCTTGCCCCAAGCCAGATCCCCGCTTCCATCGTGTTTGTGAAAAGCAGTGGGCTGCTGCTTGCCATCGTTTTCCCAGAGCAGGCGCAGACGGACCAGCGACATGGCCAGGGGCGGAACGGCGGCATAGACCATCAGCCATCGGGCGAGACGCAGGACCGACCACTGATTTCCAGTTAGCGCACCGCTGAAGTAGCCCCAGGCGGAAGCTTCACCTAGCAGCCAGGCGCTCACCAGGACCGGCAGCGCGAAGAACCAGAACTCCAGAAAGGTGCTTCCATCTTTATCCGCATCGCTGAATCTTGAGTTCTGCTGCGGACGCCCCATTCGCCACACCGCAGTGGCGGAAGCGAACATGACGCACACGATGGCCGATCCCATCACTCCGCCAAACCAGGCGTCCCCTGAGAATCGATGGGCGAAGGCCCAGCCGTAGGAGACGTTGTAGAGAAATTCGGGCAGACAGAACAACGCGATGACGAGCGGCACAAGAATCAGCCAGTTCAGCATCATGTTGCGCATCACGATCGACAACAGGGTCAGCGTGTCGAGCGTGAAGCCGTAGCGTGGTGAGAGATAGCTGGTGTACTCGCGCAGGTGACGGATGGGCTGAGGTTCGGGATCGCCCGAGGTCGGAGCTCTGGAAGCCAGATGGTCGACGACTTGATGGTAGTCGCTTCTCTCGGACCAGGCCATCAGCCAACTGCCAATGTAGCCCCCACCGGAAACGGTGGAGAGATAGTCCAGCGAATCGAGGAGGGGCCGATTGTTCTCGGCGCAGACGGCGGGCCGGCTGAATCGTGCCAGCCCTTCCAGAATGCCAAGCGAAAAACTTGCGCTGCGAATGCCGCCGCCGGAGAGGCACAGGGCTGTGCCCTCCATGGCGTAGAGAATGGATTTCAGCGGCCGATCATAGATCTGACAAAGGCTTTCCGCGACCAGCACTCGCTCGTAAGCTTCGACGAGTCTCTTCTTGAACTTCTTGCGCGGCTCACCGCGCGACTGCCGCTGGGCTTGCAAATGTTCCTTCGCCTCTACCAGGCCGCGGTAGGCTTGCTCGGACTGCGTGAGGTCGGCATCGACCCTGGTCCATACCCTGGCAAGGTCTTGCGGGGTGAGCTCTAACTTCAGAATGTGTTTTGCCGCGGCCGTGGCTAGGTCCCCAGGGGTATGCTCGGATTGTAATATGTGCTTGGCCACGGCTGCGGCAAGGTCTTCCAAACTCGGCGCGGATTTCAAGATGGCCGCCAGCGCGGGGTTGGGCTCCGGTTCCAGAATCTCGTTCAACGCCTTGTCGGCAAGGTCCTCGGGACGCCGCACGCGGTATTCGCCAAAAATAGTGCGGAAAGGGAGCGCGTGCGGCTGCGCCGGATAGGTTGTCCAGGTGTGCGAATTCAAGGCCGCCCCCAGTCAAAACAGCTGGTCATCGCCGGCCACAGCTGCCCGGTCAGAATGGAAATCGAAATTGGAGTTGGATTCATATTTAGTTCAACACCGACTCGATTCGACACCGACAACAACAAAGGGTCATTCCCCAGTCGAGAATCTCGCACCACTCGCGAGAAGACACAGACCAATGACCGAGGCTCCGCTGCCATCGGCACATCATGCCGATCATAGTGATTTGATCTTGCGACCAGGCGAGGAAGGATTGACCAAGCCGACGAGATGGCGGAAATTCTGCTCCTGAACCGGAGTTACTGTCAAGCGCGAAAGTCGCTTCCATCAAAATGTTTTATGCGATTCAGTCGAATTATTAATGGCGTTCTTCACGGCTTCTTTATGCCTTGCGTTCTATGTTCCAGGTGCGAGCGGTGGATGTCAGTTCGGGCCGCGGGTTGAGGCGGATAGCCGTCATTTGCGAGGCATATCGGATGAGGACACTTATGGAAGCCGACAACTTGGACTTGGGTCTCTTGCGCACGTTTCTGGCGGTTGTGGAAAACGGGAGTCTGGGTAAGACTGCGTTGGCGATTGACCGAACGCAGCCAGCGATCAGTCAACAGATGCTGCGGCTGGAGAAGATCGTTGGGCAGAAGCTGTTTGCTCGCGGCAGGAACGGCATTAAGCTGACCGGTCACGGGCAGGTCCTGGTGACGTATGCCCATCGTGCGGTGGGGCTGAACGAGGAGATGCTTCTGAGGCTGAGAGGAGAGAGTTGTGGCCGACGGGTGGCTGTCGGCATGAGCGCGGATGCCGCGCTGGTTGGGTTGGGGGCTGCCCTGAAGCGCTTTCAGCCGCTGCGCTCGGACCTCGAATTGAGGGTGACGGTAACCGCTGCCAACCGGCTCGACGCATTGTTGGAGGCGGGAAAGCTGGACTGGGCAATTGGCGATCCCAGCCTGATGAGCGCGACCGCAACGGAGAAGTGGGCGGTCCGGCTGGAATGGGCCGCAGGCAACAACTTCGATTTCGATGAATCGCGGCCGATACCGGTTGCGCTGTTCGAGGGCGCGGGTTCATGGCAGGACGAGATGCTGGACTCTTTGCGCAGGGCCGGACGAGATTGGCGGGTCACCTTTGAAAGCGCGAGTCGGGATGCGGTCGTCGCCGCTGTGCAATCGGGGCTGGGCATCGCCGCCTTGCCGGTCGCGGCCATTACGGACTTCGCACTCAGCCGCTTTGAGGCGATTGAGCTGCCGCCGCCTCCCATGATCGAGTTCGGCATGTTTCGCTCGGCCGCTGCCACGGATATGCCGAACGGCGCACGGAGCACGTTCGAAGCCAGGCTGGCCCCGATGTTCGACGCGAACACGAACAACGCGAGCGCGGACGTTGGGACCCTGACGGTCTGAAGCTGATGAGCCCTGGGAATAGCTGGCCGAGGGAACGCTCGTCTATGCGATGGCCCAAATCTTATGCCCCGGGGCGCCCGTCTCTCAGATGCGGTGAGCGTTAAGCAGCGCTGCGAGAGACCGTGCGCGCCGCCAGGTCCTTGGTGATCATCTGCAAGATGGACAAGGGAATCCGCAGGCTTCTGGCGACTCCCGACTTTCGGGAAATCGCCTCGATCGCTGCTCCCTTTTCGTCCAGGGTCGGATTGGAAGTCAGATCGAACTCCTCTCCATACATCCGTATCCGATTGCGGTGCGCGTAGCCCAGCGTTTTGAGCCTTTCGCAGAGTTGAGCATTTCTATCAATTTGGATTGCCATTGGTCCCCTATTATTGCGATGCGACAGTGACGCGGGTTGAATGCTTGTGTTTTGCGCGCAGCCCGAGACAAGGGCCACTCTCTTAGTGTACGGCGGCATCGAGGCGGATGGCAAGGCCGAGTACGTTGCTGCAGCCTTCCCGTCAAGTAGCACATTCAAGTAGTACATTTCTGGTCATACGGTCTGGTCGCCGAGATTGGACAGCGATTCAGCGTTCAAGTTGCGATCCATCATTTGAGTGATCGCGATAATCGGCGGAAGCTTCGCTCCCCCTCACCTGGATTCTGGGCCAGACAGGGCAGCCTAGCGGGTCGCGCTCTATATAATCAACCGTCGTGCTGGAGCTTGACCATTCTGCGATGCTGGCGATGGCCCTGGGGGAAGCTCGCAAGGGGCTAGCCGAAGGCGGCATCCCCATCGGAGCTGCGATCTTTGATGCTACGGGTAAACTCGTCGGCTCTGGCCATAACCGCCGCGTGCAGAATGGGGACCCTTCCATGCATGCGGAGACCGATGCCTTCCGCAATGCGGGACGCCAGCGCAGTTATCGCAAGCTCATCATGGTCACGACGCTGGCTCCCTGCTGGTATTGCAGTGGACTGGTCCGGCAATTTGGCTTCGGTTCGCTGATTGCCGGCGAGAGCCGCAATTTTCAGGGTGGCTTGGAGTGGCTGCGCTCGCTGGGAGTGCGCGTTTTCGATCTCGACTCCTCGGAGTGCGCTTTGTTGCTGGGCGACTACATCCGCAGAAATCCTGAGGTATGGAACGAGGATATCGGAGAAGAGTGACGGTCTCTCCACCGAACGGCCCTGCGCGCGTACTAGAAGAGGACGCGCAGGGTCATCTGGATCTGGCGGGGGCCGCTGATGGTTTTGTTGGTGACGCCCAAACCGGAGGGACAGTTATAAAAACCCTGATTCGTATTGTCACAGGCCGTGGGCAGCGGGGGTGTCCCCGCCACTGGGAATTGGTTGTAGAACTGATTCTGGGAAACGTCGTCAATGGGGACGTCAAAGCTGCTGGTGTTGGTTAAGTTGAAAATATCGAGAGTGTATTTCACGGAAAAACGCTCGGTAAGCTGGGTCAACTTTACAAAAGAAATGGTGGCGCTTCTCTGCCAGGATTGGCGGAAGATATTGCGCTGGCCGTTGGTGAAGTTGGTCTCGAAGGTGTCACCCGCTGGAATTGCGCCATTGAGATCTCCGGGGTTGAGCAGAGGCAGGGTGAAGCAGGCAGGGTTGAGCGCCGCGGTGCCGAAAGCTCCCGTAGCGCCTGTAACCGCGTTCTTTGCGGTACAACCGGCCTTGAGCGGGACAATCGGATTGGTGATGCCGTCGTAAACGCTGTAGAAGATGCTGCCCACAGCGCCAGTGTAGTCGATGATGCTGTAGGGCTGGCCACTTTGAAGCACGGCACTCCCTTCAACGGACCAGCCATCCGCGATCTTGCCCTTCACGGTGGACACCGAGAAGAATTTAGGCACTTGGTAGACGTAGCTGAGATTGAAAGCGTGGGTGCGGTCAAAGTCAGACGATCCGTAAGCCGAGCGCAGGTTCAGCGGATTGTTGCCGTTGAAGAACAGGCCCATGCCGCTCTGCTCATCGAGTGCGTGGGAATAGGTGTAGGAGAAGCCGAACTGCAGGCCGTGGTTCATGCGCTTTTCGATGTGCGTCTGCAGTGCGTTGTAAGCCGAGACGCCCGCGGCCGTGTACGTCTCCGATTCCGCCGAATAGCCGATGTAAGGAACGCGCAGGTCCACGTTACCGCCTTCGTAAGTGACGAGATAGGACCCCTGGTTATTGGGCAGTGAAATAGGATTGCCGCTCGAATCAGTTACCGTGTAACCGTAAGTGTATTGCTGCGGGTACTTGGAGTTGGGATGGATTATGTTGCTCGGCGAGGCGATTCCCGGCTGGTTGAAGGGAAGGGGAATAACTCCGTGGCGGCCCAAATTTCCGACGTAGCCGATCTCGATGGCCAGATCGTTGCGCGGCTGCCATTGAATGTCGAGAGTGTCGTTGATGGTGTAAGGCAGTTTGTTGGCGCGGTTGTAAGTGGCGAACGAGAATAACTGCGCGCCGCCGGCAATCGCAGCTTCGTTGGGCAGGTACTGATCGATGTCCGCCGGGTTGCCGCTGGGAGCGGGCCCGAGCGTAGAACCCCACGGGTTGGCGAGTGAACCGCCGGTGCCGGTGGCAGCGGTCGTGGGATCACAGGTGGGGATGTAGCCCAAATACAGGTTGGTGAAGGTCGTGCACGCTTGCGCGTTCACGTATGGCGGAGTCTGGTTGACGCCGAACGGTCCGCCATTGATCACACCCTCAGCGAAGCCTGGCGAAAGATAAGAAAAGAGTTCGCCACGATCGTAGTAGATGCCGGTTCCGGCGCGAACCACGACCTTGTCGTTGAACCGTCTGGGGCTCCAGGCAACACCGAGGCGAGGCGCGAAACCCCATTGCCGGCCAGTCAGCGTGCTGTTGCTGACACCCTTGGTGGAAAAAGATTTATTGTTGCCGGCGATGATAATACCGTTCATGCCGGTGTTGTTGGGATCGATGGTATCGGTTGCGTCGTCGTAGACATAACGCGAAGGATCGAAATTAAAAATACGGCCGTACTTTTCGGTGAGGCCGCCGTCCCAGTCCCAACGCAGTCCGGCAGTAATGCTGAGATTGGTGCGGAGCTGAAACTTATCCTGGATATAAGTGCCCGCCTGACCGGCGCGGTAGTAGCGGTTGGCATTGCCTTGCAAAAACTTGGTGGTGGTGAAGTCGTCGTTGGTGGTGACAAAGCCTTGTAGAAACTGGGAAAAGTCCGCCGTCGAGATGATGCCTTGGTTGGTTCTTTTGTCGCGAGTATTGAGTTGCGTAAAGGCATAGCTGCCGCCGAAGGTAAGCGTGTGCTTGCCTCGCATCCAGATCGCATTCGCCGACGGCATAACACGATTCTGAAAAACTCCGGTAAAAGCTCCTTGCGAGGCCGCGCCCTGGCCGATGGTCAGAAACTGGAGATTGGTGATGCCACCCGCGTTGGCGGAACTAGACAACCCCAACGGGTCCGCGATGGTAATGCCCGGAAAGAACGTCGAGCCAAAGGTGTTGATTGGCGTTGTCCCGGTTTGACCGCCGAAGGACTGCGGGGTAAAAGGCTGCGCGATTGTGCTGTAAACCTTCTCGCGAAGAATGCCGAGAACTTCCGTGATGTTTAAGTTGGGCCTGAGTGACTGCGTGTTGGTGAGCGACGCGACTTGGCTGCCGGCATCGAGATGTTGAGAAAAGCCGGCGACGTTTGAGTAGGCGTAGGGAGCGATGCTCGGGTCATGCTGATAGTAATATTTTGCCGAAACCGTGTCCTTGGCGCTCTTGTTCCAATCCAGATTGGCGACGCCCTGGTCGGCGATGAAGTAGGCAGTTCCGGGGCTTATTGCGTTTTCCGGAAAAATCGGCGTGGCTGTCTGGCCGTCCCAGGAGGGGATGAGGTACTGACCGTTGGGCAGTTTGTACTGAAACAGCGCAACCGCTATGGGACTGACGTCGCCGTTGCCGGTGAGGCTCGTACCCCAATAAGTATTTGCAATTTGAGCCAGACCCTGAGGCGTGCGGTTGGTGTCGGTCAGGCCTTGCGGAACGAGCATCCGCGAGAGGCCAATATCCTGATCGGAGTCGTGCAGATGCTGATAGCTGACGTATCCGAATAGTTTGTTTTTGATGAGCGCACCGCCGAGAGTGCCGCCGACGGTAGCGCGATGCAATTCCGGATTCTTGTCGTAGGACGGAATATTCGGGTCTTCCTTGTCGAAGAATGGAGCAGCGTTGAGCCAGTTGGTCCCGCGATGCAGGTAGGCCTGCCCGTGAATTGAATTCGTGCCGGATGCGGTGCTCATGTCGATGTGCGCGCCGCTGGTTGCCCCCTGTTGCGCGTCGTACATGGAAGTGTTGACGCGCACCTCCTGAATGGTTTCGGGCGCGGGCGTTGGCAAAGCCTGACCAATCGCCAGGTAGACGGAGGCTGTGCTCTGGATGGGAGCCGCGCTGGTGCTGGCCGCGTTGGCGACTCCAGTATTGTTTACGATGCGGGCCGAGGCTACTTGACTTGTGCTCTTGCCGTTAAACAAATTGCTGGCATCGACGCCGTTTAGCAGAAAGCTGTTGCTGGTATCGCGCTGGCCATTCGCCCAGATAGGCTCGTTGCCCAAGCCGCTGTTGGCACCCGTACCGCTGGGGAGCTCGGCATTCACTCCGGGAGAAAGAATGGCGAGTCCGGTGAAGCTGCCAGTGGGCAGCGGGACAGCCTGAATCTGCTCGTCGTCCATCACGTAACCGTTCGTGGTGTCGACCGCGTTCATCAGCGGTTCCGCTTTAACCTCGACGACCGTCCCCACTTGGCCGATCGGCAGTACCGCATTGACGGTGGCGGTACGATTCGCCTGCACCGTAATCGCGGGGATCTTCTGGGTCTCGAAGCCCTCATGGGTGAAGGTGAGCGTGTAGGTGCCGATGGGCAGGTTGACAAAGTCGTAGATGCCATTCGCGTTGGTCTTCTGGGTGCGGGTGAGTTTTGTCTGGTCACCGACAATGGTCACGTCAGTTTCCGGCAGAACACCGCCCGTCTTGTCTGCGACCGAGCCGGTGATGCCGCCGAGGGTCTGCTGCGCCTGAGCGCAGGGCGTAAGAGCAAATTGCAATCCCACGGAAAACCCGGCGAGGAGAACGAGCAACCCGACTTTCGTATTCATCTTCATCCATGGCCTCGAAGAAATTTTGAAATCAACTTGTGAGTACGGCTTGCCAGAAGTCGATTCACTCCCGTGTCGTAGGAGTTATGTTCGCGGCAAGGCTGGGTTGCGCGCGTCTGCACGCAAAAAAATGATGGACCGAATGTACGCGAGTTGGGTGCGGAAGTGAAGAGTTCCGTGTAGTCATAATTTCTTTGGCACAGATTAGATATTTTTATGGCAGCGGGTGAAGTCGCGGGAGGGGTTTGAGGGTCCAATGTGACTCCAAGAGCCGACATTGGCGCCGCGTTGCCGGTTGTCAGGCAATCGGTAGAGCAGCTTCAGCTCTCGGCGAGCGCCTCTGCTTTATTACGCCGTCGAATCACGAACCACAGCAGTCCTGCGGTTAAATAGCCAAGATAGACGTAGGGAAGCTTGCCATACGGTCCTTCGGGCACAGGGTAAAGATTTCCAGCCAGGGCGAGCAGCATGGCGGCGGCGGCCAGCCAGGGAACGATTTGGGCTCCGGGGCGATAAACTTTGTGGTCGCGCAAGTAGCGCGGCAGGGCGACGCAAACCAAGGCATAGGCGACGATAAAACCATAGGTTGCCAGGGAGCCCAGCCAGCCGTAGACATCCAAACCGCTGGCGCCGCGGGCAGCAAGCACCGCGACCGGCAAGAGCGCGGCCGCTCCCGTGATGACGACAGCGCGGCTTGGGGTTTGATTCTTCGCATGCGCGGTGCGCAACGAGTTGTGGGCGAGCCCGTTGTGCGCCATAAGCAGTAACACGCGTGCTGCCGCCGTAATGCAGCCCAGAGTGCAGGCAAACAAGCTCACGAGCGCGCCGATATCGATCAGCACTCCGAGCGCCGCGACGCCGCCGACTCGGGCCACCACATGCATCGGATCCTGGCTTGCGCCCAGGTCCTGCCCCGCGGCGCGGAAACCCAAAACTTCCGCATAGGCACAAACGATGAAAAAAGCTCCGGCGAGAATGGCGCTTTGGATAACCGCGCGGGGAATCGTCTTGAGCGGGTTGCGCGCCTCGGATCCCAATGTCGTCGCGCTCTCGAATCCAACGAAACTAAATAGCGCGAGCACCAGTCCCAGCCGCAAGCCGCTGCCGGTCATACCGTGGAGATGGAGTTGTTCGTGATCCCAGTGCCAGCCATGGCGCACCAGGAGCAGCGCGACTACGATCACAATCACCGAGACGGACGTCGCCTCGATCCACAGCATGAGCTCCGCCGAGATCTTCACGTCGCGATAGGCGATCCAGATCGAAACGGCCGTGACCAATGTGGCCAGCAGAACCGCAGAGTAAACATGGCCGGTGGCATCGCGCAGCAATAAATTAGCATAGTGGTAGAAGCCGCCAATGACGCTCGATCCGGTCGCCACGTAGGCTAGCAACAGGCTCCATGCGACGGTCGCGCTTAACCATGGAGGCAGGGTCATCGAAGCGTAGGTGTACAACGAACCCGGCGACGCGGAATGGCGAGCATAGCGGCCAATGCACAATGCAACCAGCAGCACAGCCGCGGTTGCCAGTGCATACGCCAGCCAGGTTCCATTGCCGGCGAGGGCGCAAACCAGCGGGATCGTGGCCGCAGGCGTAGTCGTGGGAGCCATGGTGGAAACGGACTGAGCCAGCGTTTCCATTGGGGAGAGAATCTCGCGGCGCAGGCCATACTCCGTGGCCGGGAAGTTTTTGGCGGCGGATTGCGTGATGAGCGGCGATTTTTCTGCAAGTTGCATTGGGGTGGGATTGTACAACACCGCCGCACTCGCGGCGGAGAGAGAATCGAAATCAAAATGCGGTGTATTATTTTGCAACGTTTCAGCTATGGTGTTCGACACAGTTGCTGGGAGAAGAGAACATCCGATGAAACTTGAGAAGGAATTATTACAGAGTCTTCCCAAAGTTCTTTTGCACGAGCATTTAGATGGAGTGCTGCGCCCGCAAACGGTGATTGAGTTGGCGAGAGACGCAGGATACGGGGAACTTCCCACCTCCGACCCGGAAGCATTGGCACAGTGGTTTCATCGGGGGGCAAACCAGGGAAGTCTCGCCAAGTATCTGGAGGGTTTCACCCACACCATTGCAGTCATGCAAACCGAGGAGGCTTTGGAGCGCGTCGCCTATGAACAAGCCGAGGATCTGAGCAAAGACGGCGTGGTTTACTTCGAAACTCGCTTTGCGCCAGTCTTTCATAAGCATAAGGGATTGACCCACCAACAGGTAGTCTCGGCTGTTTTGAAAGGACTGGAGCGGGGGCGCAAGGATTTTGGAATCGCATCGGGACTGCTCATCTGCGCGATGCGCAACATGGACGTGTCGCTGGAGATGGCGGAACTGGCCGTCGATTTTCGTGAGCGCGGAGTTGTTGGCTTCGATCTTGCGGGAGAAGAGGGCGGCTATCCTCCCAAGAAACATGTGGAAGCATTTCATTACATTCAGCGGCAGAATTTCAACATCACGGTTCATGCCGGGGAAGGTTATGGAAAGGAATCGATTTGGCAGGCGATTCAGTATTGCGGGGCGCACCGGATCGGACACGGCACTCGGTTGATCGACGATATCGCAGTCGTGGATGGCAAGGCAGTCAAACTAGGCGATCTTGCCCAGTACGTGCTCGACAAGAGAATTCCGCTGGAGATTTGCCTGATCAGCAACGTCCATACCGGCGCGGCGCCCAGCCTCGCCGAGCATCCTTTCAAAATCCTTTACCAGGAGAAATTTCGCGTTACCCTTAATACCGACAACCGGTTAATGAGCAGCACCAGCATGACCCAGGAGTTCGAGGCCGCGGCGGATACCTTTGGCCTGGGTTTGGACGACTTCGAGAAGATCACCATCAATGCGATGAAGAGCGCTTTTCTGCCTTACTATGAGCGCTGCGATTTCATCTACTCGATCATCAAGCCTGGCTATGCGAAGATCCGTAAGTCTGCGAACCCGCCGATTTATTTGCAGCGATAAATATTGGCGATAGCCATCACTCGGAAAGCGCTGCCAGAGTTTCTGCGAGCACCAGCGTTCCGCGGGCGATATCTTCCGGGGACGCATATTCGTCCGGACGATGACTGTAGCCGTTGCGGCAGGGTATGAAGAGCATGGCGGTGGGAGCAATGCGCGACATAAACAGCGAGTCATGGTAAGCGCGACTCACCATGGGCAGAAAATTCAGATGATGTTTTCGGCAGGATTCGGAAAGTGCTTCGACCACGAGAGGCGCACAGAGGGCCGGAGCATCCGCGTTCAACAACTCGGTGCGAACCGACACTTGGCGCTTCTCCGCGATTGCCTTGCCGGCGCTTTCCATCTGCTGCATCATGCCGTCACGCCGCTTGAGATCGGTGTCACGAATGTCAGCGCTCAGACGAACGCGACTGGGAATGCTATTGACTGCGCCAGGAAAAACTTCGCAAATGCCGACCGTAGCCACGGTATCGACGGCTCCGCTGGTGCACGCGGCATTTTCGACGGCGAGAATTAGTTCCGCTGCGGCGCAGAGTGCATCGTGACGAGCTGGCATCAGAACTCCGCCCGCGTGGCCGCCTGCGCCCTCGATCGAAATACGCAAGCTCGCTGGGGCCGCGATGCTGGTGACCACTCCCAACGGAATTTGCTCGCGCTCGAGCAACGGACCCTGCTCGATGTGCAGTTCGACAAATGCCTTATAGTAAGGGCTCGGCAGTCTGACGGCTTCTAGTTCTCCGCGCATATCTGCTCTTTGGCGAACTTCATCCAGAGGCGCGCCCTCACTGTCCTTGAACAGTCGCGCGACGTCGGCGGAAAGAATTCCCGACAGCATGCGGCTGCCGATGCATCCAATCCCAAAGCGCGTGGGCTCTTCCGCGGTGAACACCAGTAACTCGACCGAATGTCTGGGACGGAATCCGGCGTGCTGTAAAGCTCGAATCGCTTCGAGACCTCCAAGAACTCCGACCACGCCGTCGTACTTCCCTGCATTCGGAATCGCATCGATGTGAGAACCCGTGCCTACGGCGGGCAACGCAGGATCGGAACCGGTCCAGCGCACAAAGGTGTTTCCAATCGGATCTTGCCGCACAGTAAGACCGGCGTCTTCGCAGCGTGTTTTGAGCCACGCACGGGCCTTCAGGTCGGCGGGCGTAAAGACAATTCTGGTTACGGCGGGCGCTTCGGCATCGGAGATCGCGGCGAGTGCTTCGATCTCAGAAATCAGTTTCGCTTCGTCAATTTCGATTTTCATGTTCGCGCGCCAGCGAGCGGGTGCCGGTTCGAATCTTTATAGATGAGATATTTCGCCGGCACTTTTCCGATCGCTCCAAACCACTGTGGACACCACGGCGCCATCCAGATGAAATCCCCCGCCGTGACCGGGTACCAGGAATCTCCGAGCCGGTAGATCCCTCCTCCTTCGAGCATGATGAGCCCATGCTCCATCACGTGCATTTCGACCATGCTGAGCGCGGCGCCGGGCTGGTAGACCATGGTGTTGACTGCAAAATCGAAACTCATCTCGTCCGGCAAAAGACATTTCACCTGCAAACCGGGATCGTCTCCCAGCGGATGCGACGCAACTTTGTCTTCGTGCGACACAATCAAATGCGGTGGTGGAATCGCCGACAAGGTCTCATAAGCCTTTTCAATTACAGCTAGGCGGCTCTTCTCGGACGCCATAATCCGGTGCACCAGACCTGCCGGCACATAGGCGTAACCGCGTGTTTCGAGTTGGCTTTGCTGGTTGTTCACATCCAACTTGACGGCGCCTTCCATGACAAAGACGAAGCGCTGCACGGTCGTTTCCCGGAAACCGCCTCGGAACTCGCCTCTGATGTGGCCCCCTAGTTCGCCGCCGGGTTCAAATTCCGCAGTGTACTCCGTAAAGCGCGCGCCCAGTGCTGATCCTGCGTGCACGATTGCTGCGCATCCTTTCATGCCTGGCAGTGTGGTACGTACAAATGTGTCCGGCGTGAGCAGCAGGTGATTCGGCTGTTGTGAGCTTCGTGTACGGCCGAGTTTATGCATGCTGTGTCTTTCTTTGAAACTGAGATGAAGACGCCAGTTGATCCAGCAGATGCAATCCGCAATCGATCGCCTTCGCCACGTCGCCGACTTCCACCGATTCGGCCGGATCGTGGCTGATGCCGCCCGGCGTCCGCAAAAAAATCATCGCGGCGGGAACCTTTTCCGCCAATATCATGGCGTCGTGGCCAGCGCCGCTCACCATTCGGTAGGGCTCGCATCCCGCGCTGCTCACAGCTTGTTCTACCTGGCTTACGAGAAATGGATCCATGGGGACAGCGCCCTGGTCCAGCAGTACATCCCATCGCACCGTTAGCCCGCGACGGATGGCAACATCTTCCGCCAGGTGAAACAAATCGTCCACCGCTCGGTTTCGCACTTCGTCACGCTGGTGGCGCACATCCAGACTCACTCGCGTCTCCCTAGCGATAACGTTCGTCGCGCCTGGCTTCGCTTGAATCGCGCCCACCGTTGCCACCAACCCGGGAGTATTCAGCGCGCGGCGCTCGACCGCGCCGATCCACTCGGCAGCGGCGGCAAGCGCATCATGGCGGAGATTCATCGGCGTCGTTCCCGCATGATTGGCATGGCCCACGAATGTGAACTCCAGCCGGCTTTGCCCGGCGATTGCTTCGACGACTCCGAGCGGCCGACCGCCGTTTTCGAGCACCGGCCCCTGCTCAATATGGAACTCCACATAACCGAAGACATTTTCACGCAGCGCAGCCTGATCGATTTCCGCGGCGTGCAAACCGAAATTTTCAATCGCCTGGCGTATCGAAACTCCTCGCGCATCCTGGCGGCTTAGCAAATCCTCACCCAGAGTGCCCACGAGCGCGCGGCTGCCGATAAACGGCGTGCTGAAGCGAACGCCTTCCTCCTCTGAGAAACCTATGACTTCAATGGCAAAAGGCAGCTTGCGGCCATCGAGCGCGGTGAGCAGGGCGACGCCGAGAACAACTCCGAGAACGCCGTCATAAGCGCCGGCATTGGGGACGGTATCCAAATGCGAGCCAATGAGCAGCCGCGGTGCGTCAGTTTCCGTTGCCGGATAAACCAAGCGCAGATTTCCTGCCGCATCCACCGTCGAGTTGGCTCCTAGAGGAGCAGGCCATGCAGCAATTTCGCGGTGGCAGTCGCGCATGGGCGGACACAGAAACGTGCGGCGGATGCTGCCGGCATCTTCACTGAAGCGGGCGAGTGTCTGACAACGTACGATGACCTCGCGGGCTAATGCTTCGATGCTGTGTGTGCTTGCGTCGAACAATTTGTATTTACCTCTGTTGCGTCGACCCCTGTTGTGTTTATCCGGTTGCGATTACTCGCGTTGAGTTTGCCCCTGACGACGAAGGCGCGCCCGGATGCTGCCGTGCGGCTCGTCGACCGGCGCAAAAATCTCATTCGGATTGTCTTGCCCGAAGCGCGACAAATCCACCAGCAGGCAATGCTTGTTCGGCATGGCCAATTCGATGTCCTCAATTTCGGCAATTTCCTCAAGTACGGCTTTACCCATGGCATACAGCGTGTGCTGAACAGACTTACTCTCATGCGCGGCGAACACAGACAGCAGAATTTCGCGTGCTTGTGCGCGCAAAGAACTGAACGCCACATCGGCTCGCGCGTAGTTCCAATTGGCGCGGACGGCCGTGCCCAGCAGTCGATCTTTTGCCGGAGGCAATGTGGTCAGCGAATCCTGGATGTAGCCTTCAAACGCGGATCCCGATGTCTTCATAATGATCAAGTTCTCAAATCCCGCGTTGACGGAAAAACCGCTGGCCCGAATACGCGTCACCTTCGTGGTCTGGCTTTCTTTGCTCGCCTGCAGAAAGGCCGTCGGGTGGGGCTTTCCGCCGCTTTGAAGATGCTCCCAGGCTTTCTCAGCTATGGTTACCTCCGCCGCCGACACTTGAGGATTGCGGCCGAGAAGAAAGTCGATCAACTCCCTGGCGAAATCCTCCATACATTCCGCGTCGGATTTTCGCGCCAGCGAATAGACCGTATTTTTCATCGTGTCGGTGGGTAGGATTTTGCTGTTGTCGCCTTCCACAAAGCACGAATCAAAGTCTCCTTGCAGCAACACTTCCACGGTCCACTCGCGAAGGTCATGCCACGCGCCTTTGCGCTTCACCTGGACCAGCCGGACGTGAGACTTTCCGTATGTGTTTTCGGCGACTCGAATCATGATTCAGATTCCATTCTCAACTTCCCTGGTTTTAACTTCCCTGGTTCTAACTTCCTCGGTACGTGGTGTAGCCGTGCGGGCTCAACAGCAGCGGGATATGAAAATGCTGATCCGCATCGCGCACCTGAAAAGTAATCTCGACCAACGGATACAAACCCTCGAGTTCGCGCGCGGCAAAATAATTAGCGGTCTCGAAACTCAGGCGATAAAGCCCTGGAGTCAGCGCTTCCTTCTCGGGCAACAACTGAGCGCACCGGCCGTCCTGATCGGTGCGCGCCGCTGCCAGAAGCCGCCAGATGCCGGACGCATCGCGCCGCTCTAAACGCACCGGGACATCCTTCGCCGGCGCTCCTTGCGCGAGGTCGAGAACGTGGGTGGAAATGCCCTTCATCCTTATCTATATCTATCCTTGTGCTCGCAGCCACTTACTCAGCCGAATCTGCGTGATCTGGCGCTGCTCCTCCGCCGCTTGTTGAAGATCGGTTTGCTCGTCGTTCTTTAGCCGGCTCTGCAAAATCTTCAGAATCTCCGCTGGAGACTTCCCGGTCGCGCACACGATAAAAATACGACCGAACCTGCGCTCGTATTCCCGATTACCATCCGCGAGCCCGTTCTTTGTTAGATCGCCAGCCTCCACGATGCTACGCTGCTCCTGCTCTGACCAGGCGGCCGACTTAGCTGTCGACGCTCTCGGCGTCCGCGAGTCACCAATCCCTGATTCACCAATTCGAGGATGGCTGCGAAATGCCTCCAGCCAATCCGCCTCCGTCAGCCCGCGCCAGATATCGTCCGAGGCAGCTCGCAGCGCTGTTGCGTCGGGCAGTGGTCGTCGTGACACCATTCCATCCGCCCACGCTCGTGAGCCACAGCACGGCAGTATCTCATTCACGGCTGCCGCAGCGGGAAGAAAATTCCAGCGTGCCAGCACATTGCTCATGCTGCAGTCCCGCTGCGACCCAGTTTCTCAAGAAACTCCGCGACCAGATTGCCCGCAACGGCCGCGCGATATCTCGCGGTGGATCGAACGTCGTCGATCGGCCGAATCGCAGTAGCGACTGCCTTCCTTGCCAATTGCACAAGCTCCGCATCGACTGACTTTCCCGAAACGATCCGTTCCACCTCCGTCAAACGAAGTGGAACCGGCGCCACGCTGCCGAGCGCAATGCGAACGTCTTCGCCCACACCTTTGGTCGCGCCCCCAATCGCGCCGTTGCGAAGGCGTCCCAACGCGGCTATGCACACTTTTGAAATCGCCTGAGCATTGCGAGCTCCCACTTTTCGCGAGTAATGAAGATACCCCGAAAAGCCTCGTCGAAGACAGATGGCGCGAATCAGCTCATCGGGCGCCAGCTTCATCTTTTTGTAGCCGGTGTGGAAGCCGACGTAAGGAACTCGGCGCTCGCCGTGCACCGACACCAGAATCAATTCCGCTTCGCAAACCAATAGCGCCGGCAGGGAATCGGCAGCGGGCGAGGCATTGACGATGTTGCCTCCCAGCGTTCCCCGATTTTGATTCGCGATTCCACCGGTCCAGCGTGCGGCGCTCGCCACTAATGGAAATTCCCGCGCGATCACAGCGTGCTCACGCAGTTCGGTGTAAGTGCATCCCGCGCCGATCGTGATTTCGTCGGGCGAAACCTCTATGCGTCGCAGCTCGGCCAGATTCCAGATACTTACCAGCTTCCGCGCCGGAAGTTTGCCCGCCGCATACTGCACCATCAAATCGGTGCCGCCGGCGATCGGGACCCATTTGCCGGGCTCATCGGCCAGAAGGGCGACGACCGCCTGCAGCGTGCGCGGCGCAATCAATTCGCAATCGGCGGGATCGGACCTCATGCGTCAGTCCTCATGCGCCAGCCCTGCGGCGCGCCGCCTGCGCTACCGCCTCAAAAATCTGGATGTAGCCCGTGCAACGGCAAAGATTGCCGGCCAAAGCTTCGCGGATGTCTTCCAGAGTCGGATCGGGCTTTTTGGCTAGCAGATGACTGGCGCTCAGAATCATTCCGGGCGTGCAGATGCCACATTGCGCTCCGCCGCATTCCAAAAAAACCGCCTGCAGTGCGTTCAACTGCGGACCTCCGGCGAGACCCTCGATCGTGATAACTTTCGCGCCCGCCGCGTGCAGCGCCGGAACGAGGCAGCTATTCACCAACTTGCCATCCATCAAGATGGAGCACGAGCCACACTCGCCCTCGCCGCAACCTTCCTTCGCGCCGGTCAAACCAAGCTCTCGGCGCAAGACATCCAGCAGCCTCTCCATGGGAAAGACCCGAACGGTTTCGGGCTTGCCGTTCACGGTGAGAGAGAGCTCGCACTTGGCGCGCTCTTTCTCGCGATCTCTGCCGCGAACTTTCTCGCAATCATGGCCGCGGTCTTGGTCGCGATCCTCGGAGGTGTGGCTCATTGCTCTCCGTCCAAGCAGACTGCCGCAAAGATATCTTCCGGCATGAGTGGAACGGAGTCGAAGCGAGTTCCGAGCGCGTCGCCGATCGCATCTTGGATCGCGTTGACAATCGCCGGGGCCGGGCCATCCATCGGAAGTTCGCCAATCCCCTTGGCCCCATAGGCTCCGTGAACGTTGCCCATTTCTTCGAAAAACACACGAATCGACGGCAGGTCCGCGGAGGTCGGCATGATGTAGTTCGTCATCTGACCATTCTGCATGCGTCCATTTTGCCAGACGACTTTTTCATAGAGCGCAAAGCCGATTCCCTGCGCCACGCCACCGGCAATTTGGCCCTTCGCCAGAACGGGGTGGAGAACTCTGCCGACTTCCTGCAAGGCCACGAAATCTTCGACGCTTGCGCTGTAGGTCGAAAGATCCACGGCGACTTCCGCAACATAAACCGCCCAGGCAAATGAAGCATAGGCTTCGCCGCGATATTTCTGATCGTCCCAGAAAACGCCCTCGGGAGTTTCGTAGCGCGCGAACGAGCGCAGTTCGCCGTGCGCCGCAATGTACTCGCGGCAGGCGGTGTGAAATTCTCCCGGCGAATACGAATCGCCGATCAGGCCGCTTGCAATCAACGTTTGCTTGATTCCCAGAGCGGCCGATCGCACCAGACTTCCGACAACCATGGCCGTGCGCGACGCAACCGTCGGACCGCTGTTCGGCACTTGATTCGTATCCGGTTGCGCGATTCGAACATCCTCGTAGGGCAAACCCAGGGCTTCGGCCGCGATTTGGCAGAGCACGGTGTTGGTCCCTTGTCCGAACTCGGTGCTTGAGACCAGCACGCGCACCGTGCCATCCGCGCAGCCTTCCACCGCAACCACGGAAGCGAGATAGCGCTCACCCGAACCGGTAAAGCCCGCGCCATGCAGAAATGCGGCGATCCCCATTCCTTTCTTGACTGGCCCGACCCTATTTTCGTTCTCTTGATTTTCGTTCTCTTGCGCGAAGCGGGTTTTCTTTGCGGTGTAGTCCGAAAGTTCGAGGGCTCGATCAAGAAGTTTTCCCAGATCAATTTCTTCGCGGATGGTTTGTTCGGTGGTCGTGGTTTGCCCGGGCTTGAGGAAATTGCGGCGTCGGATCTCTACCGGAGAAAGTCCCACGGCTTGCGCGATGCGGTCCATGTGCCGCTCCATTGCGAACAGACTCTGCGGCGCGCCAAATCCTCGAAACGCCCCGTGCGGCGGAGCATTTGTCGCCACGGCCTTCCCGCGAATGCGGACGCTGGGCCAGTAGTACGGACCGCCGGCGTGAATGGTGCCCCGCGAAAGAACCACGGACGACAGCGTCGCGTAGGCACCGCCATCAATCGTGAAGTCGATCTCTCCGCCCAGAAGTTTTCCGTCTTTGCTGACCGCGGTGCGGTGACGCGTGCGCGAAGGGTGACGCTTCGTGGTCGCCGTCATGTCTTCCATGCGGTCATAGACGATTTTCACGGGCCGTCCAGACTTCATGGCGAGAAGCGCGGCGTGGCCCGCAATCATCGAGGGATAATCTTCCTTGCCGCCGAAAGCGCCTCCAGTCTCAGCCTGCACCACGCGAACTTTCTCCGCCGGCAAATTGCACAACGCCATCAGCGCCTTGTGAACGTAATAGGGACATTGCAGCGAGCCCCACACCGTGATGCCTTGCTCTCGATCGAAAGCCGCGATCATTCCGTTGTTTTCGACGTAAAGCTGCTCTTGTGCGCCGGTCGTGTACTCGCCTTCAACGATGTAATCGGCCTTTGCCCAAACGTCTTCGACATCGCCCTTCGCGATCAAGAACGTTTTGAATGTGTTGTCGTCTCCCCAGACGATTTGCGAGCGCCGTTCGCTGTCTTCCATGGTGAAGATCGCCGGCAAAGGTTCGCATTCGATCGAGACTGCGTCCACAGCCTTCCGCACGAGATGCGGGTCCGCGTGCGCCAAGAGCAGGATCGGTTCCTCGGGATGATTGACCTTTCCATCGGCCAGGCAGGGCTGATCGTCTCCGATTAGAGCGATGCAATTCTTGCCAGGAATATCCTGCGCCGTGACGGTTACAAATTCGGCCCAATCGAATTGCGGGTCAAACGAAATCTTCTTGATTATGCCGCGAGGGATCTGGCTGCGAACCGTTGCGCCGTAGAGCATTCGCGGCATGGTCATGTCGTCGATGTAGCGCGCCGCGCCGGTCACTTTGTCGCGGCCCTCTTTGCGCGGCACCGACTTGCCGATGATGTGCTCTTCCTTCATGCGATTACCAGATATGGACACAACTCTGTTCGCTAGCGAATTTCCCGCCCTCTTGCTTTTCCGCAAAATGCACTGTTGCTGAACGCCGGTTGCCCACGCAGATACGTCGCCTTCACCACGCCCCTCAGTTTCTTACCTAAATACGGAGACACGGGATGCCGATAATGCAGGCGATCTTCGGTCACGACGAACTCCGCTTCCGGTTCGAAGATCACGAAGTCGGCATCAAATCCTTCCGCGATCCGGCCCTTGCGAGCGCTGCATCCGGCGAGTCTAGCAGGCGCTTCCGCCATCCAGCGTGTCAGATCCGTCAACGTGAATCCGCGCTGCGTGGCCTCGGTCCACATCAAAGGAAGCGCCAGCGAAAGACTCGAAATACCGCCCCACGCAGTTTTGAAGCAGCCTTCGTCGAGCCGCTTCATGGCCGGCGGACACGGCGAGTGATCGGTGGCTACCAGATCGATGATTCCGTCTTTCAGTCCCTGCCACAATTTTTCGCGGTTTTCGCGGGAGCGGATCGGCGGCGCGCATTTGCACAATGTGGCTCCGTCCGGAATTTCTTCGGCGCAGAAATGCAAATAGTGTGGACAAGTTTCAACACTGACCGGAAGCCCTTCCGCTCGCGCGGCGCACAACTCCGCAAGCGCCGAGCTCGCCGAGAGATGAACAATGTGCAAGCGGAACCTGTATTGACGGCAGAGCGATAGCAGTAATCGGATGGCCGCGAGCTCAGCCTCTTCCGGCCGCGATTGGAGATAGGTCGAGTAGCGGCGCCAATCCGTGTCATCAGTGTTATTTTGCAGATGCCTCGTCGCTTCATCCACGGGGCCGGGGAGTTCGGCGTGGACCAGCAGCGCAAGGCCGGTTCGAGCGACGTGAGGCAACGCGGCGCGAAGCTCGGCCTCGGTGACCATGGTGAACCCGTCGATTCCGGGATGGATCAGAAAACACTTGAACCCCGGCACGCCCGCGGCTCCGAGCGCTTCAATATGCGCCTGATTGTTGCTAACCACGGCACCCCAGGCCAGCCAATCGACCCAGCACCGTCCCTTGGCGGCTTCGCGCTTGGCGGCAAGCGCGGCGACTGTGGCCGTCGGCGGCAGACAGTTGAGCGGCATGTCGACCAGCGTCGTGTAGCCGCCAGCGGCCGCCGCACGGGTTGCCGTCTCAAATCCTTCCCACTCAGATCGACCCGGATCGTTGATGTGCAGATGGGAATCTACGAGGCCCGGGAGAATCGCCGCATCGCCGAAGTCGAGCACCTCGGCATTAGCGGGTACTTGGTCGGCAGGGGCGATGCCAGCGATTCTCTCGTTGCCCACGATGATTGCTCCCGGACGAATTCCATCCCGGGTCACGATGCGCCGCGAAACGAAGGCCTGCCCGTCCATGCCAGAGCCTATCGTGCCTGCCCGTCTTTTTCAACTTTTCAGCGTGAGGGCGGCGGGCCAGTTTTGTCCCAGAAATGCTTTGCGTATTTGTTCGGTCCGCTTATACTTGCAGCCTTACACGTCGGCTTAAAACATCGGCTTAAGACATCGGCTGCGAAAGAGTCCATGACGACCGATTTGCGCGCAGATGCACGGGTAGCTAGGGTCAGCACGGCCTTGACGATTTCGCGATGACGGAACCAAACTCCATGGACAAGGCTTTCATGGCTCGCGCCATTCAACTCTCGCTTGAGAATGTAAGTTCGGGGCGCGGCGGGCCGTTCGGCAGCGTCATTGTGAAGGAAGGCAACGTCGTCGCAGAAGCTGCCAATCAAGTCACGGCGACGAACGATCCTACGGCGCATGCTGAAGTGCTGGCCATCCGCCAGGCTTGCCAGAAGCTTGGATTCTTCGAACTTAAGGGCTGCGATCTTTACACTTCCTGCGAACCTTGCCCCATGTGCCTGGGTGCGATCTATTGGGCTCGGATTGACCGAGTTTACTTTGGCAATCTCGCCGCCGATGCCGCGAAAATCGGCTTTGACGATTCCGCTATCTACGCGGAAATCACCCAGCCGCACGCCGAGCGCGATATTCCCATGATTCAGATGATGCGTGAGGAAGCGCTGGCGGCATTTCGCGCGTGGGAGCAGCATCCGGGCAAGATCCGTTATTGAAGTTCTCAGTTCCCGGTGCGCAGTTCTCAGAAATGGCACCCATCGCGCTGGGTGCCGGGGATGTCGCTGAACGGCTATCAAAGTCCCGCTGTCGAGCGCGCCAAGCCTTTCTGTTTAGTTTGTCGGGAGTTTCGCCGGTTGGACTCTATGAAAGCGCCGACACTGTTCGCCGGCATGGGTTCCGCAAAGAAGTATCCCTGGGCTGACCCACAACCGGCCAACGCCAACAGTTGGTGTTGGTTGGTTGTTTCCACGCCTTCAGCGATCACTTTAAGATCCAGATTACGCGCCAGCCCGACGATGGTCGTAATGATGGCGTAGTTTTCGGCGTCCATCGTCTTAACGAACGACTGGTCGATTTTCAGGGTGTCGACTGGAAAACGACGGAGATAGCTCAGAGAGGAATATCCGGTGCCAAAATCATCGATACTCAGCTTCACTCCCAGAGTCCGTAGCTGCGACATTGTTTTCTCGGTGGCCGCCGCGTCGTTCATAGCCAAGCTCTCGGTGAGCTCGATGGTTATGCACTGCGGATCAACCGCACTCTCTTCAAGCGCATCTTTGACATGTCCAATAAAACCGGCGTGAGAGAAATGCCTTGCACTGATGTTGATGCCGACATATAGCGGCGGGTCGGCAGGATAGCGCTGCCGCCAACTGGCGGCCTCTAAACACGCCGTCTTTAACGCCCAAACACTAATCGGGACAATCAGGCCGCACTGTTCTGCCAGCGGGACAAAAGCGCTTGGCGGTATCGAAGTCGATCCCGAGGGCTGCCACCGCAAGAGTGCCTCGAAGCCCTGGACAACTCCCGTACTTACCGCGACGATGGGCTGGTAGTGGAGTGTGAGTTCTTCATTCTGGAGAGCATATCTCAGCCGGGCTTCCAGATGAAGTCGAGTCATGACTTGCTCGTGCATGGTGCGGTCAAAGAGTTCGCTGCAAGCCTTGCCTTGGTTTTTCGCGCGATACATAGCGATATCGGCGTTCTGAAGCACCGCTTCCGCCGATGCCTCTGGCGATGTCAGCGCGATGCCAATGGACGCGCTCTTGACAACCTCAAGTCCTTCCAGCGGGAACGGCTGCGCAAACGAAGACTGGATTCTCTCGGCTACACGGATGGCATCGCTCGGGTCGGTCACGTCCTCGACCAGAACCGTAAACTCATCTCCACCCATCCTGGCTATTGTGCCGTCGCTGCGTATGCATGCCCGTAGCCGGTTGCCGACTTCTTTGATTAGAACGTCTCCGGTTGCGTGGCCATAGCAGTCGTTGACAACCTTGAAGTCGTCGATATCAATGAAAAGAACGGCAGCGGCCTCGTGGGGATGCCTTTTCATCCGATCCACTACGCTTTGCAAACGCCCCAGGAACAAGACGCGGTTGGGAAGGCCAGTGAGCGCATCGTGGGTGGCGCTAAAAACCAATTCTTCCTGAGCATGTTTTCGTTCGGTTATATCGCGGGCATTGTAGACAATGCCGCCGATATTCTTGTGTTGAATCAAGTTCCGAACCACACACTCGAAATAGAGCCACCTTCCCTCGGCATGTCGTAGCCGGAACTCAACTATCGGATTCTGTCTTGGATGCTGTCCGCACGCTACCGATCGCGCCCCGGTGTGCATGGTCTTCGCGAAGTCGTCCGGATGTACCAGGTCGATCATGTTCGTTCCTACGAGACTGGCTCCCGGCACCGCTAGAACGGTAAGAACGGAAGGGCTAGCGTACTTGATTTTGCCAGAGCGATCTGCGATGAGAATGACGTCGGTTGAGTGCTCGGTGAGAGCGCGGAAGCGATCTTCGCTCTCGCGGACGGTGTTGCGTTCGGCTTCTTCTAACTGGCCAACATGCTCTTGTCTCTGGAGCCGGAGAAAGAGTATCAGGATGGCGGCCGCGGCCAATATTGCGGCCGCCAGCAATTCGTTTCTAGCTTTCAGCGCGACACCTTGGGCCCATTTGTCCTCGGCTTCAATGGCAATCTGCACTTGGTGCTGCATCAAGTCGAACTGGGGGCCGACCTCCCGGAAATCGACCTGCCTTGCCTCGTCAAAGTCCCCAGTTTGCATCAGGATCCATTGCCGGCCGGCCGACATGATGTAGTTGTCTAACACGGGCCAGACTTTCTCCAGGGCAGAAGTGCGATAAGCATGAAGGTGTGCCGCCAGCACGGCTTTAGGCAATGCCAGTCTTGCCGCCCGCATCTGGGTTTCCGCTTCGGGGGTCAGGTTCCGCTCTTGCAGGGTTGTCAAAGTAAGATTGTTGATCTCTCGCGTAAGAACTGTAATTTGATTGAGAATTACTTCGGCGGAGCGGGCTTTCTCGACCTGATTGCTATGAAACCAAGAAAGAGCAACCAAGACAGCGATGGCCGTCGCGAGAAGACCAAATACAAAGGGCAATTTCGGGCGTGCTACTAGAATCCCACGTCGCAGGTCGAGGGTTCTTCGCGTAGCTCGGACCATTCTGATCATGAGGAACCAAACAGATCTCTTCGCCAGCGCGTCGGCGCAAAAAGGGGGACGATCGGCTGATCCGCCTCACTGCAGGTGCCACATATTACTATCGAGGATCAGGTCCGGTTTGGCACGTCCAGATGAGCGCGCCACATTACGAAAGTGCTTGCGGTTTTGAGGGTTGAATGCGCGCCGTGACCGTTTGTGGCGAATGAGAAAATCTATTCCCGAAGGCGTGATACTTTTCCCCTTTCTTCTCTCACGGACTAAGCACAGCGGCCGATGTCCTGCTTCTAGAAGAGCCCGCCGACCAAGCCGGCGTCGTGGGCAGTCCCTATCCCGCCGTGGGATAACTTTCGATTAGTCGTCACTCGGCCAAATCCCAATCTACTTAACGGAATCCTTTCGGAACTGAAACCCATTTTGGCCTCTGCTTTTGACGACTGAGCGCGGGCCAGCATTGATCATTGTCTGGAGTAGCCTCGCGATTTGCACAGGATCGCAAACAGCAGACGAAAAACAAACAATAACTTGACCGGCTCATGACAACCGTGCGCGGACAACTCTCTATCTTGTCCTTAGTCCCAGCCGCGGACGCTTTCGTTATGAAGATACTGACGTCGATTTGCGCGTTGCTTTTCTCGGCAGCATCCATGTTCGGCCAAGCTGCCGTTCCGAAAGATGCTGCGGTTACGGCTGTGACCGGAGAAAGCTGGCTCAATCACCTCCACCGGTCGTTTGACGAGACCAGCATGGGCAAAACCTGGCGCTTGGGGCCGGCGGATTCAGCGACAGATCAGCCTCCTTCAGATTTACGCCCGTCCACCCTATCCGGCTCCGCCTCATCCGGCGCAAGAATGGAAACGCTGCACGGCTCCGATTTGTACCGCCTGAATTGTCAGGGATGTCATGGCGAATCTGGTCGCGGAGCTCCGCCTGAGATCGGATCGCTTATTGACCCGGTGCGGGCAACCTCCGCAGCGCTGGTGGAGGAGCGGATGGAAGAAATCGGAATGGTGTTCAGTCGCCGGCAGACGATGGAGTTGGTTAACCAGTCCAGAGGTGCTTTGCTCAAGCGCCTGCACGAGGGCGGAAAGGACATGCCTTCCTTTCATCACTTGAGTGAGGCGGAGATTCGTGCGCTGGTCGCTTACCTCAGGCAACTTGCCGGTGTTCCGGGCGCTGAAAAAGAACAGGTTGCAATACAAGAGTCGCACGCTCGCGTCGGTGAACTGATCGCGAAATCCACTTGCCGCGTATGCCATGGCGCGACGGGGATTAATCCCACCCCCACGGAGCTTTCCGAAGGCGCAATTCCTCCGCTGAGCGCGCTCCCTGTGCGTGTGAACCGGACCGGGTTGGTGCGGAAGGTCACGCGTGGAATGCCTGTGATCATGGGCGCAACATCGTTGACTTACCGGGGACGGATGCCGGTCTTCGATTATCTGAGCCAGAACGAGGCAGCGGATGTTTACGACTACCTTACTCACTATCCGCCCACGGAATTGGCAAGCGTTAGTCAGACTTTTCAGCCGTCTTTGACCGGTCCAACCGAGCTGCCGGTCGATCGCGAACCAATCGATCGCGAGGGCGTCAGGGCGCCACAAATCGCGCCGTCTCAAGTTTTAGTTTCGCGCGACCTGGCCGAATCTTTTGTTTTGCCGGTCAGCATGGGAATGTTCGTGGCCGCACTCCTGATGCTAGGGTGCTGGATCACATGGCGCGAGTTCAGGAGGCTTTCAGTTGAGAGTCAGGCTCGCGCATCTTCGCGTCGCCCGGGAGTAGACCCGGCGCTGTGGATCAAACTTCCTCCAACAGTCGAACTGTTCAGTGGTTCTCCGAGCCTGCATAACGAGGCCATGGAAGGCAAGCCCTCTGATTGGATGGACGAAAGAAGCACTTCTTAAACAAACTCGTCGGATAACAGTCGACGCCGTTTTCGGAGACAAGAATGAAATTCCAGATAAGAAAAATGACGACCTCTCTACTTGTAACAGTTCCAGCCATGGTTTTGCTGTTGGTTGCCGCAGTGAATCCGCCCAGCGCGTTGGCGGTTCCAAGCTTTGCGCGGCAGACGGGCTTGCCGTGCAGTGGCTGCCACTATACGCCTCCGGAACTTAACCCCTCCGGACGAAGATTCAAGCTGCTCGGTTACGTGGATAGAGCAGACGAGACTAAAGTCGTGACAGCGGATGGAAGCAAAACGCGTGCAGCGCTTAATGTTCTCGCCTCACTGCCCCTTGCCGTAATGTTTGAGACCTCATTTACTCAAACTAAGTCACCGGTGCTGACGACCCAAAATGGCAGTTTTGAATTCCCTCAAGATGTGTCACTCTATCTGGCTGGAGCATGGACGACCCACGTCGGCAGCTTTCTGCAAGTGACCTATGACACCCAGGCCGATCATTTCAGTATCGATAATACAGATGTCCGCTACGCGAATAGGACGAAGGTAAGTGGCAAGGAACTGGTTTACGGTTTGGACTTCAACAACACTCCGACCGTGGAGGACCTCTGGAACACTACGCCTGCATGGGGTTTCCCGTTCGTCGCCGACGATTTTTCACCCACTCCCACCGCCAGTCCCATCATTAATGGTTCCTTGGGGCAGGACGTTGCAGGATTCGGTGGCTATGCGATGTGGAATAGTCACCTGTATTTCAACGCAGAGCTTTATCGCTCTCAACACGTGGGCAGTACCCAGCCGAATCCAGGAGTTAGTTTTCCAATCAACATCGTTGGAGTTGCGCCCTATTGGCGCGTCGCTTGGCAGCAATCGACTGCGACACAGCAGTTTGAGATAGGCGCCTATGGAATACATCTGCGGAATAGCCCCTTCGCGATCCCCGCTGGCGGGACAACTGACGTCTATGACGATTACACGGATTGGGCCGTCGATACTCAATTTGATCAAACATTATTCCGGAAGAACGTGCTATCGCTGCGCGGCACGTATATCCGCGAAAACTCCAATCTGGCAGCCAGCGCCAGCGTCCTCCCTCCTACGGGTCCGTTGGCATCGCCGGGCGGGCACCATCTGAACACTTTTATGTCCAACGCCGAATTCCATTTCGGTAATCGCTATACAGGTACATTCGCTTGGTTCGAAACCTCGGGCACCGCCGATCCTTTGTTGTATCCGCACAGCCCTGTGAACGGCAGCGCCAATGGCAACCCGAGAAGCACCGGACCTATCGCAAACCTCTCTTTTTGGCCTTGGCAGAATCTGCAGCTCGCCGCCCAATACACCGCATATACACGCTTCAATGGCGCCTCAACCAACTATGATGGTTCGGGTCGCAACGCGAGCGCTAATAACACGCTGTATCTGGTTATGAGAGTTCTTTTTTGACACGCAGCTTCGCAATTAGCAATTACCAGTTACAAGTCTAAGGGAGAAAGCACAATGGGATGCAAGGAATTCATACTGTCGGTACTACATAGCCGGGGTTGCGCATCGCAGCGTCAGGATGTCCTTCCACTGGCAAGATTGAATCAAAAGAGAAAGAGCAACGAGGAGAGAAACATGACACGCAGTTTAATGATGTTGGTGACCGTAGCAGTAGTGATGGGCGTGACCGCCAGCGCCGGCACAATTAGCGGCAAGGTCACGGGAGTCTCGGGCGCGTCGGTGGTGTATGTCGAAGCGATTGCCGGAAAGACTTTCCCTGCTCCTGCGGAACAACCGGTCGTGGCGCAAAGGCGCCTGATGTTCCAGCCGCACATCCTTCCGGTACAGCAGGGCAGCACGGTGGAGTTTCTCAATAGCGACGGCGTCGCGCACAATGTTTTCTGGCCGTCCGTCGGCGGCAACAAGAAGCTCGCGCATAATCTGGGCACGTGGCCGCAAAACGAAAAACGCGCCTTCAAGTTCGACGCCGTCGGCGCGGTCCCGCTCTTGTGCAATGTGCATCCCGAGATGAACGGCTACATCGTCGTTGTCCCCACGCCCTATTTCGCGCTGACCAGCGAATCCGGCGAATACAAAATCGAGAACGTTCCCGACGGCAGCTACAGCCTCGCGGCCTGGCACGAAGGCATCAAGAACCAGTCCAAACACGTGGACGTTGCCGGCGACGCCAAAGCAGACTTTATTCTGAGCCGGTAGACCCCATGCCGAACAATAAAATGCTGAATCACAAAAACTGGATTCTCTGTTTCGGTCTGACTCTTCTAACTTCAGGTTTTTCGCGAGCGTCGGTGGTCTCTCCCAGCCAGATCAAGGATGCACGACACTGGCAACGAGGGCGCGGTCAACACCTTTCGCCGATGCGATGGCTAAGAGCCTGCTTCTGGACTGAATGATGAAATTGATGACGCACAACATCGGACATAAGACGCCGTATGAGAAGATGAAGCACAATCAGAAATACGAGACTGCAAGCATCTCGTCCGGGCTGACGCGGGACGTACTTCTGATGGCAGGCACTGAGGATCACTATGTCCCAGTGCACCAGCTGCCCGACCAGATCGCCACCCTGGCACATGTATGCCCACCGACCGTACGCCTGTTCACGCGCGCACCGCCCCCGCAAGCAGTTTCAGCGCCTTCATGCCGAGGAAAAGCCGCTTCCAGTTTGCCCCCCCCGTGGCTATGGTACAGAAGGTCGCAGAAGCCGCAGGGCGGTTGCATAAACCGGTGCATACCGGGCATATACCTAGAGCTATACCTAAATTTCGGCCCGCCAGCGCCTCAACATCCATTCTTGCGGCGTCCCGCCAAGAGCAGACTCAGGCCATTGACCGCTAGCCTACATCGGAGGATAATTCTCCCGTCTTTGACTGCTGCGAAACTCCTTCCCCAATCGGTAGCCGAGTTGGACTTGTTTCTGACCGATATCCAGATGCGACGGAAGGAGATCCTGTGAAACATCCTTATTTCATCAGCCTGTTTCTCTGTTTTACCGCGACACTCTTGTTGTCCCAGTCGAATCCTGTTCCTTTCGTCAACCAGCCTCTAGCGCCAAGCAGTGCTCCGCCGGGCTCCCCAGGGTTGACGCTAACGGTGAACGGTACGCAATTCGTTTCGACCTCGGTTGTGAACTGGAATGGCACACCGCTCAGCACAACATTTGTGAGCTTTCACCAACTGATGGCCAATGTTCCCGGCTCCAATCTGACTTCCGCCAGCACCGCTTCGGTGACCGTCTCCAGCCCCGCTCCCGGTGGAGGAACGTCTAACACCGTATTTTTTACGATCACGAACCCGACGACGACCCTTGCCTTTGCCACCTCAACCATCCCCACAGGACTCAACCCCGGTGGCCTCGTTGTCGCGGACTTCAATAATGACGGAAAGGCCGACTTGGCAGTTCTCAATCGGAACGAAACCGACCCATCGTGTTATAGCATCGGCGGTCCCGGAACCATTTCAATTCTCTTGGGGAACGGCGACGGAACATTTTCCAACAAATCAACATTGTGTCTTGTTGCCGATCCGGAGTATGGGCTTGTTGTTGGACCGCAACTCCTGGCCGGGGACTTCAACGGCGACGGCAACACAGACCTTGTTCTATCGTTAAAAATTGACCAGTTGGGGGATTATTGGTTGTTTGAAGTCTTCCTCGGCAATGGCGATGGAACGTTTGCAAGTCCGGGCCTTATTTTGCTGGATTCTCTAAATACCATTGAGACGGTAGTAGTAGGTGACTTCACCGGCGATGGCAAACTAGACCTCGTCGTCCCAGGATACCCTGACGAAGGCCCCTTCCCCGTTATCCAGGACTTTTTGGGAGATGGCGGCGGCACTTTCTCGTATGGTCCTGCATTTAACCTTTCAGGCTTTGCTTATAACGGGTCTCTGGTTACTGGCGACTTTAACAATGACGGAATTCTTGATTTGGCCCTGAGTGGCGGCAGCCAGTTGACGATCCTTCTAGGCAACGGCGATGGGACATTCACTCCAGTTGCGTCACAACCGGACGTGAACCCGGGGAGTGGCTCTATGATAGTTGGCGACTTCAACGGCGACGGCATTCTGGATCTGATCACCCCCGACGCGGTACTTTTCGGAAACGGAGATGGAACGTTCACCCAGGGACCGGCGCTGCTTCCCTGTGACCCCGTCGCCGCAGCCAATTTCAATGGGGACGGAAAGCTCGACTTGGTTTGCAGCGGCGCGAACATAATTTCAATACTTCTGGGCAACGGGGACGGTACATTTCAGACCGGATTCATCGATGCAGTGGACGCTCCGAACGCGGTTGGCGTTGCAGATTTCAATGGGGACGGCCGCCTCGATCTTGCGGTCACAGATTCGTCTGACAACACGGTTTCCATTCTGCTGCAGAAGCCGGCCCGGAATAGAGCTACGGCAACAATGGCCTCCGGGCAGAACCCGGTATACGTGACCCAGCCAGTGACCTATACTGCAGTGGTATGGGCCAGTCCGATTACACCAACCGGATCGGTAACCTTCAAACAAAGCGCGACCGTTCTCGGAACGGTACCTTTGGCTAATGGACAGGCTAGCTTCACCACAACGTTTGCGAGCGCCGGAACCTTTCCGATTGTCGCCAGCTATTCCGGTGACCAGAACTATCCGGCAAAATACTCGCGTGCGGTGAAGCAGTTCGTAGACAAGTACGCGAGCTATAGTGCCGTGTTCTCCGCGCCTAATCCATCCGTTCAGGGGCAAGCGGTCACTCTGACATGTAATGTCGCCAGCGAAGCCCTAACTCAGCCCACTGGAACTGTCACCTTCAAGAACGGGGCTGCTTCATTGGGCACGGTTCCACTTGTGAACGGATCTGCGCTTCTTACGAAAACGAATTTGCCCGCAGGTACGCTCTCGATTACGGCGACCTACGATGGCGACAGCCTAAACAGCAAAGTCACGTCGCCTATGCTGAGCCAGGTTGTCAGTCAGGCCATAACCACAACGACAGTCACTTCTTCCCCAAACCCGTCGGTTGTTGGACAGAACGTAAAGTTCAAGGCAACAGTCGAATCTCAGACCGTGAGACCGGTAGGCACAGTCACGTTCACCGCTGGAACGACGACACTCGGCTCGGTCAATCTAGCGGGAGGCGAAGCCGGTCTGATCACATCAGCATTGCCTGTCGGGACGACCACGGTTACAGCTACGTACAACGGGACCTCCAACATCAGTGGGAGCTCGGGGTCGGTGGCGCAGACCGTAAATTAAGGCCGCATCCCAGTAGTAGAGCGAAGTTCTCGCCGCAACGACGCCGCCGGTAGCGGTCAAGGCGCAGATTGGGCTTACCTCGCCATCAGCAACGGCGAGCAGGCCTCGAAAGTAAAACTCAATTAACCGATTTGCGGGCAAGCTGATTGTTGATAAATCCCGTTTTCAGCAACTGTCACTTCAACTGTAAGGGCGAGGAAGGACTCTTCCAGCTACTGTAGCTTGGTACAGACGATTCCCGCACGCTCATACTAGTTGCCCCGTTTGCGCTGTTGCTGGTAGACTATCCCACCAGAATTGCCGATACGGAGACGGTCGGCTTTGCCCCCCAAGTCACCATTCTGTGATCAAGTTCAGAGAGGTAGCCTTGACGTTTAGATCTCTTGCCCGAATCCTGCCCGTATTTCCGTTGTTCGCGATCGTCCTCTCGGCCAGCAATGTCTGGAGTCAGTCGGTCACCACGTATCACTATGACAACTACCGCACGGGCTGGAACCAGGATGAGACGATCCTGACTCCGTACAACGTGAACCGCGTTTCGTTTGGACTGCTGCATTCGGTTCCCCTCGACGACCAGGTCGACGCGCAGCCGCTCTACATGCCCGGAGTCCAAATCACGGCTGGATCCTACCAGGGCGTGCATAACGTCGTGTATGTCGCGACCGAGGGTGACTCGGTTTTTGCCATCGACGCCCAAAGCGGGACGGTCTTGTTGAGCGTGAATCTGGGCACGCCGGTCCCTCGTCCGCTGGGGTGCAACAATAACGGTCCGAATGTCGGGATCAATTCGACGCCCGTGATCGATGCCAGCAACGGCACGCTCTATGTGATGGTTTATACGCAACAGAGCGGCTCCCCGGAATATGTGCTGCACGCGCTAAACCTCGGCAACCTCGCCGATAAAGTCGCGCCGCAAACGGTGTCGGCTTCGCACACGCTCACCGGCGGCAGCACGTTCGCCTTCAACGCAACCTATCAGCGGCAGCGTCCCGGATTGCTCTTGGCGAATGGAAATGTGTATGCCGGCTTTGGGAGTTTCTGCGACTTCGCCGGCAACTTGTCCCGCGGATGGCTGCTCGGGTGGGAAACGGGCACACTCACTCCGCTGGCGGCCAACGACTTGTTCGATCTTCAGGCCACCTCACCGAACACTTTCTTCTTGTCCTCCATCTGGATGTCGGGCTACGCGCCTTCTGTCGACGATTCGGGAAATATTCTTGTGGTGACCGGCAATTCCGACTACTCCGGCACCACCTATGACGGCGTAACCAATATTCAGGAGAGCGTCATCAAGCTCAGCCCGGACTTGTCGAGCGTGCTCGACCTTTTCACGCCTTCCGATTGGTCGTCGCTCGATCAAGGAGACACCGACTTCGGCTCGGGAGGAGTCATGGTGCTTCCCGACCAGCCAGGTTCCATTCCTCACCTGGCCGTGGCTGCCGGCAAGGAAGGCAATATGTTCTTCATGAACGAGGACAATCTTGGAGGGTACTCAAGCAGCCGCAACAACGTTCTGGGCATCTACGGTATCGGCGGATGCTGGTGCGGGCCTTCTTACTATGTCGACCCCAGCGACTCGATCCCACGGGTTGTGAGCAGCGGAGGAACCAACGTGCAGGTTTACCAGGTGCTGACGTCGCCCTCGCCGTCGCTCAACCAGGTGTCGCAGTCGACTAACGTGCCAAATGGCTCTAACGGCGGCGGGTTCTTCACGAGCATCTCCTCCAACGGGACCAGCAACGCCATTATTTGGGCCTTGTCCCGATCGGGCTCGTCCGCCTCCGGGAATGTCCATCTCTTCGCGTTTAACTCCGATTCCGGATCGACCCTGCGGCCGATCTACAACGAATCGGCCGGAACCTGGAGGTATCCGACCGGGAACTCCAATCTCGTGCCAGTGGTTGCGAACGGCGAAGTCTTGGTCGCTAGCTATCGGGTATTGAACATTTTCGGATTAACCGAGTCCCTCACCAACACGACGCTCAGTTCGGGCACGAATCCGGCTAACTATCGCCAGTCTGTAACCTTGACGGCTCAGGTAACCTCGCAAAGCGGCGGTACGCCGACAGGAACCGTATCCTTCCGGAACGGGAAGACGCTCCTTGGAACTGCGACCTTAAGTGGGGGCGTGGCCACGCTGTCGACGGCCAAGTTGCCAGTGGGATCCAATTCCCTGACCGCCGAATATAACGGCGACTCCACCAACAGCAAGAGTCTGGCGTCCCTGGCGCAACAAGTCGCTCAGGCGCAGGTTTCGCTGACGCTTTCCTCCACACCGAATCCGTCGAACTTGAACCAGCCCGTCAAGTTCACGGCAAATGTCAGCAGCAATGGGGGTCTTCCGAAAGGCCAGAAGGTGACTTTTAGCTACGGCGGCTCTCAGTTGGGAACGGCCAGCATCACGGCGGTGGGCACGGCGACGTTTACAACCAAGGCGTTGCCGGCCGGGACGGATACTGTCACGGCAGCCTACGCCGGGAACGCTGACTATAGCGCCGCCTCTGGATCGGTGTCGCAAATCGTGAAATAGAGCAATTCGCGTATTGCTGTATAGCCTTGGCTCGCCGGCCGCGCGCCGCGTTTACGAGTACGCCAGCGATCAATTTATCTCTTTCTGAGCGTACTCACCTGTGGACAACAATTACGGCGAACGCGTTACAGTCAGCCGAGGCCAGGCAATCTGAATCACAATGGCCGTAACCAGGGTCAGCAGAAAGCTGGCCATTTGAGGATGAGCGGGCCAGATGATTTGCCCGAGGCCGAACGCCCATGCCCCCAACCCAACCGCAGTTCCAATCAAAGAAGCGATCAAAGAGACTTTCAGAGTCTTCATGGCCCGTCCTCAATTGTTTATACGACAAAAACCCCAGTTTCGTACCATCCGGGTTCCGCTATTTTGCCGTGACCCGTCGCCCTCACGCATAACTGTTGCAAAATCGCGGTGACACTCATGCGTTCGCCCGCGCAACTCTCGAAGTAGACGTACGCTTCATCGCGAGCGGCCCAGTTTGAATGATCGGAGAGACTCGCAATCGTGGTTGTGTTGAAGTTCACCAGGGAGTCACGAATGTCGATAGCAGCGGGCACGATGTGCAAGTGTGCATGTGTAACATGATCAGCCACAGGCTCAAGCGAGCTTGTGCCATGCTCAAGAACGACCGATGGGCCATAGTGCTTTCTTAGGATGGTGCGCGTGGCATTCACAATGCCTAAAAACTCATCCCGTACGGTACCTTCCACAGCGCCATAGCAGAGAATGTGAGCTTTAGGCACAATCATCACATGGCCAGGCACAAGAGGGCTGATATCGGCCATGACGACAAATCGGTTCGTTTCATGCAAAATGCGTGGAACCGATGTCTGCATCACAGAAATCGGGCAGCCGGCCGCTCTGCAGTTCTCGACAAAATGGGCAAATTACCATGGGAACGATTCCAGGCTCCTGCCGATCGGTTCGAAGAGTAGCGGTCTATTGCGAGTTTCAAGCGCGCCGCAAAAGTTGCTGCATACCAGCATGCGCCACCTTCTTCTTATTGATCGGCGCAGCGACTGCGAGACGCTTATATTCACTCGTGAACCGTTGCAGAATGTCCCGCAGTGGCTGGTTGCGCCAATCCCACAACTTAGGCGTACCCAACGCTTGACGGGCAATTCGCCTCAGCAGTTGACTGGGCACATCCTCCGTTAGCTTGACGCCGTGACCTCGGAACCCCTCCCTTTGGTAGTACAGATAGGTAGTCTGTGTGTCTTTGAAGCGTCGCAGCTCGCTGATGGACCCTAACTCCTCGAATGGGAATTTCTCGCTTAGGATGGGGGATAAGTCTGCGGCAAGAGGAATCGGGTGCTGGTGAGCATGATCGATGCATGAGCCCCCTCGCTGGCAACGATTGTTTCTTGCCTCTACACCCCTCTCGCGTGCCAGCAGGACCTCCGGCTCTGCTACACCCTGCTTGGACGGCCATCACCATCGCTCCCAGAACTCAGGCGCGTATTGCAGCTCGGCTACAGGATTTTGCGGTTCCCGCATCCTGAACTCATCCTACGCAACTGGAGTGAGTGGAATCTCCTCGTTGCTCCTAATCTACTTCCAAAAATGGCGCGAATTATACCTCACAAACCGGCACCGTGTCGGCGACTATTTCAGCCGACGGACTGACGCCAGTCTAGTCAGGAAATATCTGGACGCGACTCCTGATTGCAAACCTTCTTTATCGCGACCGAGCCGTCAGCTTGGCCAATATTGAACAAATCATTCCCGACGAAGAAGCGCAATCGAACCGGTATTTGAAACGCGTGCATTCGCCACGCGTGATCAAGAGTCACCAATATTTCGACCATCGCTATCCGAAGGTGCTGTACATTACGCGCGACCCGCGCGATGTCGCGTTCTCGTATTACAACTTCTGCCGAAAATACCGCAGCTCTTGTGAGCTGACGCGTAGAGATAGGTAATGGGAACGCCCTACCGCTCACGAGTCACGGCCTTAGCTCCGTGCGCGCACTGTAATGCGCAGCAGTTCACTTCGTTTGAAGAGGCGCATGCGGGGTCCCCATGTTCCGGTGCCCCGGCAGACAATGGCGGTCATGTCCTGCACACGATGACGCCCCGAAATTATCGGGAAAGCGAGCTTCACGAGATAGGTAAACGGCCATATCTGCCCTTCGTGTGTATGGCCAGAGAGCATGAGTCCGATGCCCGCGCTGGCCGCTCGTTGGGTTTCCAGCGGCGTGTGCGAGAGCAGAACGCTGGCGCCCGCGGGACGGTGACGCAGCACCTTTTCCAAGATTGCAGCATGCGCCGCGCGTCCCCGGAAAGCTACGTCATCAACTCCAGTCAGGATCAGCCCAGGGATTGGTTCGATACTTTCATCGCGCAGCACGTGGAAGCCCGCCCGGCGAAAGAGATCGATGATCTTCGTGCCTCCGGCGTAGAACTCGTGATTTCCCGTCACAACGTACACGCCGTGCGAAGCGTGGAACTGCTGCAGGACGGGCAGCCAGTCGGGATAGGTCGTCTGATCGCCTTCGAAAACGTCGCCCACAAGCAGCAGGAGGTTGGGCCGGAGCGACTCAAACTGAGCGGCGCGTGCACTCGCCCATCCCGAGCCGAGCAGGGCTCCCATATGCATGTCGCTGGCCACCACAAGCACCGTTCCATCGGCCTCGCGGGGCAATCCATCGAGCACGACCTCGTACTCTGTCACCACGGGGGAACGCCGCGCTTGGACCAGCGCTATGGTCGTCATCAGCAGCGCGAGAATAAACGCGACCGTGCGTAGCGCAGGCAACTGCGGACGCAGCCACAGACCAAAACCCGTGCAGAAATCGAAGACGAGGAAGATTGAAAAAAGCAGAAAGAATGCGCCCACCCAGTAGGCGCCGACGATCTCAAGCACGTGCGAGAGCCCGTCAATAGAGTAGGGTTCGAGCCCCCGAGAGTAGTGTTCGAGCACCCGCGAAACGATGTAACTTGCCCCAAGCAGGATCACCGCCGGAATCAAAAACTGCGCCGGAACGTGGTGTGCGATGAATGGGATCGAGAGCAGCCGCGAGATAACGTAAATGTGTAGGCCAGCCCAGAGAAGGCAGATCAGAATCAAGGAAAGGAACACGTGCAGGAATCTCCCGCCTTGAGTGTATCGAAGAAGCGGAGCCCGCAGCAGGGTCGTTCAAGAGGGTCAAGAGCGACATTGCAATCCGTACCGGTCGACGCAGCCGGCTTAATCGAGAAACTTGAAACCTTCTTCTCCGACCGCGCACATCTGCCGCAAGGAGCCGCTCTGGTTCTGTCGTACTTTGCATAATCATGGGTGGAACCTGGGTGGAGGAAAACAACGTGACTACCGCTAAATTGAAGAAACGAATGGTAGGCACGAGGAGACTCGAACTCCTGACCTCTACCGTGTCAAGGTAGCGCTCTAACCAACTGAGCTACGCGCCTACGTTTTGTTTTCAGGCCCTTGCAGCAACCGATCCTCCCGGCTGGGACCTCTGGAGCCGATGACGATTCTACCACGCGGCCTTGTGCCCGGGGGTTGGTCGGGCATCAAGCCCGCTAGACATGCGGCGTAACTTCTGCTGTTTGCGTTACGCAAGCTGTCCTTTCACCTCTTCGCCATTCGCTTTCAACGACATTTGCCGGCCTGCATCCATCGCCGCACCAGGTCGATCGCCAATAGACGACCGGCGTTGTGCGAAGCGCGTGTGACCGACTCGGGAACAGCTTTCCCCGCGATGCTTTCACCCGCGTTCCTCGTCCATTTCAGCTACGGCCCTGCTGTTGCTGTGCCGCAAAACGTGGTAAAACCAAACCACTGGGGTTACGTGCTAGCGGCGGATGTGTTGGGCAGTGGGCTGTTTTGTCCGGATCAGGACGCGGATCCCGGGCTGGAATAAGGAAGAATAGCGATGACAACCGAGACGAATACTCTGACGGCAGCGGATAAAACGATAACTGACAAGGTCGCGGAGAAAACATCGGCGGCGCGAATTCTCGCGAACTACGTGGGAGGCCGCTGGGTTCTGGTGCAGTCGTCCCGTCTTCTCGACGTCACCAACCCGGCCACCGGCGAAATTTTGGCGCGCGTTCCGTTGTCGGGGACTGCCGAGGTCGAAGCGGCAGTTGCCGCCGCCAGCGCGGCGCTTCCGGATTGGCGCTCCCGGTCGGTGGGCGGGCGGACGGAGTTTATTTACGCGCTGCGCGAGAAATTCCGGCAGCGAATTGACGAACTCGCCGCGTCGGTCACGCGCGAGTCGGGCAAAGTGCTGTCGGATGCGCGCGCCGAGATTGCTCGGTCGATTGAAGTGCTCGAAGCGGCTTGCGCGGCTCCCATGACGATGCAAGGACGCATTCTCGAAGGCGTAGCGCGCGGGATTAACACCGAAACCATCCGCCAGCCGGTTGGAGTTTGCGCCGCCATCACGCCCTTCAACTTTCCGGCCATGGTGCCGATGTGGTTCCTGCCGTTTGCGATCGCTTGCGGGAACACCTTCGTTCTGAAGCCGTCGGAGCAGGTTCCGCTCACGTCGGAATTGATGTTTCACATTTTCGAAGAGATCGGCCTGCCGCGCGGAGTGGTGAATCTTGTGCATGGCGCGCACGATGCGGTCAATGCGATTCTCGACAGCCCCGGAATTCGCGCCGTTTCATTTGTCGGTTCGGTCAACACGGCAAAGTACATTTACCGGCGCGCGGCCGAAAATGGAAAGCGCGTGCAGGCTCTGGGCGGCGCGAAAAATTACATGATCGTGATGCCGGATGCAGTCGTCGAAAAGACCGTGGCCAACATTCTGGGCAGCGCCTTCGGCAACGCGGGTCAGCGCTGCATGGCTGGATCGGTGCTGGTCACGGTTGGGTCCGCGCAAGGGGCGATCATGGGCCGATTGAAAGAAGGAGCGGAGAAACTGATCGCTGGCGACGGCATGGATCCGAAAGTGAGTCTGGGGCCGGTGATTTCGCATGCGGCCTGCGAGCGCATACATGAGGCGATCGAGAGCGGCTTGCAAGAAGGCGCGGAGTTGCTGGTGGATGGACGGCATCCGGCGGGAGTTCCGGCGGGAGGTAACTTTGTAGGCCCGACGATTTTTAACCACGTCAAGCCCGAGATGCGGGTAGCCCGCGAAGAAATCTTTGGGCCCGTGCTCTCGGTGATGCACGTGGAAACGCTCGAGCAGGCGATTGCGCTGGTGAACGGCGATCCGCGGGGCAATGGCACTTCAATCTTCACGGAGAACGGCGCGGCCGTGCGGGAATACAGCGGGCGCGTCGAGGTGGGTATGGTGGGCGTGAATATCGGAGTAGCCGCATCGCCGGCCTATTTCCCCTTTTCCGGTTGGAAGGATTCGTTCTTTGGCGACCTGCACGTCCACGGCTGGGATGCGGTCGAATTCTTTACCCGCAAGAAGACGGTGACTTCGCGCTATTTCTCGGCGGGCGAAACGGGGAAGTTCTTCGTTGAGCAAGGGGACAAACACTAGTACCGTGCCGCATGATGATTACGCCGCCGGAAAACGAGTAGCGCCGGCATCTTGCCGGCTGTCCCGAGGGCGTCTCGCCCCCGGTGCGGCGGGCGAGGACGCCCGCCGGACAGCCGCCGGGACGGCGGCGCTACTCTCAGCGGTAAAACGCTACAAATCATGCGGCCACAGTACTAGCATGGAAGTTTCCCTTGAGTTCGTGGCGGAACTTAGTGCGCAAAAGAAAAATTCAGACCGGTGGCAATCTGCAGGTCATTCTTTTTTGTTCCGGGCGGCGGGTTGCTGACATAAACATCCCCCAACGAATTTTGCCAGCCCAGCCACTTGCTAAGTTTGGTAACCGTGCCGAGATTGAATGTGCCGCGGTATTGTCCGGTCTGAGTGAGGTCCGGGTAGAAAAAGAACGTCTGCGTAATGACTGTGCCCTTCCCTACTTTGTGCGTGAACGCATCGCCGAGCGTCAAGGCACCCAGGCTGCGAGTCACAGCCATGACCAGCGTGCCACCGGTCGGCGGCGGCGGAAGAGTGAAAGCCGAATAGCTCTCGTGCGTGTAGTTCCCACCGGCCAGCAGATCCAGGGTAGTGGCAGAGCTCTTGATCGCGTGCACGCCAATACCACCGCCCAGAGTGGATCGCAGATTCAGGTATTGCAGGGAATTAGAAGAGAAATCGCCATTCACAAACCCGAACGCGCGCGTAGCGAAATTATGGTCGTAGCGCGCTCCGCCGCCGGTCGAGTTCGCGGTGGTGTGCGGCGACGCCGTGGGCAAGTCGTTGGTGGCGTATATCGAGTTGGTGTAAAGGATCAGCTTGTCGTGGAATCCGGTGCGGGTGGAGTTAAACGCAAAGTTCAGACTCTTGGTCTCGCTGTTGCCGCGAGTTACGGCAAAACCCAGGTTCACACCACCGTTCCAGCCTTCCAGGAGCCCCGGGTGCAGACTCTTCTCATAAGCTGCCTCCTCGGCCGGGCTGCGCAGCATGGTGACAGAAGCTTTCGGCGCCTCCACCGGTCCCGCCGTCTTGGTTGCGACCACCACGTCGTCGCCGTTTGTGGTCACAGGGCCCACCACTGTCTTGCCACCCAGGCTGACATTCAAGTCGCCGGCGGAAGTTATGCTTTGGATCGCATCAAACTTCACGGTCACGTCGCCGGCGTAATCGGTCTTGATCACGAGTACCTTACCGTCGGACTTGGTGATCGATCCGGTCAACCGGTCGCCGTTCTTCAGGACGATCTGATCGGCGACCGCCGGAATCGCCAATAGCAACAGAAGAAGGCCTCCCAAGAATTTCGTTTGCACAAAAACCTCCTAAGCGATTTCAAAAAACGGAATGGAATTTCTACCCCAGGTCTGCGGACACAACCGCATCAATCTCACGCGCACGAATGGGCACAAACTAACCCGCTGGCAAAGTTATTTCTGTGGATTTGCAAGAATTATATCGGACTTGCGGCATCTCGGGGGCGCAAGCAAGCAGGATGTTGCCGCGCGCTCAGGCCTTATTTTCGGGCTTGTTTTCAGGCTTTGTATCACTCTCCTTCATGCCCTCTTTCAATGCGCGAATGCCATCGCCCAGACCTTTGCCCCACTCCGGCAACCTTTTAGGGCCGAAAAATATCAATGCGATGACCAGGATCAGCAGCAGGTGCATGGGTTGAAACAAGCCTTCCATAAAGCCTCCGAATCGGACATGCCGACCGCAAACACCGGACAGCACACTATCTTGTAGTGTACCCCAACCGATCCCCGGCAGTCTCGACAATTCCCGCCCTGATCGCCACCCCTCCGTGCCGTGCCAGGGCACGTCCCTAAGAATTACTTCCGTGACCTATCGGCGTTACCGCAGCCGGACTATTTTGGCCACAGGGCGATTCTCGCGCGTCAAACCGCTTAAACCGCCAACCGCTGGAGGGCTTCGTGAAACGCTGCGTCCTGAGATGGCTTTTGCTTCTGCTGGCGGTAGGCTCCTTGCAGGCCGAACAAGTTCCACCCACCCCTGCCTCCGACGCAATTTTCCTCTGGCTGGCGGGGGGAATTTCGAACGCGCGGGTCCAGCGCCTGGCCAAAACGCGGGACGCAGCCCAGACGCTTTCATGCCACGCCACGTCGCAATGCACCCGCGCCCTGCAAAGGGCAGGGGCTGACGCGGACTTGGTCCGGAGCTTGCGTCAGAGTTCTAACCGAAGTTCGAACCCAACTTCTAGCCGCGAATCGGCCCCCAGTTCCTCCTGCGTCTGCTCCAGCCCGGCCGCACGGGTTGCGGCTCTGGTTCACGACAAGAATCTCGACGCCGCCGCAGACAAGATCCGCGCCCTGCTTCACGACGATGCAGATAATGACGCGGATAATGCTCTGCTGCATTTTGTCCTCGGAACCGTCCTGCGCCGGCAAGACCGGTTCGACGAAGCGCTCGATGAATTCACGGAATCTTCGCGCCTGATGCCCGGTTTCCCCGAAACCCACAACCAGATTTCTTACCTGTTCTACCGGCTGGACGTTTCCGATGACGCGCTCGCCGAAGCGCGCACCGCGCTCAGCATCGATCCCGCCAACGCCGAAGCCTATCGCTACCTCGGACTCGCGCTCTACGCCGCTGGCCGCTACGACGCCGCCCTGCATGCCTTCGAGGAAGCGCTGGCGCGCGAACCCGCCGGCTCGCTGGCGAATGCCGACGTCTACTTCGACATGGGAATCACACACCGCGATCAGGGAGATCTGCGCCGCGCCGCCATCGCCTATCGCCACGCCCTCAGCCTGCGTCCCGACTACTGGGAGGCGCACAGCAATCTGGGCGTCGTCCTGCACGATCAGGGCAAACTGGATGAGGCGATCGCGGAATATCGCGCCGCCAAGCGCCTCAAGCCCGACGAAGCCAGTGTCCGCAGCAACCTGGGAAACACGCTTTGCGACAAGGAAGACTTCATCAGCGCGATCGCCGAGTTCAAGGATCTCTATCGGCAGAGTCCGGAGTGGGACGGCGGTCACAACTGCCTGGCCCGCGCCTACATGTCGAAGCGCGATTACCCATCTGCCATTCGCGAACTCCAGGCCGCCATCGCCGCCAATCCCGCGGGAGCGGCCGAACACCGCGTCCTGGGACAGGCCCTCCTGCTTTCGGGAAGAGACCAGGAAGCCGTGGACGCGCTGCACAAAGCGGTTGCGCTCAATCCGGAATCCAGCCTGGCTCACCACTATCTCGGCACCGCGCTGGTGAATACCCAACAACTGGCGGAGGCGGAAAAAGAATTTCGCGAGGCCCTGCGCCTCGAACCCAACGCCCAGAATCACTATTCCCTCGCCGCCTGCCTGATGGCTCTTAACCAATATGAAGAGGCTCTCGGAGAACTCGAAATCGCCTCTCGCATGGATCCCAGCCAGAATCTTTACCGGGCCCGCATGCAGGAAGTCGTCCGGCTGATGACCACGTCGAAGTAACTCGCGAAGTAACTCGCGAAGCAGCTCACAAAGAGATGCACCATCGGGCATTGTTTAGGATGCACTGACGTGTATCGCCTCCGGCCATCGACCAATCTAGAATCTAAGCAGTAGATGCGGCGCCCTGAGCGCCGCCGGGGCGATCAATGGAAACCAGCGCTACCAAGCAAGCACCGGAGAAGCCCTTCAACCCTGCCGCACTGTCCCAAGAGCGGCCTCTGCCGCCGGTATCCGCAGGCGGGGTCACTTCGGCGCCGGATAAAAAAGCCATCGGCTACGGCCTGCCTTGTTCGCGGTGTCACGCGTACTATCCCGCCGACATGCACGTCTGTCCGATCTGCAAGTCGCCGGATCGTGTCTCGCCCACTGCACCGTCGGCATATTCCGTGGCTTCCACCGTGACCCAGCCCGCAACCGGCGCACAGATCGACGCCGAACGCGAACGCCTCCTGAAAGAGCTGAAGTCACATGCCTTCGCGTCCCATACCCAGATCAACACCGCAGCCACATTCCGTTGCGTTCTCGAACACCAGCACAGCGGGGCCACCGAACCGGCGGCCGTCTGCCATAGCTGCTACAGCGAGGTCCGTCAGCAGGCTGACCGCATGGAAGCCGCTCTCCACATGGACGCGAAAGAGGCGGCCAACATCGTCTATGAAGCGGTCTGGGCCGACACCTCCGATACCAACGCCACCTACTTGAATGCCGCCACGGCGCTGCTGCTGGAGTTGCGCAAACGCGCCGGCATCGGCCTCCTGCTCGGCGCAAACCAGCCCTTGGCAGACTAATCCGGTGAATCGTAGCGCCGGCATCTTGCCGGCTGTCCCGAGGCCGGCGCGCTCTCGCCGCGGCGGGCGTCGGCGTTGGCCATCTCGGTAAAGGGCGTTCGCCCGCTCCAAAAAATATTGTCTTGAACATATTCTCGCGCGGTGCTGTGATGCGGATACGGTTGAAGGCAAAAATTCGGGAGGGCAGCAACTAATGACAATGACGAGCGATAAAACGAATCTGGAAGCTCTGGCCGATGGACCCACACGGCGGCAGGCGATCGCCGGTGTGGCGATAACATTTGGCGGACTCGCCCTGGGTTCAACCAAGGCTTGGGCGACAGCCGAGGAGGAGATTTCTCGCACGGCGGAATCGATTCACCAGGAGCCTGTTTTCAAAGCGAGCCCGAAGCGCGTCTACGAAGCGCTCACCGACGCCAAACAGTTCGACAAGGTCATACAGCTCAGTGGGGTCATGCAGGCCATGCATCTGCCTGACAAGCCCGCGGAGATCAGTCGTGAAGTGGGAGGCGCGTTCACGCTCTTCGGCGGCTATATCACGGGACGACATGTGGAACTTCTGCCCAACCAGCGCATCGTGCAAGCCTGGCGAACCGGCAGCTGGGCTCCCGGCGTCTACTCGATCGCGAAGTTCGAACTCGTGGAGCAAGGCTCCGGGACCGGGATCGTATTTGACCATACGGGCTTTCCGAAGGGCGACGCGGAAGTTCTGGCTTCGAGGTGGAAAGCTCACTACTGGGAACCGATCGAGAAACTACTGTCTTAGACAACAAGGCCAGTTATCGCGGCCGACAGGCTTGCAACTTTCCCGGCGGTTCCACATCTTAATTGTTGGAGAAACGATATGGTGGAAAAACTCAACGACCAGATCGCCAACGAGAAAATTGCCAAGACCGAAGCGGAGTGGAAGCGGCAACTCACCCCCGAGCAGTATAAGGTTGCCCGCGCCTGCGGCACCGAGCCCGCCTTCACCGGTCAATACTGGAACAAACACGATGACGGAACGTACCACTGCGTCTGCTGTGGCGCGCTGCTATTTGGTTCGGAAACAAAATTTGATTCGGGAACCGGATGGCCCAGCTTTTTCGCCGCCGCCGACCGCAAGAACATCAGCGAACACACCGACACCAGCTATGGCATGACTCGCACGGAGGCGCGCTGTGCCCGCTGCGACGCGCATTTGGGCCACGTGTTTCCGGATGGTCCGGGGCCGACGGGGCTGCGCTACTGCATGAACTCGGCATCCCTCGACTTCAAGCCGAAGCAGTAAGCGACCGAAAAAATCCTCTGGAAAAACAGAAACTGACAAGCAGAAACGATGGAGCGCCGGGCGTCCTCGCCCGGCTGCGGGGCCGAGACGCCCGTCCCTCCATCGTTTTTTGTTGACTTCAATTTCGCAAAATTACGCGTTGCCTGCGGTCGCGGCCAGGGCCTTGGGTGGTTCTGGACTATTCTGCGCCTGCGTTTTCTGATCTTTCGTTTCGGTGTGGCGCACTTCGACGCCGCCCTTGAGGAGCGCTCCCTCTTCGACGCTGATGCGATGCGTGACCACGTCGCCGACGAGCACGCCTTCGCTGCGGATGTCCACCCGGTCCGCACAGTCGGCGTTGCCCTGTACCTTGCCCATGATCACGAGTTCTTTGGCGGTGATGTTGGCCGCGACGTTTCCGTTGCGGCCGATGGTGACCCGATTGCCGGGAAAACTGATTGTGCCTTCGACGCGTCCGTCAATGAAAATCGCTTCCGCGCCCGTTACTTCACCTTTGATGGCCACTGATCGTCCGATGTGCGCCTGCTCCATCGGTGAGGTGGCCGGCTTTACCGGAGTGTAAGTGTTCGTGGGGACCGCGCTTGGAGAGTACTTCGGTTCCGGAGACTGCAACATGAATGAACCTCACTTGAAATCCGCGACCGCAGTAGGAGTTGGCCCTGCGGTCGCGGTCGATGGGCTTCTAACGGCAAAAAGAGAATGGCACGGAAGGACGTGTTACGACAGGTTACAGAAGGGGGTGTCCGTTGGCGCAGGCGCTGGGTCGTGCGAAGTTACGTTGGAATCTCCCAGCCTTCATCTTTCATTTTCCGATTCGTCCAGTGCTGCAGTTGCTCGAACAGCGCCGGTTCGATCACGACGAAGCGCAGGCCTGCTCTGCCTCCGGCGTCGGCCCATACCAACCGTCCTTTTGCCTGGATTACGGTTTCGCTGTCCGGCAAGAGGAAACTGACGTCGACTAGTCCGGCAAAACCGATGGGATCGATGACCGCATCCAGTCCCATGCCTCCCGTGCTCAGATTGACTGCTTGCACCTGCAACTCCTTGCCATGCGCATTCTTCAGGGTTACGCACACATTGACTTTGGAGCGGAAGAATTTCTGCTGGTCCTCGCTGATGATACCGAGCTTTTCCGAGACTTCACCCGAAGGCACATCAATCTCATATTCCCGTAATTTGCGGCTGAGGGTGCGGCGCGAAATTCCGAGTTGCTCGGCAGCATGGGAACGATGCCCGCCGGTCTGCTCGAGCGCCCGAATGATCATCTGCTCTTCCATGTTGTCGAGGTTGCCGAGCGGCACCGCGCCGCTGGCGTGAGTTGCGGCTGCCGCCTCGCCACGCAACCCGGCTACAACTTCGGCGCCCGTGATCTGTCGTTCCTCCGTGGCCATGGCAAGTTTCGCGACCAGGTTCCTCAGTTCCCGGATATTGCCCGGCCAAGGATGGGCCTGCAGGGCAGATACTGCGTCTCCGGTAAACACCTTGTCCGACGCCTTCAACAGCAGGAAGTGACGCGCCAGCGCGGCAATATCTTCGGGACGCTCGCGCAATGGTGGAACGCGCAAGTGGAACTGGCTCAGACGGTGAAACAAATCTTTGCGGAAACGCCCTTCCTGTACCGCCAGCTCAAGATCCTGATTGGTGGCGGCAACCACGCGCACGTCGACCGTGATTTTTCGATTTCCACCTAAACGGTAATAGGGCGCGCCGTCCAGAACACGCAGTAGCTTCACCTGGATTTGCGGCTGCAATTCGCCGATTTCGTCGAGAAAAATCGTGCTTTTGTCGGCCAGTTCAAACAGACCGGGCTTCGAGGAATCGGCGCCGCTGAAGGCACCCTTCTCGTAGCCGAACAATTCGCTTTCCACCAGATGTTCGGGAAGAGCGGCGCAATTGATATCTACCAGTTTGCTCCTATGCCGATAAGAGGAGTCGTGAATCGTGCGCGCCACTAACTCCTTGCCCGTGCCGGTTTCGCCAGTTACCAGCACAGTCTCGGTGTGCCCGGCCACGCGGTCCACCATACCCATGAACTTATGCATGATTGGGCTCGCGATCAGAAATTGCGTGCCCTCGATGCTGCGCCGCTCCAGTGGGACCACCGCGGCCGCGGCTTGCTCCGGCGCAGGCACACTTCCCGGAAGCTTCTTCCCGGAGGTCTCGATTGAGAATCCAAGAATGCCTACAGGAGCCGCGTTCGAATCGCGCAGCAGCGTCAAATATAGACGTACATCGATGTCGCGGCCGGACTTTGTGCGGCAATTGAGTTCGTCTTCAAATCGTCCTTTTTCGATAACCGCAGCCATCGCTCGGCTGGCGACGAACGTACCGCCATAGAAATCGGCGATGTTTAGGCCGACCACTTCCTTCGGCGCATAGCCGTATCGATCTACTCCCTGGTTACAGCTGGTAATGACTCCATGGAGTTCAGCGGTAAAGATGACCGCGTCCTGCCACTGGTCCAGTATGTCGGGCCGAATCGTGGGTCGAAGAATGGCCTCGCCCGCTCTGCTGGAGCTTTGGGAAGCCCGGCTCCTGGTTACGAATTTCGGCGCGCTCTCCGCTGGCGGAGTCTTCGATGAAATTGGCATTTCTGCGTCAGTGGCTAAAGGCGAAGGTCCTTCTGCGCTGCGCTCGCCGGTTTCACTACTTCTCGACGTGGGCATTGCAAGGACTCGCCCTTCTGCCTGATGCTGACACAACCGCGATCACTTCGTGGGATTGTTCAGCGCTGAGTCTCACACCGAAGTAACTAGGTTATATCCCTTACTGCAGAGATATACCTTGCTCGGACTTCTCATCTCGTACTAGCAGCGACATCGGTGGTTACTTTAGTAAGTATCTGAACTTTAGACACTGAACTACCATCGGTTACAACGGGAGGACCAGATTGTCCGCCGCCACTGTAAACGTTAACGAGACAAAAAGTGGCCATCGCGTGACCACTTTTGCGGACAGTCTGACGATGTACCCGGGAGAACGGCGAACGGCAGGCATAACTGCAGCGGATTCAACGCGGTGACAGAGGTAATGAGAATCATTAGCGTGGACGCGCAGGTGAAAAGAGTGTAAGCAGCCATCGCAGGTCGGGTCATGTCGATTCGGGCGAAACTGTTTATCGGAACAACGGCAGCGCTTGGTATGTGGGCGCTGACGCACGCCCTGTGGCACTGGCAGAGTGTCGACCTGGCCCGATTTGTCTGCTACGTGCTGGTTGCCGTGATTGCCTCAGGTCTCAAGATTCAACTGCCCGGCATCGACGGCACCATGTCGGTCAACTTCCTGTTCATTTTGCTGAGCGTGCTCGAACTCAATCTTCCCGAGACGCTGGTACTGGGCTGCACCGCAACCCTGGCACAGTGCCTGTTGAGATCGCGGCAGAAGCTGGTTCCCATCAAGATCGTTTTCAATGTCTTCAGCATGATGGCGAACGCCATCGCCGTGTCTTACTTCGCCTATCACAGTCTGCAGAGGGTGCTGGGCGCGGGTACATTGCCGCTGCTGATCGTCACTGCCCTGATTTTTTTCCTGGCGAACACGATCCCGGTGGCGGTGGTCATCTCGCTGACCGAAAACAAGCCCGCTCACAAGGTGTGGGCGGAATGCCACTTCTGGTCGTTCCCCTTCTACATGGTCGGCGCGGCGGTGGTTTTTGCCGTGGGGTTCCTCAGCAAACAGGTGGGATGGCAAACCTCGCTTCTGGTGCTGCCCCTGGTCTACTGGGTCTATCGCTCGTATTATCTTTATCTCGCCAGGCTGGCGGCGGAAAAGAGGCAGGTCGAGATCGAGAAGCGCAACGCTGAAGAGGTTGCCTCGCTGCACCTGCGCACCATCGAGGCCCTGGCGCTGGCCATCGAAGCAAAGGACCACACCTCGCACAAACACCTGCAGCGCGTGCGCGTATTCACGGTTGAAGTCGCCAGAGAACTGGGCTTTGCCGAAGACGAAGTCGAAGCGCTGCGCGCGGCCGCGCTGCTGCACGACATCGGCAAGCTGGCGATTCCCGAACATATCATCAACAAGCCCGGACGCCTGACCCCGGAAGAATTCGAGAAGATGAAGATTCACTCGGTGGTGGGTTCCGAGATCCTGCAGCGGGTCGCCTTTCCTTATCCGGTCGCGCCCATCGTGCGCTCGCATCACGAGCGCTGGGACGGAACCGGCTATCCCGACGGACTGAAAGGGGAACAGATTCCGAAGGGCGCGCGGGTGCTCGCGGCCATCGATGTCCTGGACGCACTGGCATCGCATCGCCAGTATCGCAGCGCCATGTCGCTCGATGCCGCCATGGAGAAGGTGGCCTCCATGTCGGGCTCTGCCTTCGAGCCCAGGATTGTCGAGGTCCTGCAACGCCGTTACCGGCAACTGGAGAAGATGGCCGAGTCGGATTCGCCCACGGCGGATGAGGCGACTCCATCAGCCGGCGATTCAGTCGAGGTAAGCGTAGAACCGGCGGGATTCGAGCAGTCGGCGCCGATTGCCGCCTCGGCGAACGAGGCCGATTTCCTTTCCTCCATCGCCTCGGCGCGTCAGGAAGCGCAGATCATGTTCGAACTCAGCCAGGATCTCGGCAACTCGCTGAGCCTCGGCGAAACGCTTTCCGTGCTTTCGGTGCGATTGCGCAAGATGATTCCTTACGATTCGATGGCCGTGTTTCTTTTGAAGGACTGCAGACTGGTGCCCGAACTGGTGAGCGGCGACAACTTCCGGCTGCTCTCGTCGCTGAATATTCGCCTGGGAGAGGGGTTGTGCGGATGGGTTGCCGAAAAACGCAAGCCGATCCTCAATGGCAATCCCGAAGTCGAAGCCGGATATGTAAGCGATCCCGCGAAATTCACCCCACTGCGCTCGACTCTCGCCGTGCCGCTCGAAGGCCTCAATGGAGTGGTCGGCGTGTTGGCGATGTACCGTGCCGACCGCGATGCTTTCTCGGCGGATCATTTGCGCATTCTGCTCGCCGTCAGTTCGAAGATCGCGCTCTCCGTCGAAAACGCGCTCAAGTATCAGCAGGCCGAGGACTCGGCAACCACCGACTACTTAACCGGACTGCCCAACGCGCGCTCGTTGTTCGTTCATTTGTCGCGGGAACTGGCGCGCTGCCGCCGCACCGGCACGTCATTGGCGGTGATGGTTTGCGATATCGACAACTTCAAGCAGATTAACGACCTCTATGGCCACCTCGAAGGCGACAACCTGCTCAAGGATTTTGCCGGCCACTTAAAGGAAACCTGCCGCGGCTACGATTATGTCGCCCGCATGAGTGGCGATGAGTTCGTGATTGTCGCTCCCGGGCTGAGCCCGGAAGCTTCCAGCGAAAAGGCCAGCCGTTTGAATCAGCTGGCCATCAAAGCGGGTAGAAAAATTGCCGGCAGCGATCTGGTCGGCCTGAGCGTGGGAACTGCGTTCTGTCCGCAGGATGGTTTCGACGTTGAGGCCCTGCTCGCCGAAGCCGACCGCCGCATGTACTCCATGAAGAAGCTTCACCACTCCGAGCCAGCAACTGACCGCGACGAGGGCTCTTCGCCCCCTCGGTCGCGGGGTGCGACCGTGAACTAGGACGCTTCCATGTGGTCGACGAAAATGACGCTATGGAAAACGCCGCTCTGGAAAATCGCAGGGCGCCTCGCCCGAAAGATGGGGGCAATGGCCGCGCTCGTCCTGCTGGGCGGACTGCTCTCGGCCACGCTGGTGCGGCTGGCTCCCGGTTTCGATGCCGACGAGCGCGAACTCGACCCCAGTCTGAACGCCGAAAGTGTGCGCGCCCTGCGCCAGTCGCGCACCGGTGAGCACAACATCCTCGGCTTTTACGCCGGCTACCTCCGCGGCGCCATCCACGGAGATCTCGGCACTTCTCACGCCCTCGGCCAACCCGTGCAAAATCTTTTGCGTGAGCGCTGGCCCGTCACTGTGCGCGTGGCAGGCGTCGGCCTTTTGCTGGCCTGGCTACTGGCCTCGACTCTCGCCTTCACGGCCTGCCTCTGGCCTCGACCGGCTTATGAGATTCTGGGCACCACTTTCAGCGGCGCTTTCCTTTGCATTCCGGCGGCCGTGCTGGCCTTGCTTTCCGTGATCTTCAACGCTCCCGGATATCTCGCCATCGCCCTGATCGTGTTCCCCAAGATTTACCGATATTCGCGGAACTTGCTCGCCAAGGCCTACGCCTTGCCGCACATCACCGCCGCTCGCGCCCGAGGACTCGGCGAAGTGCGCATCCTGGCCTGGCATGTGCTCCCAGTCGCCGGTCCGCAGATGATCGCGCTCGCCGGCATCACCGTCAGCGTCGCTCTCGGCGCCAGCATCCCTGTAGAAGCCTTATGCGGACTGCCAGGCATCGGCCAACTCGCCTGGCAAGCCGCGCTTTCCCGGGATCTTCCCCTGCTCGTGAACCTCACCGTGCTGGTTACGTTGGTAACCTTGCTGGCCAACTCGGGGGCCGATGTAATGATTTACATGCTCAAGCGCCGGGAGGAGTTCGCGTAGCGACGGACGCATTCGTCCGTCCGCCGAGCGATGCTCGGCAATCGCAAACGCCCTATGAATGCAGCCCGCAAGTTGGCGTGTGTCGTGGTAGTCGCCGTGTGTGCGGCGTCGCTGGCCGCGAATTGGCTGGCGCCCTCTGGATACGCGAAGCAATTTCGCGAGGCGCCCAGCGCGCCTCCCTCCCGTCAGCATTTGCTCGGGACCGATGACGTTGGCCGCGATCGCTTCGCGCGCGTGCTTTACGGCACGCGCATCTCGCTGCTGCTCGCTCCCGCCGCCGCCCTCGTCTCGACCATTCTGGCCGCGCTAGTCGGCGGGCTCGCAGGATATATGGGCGGAATCTGGCTGCGTCTGGCCCGTGGCTTTACCGACCTCTTTCTTTCTCTGCCCTGGCTCTTCCTGCTGATCTCGGTTCGCGCGCTTTTGCCGCTGAACGTTTCTCCGCTCACTTCGGTCCTGATTACGTTTCTCATCCTTGGCCTGCTCGGCTGGGCCGCTTCGGCGCGCGTGCTTTCGACCAGCGCCGATGCCTTGCGCAACTCCGATTTTGTTTTGCAGGCGCGCGCTTCGGGATTGCACGGTCCGCGGCTCTTCCTGGTTCATGTCCTGCCCAACCTGAAGCCGGTGCTGTACGCGCAATTCTGGATTTCGATTCCCGTCTTCATTCTGGCCGAGGCGAACCTCGGCATCCTCGGCTTAGGCGTTGCGGAACCGCTGCCTTCCTGGGGAAGCCTTCTGCGCGAACTGGAAGGCTTGATTTCGTTTCGCGAAGAACCGTGGCGCCTGGTGCCATTGCTGCTCCTGATCGTCGTCATGACGTCGTTTCAGGTGCTTTTGTCGAACGAGGAGGTGACCGCATGAATACGACCGCCCGCCGCGCATTTTTACAGCTTCTTCTCGGTTGCGTTCTTCTCTCTCTGGTTGTAAGCGCCGGCTCCGCCTTCTCGCAAAGCGGCGGTGAACTGCGTTTCTGCCTGCGCGCCGAACCAAAAACTTTCGATCCGCTCCTGGTCGACGACGATTCTTCCCTCTCGATCCGCTATCTGACCGGCGGTGTGCTGGTGCGCGTCAACCGTCACACGCAAGACGTCGAACCCGAACTGGCGGAATCGTGGAAGTTGTCGCAAGACGGCAAGCAGATCACTTTCAAACTCCGCCACGGCATTATGTTTTCCGACGGCACTCCGTTTTCTTCCGAGGACGTCGCCTTCACCATGCAGCGCCTCATGGATCCCGCGCTGCACTCCTCGACCGGAGACGCATTCCGTTCCGGCGCCGGCGCCGTCAGCACCAAGATCATTGCACCCGACCAGATCTCTATTACGTTTCCCGCACCCATTGCCGGACTCGACCGCCTTTTCGATCAGGTTGCGATCATGTCCGCGCATTCTCCAAATCCAAAGAAGGAAGCCGCCGTGCTCGGCCCATTTATGGTTGCGGAATACAAAGCGGGATCGAGCGTGCTCCTGCGCCGCAACCCCAACTACTGGAGAAAAGATTCCCAAGGACGCCGCCTGCCGTATCTCGACTCCATCCGGCTCGACATTCAATCGAATCGCGACGTCGAAATGCTGCGCTTCAAGCGCGGCGAAGTTGACCTGATCAACGTCATAGACAGCGATTACTTCGACCGCCTGGCGGCCAGTTCGCCGGGTCTCGCGCACGATGCCGGGGCTTCGCTCGATTCCGATTTCATGTGGTTCAACCAGGTGGCCAGCGCTCCCATTCCCGAATACAAGCGGGCATGGTTCCGCTCCACTAATTTCCGGCGCGCGATTTCTCAGGCCATCAATCGCGACGATCTCAGCCGCGTGGTCTTTAATGGTCACGCGCAACCTGCCGTCGGACCAGTCTCGCCGGCCAACAAATTCTGGTTCAACAGTAACCTCAAAGCTGAACCGTATCGTCCCGACGCCGCACTGAAACGCCTGCAAGCCGACGGCTTCCACTTGCAAAACGGAGCGCTATTCGATAAGGCTGGCAACGCCGTTGAGTTTTCCATCGTCACCAACGCAGGCGGCAAACCGAGAGAACGCATGGCCGTCATGGTGCAGGAGGATCTCGGTAAGCTCGGCATCAAGGTCAACGTGGTCACGCTCGATTTCCCGTCACTAATCGAGCGCATTTCGCAGAAATTCAATTACGAAGCCGCCATGCTCGGCTTCCGCAATGTCGATCTCGATCCAAACGGTCAGATGAACATCTGGCTCAGCTCGGCCGAAAATCACGCCTGGAATCCGCAGCAGAAATCGCCGGAAACCGCATGGGAAGCCGAGATTGACCGGCTGATGCGCGCCCAGGCGTCGACCGCCGATCCCAAAAAGCGCAAAGAGAGTTTCGATCGCGTGCAGGAAATCGTCTCCGAGCAGGCGCCATTTATTTACCTGATCAATCAGAATGCGCTGTCCGCTGTTTCCAGCACGGTAGAAGGCGCGAATCCCGGAATCCTTCACCCGCAGACGTTCTGGAACGCCGAGCGCATGACCGTGAACCCAAGCACGCGGGCGAGCCGTTAACCAGCCCCGGAGGGGCGAACCAAAATAGCCCAGCGCTTCAGCGCTGGGAAGATCGGAAGAAATGATTCAAGTCCCGGAGGGACGGCCCAGTTCTCCCGCGCACTCTCCAGCACCTGCGGGCCGGATATCGCGCCCTGAGCGTCATTTATGAAACGAGACATATGACGACGGATTCCCCACCAGCCCTGCTCTCCGCGCAGGTGACCGTGCGCTATCCCGGCAAAGCTCCGGTTCTCCGCGGCATCTCGCTCGAAATCGCGCGTGGCGAAGTTGTCGGCCTGGTCGGCCAGAGTGGCTCCGGCAAAAGTACGCTGGCCATGGCCATTCTCGGATTACTCGGCCGCCAGCACGCCATCGTGGAAGGCAACATCATTTTCCAGGGCGCCGATCTGCTCGCCATGCGCGAACGGGAATTGCGCAACCTGCGCGGACGTTCCCTCAGCCTCGTGCTGCAGAGTCCTCTGGCTTCGCTCAATCCCGCGCTCCAGATCCGCACGCAACTAAGGGAGGCCTGGCGCGCCCACAGCGACAGCAACGCCACCAGTGAAGACTGCGACCGGGCGATTCAAGCCGCGCTGAAGAATGTCAGCTTGCCCAGCGATCAGGATGACCCTGATTTCCTGCACAAGCGCGCGTCCCAGCTCAGCGTAGGCCAGGCGCAACGCGTCCTCATCGCCATGGCCATCATGCACCGCCCCGCGCTCCTGGTCGCCGATGAAGCGACCAGCGCACTCGACGTGATTACACAATCGGAAATCCTGGAACTGTTCGCGCGCCTGAATCGCGAGATCGGCATGTCGAT
>Ga0181526_10000185_pt1 | contig 67698 bp, 48 predicted proteins | sample PEATcosm2014_Bin_35_FD_119750 | JGI IMG/M metagenome (GOLD analysis project Ga0181526, IMG submission 119750) | Peatland microbial communities from MTU Mesocosm Facility, Houghton, MI, USA - PEATcosm2014_Bin06_30_metaG | ecosystem: Environmental > Terrestrial > Soil > Wetlands > Peat | place... | reverse complement strand
GTGCAACGCCGGCGGCAGCCATCTGCGATGCCAGTATACCACTGTGCATGCGCCTATTCAGACCTGTAAATCCTCTGTTTCTAGCGGCCTGCCGTGTCACCTGGATGTTAGGCGCATTTTAGGCGTGTTTCATTGAGTTTCTTGCCCATTCGGCCTAACATCGGGCCGTGGGATATCAGCCCGCGGCTGCCTACACGAGACGCTACCGTTTTCTAGCGCCCGGTGCGCAGCACAAAGATCAGCAGCAGAAACGAAGTGTTGTTTCAGAATGTTTCGGCAACAACCCTGGTCGCGCGTGGCGGGGTTATTCAGCTCGGCGCGGCCAAATCAAACGCAACATGAAGGAGAAAAAAGGACATGAAGAACATCAAGCGAACGAGGTTTCTCGGTTTGACGCTGCTGGCGGCGGGCATGGCTGTGCCGGCCGTAGCGCAACTGAGTAAGCCCAGAATCATCGAGTTCGATGCTCCGGGCGCGGGCACAGGCGCCGGTCAGGGCACCTATGCGGTCGGCGCGAATTTCGGTAGCCTGGTTACCGGATACTATCTGGACGCGGCCGGCGTGAATCATGGCTTCATCCGCGAGTCCGACGGAAAGGTCATCGTCGTCGACGCGCCCGGTGCCGGCGCCAGTGCCAGCCAGGGCACCATCGCGTGGGCCGTTCTTCCTGACCTTACGGTCACCGGCTACTATATCGACGCGAACGGCGTTTGGCATGGCTTCCTGCGCTCGCCCGACGGACAATTCAAGACTATCGACATTCCCCAGGCGGGCGCCGGCGCTGGCCAGGGAACTTTCGCCGGAAACATCAATCCCAAAAAGGAAATCTCCGGATACTACATCGACCCGGACAGCGTATCCCATGGCTTCCTGCGCGATGCCGACGGCAAACTCACTATCTTCGACGTCGCTGGCGCCGGAACGGGTGCGGGCCAGGGCACGCAGGCCGCGTGGGTCACCGGTATGAATCCCGCCGGAAAGATCGCAGGCTGGTATCTCGATTCGATCGGCGCGGTCCACGGCTTCACGCGCGCTCCTGACGGCGCCATCACCACCTTCGATGCTCCGGGCGCCGTCACGGACCTCCCCGGTGTGGGCACTTACGAGACAGCAGTCAACCCCCAAGGGGCGGTATCGGGATCCTACTCGGACGCCAACGGCTCATATCATGGCTTCCTGCTGACGGCGAGCGGCACCGTCAAGCTCTTCGACGCCCCGGGCGCTGGTCCTGGATACTTGCAGGGCACATTCTCCCAGGGGATCAATCCGTCGGATCAGGTTCCCGGGTACGTGGCGGATGCCAACAACGTCTACCACGGATTTCTGTACACGCCGGGCCATCCGGTCTTGGTTTTCGATGTCCCAGGCGCCGGGGCGGGCGCGTTCCAAGGCACGGAGCCGCTGACAGTGAGCCCATCTGGTGTGGTCACAGGATACTACATAGACGCGAACGGCGTGGCTCACGGCTTCCTGCGGTTGCCGTAGAACGATCCCGGCTTTTCCTTTGCGATATGCCCCCTGCACGGCAAGGGGATGAGCAAGGGCCACCCAAAGAGAGAGAGGCGGGTCAGGAGATCCTGATTCCGCGCGAGAACCTATTGATCAACGAAAGAGGCTACGAAAATGCGAAGGCAGTTCAATGTCGATTTCAGGTTCATGCTGCGCGCATCGTTTTGCGCGGCCATTTGCATGATGTGGTTGGGCGTTCCGGCAACTGCGCAACGGCCCGCCATCATCGAGTTTGATGCCCCGGGCGCGGCAGGCACTACGCCCTACTCCATCAGCTCGACGGGGGCAATCACCGGAACCTACTGGGACGCCAACGGTGTGAACCACGGCTTCGTGCGCGCCCCGGACGGCGCGATTACCGATTTCGATTATCCAGGCGCGACTTTCACCATGGCTTGGGCGATCAGCCCAAGCGGTGAAATCACGGGGCTGTATGGGGACCCCACCGTTGCCAACTGGGACCACGGCTTCCTACGCACTCGGGATGGCAAGTTCCACACGTTCGACGCTCCGGACGCGGGCAATGGAACCGGGTGCTGCGGCCCGCCAACAAGCAACGGCACAGGCCAAGGCACCATGGGCGAGGCCATTAACCAAGCGGGGTGGATCGCGGGGGACTACGTGGACTCGAACAACATGGGTCATGGATTCCTGCGCGCTCCGGATGGCGCCATCACGGAGTTTGTTGTTCCGGGCGCCAATGTCTACGCTTGGGTCGATGGGGCCGCCGGGATCAACCCGGCCGGAGCGATTGCCGGCAGCTACCTGGATCCGGGTGATGTCTTCCATGGCTACGTTCGCGCGCCGGACGGCGCCATCACAGTGTTCAATGTTCCAGGCGCCGGTACAGGCGCCTTTCAGGGCACGAATACCAGTTGCATCAACTCGGAAGGAGTGATCGTCGGTAACTACATAGACCCGAGCGGCGTGAACCATGGCTTTCTCCGCGCTCCGCGCGGCCAGATCACCACGTTCGATTATCCAGGCGCGGCTACCGGCGCCGGCCAGGGGACGGTCGGTTATAACATCAACCCGAGAGGAGAAATCGTGGGATCCTACTTCGACGTTAATTCTATCGCCCATGGCTTTGAGCGCTTCGTGAACGGTACGTACACCAGCTTCGACCCTCCGGGCGCGGTGGGCGGCACGTTCCCGGCGACGAACAACCCCGCGGGCGCGGTCACCGGGTTTTACGTGGACGCGAGCGGCGTGTATCACGGTTTCCTGCGGTTGCCGTAGGACGGGTCATCGGGCGCGGGCACCAGCGCCGGTCAGGGCACTATATAGCGCCAACACCATCAACCGAGCGGGGCAAGATCGTTGGAGACTACGTTGACGCGAACAACGTGTATCACGCCTTCATGAACACGCCTTCAGCCGGGCGCGGAGACACGGTTCTGCCGTGCAACCGTCGGCCCGGCTGGAGTATGTAGCCACGGTCAGCGCCCCTCGGCTGTGGCTACCCCCGCCGTTCGTGACTTAAGGGCGTCGTGGGCCTACCGTCGCGAGCGCTCTCGAACCGACTTTCACGTTCGATGCTCCTGGCGGGGCACAGACTCTGGCCAAGGCGCCTGCGAATAACCTGAGGTGGCGCTTGGCTATAAAGCCGGCAACATGTGGAAGTGACCGCAGGCTGCCGTCGCTGGAGGTTATGTCCTGAGTCACGGCGTACCCTTCCACTACTTCTCCAAATCTGGTCTTGGGGCAGAGCCGAGGCTCGCCGAAAAGTAGATGACGGCTACCCGACCAACTGGACGGAACCGTGAGGGCGGCTTCAACGGGGCGAGAACAGCCCTTCGCAACAGCAATCGGCATAGACTGACTTCGGCGCGCCTCGAGGACGCGGCCCTGGAACGTCGAATGCGTGTCGCCCACCACTCAGGGGCCCTCTGACATTCCGCCACTACGGCGGGATAACAGAGGACCGCCCCCTGGAGCGACGCCGATGTCGCGCCGCTGGATTGAACCCTTTGAGCGACTTTCAGACGGCGACCGTCTGCTGCAATTACAGAGGGTCGGCACTCTCGGAAAGCCCGTTTTGCAGGCCTTCCGATGGCGCCCGCCGGAAATTGTAGCGAAAACTGTAGACAAGGTGTCCTCAAGGTTCAACAAGCTTCAATACCCGATTTTTGTAAGCTATTGAAAACACAGGGCAAATGGCATAGGGTATTTACCTGAGATCCACATGTTAGAAGGCAGGCGGCCTACGAGGCCGCCGCAGGCTGCGAGCCTGCCCCACCAAATGGCTGAAGTCGCCTGCCACGAGGGGCATTTGGCCTCCGGCGTGCCGGTCGATGGCCTTATGCGGCGAATTGCGTTTCTTTTTTGCTGGCTTCCCTTTCTCGCTTATGGCCAGTCGTTTGAACGGCATGAGTTTACTTTCAATGGCGGATCCGGATGGGTGACTAACGCTCCCTCCGGGTCGTCCGGGGACACAGCGGTGAGTCTGGGCGGTACATATAGCTTTCACCTGCGGCGCTGGCTGGCGCTCGAAGCGGGCGTACTGACGGCGATCGACCCGACTGGCGTGGTAGGGAGCGCAGCCGGATTCTTCGACGTGCATGACCGTTATACATGGATTCCCTTCGGACCTCGGGTGATCCTGCCACTGCGGCACGACCGGTTTGAGCTTTCCGCGGGCGCCGGCGGCACGTACGAAAAATACACAGTCGGCAACCCGTCGCCGGGGTTCTTTGGAAGCCCATACTCCGCATGGGGCGGCTACTTCAAAGCCGGCCCGGCGGCCGCACTCGACCCGGGACGCCACATCTGGTTGGGAGTGACTCCTCGGTTGATCGTCATCAACAGAACTTACCAGCGGGACCGCTGGTTTGTGCTCACCGGAGACATCGGCTTCCGGTTCTGACGAAGTACGGCACATGAATTGCTATCTAGCGCGCACGATGTTCGGAACGATGCGGGCGGCGGTGCTGGGCCTGCTCGCCTCCGCGCTGGGCCTGGCGCAAGGCAACCATACCTATCAGTTCATTTCTCTGTCTCCCCAATCGGTGGTGAATGGGGAGTACACGCCTGTGAATCTCGCCAACTATACGCCGGCGAATCAGACCCCGATCGGGCCTATACGGCTGGCGGTGGACGCGTCGGGCGGCGTTTACTTCACGGAATCGAACGACATCCGCAAGATCACGCCGCAGGGGTTGGTGGTTCCCATCGCTGGATTTATAGGAGCGCAGTTCGCCAGCGACGGCGATGGCGGACCGGCGCTGTTGGCGGGGCTGAACGACCCATACGGGATCGCGATCGATGCCGCCGGCAATATTTGGGTGGAGGACTCTTACGATGCGCCGCCAGCCCTGCGGCGCATCACACCCGATGGCGTAATCCGTACGGTCGGACAATATACCGCGTATGGTCTGGCGGTGGATGTGAATGGGAACGTCTATGTGCCCGCCCAAGCCTTATACAAGATCGCGCCGGATGGAACAGTCACACAGTATCCCAACACGAGCGGCGGGACCATTGGCGGCCAGATTTACGGCCTCGCCGCGGATGCCTCGGGAAATGTGTACGCGGCCAACAGCCGTTACCACCTGGTGCTTAAGATTACGCCCGGCGGCGAAGTGACGACCTTCGCCGGGACGGGCGTGGCTGGAACCACGGGCGATGGCGGACCGGCCACCAGCGCCGAGCTCGACTACCCGTACGGTGTGGCGCTGGACGCCGCGGGGAATATTTACGTGGCGGACTATGAAGCGGGACGAATTCGCAAGATAGCGGTGGATGGCACTATCACCACGGTGGCGGGAGGCGGCGGAGCCTTCGGCAATGGCGTCCCCGCAACCCAGGCGGCGGTGCCGCAACCGACCGATGTGGCCGTGGATAGCGCCGGAAACCTGTACATCGCCGCGGGGCTGATCTACGAAGTCACCCTGGACGGCGTGATTCACACCATTGCGGGGTTGCAGTTGGCGGGTTGCTGCGGCGACGGCGGCCCTGTGTCGCAGGCAACTTTCGGGCCCAAAGGGCTCGCGCGGGACGCGCAGGGCAACGTCTATGTCGCCGACCAGGGCCAGCACAAGATTCGCAAGATCGCCGCGGATCTGACGGTGACCACGCTGGCGGGAACCGGCCAACCCGGTTTCCCGGCGGGCAGCGGACCAGCCACGGCGGCGACCCTGAACGGTCCGAACGGTGTGGGCGTCGACAGCGACGGGAATGTCTACATTGCGGACACCGGCAACAACCTGATCCGCATGGTGACGCCGGACGGAACCATTCAGACCATCGCGGGCGACGGCCGATTCGCCTTCGCGGGCGACGGCGGACCGGCGGTAAATGCTTCGGTGAACAACCCTTGCTTTGTGCTGCCCGATGGCGCGGGCAACATCTGGATTGCCGATACGAATAGCCATCGCATCCGGCGAATTTCGCCCTCAGGCGTCATCGAGACCGTGGCCGGCAACGGTACACCCGGATTTGCGGGCGATGGCGGGCCGGCCACGGCGGCGGAGCTGAGCATCCCGAATGCGCTGGCGCTGGATGCGGCGGGAAACTTGTACATTGCCGATCCCGCGGCGGAAACCATTCGTAAGGTGAGCGCCTCCGGAATCATCACGACGTTCGCTGGGACGCCCGGCGTGCTGGGCTATACAGGCGATGGCGGACCCGCCACCAGCGCCCAATTGTGGTCGCCCTACGGCGTGGCCGTGGACCCAAATGGGAACGTATTGATCGCGGATTCGGGGAACAACGCGATCCGCCTGGTTATGCCGAATGGCATGATCTCCTCCGTGCAGCCGGCGGACAACGTCTTGCTGCCGGGACAAGCCAATGCGCTGGCCGTGGACGCGGGGGGCGGCTTCTATTTCGCCAGCGGGTCCATCGGTTATGCGTTTCAGGGCGCTTACCCGCTGCCGCCGCTGGCGCCTTTTGTGCCGTGGGTTAGCGTGCAAAACGCCGGTTTCAGTGCGACGGCGGACCTGAGCGGGCTCGGCGGCGCCGTAGCGCCCGGCATGATCGCCGCCATCTACGGGAACCAGTTGGGGCCGGATACGGGCGTCTCGGCGACGGTGGATTCCAACGGGACGGTCGGCAGCAATCTGGCGGGCGTGCAGGTGTTTTTCAACGGCATCGCGGCTCCCGTGCTTTACGCGCAGAGCGGGCAGATCAACGTGGTGGCGCCGTTTGAGATCGCGGGGACGAATACGGTGCAGGTGTACACGGAGTACAACGGCCTGCGGTCGAACGTGAACACGCTTCCGGTGCTGCCCACGTTTCCGGGGCTGTTCCCCATCTCGTTCGACCAGGTGGCGGCGATCAACCAGGACGGCACCATTAACTCGAGCGCGAATCCCGCGCCAGTGGGATCGGTGGTCGCGGTGTTCGCCACCGGAGGCGGGGTGACGAATCCGGTGGAAGCCGACGGAACGCTGGTTAGCGGCCGGTTGCCCACGCTGGCAGCGCCGGTGCAGGCTAAGTTTCAATATCAGACCGCCGCCGGGAATGTGGAAGTGGACGCGCCGGTGTTCTACGCGGGTCCCGCGCCGACGCTGGTAGCCGGGGCGTTACAGGTGAACGTGCAGGTTCCGGCCGGACCGGCTTCGTCTTATAATCAGCCAACATTGATCTTGTATGTTGGCGGCGCTTCCGCCTGGGGATCGATATACACCCAGTAAGGTGTTATTGTGGCAAGCAGCAGGCAATACGATATACGTTGCGAAGGAATGTCTATGACGATTATGGTCCGGTCTTTCCTATGGGCTACCGCGCTGCTGGCGTTTTCGGCCGCGGCCGCCCGCGCCCAGCAATCCAATATTTCCTACGTTTCCCTTAACGCCTGCTGCATAGCCACGGACGGGCAAGGGAACAATTTCATCGTCAGTTCTTCCGCCTTTCCGCTCGAAACCAACGCGGTGGCTCCCGCCACGCAAGCGACGACGATTACGGGTAGTGTCACGGGGTGCGTTGCTGGCCTAAATGACACTACCCGATTACGGTGGCGAAGATGGATCCGAGTGGCAACCCGATCTCGGAATTCACGTTTGACACAGGCAATGACGGGCAGGCCGCCGCTGCCGCCGTGGACCCTCTGGGTAACCTTTGGATCGCCGGTTCGGTAGCCGCCTCGGCCCAGAGCAGCCCCACCGTTGGTTTGATCGCCAAGCTGGATAGCAGCGGGACGGATCTGCTGTACAGCGGCACTTTCGGCGGGCGCGACCGCAATGGCGACACGGCCATCGGCGCCATGGCATTCGATCCGGCCGGGAATCTTTACCTGGCAGGATCGACCAGCCAATCGGATTTTCCGTCGAGGCCGGGCGACTACATCGGTGCGATACCTTCCGCGGCGGCGGGCCAGCAAATATTCTACGGCTTTATCGCAAAGCTCACGCCGGCCAGCCAATCGACTCCGCCGTACACGCCGTCCTATGCGACATTGCTCGGCGGCCAGCAGTCGTCCACCTTCGCATCGGTGTTGGCCGTGGATGCCAACGGCCTCGCCACGGTTTCAGGCACCACGTCCGCCTCCGATTTTCCAGTTACCCCAGGGGCGTTTCAAACGCAATTACAGGGCGGCAACGATGTATTCATCACGCGCTTGAACGCTAAAGGCACGGGCTTGGTTTGGTCTACGCTGCTGGGCGCGGCGTCCGGCTTGCCGACGGCATCGCTGGGGGGAATCGCCTTGGATTCCAGCGGCAACGTGGTGCTCTCCGGCATTGCCGCGGACTCGAATTTCCCGATCACCTCCGGGGCCATTCAACCTCATTTCGCCATGCCCCAAAACGGCGCGGCATCCTCCGGCGACGGGTTTGTGGCGAAGTTGGATTCGACTGGCGGCAGCCTTCTGTTTTCGACCTATTACGGCATCGCCAGTTACTCGGGTTCGACTACGGGCAGCTTCTTCGTTTCATACCCTTATCTGATCGGCAGTAATTCCGCATCGCCGAGACTGAGACTGGACGCCCAGGGCGATATTTGGATCACCGAATCGCTCGCCGATGCGTCAGGCTTGGTATTGCAACCCAACTCTCTCTTTTTGGGCTATGCCTTGATTGCCGAACTTGCGCCGGATGGATCGAGCGTATTGTTTTCCGAATTGGCTCCGGACGGAATGGCCGGCCAGGATCTAACATTGAATCCGGATGGCAGCCTGACCGTAATCGGACCGCCGCGGGGCGTGGATTTCAACGCGCCGGTATCCAGCGGTTTCGTGTTGCGCCAGCCGCGCGCGACACCCACTGGGATATCCATTCTAGGCGTGGCCGATGCGGCCGCTTATGCCGTGAACGATGCCGTGGCTCCCGGCGAATACGTGAGCATTTACGGGACCGGCCTGGGACCTGCCACGGGAGCCTTAATGCAACTCGATCCCAGCGGCGTGGTGGCCACGTCCCTGGGGGGCACGCGGGTTTCGTTCGGCGGCGTTTTCGCGCCACTTATTTATGCTTCGGAAAATCAAATCAATTTGCTGGTGCCCTATGAAGTCGCGGGGAGTGCGCAGGTGAACACGATCGTCACGACCGCCGCGGGCTCGTCCCAGACGCTGCCTTTGCAGGTGGTCGCGGCGCAACCGAACATATTCGCCGTGGTGAATTCCGACGGCAGTCTCAACTCGGCATCGCACCCCGCGGCTCCGGGCGAAACGGTTTCCATCTTCGTTAGTGGAGCGGGCGCGCTCAATCCGCGGCTGCCGGACGGGACCATCGCCCTATCGCCGGCGCTGGCCCCGGCCGCGACGATTCAGGTCGATTTTTACTTTGGTATCTTCGAAGGGTTTGGCGCCGGTATCGGTACGCTGGCGGCAACGCCGGTGTATGCGGGCGGCATTCCAGGCACGGCGATCGATTTGTTGCGGGTAGATGTGCCGGTGCCCGCGCAGTTGGTTATAGCCGGCCCGCCACCCTTCAGTGTCGGGGTCGCGGCAGGCAATTCGACTTCGCCCGCGCTTCCGTTGTATGTAGCCGTACCTTCGAACTGACGGCTTGTCTTTACAAATATTTACTCTCTCCGCGCTGGGAACCTGCCATAATTCGGCAAGGAGGGAAGGGATGCCCCTAGGAAGCTTCAATCGATGGATGCGCCCGTTCTGCGCAGCCGCGATCCTGACTGCGGCGGCGCACGCCGCCACCCACACGGTTTCGTTCAATGCGCCGAAGGTATATCCGGCCGGCCCCGATCCCTATTCCGTAGCCATTGGCGACTTCAACCACGATGGCAAACCTGACCTGGCGGTGGCTCTGGGCGCCTCCAACGACGTCGCGATCTTGTTGGGCAACGGCAATGGGACCTTCCAACCCCCGGTCACTTACGCGGTTGGCAGCACACCCGATTTCGTCGCAGTAGGCGATTTCAACGGAGACGGTAAGCTGGACTTAGTCGTCGCTAACTCCGCGTCGAATTCGATCTCCATACTGCTCGGTAACGGCGACGGCACCTTCCTACAGGCTGCATTCTACGCGGTGGACAAGGCGCCTTCATCCGTGGCCGTGGGCGACTTCAATGGCGACGGCAAGCTCGACCTGGCGGTTACCGACGCCGGCTCGATCGGCCTGCCCAGGGTTTACGGCCATACCATCTCGATCCTGCTCGGCAATGGCGACGGGACTTTTCAGCCGCAGACCTCCTATGAGGTGGGCTCCAAACCCATGTCGGTCGCCGTGGGTGACTTGAATGGCGATGGAAAGCCGGACCTGGTGGTGGCTTGCGAGCATGGCTGGGTGGTTTCCATTTTGCTGGGCAAGGGCGACGGCACGTTCCAGGCGGCGGTCGACTACGCCGCGGGACAATCCCCCTTATCGGTGGCGCTCGGCGATTTCAATGGCGACGGCAAGCTGGATCTGGCTCTGGCGAACGGAGTGTCGAAAGACGACTTAGCATTTACCATCGTGTTGGGCAATGGCGATGGCACGTTCCAACCCGCCGTGGGGTATATGTTGGCGGGAGGCCTTGAATATGCCGTGTCGCTGGCGGTAGGCGATTTCAATGGCGATCATAAGCTGGATCTGGCGGTGGGCGGAATCAACTCACGGAGCGACTCGGAGCCTTACAATGTTTCGATCCTGCTGGGCAACGGCGACGGCACATTTCAGGCGGCCGAGACCTACTTCGTGGGCGCTTCCCCGGTTTCCATAGCCGTCGGCGATCTGAATGGCGATGGCAGTCCGGACCTGGCCGCCACCGGCTTTTATGCGGCCAGCGTTACGATTATGCTGGACAAGGCCGATGGCACGCTGCAATCGACCGTGGATTACACGCTGCCGGGCTCCGGGAATTCCGTGGCCGTGGGAGACTTCAACGGCGATGGGAAACCGGACTTAGCCATGAACGGTTACGGCGTTTTGATTCTGTTGAACAACGGCGACGGCACCTTCGGGCCGCCAGTAAGTTACCCGGCGGGCGACGGCGGTGTAGCAGTGGGCGACTTTAATGGCGACGGCAAGCTGGATCTGGCCGTGACCGACTTTGGCGACGGCCTGACAAATCCCGGCGATACGGTCTCCATCCTGCTGGGCAATGGCGATGGCACCTTCCAGCCGGGCGTTTCCTATGTGGTGCCATTCGCCCCCGCCGCCGTGGCCGTAGCGGACTTCAACGGCGACGGCAAGCTGGATTTGGCCGTGGCGAGTCAGCTCTTCGATTGTTGTTTTCCGGGCGCGGTGGCGGTACTGCTGGGCAATGGGGATGGCACGTTTCAGCCCGCGGTCACATATGACGTGGGAGTGGGGCCGTCGTCGGTGGCGGTTGGGGATTTCAATGGCGACGGGAAACCCGATCTCGCCGTGACCAATATGGGCAGCGATCCGGGGAATATCTCGGTCCTGCTGAATCATGGCGACGGCACTTTCGAGCCGCAGGTGACTTACGCGGTGGGCTCCAATCCTGCCTCGGTGGCGGTCGGAGATTTCAATGGCGATGGCAAGCTGGATCTGGCCGTGGCCAACTCCGCGTCCGATTGGGTTTCGATTTTGCCCGGAAACGGTAATGGGACGTTTCAGACGCCGGTAAATGCGGAGGTCGGATCAGGCTCGGGTTTCGTAATTGCGGGCGACTTCAATGGCGATGGAAACCTGGATCTGGCAATCACCAGCGGCACTGGGGTCTCGATTCTGGCGGGCACGGGGGCGGGGGCGTTCCAACCGCCCGTTGGCTTCGCGGCGGGGTATGTGCCGGTGGCGCTTGCGGCGGGGGACTTCAACCAGGATGGCAAGCCGGATCTGGCGGTGGCGAACTCGCGTTCCAGCAACGTTTCGGTGCTGACGAATACGACGCGTTAGGCGGGTGAGCTTCGCTCGCCATACACAGGCTAAAGCCTATGCCACCAAGCCCTGGAAGAAGTCAGCCACAGCTTCGAGGCAGGCGGCGTACGAGGCCGATGTCGAGGGGCGAGCTTCGCTCGCCTGTGTCGGCAGGAGTGCCGACACGGCACGCTGAGAGCGTGCGCCACGAGGGCCGCCCGCGCACGGTCGAATACCCATCGCACCCAAGAGGGGGCGCCGCTGCGGCGGGGCTGAAGCCCCGCGCGGGATAAATCCCGCCCCCCAGCGGCGAGTCCTGCCCCACAACGGCTCTTATCAGGAAGTGACGGTGATCCGGCCGACGGCGTAGTTGATCAAGGTACTGCCGAGCGTCGCGGTGGCTTGGATCTGGGCCAGATAGGTGCCCGGCTCGACCGACGCTCCAGCGTCGTCCTTCCCGTTCCAGGTTAGAGTCTCTCCAGGCGCGGATACCTGTTTAAATCCATGCAGCGTGCGCACCGGGACCACCGTGGGAGTGACGTCGCTATCCTGGATAATTGCCGCACTGGTGTAACAAGCGGCCTTGATCTTGTAAGTGATGGAGGTCGACTGATTCGCCGAAATCGAAATGGTGCCCGGCGACGCCACGGGCTGAATGAGAACGGGCGGAGTTATCGCGGGAACGAAAGGATACGGCGTATAAGTATCGCCCAACAAGGTCACGTTGTCGGTATTGCCCGGCCCCAGACCCGCCTGGGCGGCATAGGTCAGATAGGTCACCGCGTTTTGGGGAATCTCCATCACGTTGAGCCCCACACGGTCCACGGCCACGTGATTCAGGCCGGCCAGCACCACATCCGTGGCGACGGGCGTTCCGTGCGACGGGCCCTGGCCTTCCATGCCCCAAACGCCGTCGATCACGGCGAAGTCGACGGGCCGCACCAGGTTGAGATCCATGATCGACTCATCGATGCCGCGCAGATGCAAGTCGTGGCGCGGATAGTTCTGGGCGACGGGTTGGGCGTAAGCTGTCTCGGAAGCCAGACCGACCAGGTTCTTCATGGACAGAGTGACTACCGCGTCGATGTGCGTCTTCAGTTTGGCCGCGCTGATGAAGTAAGTGTTCGGCTGGACTACGAGCGACGGAATCCACATGGATTGGTAGGCGTAGCCGCCGCCCGGCACGGGGGTCAGGACGTAAGTCCCAGTCCGCAAATCCACCAATGTGACTTGCGGATAACTGGCGAAGACGGTGATATAGCCACACGGGCCGAAGTTCGAAGGTTGGCCGGGCGGCGCGGCTTCGACGATGAGGATTTGAGTGGCTCCCACGGCGATGCAAAGATCCACGATGGCTTGCACCACTAGCGGATCGGTGGTGGCGCCGGAACTGGCTGGCTTGGGAACCACCAGGTTGGGCTTGATGACCACCGTCTGGCCGGCAAGATTGGTGGGGAACTGTCCACAAGCGGAAAGCGCGACCGAGGCGGCGGTGTAAGAATCGCTGGAGTAGCCGACGCCTACATAGAAAACGGGCTTTGCCGATGGTTTGGCCGCGCCGAGCAAGGCTGAATTGGCGGCCAGCAACCCGAGGAACGACCGGCGGTCCATGGGGAGCATATGTCCCTCCTGTAGTGTCAATCATAGCTGTTCGCTGGGGCGGTGACAAGTGGAATGACAGGCGGAAGCCTGTCCCTGACAGGCGGAAGCCTGTCCGGGGCGAGCTTCGCTCGCCTGTGTCGGCAGGAGTGCCGACACGGCACGCACGAGTGCGTGCGCCACGAGGGCTACCCAACTGAAATGGCCTTCTTGGTGGGGCAGGCTCGCAGCCCGCCTGCCTCGAAGCTCTGGCTGGCTTTTTTGCAGGGCTTGGTGGCATAGGCTTTAGCCTGCGGAGGCGAGCACGGGGAGGGCATATGATGAAGGTAGGCACTTCCATGACACATCATGTGACCCTGACCCTGCCGTTTCTGCTGGCGGGCGCGCTGCTGGCCTCCAGCGACGCGGCTCCGGGCATGAATCGGTTTGCGGCCGCCGCGTACCGGCAACTCGCCCAAAACCTCGCCCCAGACAAGGGCAACCTGATCCTGTCGCCCTTCAGCATTTCGACAGCCCTCTCGATGCTGCTCAATGGCGCGCGCGGGCAGACCGCCGCCGGAATAACCGCCGCGATCGAGCAACATGCAGGGCCGGGCTACCACGCGGCCGTCGCCGCACTGGCGGCGGAACTCACGAAGCAGGCGAATGGCGGCGGCAACCAACTCGCCATCGCCAACGGCCTGTGGGTGCAGCAAGGCTTGCCGCTGCAATCGGAATTCGAGCAGACTATGCGGACGCTGTACGCCGCGCCGCTCACGCCGATCGATTTTCAGGCCGTGGAACAGGCCCGCCAGACCATCAACGCCTGGACCGCGCAGCACACCAACGATCGGATTCAGGATTTGTTCGCGCGTGGTTCGATCGATGCCGGAACCCGTCTGGTGCTGACCAGCGCGATCTACTTTTATGGCAAGTGGCATTCGCCGTTCGATCCGCAGAACACGCGCGTGGAGCCTTTTCAGCTTGGCGGTGGCGGCACGGCGGAGGTGAAGTTCATGCATCAGAAGGCCGATTTCCTGTATGGCGAAACGCCCGCGGCCCAGATTCTGGAGATGAAATATCAAGGGACTCCGGTGGCGTTCGACATTCTGCTGCCGAAGACGAACGACGGCCTCGCGGAATTGGAACGATCCATCAAGCCCGAAGTGCTTTCCGCATGGTTCGGGGGGCTGGCGAGCCGTAAAGTGGAGGCGGCCATTCCGAAATTCCGCGCGGAATCGGCATTCTCGCTGAAGGACATGTTGTCGCGCATGGGCATGGCGGACGCCTTCGAGAGAACGGCGGATTTCTCCGGCATCGACGGGCGCCGCGATCTGTTTGTGGGCGAGGTAGCGCACAAGGCGTTCGTGGAGGTGTCGGAAGAGGGCACCGAGGCGGCGGCGGCCACTGGCATAGCCATGCATGCACTGGCGATGCGGCGGGAGGAACGCACGGTGTTTCGCGCGGACCATCCGTTCGCGTTCTTTATCCGGGATACCACCAGCGGCGCGATTTTGTTTGAAGGACGGTTGGCGCAGCCGGCGTCGTAGGGCGGGCAATTCTGCCGCGGCCGGCTTTCAGCCAGAGGCGGCCTACGAGGCCGCCGCAGGCTACGAGCCTGCCCCACTGAGCTTGAAGACTACGCCGACGGTGTCGTTGCCGCCAGCGGTCGTGGTGCCGTACAGGTTGCCCGCCGGGTCGAAGATCAGACCAGCGTAGGGGCTGCCGCCATCGGCTCCTCCCGTGAAGGCATGGAGCACAGTCTCCTGGCCGGCCGTATCCAGTTTGTAGACGACGCCGTGGCCGTCTACACCGCCCGCCGTAGTGGTGCCATAGAGATTGCCGGCCGCGTCCAGGATCACCCGGGCCTCGGGAAAGCCCCCATCGGCGCCGCCCGTGAAGGAGTACAGTATCGCAAAATTCCCGGCGGTATCCAGCTTGAAGACGACGCCACCGTTGCCGGGGCCATCGTAGTTGGTGGTTCCGTACAGGTTGCCTGCGCCGTCGCGGGTCAGGTCCGGGGTGGGCGATCCGGCCTGGGACCCGCCCACGAAGTTGTATAGCACGGTTTCCTGGCCAGACGGATCCAGCTTATACACTACGCCCTCGCCGGAGCCGCCACAGCAAGTGGTCCCATACAAGTTGCCGTCCGGGTCCTCGATCACGCCTGAGTATGGGCTGAACCCGCCGGCCACGGCGTTGAAGCTGTAGAGCACGGTTTCCTGGCCGGACGGATCCACCTTGTACACCACACCCCCGCCCGATGCACCGCCCCATGGAGTAGCTCCGTAGAGGTTGCCGGCCGAATCGCGGATCACACCCGCGGTCGGGTACGCCCCATCGGGGGAGCCGGTGAAGCTGTGCAGCACCGTTTCGCGGCCGGCCGGATCCAATTTGTAGACTACACCAGCGCCCGTCGCGCCGCCGTATTGGGTGGTCCCATAGAGGTTGCCGGCGGGGTCGCGGACCACACCCGCCATCGGGTTGGACCCATCCGCCCCACCGGTGAAACCGTACAGCATCGTGTAGCGGCCGGCGGCGTCCAGTTTGTAAACGGCGCCCGCGTTGGCCGGGCCGCCCTGGTAAGTGGTCCCGTAAAGGTTGCCTGCCGCATCGCGGACGACACCGGCATACGAGTTGTACCCTACGCCCATCGGGAAGGCGTAGAGCGGCGTTAGCTGGCCTTCCGGATCCAACTCATACACAATGCCGGCGCCGGCTGTGCCGCCATTCGCGGTGCCGTACAGATTGCCCGCCGAGTCGCGGGTTACGCCTGCTTGTGGTTGGCTGCCAGCGGCGCCGCCTGCAAAAGTGTAGAGCACGGTCTCCTGGCCGGACGCGGCCAACTTGTACACCACACCCAGGCCCGCAAAGCTGTCGGCCGCTCCTCCGGAGGTGGTGCCATAGAGGTTGCCTGCCGGGTCGCGGATCAAATCGCCCGGGCTAGGGGAACCCCCGGCGCCGTTGCCGGTGAAGGAATACAGCGACGTTTCCACCCCCGCATTGTCCAGCTTGTATACTGTGCCGAGTCCCAGGCCGGAGCCGCCCTGGAGGGTAGTTCCATAGAGGTTGCCTGCTGCGTCGAGCAGGACACCCGCTTGGGGAAAGATCCCATCTATCCCGTATGTGAAGCCGTGCAGGACTGTCTCATGGCCAGCCGTATCGACCTTGAATACAGTGCCGCAGCCGAGGTAGCTACACGCGGTGTCGCCGCCGCCATATTCAGTAGTTCCGTAGAGGTTGCCGGCCGAGTCGCGGGCCAAACCGGCGTAGGGGTTCCGTCCATCGGTCCCACCCGCGAAACTGTACAGCACCGTGTAATGGCCGGCCGGATCCAGCTTGTACACCACGCCGGAACTTCCGGCGCCGCCATAATAAGTGGTTCCGTAGATATAGCCCGCAGGGTCGAGCAGGACGCCTGCGATTGGAGCTTTGCCATCGAGCCCGCCGGTGAAGCTGTGCAGGACTGTTTCATTGCCCGACGTGTCGAGTTTGTACACGACGCCCATACCCGCCGTGCCGCCAAAGTATGTAGTGCCGTAGAGGTTGCCCTGGGAGTCGCTGACCACGCCTGAGCGGGGATTGGCGCCATCGGCCTGGCCGGTGAAGCTGTAGAGTACTTTCTGGTGGCCTGCGGCATCCACCTTGAACACTACGCCCTGGTCGTGCGCGCCGCCGTATTCCGTGGTCCCGTAGATGTTACCGGCGGGATCGCGGACCAGGTTCCCGCAGGGGTTCGCTCCCGTAGGCGCGGTCAGGAAAGTATGCAGTACGGTTTCGGGGTAGGTGGTCTGCGATTGCGCCGTTACCGCGGCTGACGCGAACGTGAGGCAGAGCAGGAGCGGGAGGGTAGGCCCTGACATCGGTGTCGTCATGGATCGAGTATGTCACGTTGCTTCCGAGACAGTGACTGGTTATTTGTAAGGATTTGTAAATCCGGCCAGCGGGCCTACGAGGCCCGCGCAGGCTGCGAGCCTGCGCCACTAATTCCCTTTAATTGGCCGCACGCGGCGAAGATATCCAAGCCGCGCGGCTTGCGGATAAAGCACCCCATGGACCGCCGCACGATGGTCTGGAAGCTGGCGACGCGCTCGGGATCGGGCGTCTCAAACGGAATGCCGGGACCGGGATTCAGCGCGATCAGGTTGACCTTCGCATTCAGGTTGGCCAGCAGCCGCACGACCCGCCGCGCGTCGGCATCGGTGTCGTTGACGCCTTTGAGCAGCACATATTCGAACGTCAGTTTCTCCCACGGACGCAGGGGATAAGCCTTGCAGGCCGCCAACAAATCCTGCAAGTGATACTTGCGCGTGATGGGCATCAACTGCTGCCGCATCTCTTCGGTGGAGGCATTCAGCGAGATCGACAACCGGGGACGCACCGGCTCGCGTCCCAACTCTTCGATCTTCGGAATGACGCCGGCGGTGGAAACGGTCATGCGCCGCGGCGGAATGCCGACGCCTTCGGTGTCCGTCAACAAGCGCGTGGCCTTCAGCACATTGGCCAGATTCAACAGCGGCTCGCCCTGCCCCATCATGACGATGTTGAGGCGCGTGGAGTCCTCCAGCAAGCCGTTGTCGCGCGCTACCAGCAGCACCTGTCCGACGATCTCGCCCGCGGTGAGGTTGCGCTCCAGTCCCATGAGCGCGGTCATGCAGAACTTGCAATCCACGGGACAGCCCACCTGGCTTGAAATGCAGATGGTGTCGCGCCCGGCCTCGGGCATGAGCACGGTCTCGACGGTGCGGCCGTCTTCCAGGCGCAGCAGGTACCGCCGCGTGCCGTCGGTGGATTCGAAACGTTGGGCGATCTCCGGCAGGCCCACGCGGCGCGGACCGCTCAATTCAAGCCGCAGCGCGGCAGGCAGAGTGGTCACTTGCACCAGGTCGGCCACTCTCCGCCGGTACAAAGCAGTGTAGATTTGTTTGGCGCGGAACTGCGGATGGCCGGGCCCCAGAGCTTCCCGAATGTCGGTCAGTTCCATGCCCAGTAGAGACTCTGACATCTGATTCGATTATGGCACGCGGCAGCGCATGGCGCTGGCCCGGGAGACTCAGGCTTCAGCCCGTGCCTGGAGATTGGCCCTATGGTGGGGCAGGCTCGCAGCCTGCGGCGGCCTCGTAGGCCGCCTGCCTCGAAGCTCTGGCTGGCTTCTTGGTGGCACAGGCTTCAGCCTGTGCACGGCAGCGCATGGCGCTGCCCCACGGCAGGCTTTAAACGCTATGGGAGCGCGCCAACTGCGCCGCGGCGATGGCTTGTCCCAAATGACGCTGGGTATGTTCGGCGATGTGCACGAGCAAACCGATCACTGTGGTTGGCAAGCGCTTGCGTCCCACCCAGCGCGGGTCGGGGAACGTTGCCGGATCGATTGCGCGGATGACGCGCTCGGCCTGCCGCAGCGCCGCGTCGACGGCGGCCAATAGATCCTCGAGGCTTGCGCCAGGCTCCATTTCCGCCGCCAGCGCGGCCATCTGCGCCACATCCAGCGGCCGCCCCGCGAGATAGGTTGACAGGCGATCCACGCTGCCGGCGATGTGCTTTAGCTGAAAGCCCAGCGGCGCGAGTCCATGCGGACGCGCCCACACCTGGCCGAAGGTGAGTCCCGCGGTGTGCCGCGCCAGATCCTCGCGGGTCTGCTGAAATCCGAATAGGGCCGCCGCGAGCGCCGGATGCAGTTGCGGCAACGGTCCGCGCAGCCACGGTTCGGGAAACGCGCTCAGTTCTTTTTCTCGTCTTTGGAATCGGCCTTCTTGCGCTGCATGGTGAGCGGCAGGCTGCCTCCGCCCTGGCTCCATGTCCCGGTCAGCGTGGAAGCATCTTTGTTCAACGCGCCTTCGTAGGCGCCACCGACCGCCTTGATGTCCATCTTCACGGTGTCTCCCGTGCGCGCAATGCTCTGGACGGCCAGGCCGTTGACGCCCTGATCGAGACTGTCCACCGCACCGGCAATACTGCCGTCGGCTTTCTTGGTGAAATTGAAGCGCAGATGAAGCTGGGTGCCATTGGCGTCGAGCACGCCTTCCCAGACGCCTTCGAGCACTTGCACGTCGCCGGTGTTGGCGGGCGCGGCTTTCTCCACCGCCCTCGGCTCGGATTTCCATTTCAGGTTCAGCGGAATCGCCTGGCCTCCCTGAGTAAAGGAGCCGGAGACGCTCTTGCCATCCTCGGAGAGCTTGCCGTCAAAATGCGGGTCGCCTGGACCCGGCATGGGGAAGCCGATGGCGGCGCCGTCCACCTTGACGTCACTGAGCGGCAGCCCGGATATCCCTTGAATTGGAACATCCATCTCCACGGCCCATTTGTCGCCGTCGCGATGCAGGTTGAAGACGAAGCCTATCTCTCCATTCGGCGTCGAGAGTGAGCCTTCCCAAACGCCCGCGGGATTTGTGGCTGCCAGTACGGCGGCGGGCGCCAGCATTAACAAGCCGGCGAATATTGCGATGTATCGTTTCATGCGAACTCCTGAAAGGATTGTAGCAGCACGCGCGGCCGGTCTTTGTCAAACACGACGAGTGCAGCCCTGCTCGAATTGCATCGGAGGTTTTCATCATGAATTGGAACGAAGTCGAAGGCAAATGGAATCAATTAAAAGGATCGGTTCGCGAGAAGTTTGGCAAAGCTGACCGACGATGACATTCAGGCGATCGCCGGTAAAAAAGACCAGTTCCTCGGCAAGCTGCAGGAACGATGCGGCATGGCCCGGGCGCAAGCCGAGAAAGAATTGGACACCTGGCTGCACAGCCAACACGAAACCGAGGCACCGCGTACCCGCTCAAGCGGCGGCGGGGCGGGTCTGGAGACCCGCCGCAGGCGTAGACGCCTGCCCCACCAAATGGCCAATCTCCAGCGGCGGCGCATGGCGGCGCCCACTAAGTACAGTGTGCGTTCCTGTACTATAGCTAGATGACATTCGGTGGATCGCGGGTGCTCGCGTGCGCTTTGGCGGCGATTGGGGCAGCACAGGCACAGACGGCCATCGAGCATGTGATCCACAGTTTCGGAAACTTCCCGCGCGGCGCGAACCCGTACGGGACGTTGACTCGCGACGCAGCCAACAACCTTTACGGGACGACTTATCAGGGCGGCGCGGCGAATGCGGGTGTGGTATTCGAACTGGATGCGTCGGGCCAACAGACGGTTTTGTACAGTTTCACCGGCGGCGCCGATGGGGCGAATCCCTACGCCGGGGTGATTCACGCCTTCGACGGCAGTCTCTACGGGACCACCTGTCTGGGAGGAGCCGCGAACGCCGGCGTGGTGTACAAGGTGGACCCCGCCGGACACGAGAAAGTGCTCTACAGCTTTACAGGCGGCGCGGATGGGGCCCATCCCTATGCCGGGCTGATGGCCGACTCAGCCGGCAATTTGTACGGGACCACCGCGAGCGGCGGCACGGCGAACGCCGGTGTGGTCTACAAGCTGGACCCGTCCGGCCATTTGACGGTGCTGTACACCTTCACAGGCAGGGCCGATGGAGGCAGCCCGTACGGCGGCGTGATTGCCGATGCGGCCGGCAATCTTTACGGAACCACGCGCGGAGGCGGCACAGGCAAGGCCGGCGTGGTCTATAAACTGGACCCGTCGGGGCGGGAAACCGTGCTGCATACTTTCGGCGCGCCGCATGCGGGCGAGGCGCCATCGGCCGGTGTCGTTCGCGACGCGGCCGGCAATCTCTACGGGACCGCTACCAACGTGGTGTTCAAGCTGGATGCGGAAGGCCAGTACACGGTGCTGACGGATTTTCCAACCTGGACCACGGGGGGCGAGGCGTCGGCGGGCGTGTTTCTGGACGCGGCGGGCAACCTTTACGGCACTACCGACATGGTCATGGGGCAGGTTCCCACGCTGGCGCCCTTTGGCGCGGTCTATGAACTGGATACTCGCGGCCACTTGACGGTGCTTTACGACTTTCCGGGGGCATCCGAGGCGGGCGACCTGACATTCGAGGCCAACCCGGGTGTGATTGTGGACCCTGCAGGCAATGTTTATGGGGCTACATCCTACGGGGGCGTATCGGGCATGCTGTACGAAGTGGATACGGCCAAGCAGGAGACGACGCTCTATAGTTTCTCGGGTGCGCCGGGAGGGTCTCTGCCGTTTGGAGGCGTGATCGGCGATGCGGCAGGGGATCTGTGGGGAACGGCGGGCAATGGGGGCGCGGCGAACGCGGGCGTGTTGTATGAGGTGAACGCGGCGGGCCAGGAGATCGTGCTGCACAGCTTCGCGGACGGCGTCGGCATGGGAGTGGCGCGCGACTCCGCGGGGAACCTGTATGGGACGGCTGGCTTCGGCACCTTAGGCGAGGTGTACAAAGTGGACCCATCCGGCCAGTACACGGTGTTGTACCAGTTCACGGGCGGGGCGGATGGAACCGGCTCCAACGGCGTGCTCGTGGACCCGGCCGGCAACGTGTTCGGGAGCGCGGGTGGCGGCGCGGCGGGAGCGGGACTGCTGTTTAAGCTGGATGCCTCCGGCCATTATGCGGTGCTATATACCTTCACCGGCGGCGGGGACGGGAGCGATCCTAATCCGGGTCTGATCCGGGATCCCTGGGGCAATCTTTACGGAACCACGTTCCGCGGCGGCGCGGCGGGCGCGGGCGTGCTCTTCGAACTGGAAGCGGCGGGCCAATTTAGGGTGCTGCACAGTTTCGCGGGCTTTGGGCCGGGCGGTGGGAATCCCTTTGCGGGAGTGATCCGCGACCCGCAAGGCAACCTGTATGGGACCACGGTGAACTATGGCGTGGGAGGGGGGGGCGTGGTGTATGAGTTGGGGGCGTCCGGCGATTACAAGGTGCTGTACAGCTTCAATTATGGGGCGGATGGGGGCGCGCCGTTCGGGGGTGTGGTGCGCGACGCGGCCGGCAATCTCTATGGGACGACCACCGGGGGCGGAGAAAAAGGCTGCTTTATTAGCTGCGGCGTGGTGTACAAGTTGGATCCGTCCGGTAATGAGACGGTGCTGCACAGCTTCACGGGCGGCGTCGACGGGAGCTATCCGTACGCGGGAGTGATGCTCGATGCGGCGGGCAATTTGTACGGCACTACTGTATTTGGCGGCGCGGCGGAGGCTGGCGTGCTTTACAAGATCACGTTCCAGTGACGCTGGCGCGCCCCGGAGCGGGCCTGCGAGGCCCGCGCAGGCTACGAGCCTGCCCCACGAAGTTAGAAGAGGGGGGTTCCGGCGGGCGAAACGGGAACCGAGATCTTGCTTGGCGTAGCCGTGGGATCTTGCGGATTCGTAACCGTGAAGGTGAGGTTATCGCCTCCGCCGGACTTGGAATCGTAGGCGATCGGGCACCCCGTACTACTGGACGGGGCGGCGGCGGCAAAGGTCAGCGGGCTGAAGTCGCTGAGCGGTGACAACACGGCGCCGATATCGTTCTGTTGCTGGTACATGTCGGTCACGTTTAGGGGCAAGTTGGCGGCCAGCGATATGCCCGTGTTCGTCCAGTTGGCGATGTAGATCTGGCAGTCGGCGCCGGCAGTGGTATCCCAGGCAGGGTGCAGCCCGGAGGCGCCATCGTTACTCACCTCCAGGTAGTTCGACCGGGTGAGCGCCAGAGGAAGCGCCTGCGGCAGGTTTCCGAAGCCGGTCCCCACGATGGACACAGGCAGCGGCGGTTGCCAGGCCGGCGACTCGGAAGTCTGCGGAGACTGCAGCACAATCTGATTGCAAAAGCCGGGATCGACGATGCAGGCGGTCTGGCTCGCGGGCGGGGTGGGAAACTTGGTAAGAGCCGGTGTGGGAAATTGCGTCGCCACAAAATAGATTTGGGCGGAAGCCGCGCCCGGCGCCGACGTTGAGCAGTTCAAGTTGGGAAATGGATTCGTCGTGTTGGACGGCCAAAACTGATTCGGCCAATCCAGGGGATTGCCGATTGTTGGGCTGTTGAAGCTGGGGCTGGTTTGGGGGAGAATGCCGCAGTAGCTCTCGGACGGCAGCGTAAATTGGCCTGGGGCCGTTTTCGGCAGGGTAATCGGATTCACGTAATCGACCAGCGGCGCGTAGGGGCCCATCAGGCCGCTGCCAGTCGGGCTGCCGCCAGCCGGCGTGATATTGGTGTACTCCGCGGTGGAGAAAGGCACGGCCGTGGCGGCGCAGGCGAAGGCGGCGCTCGGCAGTGTGTTGCGGATGGTGAGGAGCAGCGCAAATTTCGGGTCGTAGTCGGCAAACTGGCCGAGATCCAGGACCGTGTAACCGTTGACGGTCCAGGCCGCGTAGGAACTATTCTTATTGGTGACGGGCTGGATGCCTTGGGTGACCCCACAAACACCCGACGGGGGGGTGGCGCACTGGGCTTCGTCAGCGGTCTGTTGCAGCCAAGCAGGCAAGGGGGCGCCGTTGTTTACCAGCAACGTCACGAAGTCGCCATCGGTGGATCTGGCGAAAGCCGTATCCGCGAGGCTCACGATGGAAACGGGGGAGTTGCCGACGTCCGGAGCAGCGGCGGGATTGGCGGTGGCATCGACGCCGGGCGCCGCGGTCTGATACCAGAATGTCAGACTTGAATATCTCAGTTGCGCGCTACTGGCGAGGCTGCAAGGCGCGGTGCCGCCCACCGGTTGGCAGGGTGTGGCCGGCATGTCCGGAAGCCGGAAACGAAACCGCATCAGACAGCCGCCGCCGGCCTGCCCGCACGAGGACCCACTCCGGATAGCGGTCAGATCGTTGGTGGACACGGCGCCTCCAAGGTAGCTGTCGTCCGGCCCAGGGCTGCCCTCCCACTGCGCCACGCGCGCCCACGCTATTCTATTGGCGAACGGCGGCGGCGAGGAAAGCGTGGGGTCGCCGTCGGCATAACAAGCCTGCGGGGTGATGTTGGCGAAGTTGGTATGCTGCGTCTTCTGGTTTACATCCAGCCAGTTGGAAACGCCAGCGGCCGACGGATCCGAACTGGACAGAATCGCATTGCAACCGGCGGGCGGCGAAGTTTGCGCGCAGTTCAACCCGTAGGCCTTGTTCACCAGTATTTTGGACAATAGATTATCATTCGCCACCATATTGTACGCGCAGCCGGTGGTGGCATCGCGCAAGATCAGGTAAGGCTGGGGGGCGGGTGGCGAAAACGAACACGTGCCCGGCGTACCCTGGCACTGCTCCGGCGCCAGATAGCTGCGGACGATGATACTTCCCGCGGTGTTTGGGACCGTGTGGGCAGGCGTGTCGATCACGTGGGGCGTGAGGCCGGTAAGGACGCTGGGACCCTGCAGGTTGGTGTTCCAGTCGATGGACAGGTGCCGCACGGTGGCGTCCAGCAGATTTTCCCCCTCGAAAGAGCCGACCGCGCAAGACGGGTTGGCGGCCGGACCCGGCGTAATTCCCAAGCTGATGGGCACCAGGTATGCCTGGTTGCCGGTGTACGGCGGACTGGAGCCGGTGTTGCCCGGCACGAACGGGTTCTTGTCGGTGTTGACGGGATCGATATCCGCATCCGCCAAGTGCTGCGCGGCGGTGTAATGCATATCGTTGACGGTAATGGAAAAGTATCGCGAATCGGGAAAATCGCCCACCGCGACCAACTCGAATTTGCAGACATTTCCGTGGGAATCCTTGATATTTCCGGCGTTTACGATGCTGTAATACTCCGGGAAATACGCGGCATTCAGATCGCCGGCGGCTTGGACGGCATTGGTTTTGGGAATGGCGATCTCGTAGTTGGAGTTCGCGAAATTCGAATAGAAATCGCCGCCCGCGGCCGGCGTATCGCCCCCGCACGACGGGATGGCGATGGCGGCGTCTTGGGGCCGGGCGGGCAGGGCCAGGAGGCAGAAGGCCGCTAGTGTCGCGCAGGCGCGAAGGCTACGTGGGAATCGCATGGAAGCACTATCTGGATTGTGGAGTTTATCGGAGAGACTGTCAAGAGGTTATGCCGATATTTTTGCGCCGCGGAAAAGGCGGCCTACGAGGCCGCCGCAGGCTACGAGCCTGCCCCACTTGCTAAACTGGAGGGGCATGGCGGCAAACCTCGCACCCATTCCCAACCTGGTCGGCGAAGCGGCCGATCTGCGCGGCATCCGCGAATGCCTCCAGTGGTTCACGCGCGAGAAGCAGTGGATCAACGACATTCACCTGCAGCTTTGCCGCGTGCCCGCGCCCACTTTCCTCGAACAACAGCGCGCGGAGTGGATCGTGGCGCAGTTCCGCAATCTGGGGTGGGAGGCCAACATCGACCGCGCGGGCAACGTGGTGGCCATGCCACACGCGCACGCCGAAGGTCCGTACGTCGCGCTGACCGCGCACCTGGATACGGTGCTTGCGCCGCGCACGAAGGAAGACATCGGCGTGGATCCGGACGGGCGTTTTCGCGGCCCGGGCATCTCCGATAACGGCGCCGGCCTGGCCGCCCTGCTGGCCATCGCGCGCGCGATCAAGGTCTGCCCGCCGGTGGATGGCTTGCACGCGGACCTGGTGCTGATCGCCAACGTGGGCGAGGAAGGCGAAGGCAACCTGAGCGGCATGCGGCACCTGTGCAAACAGTCGCCGCTGGGCAAGAAGATCGCGGCGTTTCTGGTGCTGGATGGCGCATCCACGGATCACATCACCAACCGCGCGCTGGGCAGCCGGCGCTTCGAAGTGATGTTCACCGGTCCGGGCGGGCATAGCTGGAGCGACTATGGCGTGGGCAATCCGGTACACGCGCTGAGCCGCGCCATCGCGCAGTTCTCCGACGCGCGGCTGAATGGCCCCCCGAAATCCAGCTTGAATGTGGGCTTCATCGAAGGCGGCGCCAGCGTGAACGCCATCCCGCCGATGGCGCGCGCCAAAGTGGACATCCGCTCGGAGAGCAACGAGAAGATGGATGAACTGGTGGATGCGCTCACCGCCGCCATCGAGCGCGCGCTCGAAATTGAGAATCAGCGCGCCACGGGCGGCAAAGTGGCGGTGAAGATTCGCGAGATCGGCTCCCGCCCCGCTGCGCTGCTGGCCGAGCACTCCCCCATCCTCTCCTATCTGCGCGCGGTGGATAGCCACCTGGGTATCCGCTCCCACCTGGATTGCGCCTCAACGGACGCCAACATTCCCATGTCGCTAGGAATTCCGGCCATTTCGATCGGCGCGGGCGGACAGGGCGGCGGCGCGCATACCACGCAGGAATGGTTCAAACCCGAGGGCCGCGACCTGGGATTGAAACGCATTCTGCTGACGCTGTGCCTGCTGTTGCGCGATCCTCAACTGACGGCCAATTCTCTGTGAAGCACCTGCAGCGGCGCGCGGAAGCCGCGCTGGTGGTCAACACCTTCATCTGGGGCACCACGTTCGTGGTGGTCAAACAGGCCCTGCACGATGTGTCGCCGGTGCTATTTCTGGCCTTGCGCTTCACGCTGGCAACGGCTGCGCTGCTGGTCCTGTTTCGCGGGTCCTGGAGCCATCCGCGAAACCCCCGCTGGTCGCTCGCCGGGGGCGCGCTGGCCGGCGTATTTCTATTTTCCGGGTACGCGTTTCAAACCATCGGGCTGCAATATACGACCGCGCCGAAATCGGCGTTTCTGACCGGCCTCACCGCCGTGATGACGCCTTTGCTCGCGGCGATTGTTTATCGGAGCAGGCCGCGCGCGCTGGAGATCGGCGGCGTCCTGCTGGCCACTGGCGGCATGGCGTTGATGACGCTACCCACGGCGCCGGGAGCAACCATGGCCATCAACCGCGGCGACCTGCTGACCATCTGCTGCGCGGTCTGCTACTCCGCCCACATCCTCACGCTGAACCGTTATTCCGCCAAAGCCAGCTTCGAATTGGTATCCATCGCGCAGGTCGGGATTTCGGCGCTGCTGGCCTGGTCGCTTTTCCATGGGATGGAAACGCCGCACGTCCGCTGGACCGCGGGCGTGTGCGCGGCGATCGCGATCACGGGCCTTTTCGCCACGGCGCTGGCATTCACGTTCCAGGCTTGGGCGCAGCGCTATACAACATCCACGCGTACGGCGCTGATCTTCATGCTGGAGCCGGTGTTTGCGTGGATTACGTCGTACCTGCTGACCGGCGAGACGCTGTCGGCGCGGGCGGCGGCGGGCGCGGGGTTGATTCTGGCGGGGATTTTGGCGGTGGAGGTGAAACCCTTCCAGCGGCGGGGGACGCATTGAGAACGATCGGGACAGGCAGTCCCCTTCTACACCGCGGAGTACACCAATGTCGACGGCCTCGGTGCGGGACTCATGGGCCCATACGTCCCCTTGGTCAGCTACCCGGTAATCGCCAAACTTCACCACCCGGCGCAGACTCCGACCCTGCCCCCAGCGGCCCAGTGCGGCAAGCTCCCCTCTGGGCCGCCGGGTTACAACGCGACGGGGCTCAGCTTTCCCAGCAGCGAGGTGACGTGGCCAACTTATTGGCCGCACTCCTCACCTTCGAGCGTTCCCAACCCCCTGAACTGCACGCCGAGCACGGCCCTTTCCACTGCGATCACTTTCATGGTCACTCCGCAGACCGCGGAGGTCAGTCCGGCCTGTACTTCGTCCTGCACTGACGTCGTCGCCTGGGAGAACCAGCCCGCTATTGGCCAAGCGCCATTGCCTGTGACTATCGTCGGTACCGGGTTCGGGAACCTGCCGGACATTCTTCCATTCGCGGTCCAAAGTTCGCCGTACATCGAAATCCGAGACGGCGGCGAGGGTCCCGGCGGGAGCGCGTGGGACACAAACAGCAGCGCGACCTGCCAGATCTACGTCGCCAACTGGACCGACACGAGCATCTCGTTAGTCGCAAACCTGCCCATAGAAGCATACAACCTTTACCTGAACCCCGGTACGCCAAGCGTCTTCTTGTCGCCGCTCAGCGACGTCAGCCCGCTGACCTTCTTTTCCCCGAACGCATACAACATGCAGGGCTGCCCGGTCGTGACCGGCGACACGCTCAAGATAAGCGTAGCGAATGCCCAGGGCGGCGGCACACCGGCATCGATGTGCGCTCTCGTGGGAGCGCCAGGGGCCGTGACCTGCCCCTTCTGATTCGTGAACCTACAAGCGAGTGCGGCCCGCCGGGGGACCGGCGGGCCGCGCATCGCTACGGCTTAATCTCAAACACCACGCCTCCGCCGGAAAAAGTCACGGCGCCGGACCCACCCTTTCCGCCCCACGGGGTTGTCCCGTACAGGTTGCCCGTTGGGTCGGCGACTAATCCTGCGTAGGGGTTGCTGCCATCGGCGCCGCCCGTGAAGCTGTAAAGGACTGTCTCCTGGCCGGATGGGTTCACTCTGTAGACCACGCCGCAGCCCCCGCTGCAGTCGGTTGTCCCACCGTAAACGGTCGTCCCGTAGAGGTTGCCCGCGGGGTCCCGGAGGGGAGCCGCTCCGGGACCGCTCCCGTCGGAGCCGCCGGTAAAGCTGTACAGCACCGCGTAATTGCCGGAGGAATTCAACTCAAAGACCAGGCCCGATCCCGCCGCACCCGTCGAGCCGCCACCAGCCGCGGTGACCCCGTACAGGTTGCCGGTCGAGTCGCGTGTTACGCCGTATGGGCCGGCACCCTCCGGCCCGCCGGGGAAGCTGTACAGCACGGTTTCGTGCCCGAAGGATCGAGCTTGAAGATCACACCCCAGCCGCCAGACCCGCCACCGGCTGCAGTCCCGTACAGGTTGCCGGCCGAGTCCAGGAGCAAGCAGTTGGGAGTGGATCCATCGGCCCCGCCATAAAGCTGTACAGCACCGTCTGCTGGCCAGTCGTGTCAATCTTGTACACGATGCCGCCACCGGCAGCGCCGTACCAGGCAGTTCCATAGAGGCTCCCTGCCCCGTCGAGGATCACCCCGCCGGGGTAGCCCCCGTCGGCCCCGCCGGTGAAGGTGTGCAGTACCGTCTCCTGACCGGCTTTGTCAATCTTGTAAGCCACGCCGAAGCCCGAGCCGCCGCCAACGGCGGTGCCGTAAACGTTGCCGGTCGGATCGAGGACAGGCGTTGACTCGGGGTACGCCCCGTCGGCGCCGCCGGCGAAGCTATAAAGAGCCGTCTCGTGGCCTGCGGGATCCACCTCCAATACGACGCCGAAGTCTGCCGAGCCGCCGAGCTTCGTCGCTCCATATAGGTTGCCCGCCGAGTCCCGGGTCAGGCCCGCAAATGGCTCGGTCCCGCCAGGTGCGGGCGAAAAACTATACAGCGTGGTCTCCTGGCCGGCCGCATCCAGCGCGTAGACCATCCCCTCGACGCCGCCATAGGGGGTCGTCCCGTAGAGATTCCCCTGCGAGTCGCCGATCACGCCCGCATTGGGGTAACCCCGATACGTATTCGCGCTGGCGCCGCCAAACATGTGCAAGACCGTCATACGCCCGCTGGGTCCACCTTGTATACGCCGCCCAAATCCGCTACGCCGCCCCGCTCGGCGGTGCCGTAGAAGTTACCCGCCGAGTCGCGGGTCAGCCCGCCTTCCGGCTCCCACGGGCCGTGACTTACCACAAAGTTATGCAGTACCGTGAAGTTGCCGCCCGCCTCGATTTCGTACACGACGCCGCCTTCGCCATTAATCCCGCCGGACGATGCCACCCCATAGAGGTTGCCGGCCGAGTCGCGGATCACCCCCGCATAGGGCGCCGCTGGGCCCTTGTTCTGCGAGTCGAAACTGTACAACACCGTCTCCTGGCCAGCCGTGTCCAATTTATAAACCACGCCGGCTGCGTAGTAGAAGTACGCCGCTCCGCCGGTCACGGTTGTCCCGTACAGGTTGCCATCGGGATCGGCGATAACCCCGGCGTATGGATTGCCGCCATCCGCCCCGCCCGTAAGAGTGTAGAGCACGGTCTCCTGGCCCGATGGCGTCAGCTTGAACACTACGCCCGCGTTCGCCGTGCCGCCAATGTAGGTTGTCCCGTACAGGTTGCCCGCCGAATCGGCGATCACTCCAGCGTAAGGATTGCTTCCATCCGCGCCGCCCGTGAAACTGTACAGCACCTTTTCGTGACCGGTTGGGTCCACCTTGTACACCACGCCCGCGTTCGACGCGCCGCCCTGGTAGGTTGTTCCGTAGATGTTGCCCGCGGAATCGCGAATTACGCCGGCGTAGGGGTTGGCGCCATCGGCCCCGCCCTTGAAGTTGTACAGCACGGTCTCCTGGCCGGACGGGCCTACCATGAATACGACTCCGAGGTTCGCCTGGCCGCCCTGGTTGGTGGTTCCATACAGATTGCCGGCTGCGTCGCGGGTCAGCGGCGCGTATGGGTTTGCCCCGCGCGGGAAGTTCGCGAAGCTGTAGATCACGGTTTCGGTGGGCATCTGCGCCCGCGCTGCCCCCATCGCCGCGAGCGCGCACGCGAGGCATGCAAGCCTCGTATGCTGTCCGGACCAGCCGCTATTCTGCCTTATCCGCACGATGAGTCTCCTGCACTGGATGCCGGCGCCGGGGCCGCTTGCATCCATGCTATCACTCGTTCCGCTCCGGATCCCGTGTGCGGATGGCGGATCATTCGTGACAGTACTAGTCAGCCCGCGGACCCGCTTTTTGGCGGGGCGCAGCCGCCTCGCAAGGCGGTTGCGGGCAATATTGCCCGCCCACGCGGCGTCCGACACCGCTTCCTGACGGTCGCGGTTCAGTAATGCGCATGACCGTATCTAACGAGCCGCGACCGTCAGGGAGCGGTTTCCCCAAAACGGTTTATAATAATAAAAGGCCGCAAGTCCGCGAAGGAGCGAACCACACCCATGAGTTTCTTTGACAAACTGCGTAGACAGAAGCTGCTGTCTTTCACGCTGATCCTTTTCACCCTGGCCATCGGTATCGTAATCGGCACCTTGGTGAACACCGGCGCCAAGGCCGCCAAGGACAACACCGCGGCGCCCGGGGCGACCCCTCTCGTCATTCCCAATCCGGTGCAGTTGCAGAACTCATTTGCCGGCATCGCCAAGCAAGTGGAGCCGTCGGTGGTCAATATCTCGACCACCTATCTGCCTAAGGCGCCGGTGCGCGGCCACCGCCGCGCCGCTCCCCAGCAGCAACAGCCCGATCAGGGCGACGAGGAGGATCAGCCCGAGCAGGGCCAGGGCGATCAAGGCAACATGGAAGATTTCTTCCAGCGGTTCTTCAGCAACCCGTTTGGCGGCAATATGCCGCAAATGCAGCACCAGACCAACGCCCTGGGTTCCGGCGTGGTGGTGGACAAAGCGGGCTACATTCTGACCAACAATCACGTGGTGGACAAGGCCGACCGCATCCAAGTGAAGTTCATGGGCGACAGCACCGAATATGACGCCAAGGTAGTCGGCGTGGACGCGCCCACCGACCTGGCGGTGATTCGCGTGGAAGGCAAAAGCGGCCTGGCGCCGGCGCAAATCGGCAATTCCGATGCGGTGCAAGTGGGCGATTGGGCGATGGCGATCGGCTCACCGTTCGGTTTTCAAGCTACCGTCACGCTCGGCATTATCAGCGCCAAGGAGCGCGACGTCGATCCGCTGCAGCAGTTCCAGCATTTTCTGCAGACCGACGCCGCCATCAATCCCGGCAACAGCGGCGGTCCGCTGCTGAATATCGCCGGCCAGGTGATCGGCATTAACACGGCCATCGCATCCCGATCGGGCGGTTATCAGGGCATCGGCTTCGCGCTGCCTATCAACGAGGCGGTGAAGGTTTATAACGACATTATCAAGAACGGGAAGGTGGTGCGCGGCTCCATCGGCATCGGCTTCACGCAGTCCGATACGCCGAAGGCCGAGGCGCTGCTGAAATCGAATGGCGCCAAGGATGGCGTGTTCGTCGAGTCGGTGGCGCCGGGCGGTCCGGCGGAGAAGGCCGGCCTCAAAGAGGGCGACATCATCGTGGCGGTGAACGGGAAATCCACGCGCACAGTCGGCGAGCTGGTGGAGCGGGTGACCCGGACGGCGATCGGCACGACGGTGACGATCACCGTTTTGCGCGAACGCCAGAAGCAGGATTTCAAGGTGGTGGTGGCCGACTTGGCCAAGGTCTTCCCGGACCGTTTCGGAAACGGCAAGGAGGAAGAGGCCGGTCCGGCGGAAAACGCGCAGGCCCTGTTTGGGATCAACATCGAAAACCTGACGGATGCGCGCCGCGACAACATGGGCATCAAGCAGCACGGTGTGCTGATCGCCTCGGTGGAGCAGAGCACGTTCGCGGAGGACATCGGCATGCGGAAGGGCGACGTGATCGTGGAGATCAACCGGCAGCCGGTGCATTCCACCGATGACGTGACGCGTATCCAGAAGACGCTGAAGCCGGGCGACGCGGTGGCTTTCCGGGTGTTGCGGCAAACCAGCCGCACGGAATGGACTCCGCTGTTCCTGGCCGGCTCGCTGCCGAACCATCCTTAAACGGAGCACCATTGCACCTACGAAACGCTATCGCGGTAGTGGCTGTCTGGCTCGCCTGCGCGGCGGGTATGCGGGCGGTCACTACCTCTAAGAAAGCCTCCACGCAGCACAAGACCACGGCTGCGCCGGCGGCGTCGAAGAAAACGGCCGCGGCGCGCGGCACTCAAGGTAAGGCCAAGCACAAGCCGTCCACCCACACGGCGCAAAAGGGGCAAAAGACTACGGTGCATTCGACGCACGCCGCGCGACCGGCTCCCGCAAAGTGGCATCCGGGACAGACGGCGCCAACGGCCGACCGCTACAAGGAAATCCAGGAAGCGCTGGCCAAGAAGGGCTACCTGCACGGCGAGGCGGACGGTGTGTGGAACCAGGATTCGGCCGATGCGCTACGCCATTTTCAGCAGGATCAAAACTTGCAAGCCAGCGGCAAGCTGGACTCGCTTTCGATCATCGCGCTGGGGCTGGGGCCGAAGTACTGAGCCAGGCAAATTTGAACAAGATTGTGGGGCAGGCTCGAGAACCCACTGCGAACCGCGGGGCGGGGGCGGGTCTGGAGACCCGCTGCAAACGTAGACGCCTGCCCCACCTGGCATCGCAGTTTGCCGGAAATGGAAACTAATTAATTAGGCGCCTTCAGCGGTGCTCGGATCCGGCCGGGCGGGGGGTTGCGGCATTTCATCGGGCGGCCGGTATGTAGACGATCCGGTTGGCCACCGCCGGCATGGGCGGCCTGAGAGGCCGCCGGCAGGCCATGGGCCTGCGCCACGAAGCGAGCGCGGTTCGTTTTAGTTAGCGCGGGTTGCCGAGAGAGGCCCGAATCGATTGCGCCACACTCCCGCCGTCCGCCCCGAATACCTCGAGCCTGACCTGGATATCGTCACTGCCCGGCGTGAAGAGGCGGCTGCCGCGCGCCAGATCGGCCGTGTCGAGATCCAGGTCTTTTTGGATTCTTCCGTCGCGGATGGATAGCGTGGCGCGGCGTGCGGCGAGGATGTCGCGCGCGTGGCGGTTCCAGGTCACCAGCAGGTCCGGGGGATTCCGCTCGACCTGCAAGCCCAGCCTGGAAGCCGCGGGTGTGCCGGCCGCCTCTTCGCGCGGCGGGCGCGGCGCACCGAGGTAGGTGACCACCGATATGACGAGGGCCGCAGTGGCCATCAGCATGGTGGCGGCTCTGAGCAGGAGGCCCAGCCAGACGCGGGGCGGCTTGCCGGATGACGCGGGCGGGACGGATTCCGAGGCGGGAGCGCTAAACGGCTCCGGCAGAGCCTCTTTCCGGAACGACTCCGCCAGATCCGCGGGCAATTCGCCGTTCAAATCGCCGTGCCGGCCTTCGCCGAGGCCGTCCGGCTCATCGGGGATGTTGGGCACATCGCCGGCCACGCTCCGATCGGCGGTGCGCGCCAGGGCCACCTCCAGAGAACTGAATTCCGGCTGGATGCGCCCGTCCTCCCAAAAGAAGAAGCCAGCCGTGCAGGCCTTATTGCCCGCGACGGTTTTAACTAGCAAAAGCACGCTGGCCGGCGTCTCGAAGTAACTCTCGATGGTCCGCAGATCGGCGGGCGACAGGGACATGCCCTCACGCATGTGGCTGCGGTAATACCCGAGCGCGGATGGCGCGCCGGGCGATTCGCATCCCGCCAGCGCAGTCCGCAGCAGCGCAGCCTCCAGCTTGAGGGTATCTTCGTCCGATAGATCGTAGTATAGTCCGCCGCGGTAAGAACACGGCACCGGCAGGAAGTCGTCGATGAAGGCAACCGGTTTTCCGCGATCCTCTTCCGCGCGGCCCAGCAGGATCCCGCCGACTTCTTTTCCGCTCCGCAGGACCTCGGCCTGCAGGCGGTCGACCATGCCGGCGTGCATGTATATGCGGATGCCCTTATCCGTTTCCTCCCAATGATAGTAGTCCGCCAGAGACCCGGTCATGCGGTGAGTTTCTCAGTAATCGCCGCCAAAAGCAAGATTATCCATGGCGCTGCGCGGCCGGCGTAACGCGGCGCACTTTTTCAATTCGAGCGAAAGACGTGGCCGGGCTTAAGCGCCGCGTTGGCGAGCTACGCTCGCTTCTTAATTTTCCACATTCGGTGCGCCGTGGTGGGGCAGGACTCCAGTCCTGCGCGGGTTCTCCAGAACCCGCTCCTGGCGAGCGTAACTCGCCCTCGGGCGGGTCTGGAGACCCGCCGCAGGCGTAGACGCCTGCCCCACCAAAGCCCCGCGCGGAATAAATCCCGCCCCCCAAATTATGTCAGGAGACGCGCTCTGGCGGTGTGCGCCACGCGGCGCAGCCCGGCTGAAATCCGCAGGCTCCAGTGCGCCGCGACGCTGGCCGGACGCCGGTCGAAGAAGCGCAGCGTGGCGTTCTCGCGCGCACGGTCGGCCCACTGCGTCTTGTAGGATTCGTCGCCGCGTAAAAAATCGAAGGTGGCGTGTCCGGCGGCAATGGTCCGCTCGATGGCGTTGCCGATCAGCACCTGTCCGAGACCGTACCGGACCCAACCGGGATGCATCCCGCACTGATAAAACTGAAACGTTTGGCCGACAGAGAAGCCGTAGAGCGCAGCCACGGAGGCGCCGCCGGCGGTGAGCACGAACAGCCGGACGAACCCTTGCGCAGCCAGCGTCTGCATGGCCTCGGCATGAAACTCGGGGACGCCCGGCGCCAGGAACGCGCTATCCGCCGCGCGTTGTGCGAACCGCATGCGGTGCAATGCAATCAACTCGGGGAAGCGCCTTTGCAAATCGGCGGCGCCGGAGACGGCGATGCATTCCGCCTGGTGTTCGCGTTGCAGAGCGCGCCACCGGCGCCGGTAATTGGCCCGCAGTCCCGTGCCGACTCCCGCCAGGTATTTCTCGAAGCTTACCGGCAGCGGAATGTAGCGGCAGACTCGCCGGTTTGTCTCGAAGACGCGCATGCCGCGACCTACTAACTCAGCGGACAGCGCGGCCATCCAGGGCGAATCCGCAGCGTCGGACAATTCGATATAGTCCCAACAACGGCGATGCGCGAACAGCACCCGCGCGATCTCTTCCACCGCCGCCGCCGCGAAGCGGGCGTCTACCAGAACGTTCAGATAGTCCGACCCTACGCGCTGGTCGGCCAGAAACCCCAGGCGGCGCGCGCCCAGTCCCGCGGAGGAACGCGCAATGTAGAAAGGCGCTACGGCCACCAGCCGCCCGGCCGCACCGCGCACCGCAATCACCGCCAGTTGGCCTTTGCCGAAGTGCTTCCACCAGGTGGACATCCAGCCGAAGCTCAGGAAGACGTTCTGAGGATCGGCGCGCTGAAACAGATCGTCCCATTCCGCGCCGAGCTGGCTGAACTCGGCGGCAGTGGCGATCCACGCGGCACGCAGCAGTGCAGGGCTTCCGGACTGTTGTTGCGCAGAGAGTTCCTCGCACAGCGACTGCATGGTTCAAAGCCTCCGCCAGCGCAGCGCGCTGAAAATCCGCTCCACGGGATGCCGGTCGGGCACCTGCAACAACTCGTCCAGCAGCGAGGCCGCCTTCACGCCGCCCCACGGTGCGGCGTCATCCGGGCTGTGTCCGGCGGCGAGGCACAACTCCATGGCCGCCTCCAACAGGCCCGCTTGCAGCGGACGGCTGGTCCGCCGGCACTGTCCGCGCGCAATCAGTTCGCGGACTTCGCGCGAAGCGTTGGCCGGCGCATAAGCGATATCCGCGGTGCGCAGCATGTCCACGTCCGGCGCGGAATCGCCAATAGCCGCCACAGGCTCGCCGGAGCAGCCCAGGTAGGCCTGCACACTCGCCAACGCCTGCCCTTTGCCCGCGCCCTTCTGAACGACATAAGTGTCCGCCGGGCTCTGCACGTAGGTCAGGCGGTCAAGCCGCCGCGTGCAAGAGCCGCCTGGACCTGCGCGGTTGCGAGCGGCCGCATGTATCCGTCTTGAAAGCGATATGCGCGGATCGAATAGCGATTCTCGGGGTCGACAAAAGCCCCGGGCAGACGCTGGATCTCTTCGCGCAGCGCTTCGATTTGGGCGGCCGCGTCCGCATCGATCAACGGCACTTCCCACTCCCGTATGGCATCCCAGAAGACGCTGCCCAATTCGGCGACGCCGCCCGGCAGCCGGTAGGCGCGGCAGTACTCGCGCACGTGCTCCAGGCTGCGCGCAGTGTTCAGAACCACCGAGAACCGGTTGCGCCGGAAGAGTTGCAATGCCCGGACTCCGCACGGCGTAGTGTGCGGAAACCCCAGCAAGCCCCAATCCAGCACGCCATCCAGATCCAGGAAACAGAGCCGCCGGTCCCAGGCATCGGGCGGCGGGCCCAACGTGCGGCCGCAATAACGCGCCAGGTGAAAAGCCGCGAAGCTGCGCGTGGCGACGAACTGCCGGTTCCACCGCTCGCGGCGATCGGCGCCGGGCTTGCGGGCGAGCCAGTATTTCGCGGCGCGCAGGGCGTTCATGGCGTACAGAATCTTGTACAGCGGCAGGCGCTCGTGGATGCCGGTATCCGCGGTCCCGGCAAGGTATGTTTCGAGGAGGGTTTGCTCGGCATCGGGCGGAAGCTGAAATTCAAAGATGGCCGAGGCCAGGTCCCAGGCGGGGTCTACGATGTCCGGCTCGCCGCCGCCGAAATTGTGATGTTCGAAGTCGGTCTTCAGCAGCTTGCCGCCGCAGCGCAGCCAGTCCGCCGGTTTCATGCGGCCATCCACCAGGGTAGGGTTCGGGGCGAGGTAATCCCGCAGCCGGCGCCGGATGGCGCGCTTCTTGAGAGGTCCCCAGTGCGGGCCGTAGACGCGGCTGAGAGTGGCTGCCAGATCGTCCCAACCGCACCAGCGATATCCGGGGCTCGAAAACGCGGGATCTTCGCGCAACCCGAGCGTGCGTACGCGCTGCGCGACATAAGTGGCCAACACAACCGGTTCTTCGTCGCGCGTGGTGAGGGGCTCGCCCTCGGCATATTCAGAGTAGAGGATGCCGTCGCGGAGGCGGAGCGGCCGCGGGACCAATCCCTCCAACGCCCCGCCGGCCAGCCAGGCGTGGTACCCCAGCCAGCCCCAGCCCACGCTCTTGGCCATCACGCGCCCGCTGCCCGATTCGAGCACCCGCTTGAGCCGCACCTGGAACCCATCGGAGTAGTGCGCCGCGAGCTCGGCGTTCCGTGCGGCGGCAGCACCGCTTTCGCCGCAGCCCGCGGAGTCCAGCAGCCGCGCCTTGTAGCGGTCCCCAGGAGGCAACGTGTACAGACGCACGCCGCGGGCGGTTTCATCGGCGACGGCGAAGTTGGGAATGGAAGGATGGCCGGGAAGCGCGACGAGCATGTCGCTCGATTCCGCGCCCAAGCCGCGCAGTGCGTCCAGCAACAGGCGCAGCGTGTGGCCCGAGTTCGGGTGATCGTCGACAATCAACAATTGCGCGCGGGCGCGAAGGGCTGTGGAGATCGCGCGGGACTCGGCGCGCGACAGGCCGTTCTTAGGACGCACGGTGAGCCAGGCGACGCGTGTGTAGCCGAGGGCACGCAGACGGGCCGCCGCGAGCGGCGCGAAATAAGCTCCGGCCGTGCGCGGGCCCAAAATAGTAATCGGCCGGTCTTTTTCGGGCATCGCGGGCAGGCAGAGGCGCACCATCGCGCAGACATCCTGGTGCGTGAGATCCTGGCAGCGGAACGCCTCCGGAATTCGCATGCGCTGTTGCTGGAAGGCTTCGCCGAGCGCGCCGGGCGCGCCCGCGAGCAACCGTTGCGCCTGTTCGCAGAACCGCGCCTCGGCGCCGAGCAGGAGTTCACAGGCGGCGTCCACGCACCCGGTCCATTGGTGGCGCCACGCGGCCGCGTGCGCCGTTGCCGCATGCGATCGCCATGCAGGCGGCGCGTTCAGCACGGATTCAGCCACGGCCACAGCCGTCCGCGCAGCGGGGAATCGGCGCGCCACGGCAGCCAGACTCCAGGGCCGGGCAGACAAATAATCGTCGAGCGTGCAGGCGATGGCGCAGGCGAACAGATACAGATTGATGCGGCGCTCTTCCCCCTGCCATCCCGCCGAGCCATCCGCCCGATACCTTTCGATCTCCGTGCCGAGGTGCTGCAGAAGATCCTGCAAACGCAGCATGGGATTGAGACACCACCGGTAGCCTTCGAAGAAGCGATCTTCGGCCGTCGTGCGATCGAGCGCCGCGACTTGTGGGATTCCGGTAGCCAAACTCGTAACCAGGCTAGTAAATCGTCCAGTTATTTCTTTATGGATCGATGTTGCGGCCAACGCGCCATATCCTCCCTGGTTGACAAGTGGGCATAGCGTTTGTGGGGCGGGCAATCCTGATCGCAGCCGGCTTTCAGCCGGCCTTTCCGGCCACGACGTGGCGCGCCGTGAAAGCAGAAGCCGCCTGAAAGGCGGCTGCGGCCAGGATTGGCCGCCCCACGGTGCAACCGAACCGCCAGTATTCTATAAGGGACTATCCGTACGATGTACTAGTTTCTCGATGCATCGCGCAGCACCCACCAAAGGATGCGCGGATCGCGCCGGGCGTGACGCAGCGCGTAAGGCAGCCAGGCGTGGCCGTAGGGCAGATAGTAACGGACGGGCACGGCCAGGTCGCGAGCTATCCGCAGAACCGCACGGCTGGGCAATCCGTAGAGCAATTCCATTTCACAGGGTGTCCCGGCGGATTGCAGCTTGCGGATGGCTGTACCGGCCAATCCGGGGTGATGGGTGGCCACGGCCACCGGCGCCGTGCCGCCCGCGAGTGCGTCGATCACGTTCAAGAAACCGGCGTGCGGATCGACGGCCGCGCCGGGATCGGCCCACTGCCCTTTGACTACGCGCACGCGCAGTCCCATTTCGGCGGCCCTTTGGGCATCGCGCGGACTGCGGCGCCACCGCCCGGGAATGGTGCAACCGAGCGGCGCGCCGTACGTGCGCGCGTACCCGATCAACTCGAAAGTGCGATCCGCGGTCTCTATCCCGAGTGAGTCGAAATGCATCCGGATGCCGGCCTCGCCGGCGGCTTCCGCAACCTCCGCCACGAGCGCGGCGTCGAAGGCCAGCGAGGGCGCCTTGATGGAGACATAGGAATCCAGGCGCGCGTTTTGGATGGCCTGCACGGTGGCCAGGTACATGCGGGCGACGTGGCCGGGCAGGTCGTCCCGCGCATCCCAAAAGCACAGCGTGGAAGCCGGCACACCGCGCGCCGCGAACGTTTGCGCCAGACGTAGCGCGTCCGGCAACCCGGGACCGGCAATATAGCTCCGGGCCGCTTTTCGGAGCAGCGGCTGCCAGGGAGATGCGATCATGCTTTGAACCTCGCGCGCAGTTTCCGCATCGCGGCCTGCCGGCCGCCGGCGGCGAGGGCCCATGCGCCGCGCGGGCTGAAGGGATACGCGCGCAGGGAACAGCAGGCGTGCTCGTGCGGAGTCCAGACTTTTGTCCACGGCTCCACATCGCCATTGAATTCGTAGGAGCGCAAACCGCGGCGTGCGGCGTAGCGGATGCTTTCCGCGGTGAGCAGCATGCCTGGGGAGCAGCGCGCGAATCGCTGATCGTAGCCCGCCCGCAGCAAATCGAATCGGGTGCCGCTCTCGATGGCGATCTGCGCGGCGGCCGGCTGTCCGCCAATCCGCAGCATGCACATGCGCAGAGTGCCCTTGGCGCAGGCTTGGGCCGTGTAGCGTCTGAAGAAAGCCCCGCGCACGGGGTCGGCGGCGAGGGCCGTGCCATGCGCGCCTTTCCACCCGGCGGCTTCGACGTAAAACGCTTCATCGAGCAGACGGGGCAGATCGGCGGGCGTGGGTGTAATGACAGCGGCTTCCACCGCGCCGGCCTTTTCCGCGTGGCGCCGGGCGCGGCGCAGGTCCGAGCGCCGTCCAGCCTCCAGCCGCATCTCCGGTTCGGCCCAGGATTCATCGAGGGGAATCCACGGCGATCCGCCAACGGGCTGCCGGCGCACGACGCCGCGCCTGCGATAGGCAGCCTCGATGGCCGCGGCCACGGGCGAATCGGCGGGAACGCGCTTGAGCTCCAGAGGGCGTCGCATGCGCGCGATGGCGCGCGCCAGGCCAGCGACCGCGCCGACGTCCGCATGCGGGAAATCCATAATTTCGTACATTTCCGCGCCCAGCAGGGTCAGCCATCCGGCGAAGCCGCGGTTGATTACCAACGGCGCGATGGCCAGCGTGTCCGGCCCGCCGGTGGTCAGCAGGCTCAGCCGCTGGGCGCCGTCGAGTCCCGCAGCCCACGCGCGCGCGTACCCGAAATCCGATACCGGGTTGCGGTCCACCGCCAGCCGCTCCCACGCGGATTGGATGCGGTCGAACTCGGCCAGCGTGCGGATGGCTTCGGCTCCGTGGCGTTCGCGGACATTCGCCAGGATCCCGGCGATGGCGATGCCGGTGTCCGACATTACCGGCGGCCTCCCAGAAGCTGGTCGTACATGCCGACCATGTTGCGGATCATGCCCTGCGCCGAGAATCGTTCCTGAACCACCCGCCGCGCCAGACGGCCCATGGCCCGCGCCCTTTCGGGATCGTCGAGCAGGCTCAAGATGCGCGCGGCGGCGGCGTGGGGATCCTCGCTGGGAACGATGTAGCCAGTTCGTCCGTCTTCGAGGACCTCCGGCGTGCCTCCCACCGCGGTGGCCACGCAGGGCAGGCCGCAGCCCATGGCTTCCAGCAGCGCGTTGGACATTCCTTCGCTGCAGGAGGTCTGGCAAAAGACATCGCACAATTTCAGCAGCGGCCAGACGCTTTCGTTCTCCATTTTGCCCAAAAAGCGCACGTTGCGCTCCAGATCGAGTTGGCGCACCAGGCCCTGCAAGTCGCGGTCGCAATCCGGCTCCTGCACCGAGCCCACGATCAGGAAAGTGGCGTGGGGATGAACCCGGCAAACCTCGGCGGCCGCGCGCAGGAGCACATCGAAGCCCTTCACGCGCCGGATGTGACCCACCGAAACGATGAGCGGTAAAGCGTCCTCGAGACCGAGCGAGTGGCGCAAAGCCGGCGAGCCGTTGGCGGCGGCCAACTTCTCGATTTCAATTCCATTGGGAATGGTGACTACCTTGTTCGGATCGATCCGGTCGGCGCGGATGGTTTGCGCGCGAACGGCGCCGGAAACGGCTTGCACCTGGCTGAACAGCGGGCTCATCAGGCGGTACGCGACGCGATGCCTGGTGGAGCGCAAAATGCCCATGTCGCGCCGGCTGGAGACGACCACGGGAACGCCGCTCAGCTTGGCCACCAGACCGCCCAGCAGGTCCGCCGATTCGAAGAAAGTGTGGACGATCTGTACGCGCTCGGAGCGGATGAACCGACGCAGATCGAGCGCCGCGCGGAGGGCGCCCATGCCGAAGACCCGGCTCACCGGAAACTCCCGTACCGGGCACGGAAGCTGGCCGAAAATCGGCGCGGATGGCCGCAGACGGAAGGTGGCGATGGTGCAGCGATAGCGATCCGGCGGCAGCAATTTCGGGATGCGCAGCAACACGCCTTCGGCGCCCCCGAGTCCCCATAGGACGTCGATGAGATAGAGGATGTGGACGGGGCTGCCGGCCGGCGGCACCGCTCTCCCCGCGAGGGGCGCCGGATGTGAAATTAGTTGGGTCATGCGCTAAATCCACCCATGCAACCGGTACCAGACCAGTCCCACGGACTCATGCACGGCATCCTCGTTCCAGGCGATAGGTTCCCAACCGGGCAGCCAGTCGCTAAATTGAAAGTCGTGGTAGGTCCGATAACCGCAGGCGGCCGGTATGACCGTGAACGACTCCTTTCGGAAACACGCGTCGGCGCGTAGCATGTGATACGCATCGGTCACCAGCACGATGCGGCGGATACCCTTCCGGCGCAGAATGGCAGCGGTATATTCGGCGTTCTCATGCGTAGTGCGCGAACGATCTTCCAGCCAGATCGCCGATGCTGGAACTCCTTCGCGCTCGAGCGCCTCGCGCATGGCGAAGGCGTAGGGTGGACTATCCACGAAACCTCCGCCTCCGCTGGCCACGATGGGCAGCGGCTTCCAGTGTTTGAACAGCCAAGCGGCGTACTGGCAGCGTTCATACGTGTCGGCGCCCGCGCGTGGAGCCGGCATCGGCGGGCTCGGCGGATAGACGGCCGACGCCAGCACGACGATCGCCTGCGCATCGCCCGTGGGATACTCGCGCGGCGGATATCGCCCTTCCAGACAGCGGGAAAACAACCACGCGGCCGGCTCCCAGGAGGCCAGGAAGACGGCCACCAGTGCGAGCGCCAGACCGCGAAAGGCCGGCGACGGCAAAGACCGGCGGTAACGGATCACCTGGATCAGCGCCAACAGGAGCAGGCAGGGAAAGACCGGCTGCAGGTACGTCATGTTGTCAGTTAGCGCCGGATTCCATGCCGCGCGACAGCAACAGGCGGCGGATAGTAAAGTACGATTCGCCCGCCAAGGCTTTAACCGGCTTCTTGGCCTGCCAAAGTATGGCCTGGCGCAGCCGCGGCCACCAATTCCGCGCGGCGATGGCGCCGGATACGCCGGCCGGAGTGTGACTTTGGATCGAGTAACGGCCCAGGATCAAGCACGCATTCACGGTCGATACGTTGGCACTGGGTTCGGAGGTGAATAAGACCTGAATGCCGGCCGCGGCGGCGGCCTTACCGACCTTGCGCGAGTAATATCCGTCGGCTACCGAAGCGGTGACTACCGGCTCCTGAAGAATATCGCTCAACTTCGCGCAGCTCTCTTTCCACTCTCTCAGCAATTCCGCCCAGCTCAGCTTCGACATGCGCGCCGGATGCGAACAGGAGTGACTGCCGACGACGTGTCCGCGGGCGTGCAATTCGCGGATCTGTTGGGGGTCGAGGAATCCGGGCTGGCCCGTCCAGTCGGTGGTTACGAAGAAGTGTCCGCGCCAGCCGCGCTTTTCGAGTTCCCCGGCGACGATGGTGTACGAGCTGACAGCGCCGTCGTCGAAGGTAAGGAAGAGGGGCGCCGCACTCCGCCACTGCCGGGCGCGATCGATTACCCGGACCGACGCAGGGTCCACGCTACGCCAGATCGAATCCATATGCGCGCGGAAGTGGTCCCGATCCAGCTTGTACCGGCCGCCGTGGCGTGAGCCGTCGTTTGGCGGATGCCGCCCTTCGTCGAGGATATCGTGATAACCGATGGAGATCGCTTGCATATGGCTTCTGTAAAGTGGGGCAGGCTCGCAGCCTGCGCGGGCCTCGCAGGCCCGCTCCTGGGGCGAGCGAAGCTCGGCCAGCGGGGCTAAAGCCCCGCGCGGGATAAATCCCGCCCCCCAAGGCTTTGGGTTTCCGAGCAGCCTTCGGCCCTTTCTGTCACACGAGGTGGTCTTCCTGAGTTGACGGTACTAACGCGAGGATTGGCTGAAACTGTATCATCGTTCAAACCTATTACATTTGTCAATGCGTACCAGGTAGTTGCCCGGTACTTAGCCTCCCATGGCGTCGATCCTAGTACCCACTAAGTACGGCCGGGTCACTGAATCGTCACATTGACGGTGTTGGCCGCCAGTCCGTCCGCGGTCAGCAGGATGTTCACGCTGCCCTCGCCGGCCAACGATTGCGGCAGAGGTCCGATATTCACTTGATCCTCCCCCGCAAATCCAGGCGCCGCTCCGGAATACAAGACCGGCACGCTCACTCCGCCCACGGTGGCGGTCACATCCTGCGCATGGCGGATGCCCGTGCCGTACAGTTCAAGATAGACCTGTTCGCTTGGAGGCCCCAGATTAATCGGCAAGGGAACCACGCCGGTCGAGTTCAACTGGTATACAGCCTGCGGATTTTGCGCGACGCCGGAAATAACAGGTAGCACCCAGGCGGCCGCCAGCCCAGCGGCGTTCAACGCGAACAAACCCGGCGAAGCGCCGCCTACCTGGATTGAGCCGCTCTGGCTCGTTCCAGCTACATTTGCGATAGTGACATTGGCTGTGCCGGGCGCCGCGCCGTCCGGGATCTCCCAGTTGATCTGCGTTGGCGATACATAGAACAGCAGCGCCGCCCGCGCCACGCCGGCCACATCGGTAAGAGTTACCGTCGTGCCATCCAGCGTGGTTTCGAGCGGTAGACTCGCCTGGACGGTGCCGGCGGCCAGATTGGCGCCGTACGCCGAGACAATCGAATCCGCGGCGAACGGCTCAATCTGCCCCGCGGTGGCCAACCTGACGTCAAATGTTATCCCGGTGGTGTCGGGTAGCTCATAAGCCCCTATCGCGGGAATCGCCGGCCGCGGAAGACCGTCGTGGTCGCGCCCTGTGTTGTCGATGCCAAACACGGCAAGGCCGCCGATAACGGATCCCGCATGGCTTGCCGGGCTGCCGGTTGTGAGGTGCAAATCGTAGAGCGCAGTGTTGGCCAGCAGCGGATCTTGATTCAGCGACCCCAAGATCTCAGTCAGGTCCGTCACCGGGGGCCCGGCGCCGTACAGCAGATTGTTAGCTCCGTAGAGCCACGGACAATCGTCGGTATTCGCGCATAACTCGCCCGTCGCCGGGTTCCAGGCGACGAAATAGGGAACGCCGGACGGGTAAAGAGCCGTGGCCACCGAATAGATCAGATTGTTGCGGATATGGACGTAGATAGCCGGAGCGCCCTCCGGCTCATCGCCATTCTCCGCGATTCCATTGTTATCGCTGCTGTAAGGCGGATTCGCGAACGTACCGCAAGCGAAGAGAGTATTATTGAAGACCTCCACCGTGCCGCTGCCGTTCGGACCGTTCTCCGTGCCGCCGGGTATATTGATGCAGTTCCAGCCGCCGGTTTGTTCCGGGTTATTGGGACCGGCGCCGGCGTTATAGACGACGTTGTTATAGATGGAGACCGGCCCTTGCGAAGGATCCACGGTGTCGGCGACGATGCCGTCGCACTGGGTGTCGTGGATGGTGTTGTCGTGAATCGAAATGGAGTACTGATCGTGACCGGTCGGGTCGGAAGGGCCGCCACTGCCGAGCGGCGAGGAATGCACCTGCACTCCGCGGCAGCCGTGCACATACTCCACCAGGTTCCAACCCATGTCTACGTAATTGCTGTCGGTCGAGAAGTACACGCCCTGGAACAGCGCGGAGGCATTCGCCGTGCCGGCGTTATAGACATGGTTCCCGTAGAAGTAGATATAACTCGCTTGGGAGGTGCCGAAGCAGGCGCCGCCGCCGCCGCCCTGGGTGTAGGGACAGGTGATATCGCCGGCGACAAACCGGTAGTTGGCGCCGCTGCCCGGCTGCGCGGGAGCTTGGCCGCGAAAACTAATCCCGGCGAAAATATAGTTGCCTTGACAGTCGCTGGTGCGCAGGCCGAAATCCGGCGAGCCGCCGGTGGGATTGCCGATGGTGACCGTGGCGCCGGGATAGGCGACTATGGCGCGCGGCGGGCCGGAGGCGGAACACCAATTCCCTTGGCCGCCGCCGGAAAGCAGCAGCGCGGAGTCCCAGCCGGTGCCGTCGTCGGTCGACTGTGACACGCCATTCAAAGCGTAAGCGATATCGCCGGGCTGCATGACGTTGCGCGCATTCAGCAGGGTGGCCCACGGCGCCGCGAAGCTACCGGAATTGTTGTCACTGCCGGCGGTGGAGACGAAGTAGATGTTGCCGGCGGTGACGGTGAATGGCAGCGGGTTGGAAGACTGGCCATCCACCGTAACCACGAGTTCGCCGCTCGCGGCGGCCGGCCCAAGCTGGCAGGCAATCTTCCGATACCAGAGCCATGGCGCGCCCCAGGTCTTGCAATTGACCATGACCCCGCCGCCGGCGGTCGCGATGGAAATACCCTGGGCGGCGCCGAAATAGTTGCCGTAAAGCGTGACATAGGCGCCGTTCCCGTTTTCTCCGCCAGTGTTGGGTCCACTGGCGATGTCACTGAAGAACAGGACGGGAGGCTGCGCCCACAAAACCCGGGATGCCAGTGCCAACGCGCAGAGTAGCTTCGATGCCACTTAGTTGGAGGCCTTCAAGACGCCGTCCGGCGTGAACTCGAAAGCGCCGATACCGCCGCCGCTGTTATGTGCCGGGCTATTGGATTGTAAGTGAAAGTCCCGTTGAGACACATCGGCAAACTTCGGGTCGGTATTCACCGAGCCTCCGATGTTGGCGTTGCGGGGCGCGGCGCCGCTGCCATAGAACAGATTGTTGGATCCTTGTATCCAGGAGCAATTGGCGGCGTCCGCACAGACCGCGCGCGTGGACGGATTCCAAACCACCAGATAAGGGACGCCTGAAGGGAACAGCTTTGTGGAGGTCTGACAGAGGATGTTGTTGCGAACGCGCAAAAAGACAGCGGCGCTGCCGCCTCCGTAGACGATCGCGGCGTTGGCATTGCCATACGGCGGGCTGCCGAAAGTTCCGCAGGCATATAGGGTATTGTTGTAGATATCCACCATACCAGAGCCTTTCGAGCCACGTTCGGTGGACCCTGGAACGTAGATACAAGACCATCCGCCGCTCCGATCGGGATTGTTGGGGCCCTGGCCGGCGTTGTAAATGACGTTGTGGTATACGGAAATCGGCCCTTTGGAGGGATCGATGGTATCGAGAATCAGACCGTCGCACTGCGTGTCGTGAATAGTGTTGTCGTGCACCTTGATGTCGAACTGGTTCTGGCCGGAGGCGGGCTCGCCGCTCTGTGGCGTCGAATGAACCTGGATGCCGCGGCAGCCGTGTACGTTGGCGATGGTGTTCCACCCGATATCCAAGTGACTGCTGTCGGTACCGAAGTAAACGCCATGATATAGCGCCGAAGCCGTGGCGATCCCGGTATCGTGTACATTGTTTCCGTAGAACGCCAGCGAAGAAGATTCGACGGTATCCATGCAGGCCCCGGCGCCGTCGCCGCTAGGGCACGAAAAATCGTTCCCCACAATCCGCCAGCCGGTGCTGCCCCAAAGCGCCATGGCCGCGCCCTGGCCGCGCAGCGTGAATCCCGCGAATACCCAGTAATTCGGGTAAGCGCCGCCTCTGGGCGCGGACCGGACGCCGGCCGGGGGGCCGTTGTTACTGCCAATGACCGCAGCGGCTTGGGGATATACGACGAATGCCATAGGCGCCGTGGCCGTCCCGCCCGCGCTCAGCAACAGCGAGGTTTGCCAGCCCGAGCCATCGTCGCCGGTCTGTGCTACGCCATTCATCACGTAAGTAATGTCTCCGGGTTGCATGGTGTCCCGCGCGTGCATCAGTGTCAGCCACGGCGAGTTATACTTCCCGCTGCCGCTATCGGTGCCGCCGGTAGCTACAAAATAGATCTTACCCGGTCGCACCGTAAACGGCACCCCATTGGACGCTCCCGCGGCCGTGTGCACTACGATGTCGCCGGTGGCTGCCGCGGCGCCCAGTTGGATGGCGATCTTGGTATCGGTCCACATGGGGTATGCGCCCGCGGGGCCGCCACCGACAGAAACCGACGCGGATCCGCGCGTAGCGCCAAAATCTCTGCCGTAAATGGTGACGAAGGCGCCCGCGTTGTTCTGGCCTCCGGATTTCGGCCCGCCCGCCAGATCCGTAAAGAACACGACGGGGGATGCGCCCCAGCACGCCCCTGCGCTCACAAACGCGGCGCATGCCGCCATCAGTTTCCGCATTTTACATTCCCGCGCCGTTCAGCCGGGTCGCAGTGACGCAGACCCGGACCACCGGGTCCATTATCGCCCGGATAAGCATGTATACGTTGGGCACGCTCAAGGGATTATAACCTACTGCCCGAAAATAGCTGCCAATGGCTTTCGTGACTGCCCCGCCCCGGAATAGCGAATCGCCCAATTCCCTGTAGATGTTTCCCAAAGCCTGAAGCTGCTCCACGCGTGTCGCGGTGCCGGACTTATAGTGTTTGGCGACGAAATACAATTGACCCTTGAGCAGCCGGTCCAGGTTCGAAGTCATGGACGATGGCGAAAGCCGGTAATACGCCAGCACTTCGTCGATAAACGTCACCCTGTAGCGCAACGCAATGCGGAACCAAAGGTCGCGATCTTCGGTGGCCTGCATGGCTTCATCGAACCAGCCCGCGGTTTCCAGGCAACTTCTCCGGAACATGACAGTGGGACAAACAATGTGGGCGCGCCGTGTATAGATATGACGCGCGATTCTTCCGGACATGTACTTGGTTTCTACACCAAGGTGTCCGGTAATGTTTCCTTGCGCGTCGATGCGCATGACCCGGGCGTGCACCAGGCCGATGCCGCCATCGGTATCCATCGCCGCAACGCCGCGGCGCAGGCGATGCGGCAGCCACACGTCGTCGGCGTCAAGCAGCGCAATCAACTCTCCGCGAGCCGCGCGAATGCCGGTGTTCCGGGCCGCCGGCAGGCCCCGGTTGGCCTGATGGATGTACCGCAGCTTTTCCCGCAGCTTGGGCCGGTAGGAATTCACGACCGCGCTGGTATGATCGGTGCTGCCGTCGTCCACGACCACGATTTCCCAATCCGGATAGGTTTGCGCGAGCACGCTGTCTATGGCGTAGGGCAGATAGGCTGCCGCGTTATAGGCCGGCACGATGACACTGACACGAGGCATTACTTGCACACCTCCTCCGGTTCCTCGGCGATCTCAGTGAAAAGCGCCTCGCCGGCGAGGGCTGCGTCATCGGACTGGCCGCGCCGGCTGCGCAGCAGATAGGATGGCAAGGAACGCACCCGGGCATCCAACAGGAAGAGCGCGCCCACATAGATGGCCATGCCCGCCGCGCACCGGGACAAAGCATTCAGCAAGTGCGACTGGAGAGCGATATGGGACGCTACGGCCCAGGCCGCCACGCCGGAGACCCCGTATTTCGCCAGCGCCCCGGCGCGCACGCCGATCGGCAAGATACGAGACGACGCCAGCCACAACAACAGAATCGTTACGATATGCGTCAGCAGCAGCGCGACCGCCGCACCCTGCAGGCCAAGCCGCGGCAGCAGCAAACAGTTTAAGACCACATTCAGCGCCGTGGAACAGATCAGCGCCAAAGCCATGATGCCCGTCTTCTTCTGAATGAGCAGGCCCGCGCATAGGAACACATGCGTGGTATAGATCAGCAGACCGCCGACAAGGTATGGAATCAGCCGGTCCGCGCCAAGATACTTCGGCGACGCGAGCAGCAGCAATGCGTCATGCGATCCCAAAGTCACCAGCATGTAGATGCCGGCCGCGGCCATCAGATAGAAGTCCAGTGAGACATGCAGGAATTCCGTGGTCCTGGCGCGGCCTTCCGCGGTCCACAGCCGAAGATAGATGGGCAAAATGGCCAGTCCCAGAGGCACCGTCATCAAATCGTTGACGTACTGTGACAAACCATACGCGACCGAGTAATAACCTAGCGCTTCAGCGCCCAAGTAATACCGCACCAGTGCACGATCGGCTGTTAGCAGAATGACGCCGGCTAATTCGTAGAATACCAACGGCAAGCCGAATCCGACCGCCGACCGGAACAGCGCGCGGTCGAAGCTGACGGCAGTCAGCAGCCGCCGGCGGAATAGCCACAATACCAGCACCAGCACGAACACGAGCTCGGCAACCATCGTGCCGGATAAGAATGTCCGGACGGAACGCCCGATCCATGGCAGGAAGGCACAGACGGTGCCGACCATCGCCGCTTTCATCAGTACTTGCGCCGCGTTGTATGCCGCCGTGCGTTCCTCGATGCGCAGGAACGACAGCAGAATGGATTCTATAGCGCGCAGCAGGATCAACGCCGACGCGAAGCAGAGCAGGGTTGCCAGCGGGCCATCGATAAACTGCTTCAGCAGGAGCTTCACCGCCACCAGGAAGACCAAGGTGGTGGCCACGGCCATGGCTCCCACGCCGAAAAGCATGGTCGAGTAATAGCTCCTTGCCGCCTGGCGGTTCGCCGAGAATTCCTTCTCGTTATAGAACCGCAGCACCGAGTTTTGCATCCCGGCCTTCGACAGAGCGGTAGGCACCAGTAGGATCTTCTGGATAAAATCGATCATGCCGTAGTCGGCGACCGAGAATATCCGGGTGAAGATGGGAAACGAAATGAAACCGATGGCTAAGCCGCCGAACAAACCCGCCAGATAGTGGGAGGAGTGCTGGATCAGCTTCTTCATTTCGCCGGCGACCGATCGGGATAAGTCCATGCGGGTATATCCTTGCAGTTAGGCCAACACCGCGTCGTCCAGCAACGCCGCTTCGATATCTTCCGCGGCATCGCCTTCCCCGGGATCGGCGGCTTCCACTCTCAGCGCATGCGCGACCATGCCAGCAATGACCCACAAGTAACCGCAAACCTGAAGAAAGTTCCAACGATCGCCGAACAGATTCGCGACGAAAGCCGTGACTAACCATGCCGCCAAACCGAGTCCCAGGGATGCATAGAAAGGGTCTTTCGCGCGGCGTGAGAACGCCAGTCCCACGCGAAAAGTCTTGCCCAGCAGCCAAAGAAAAAGCCCCAGTCCGAAGATGCCCGTTTCCACCAACAGCTTCAAAAAGAAGTTGTGCGTGTCCTCGTAATTGCCCACCCGGTGCATGTAGGCATAAGTGTTGAATCCGGATCCAAGGACGACGTTGGCGTCAAACACTTGCATGGCGTCTTCCCAGAGCGTGACGCGGGTTTCGGAAGAGTGATCGAGGCCGCCGCTTTCATACGTCATAGTGACGCGTTCCCGGACGGCGTTGGGCACCAGTGCGGTCCACGTGAAAACAAAAGCGGCCAGGGCTACCAGCATCCATCGCTTCTTTGCCAGGCCTAGAAACAGCCAGCCCGCCAGGATCGCCACATAGGCGCCGCGCGACAGGCTATACATCAGGCAGACCGCCGAAAGCCCACTGAGGGTCCAGTATGCCAACCTGATAAAGAGGTTCTTTTCGAAGGCCGCCAGCGCCAGCAAGAACATGACGAATTGCGCCTCGAAAGCGGCCATTCCGTTGATGCCCGCATAACCCATGCTGCCGGCGTCGCGCAGGTCGTATGAGAAGGCCGAGAAATCGCGGCCCGAGACCGTACTCAGAAAGTTACGGTCGAGCGCCAACACCGCGAGGCACATCATGACGACGATGCCTTTCATCTGCAGCCGGCTGGGTTCGACCGCCGCTACCAACAGCAGCAGCGCCGGCATCATCATGTAATCGGCCCAAACGGAGAACCTCTCGCTGCCCGGGAAAGGAAGCGGCGCGCCCAGGTAGAAGGAGCCCAGTATCAGGGAAAGAAACGTAAACACCGCATAAATGCCGATGAGAACGGTCCACGGGGTCTTCGGCAAAACCGGCTTTTTTCGCCGCATGACGCCTATGGCGACGGCGATCAGAACAATGGTAACCGCGCTGGCGCCGAGTGGAAAGCCGTTGAGGCGATAGCGCATCGTCTGCAGCGGGATCAGTGGCGCGAGATAGAAGATACCCGCCACCGGCCTCCAGAAGATGCTGGCGAATACCGCAAGAATAGCCCCGATGTACAGGAGCGACCCCAGGGATCCTTCGGCGCCGAAGTGGAGTGACATAGCAGCGTCTTACCCGGAATTAGCCGAGCAGTTCGGTAGCCGGGCCGGTCCGCGGTCCGATACCGCCTGCGCTACGCGGCTTGCGTCCGCCGCCGACACCCAGCAGGCACATGGCGCGGGCCAGTCCGTACGCGCCATATAAAACGGTCAGCGGGAGCAATGGGCGCCAGTTCCTGCGCTCCTTGCACGCCAGCAGAGCCAGCGCCGCCGGGCCCAACAGGAGCGCGGCCGCACCCGCCAGCGTTGCCGCGGCGTGACCGGCGACCGCGCCCACGCAGACGCCGGCGATAGCTACGACGATGGCGGCCAGCATATACACGGCGAAAAGCATCGCCTTGCGGGACTTCGAGTGCAGGATGTCGCGCAGGAAGACTCTGTGGACGTTAACACCGTGCCAGGACTGCTTTCGATAGAATCCTTCCAGCGTCTGGGGTGTCCCTAAGTGCACGACACTCAGCGAGGGTATGGCTAACACCGGCACCGACGATGCGGCCGCCCGTTCGCAGAATTCGGTGTCTTCACTGGTGACGATACTCTCGTCGAAGCCGCCCAGATTCATGAATAACTCGCGGCCGGCCGCCAGGTCTCCGCCAGGCACGTACGACACCGGGCCGTCTTTCAAGCGCCACAAATCGCCATACCAGGCCTTGGCCACCCAGGAGGAGTCGGCGGGGATACGGTATTGCGCGCCGATAATGCGGAAACTGTCCGCGCGCAGGAGATCGACTAACTGCTGCAGCCAGTGGTGCGGCGCCACGCAATCCGCATCCAGGAAAGCCAGAAACTCACCCTTGGCCATTGCCGCACCCAAGTTGCGGAGAGCCGAAATCCGGACGCCGCTTCTCTCCAGCACGGTGAGGGGCAGCCACCCGCGGAAACTTCGCGCGACCTCGGTGGTGCGATCCGTCGATCCGTTGTCCACCACGATCACTTCGAAACACGCCGATGGCAGCTTCTGTTGTTTTAAGGAAGCCAGACACCTTGCGATAACGTTTTGCTCGTTCAGCGCCGGAACAATGACGGATATTAGCGGTGGCATGCTAGCCTACAGTTCAACCTTTACGCTTTCTGCGCCAGCGCCGCCATTACCTGGGACCCCAGCGGGTCCGTCTGCCGCGGGCTGCCGTGTTGCTTCAAATACTTGACGTTGCTGTACAAGGCCGCGCCGTAATCCGATATCTGTCCGCTTTCAAAGGCGGCCTTGATTTCGTAGATCCCATCTTCCAGGCTCTTGGAACAGCTAAAACCGAGATGGCCTTTGATCTTCTCGAATGAGACGCGGTAACTGCGGCGGTCCGAATTCTCGACGTGCTCCACGCGAGTACGGGGGAAGAACTTGACTAGCTTGGCGGCCACATCCGTTAAAGTGTAGTTCAGCCGGCTGTCGCCGACGTTGTAGATCTGACCGCCTACCAGGGCCACGGGCGATTCCAGGACGCGCACGATCGCCGCGGCCGCGTCGGCGACGTGCAAGAACGGCCTCCACTGTTCGCCGTTGTAGATGGTGACAACCTTCTCTTTCAGGGCCTTGGCCGTGAGCAGATTCACCACCAGATCGAAACGCGGCCGCGGCGACAACCCGAAGATGGTGGCGAAACGCAGAATGGTGGGATGAAAGCCGCCGTTGGCGGCAGCCAGCAGAGCTTGCTCGGAGTCGACCTTGGTATCGGCGTAAAGGGAGATAGGTTGCACCTGGGAGTTCTCGTCCATAACCTGCTCGGATGCGCCATACACGCTACAGCTTGAAGCGAAGATGAAGCGCTGGACTTGTTCGCCTTTGGCGATTTCGATCATCATCCGGGTGGCGGCATAGTTGATCTCCTGCGCGGTTTTGTGGTCCTGGTCGCAAGCCGGGTCGCCCACGATGGCGGCCAGATGGATCACCGCGCCGGCGCCGCGCATGGCGCCGACCATGTCCTGGATGTTGCGGCAATCGCCCCGCATGAACTCCAGCCGCGGATGATCGAGCATCTCTTCGATCGCCGATGCGCCGTAGACCAGACTATCCAGGACGCGCACGCGGAATCCGCGTTTGAGCAGCTTACGGACGACAATCGATCCGATGTAGCCCGCACCGCCCACGACCAATACCTGTTCGCCGCGCGGCACTGTCGCCTGACGGTCGGCCTTCTCATGCTCAAACAGAGTGTGTTTCAGCCAGCGGATCCCCGGCGTGCCGACGATCGCCAGCACCGAGAATATAAGAGCGGCCATGCGCGGCAGAGTCTCCGAGTTAGGCAGCAGAAAGCTGGCGGATAACATGCCCAGCGCCGCAATACCGGCGCTGGATGCGGCCCGGCGCAGCGCCAGCGCTTTGCTGTATGTACGGGAAGCCGTGTACAGGCCGCTCAGCGCATAGAAGCCGGGGAATAGAATCGAGAGAGGCAAAAACAATGCCAGGTAATAGTGGCGAAGTTCGGCTAATCCCAGGCTGACGGATTGTTCGGACCCCGCCTGGAACTGCAGGGCTACCGCCATCAGGGCCGCCAGCATGGCCACCTGCACAATGAGGAAGTCGGCGATCACGCGCAGCGTTATGCGGAAGACATTTGAGACGACGATTGCCGGTTTCATTTCAGCGATCCACCATTTCTTGTCGATTTAAGACAGGCGCGATTAGTCGCCCGCCACGGCCATGACGGCCCAATTCTTCTTGCGCGATTTTTCGGCAATCTGCCGGATGGCGTGCGCCACGTAATTTACCTGGGCATCCGTCATCGCCGGAAACAGAGGCAGCGAAATCAAGCGGGGATACAGATCCAGGGCGTTGGGGCAACGGTTTTCCCGCAGCTTGGCGCGGGCCGCGAAAAAGGGATGCAGCGGGATGGGAATAAAATGGACGCTGGTCCCCACGCCGCGTTCCCTAAGTTGCTCGATGAACTCGTCGCGTCCGATTTCCAGCCGCTCCGGATTCAGGCGCAGCGTGTACAGATGCCAGGCGTGCCGGCAATCGGCTTTGTCGGGCGGCGGTTCCACTTCGGCGACGTCCGCCAATAGGCTGTTATACAATTCCGCAAACCGCCTGCGGGCTGCGATGAACCCTTCCAATTTTCTCAGTTGGTGAATCCCGATGGAAGCCTGGATGTCGCTCATGTTGTACTTATAACCGGACTCCAGCACTTCATAGCTCCAGTTCCCGCGATCCGAGTAACGGTTCCAAGCGTTTTTGCCGATTCCGTGCAGAGATAGAATCTTCATCCTGTCGGCCAGTTCCCCGTCGTGCGTCAGCACCATGCCGCCCTCGCCCGTGGTGAGATTCTTCACGGCGTAGAAGCTGAAAACAGAGGCGGCGCTGTGTTCGCCGGTCAGTGCATGGGCGGCGCCGGCATGCCGGCCCTGGTACAACGCGCCCGCGGCGTGCGCACAATCTTCTATCACGTCGAGCCCGTGCCGCCGGGCCAGGAACCAGATCGCTTCCATGTCGCACGGCAGGCCGGCGAAGTGTACCGGGACGATGGCCCGCGTTTTGTCCGTGATCCGCGACGCAATGGACGCGGGATCGATATTTCCGTCCGGTCCCACGTCCGCGAGCACCGGCGTGGCGCCCGTGTGGATAATGGTGTTCACTGTCGCGCAGAACGTCAGGGGCGTGGTAATCACTTCCATCCCCGGTCCGATATTCAGCGCCGCCAGCGCCAGGTGCAGGCCCGAGGTGCACGAGTTTACAGCCAGCGCGCGCGGCGCACCGGCATATGCGCTGAATTCCTGTTCGAATTGCGCCGTCCGGGGACCCGTGGTGAGCCAGCCGGATTTCAGCGTGCGCACCACCTCGTCGATCTCTTCGTCCCCAATGCTGGGACGGTGATAGGGTACTTGAATGCCCGATTGCATAAGAAACTCCTCGGTAAATGCGATAAAAATAAATGCCGCGGTTAACGCCGGGCAAATGCGCGGAACACCAGGCCGGCAGTCGCTACCACGATCTTGACGTCGGTGAAGACGGTGCGGCCGCGCAGGTAATCGAGATCCATGCGAAGCTTGCGATCCATTAAGTGCGTGAGGTAATAGTCGTACGCCCGGACGCCTTCCGGAATGGTCTCGGATTCGTCGCCGCTGTCCAGTTGTACTTTTCCGGTAACGCCGGGCTTCACCGCAAGTACCACGCGCTGGCTGGGCGTGTACAGCGCCACGATCTCGGGCGACTCCGGCCGCGGTCCGACCAGTGTCATATCGCCCAGCAAGAGATTGAAGAACTGGGGCAGCTCATCGAGCTTGGTCTTCCGCAGGATGCGTCCCAGCGGCGTGACTCGTGGGTCGTTCCTGCCGGTGATGGGGCCCATCTTCGCCGCGCCTTGTATCATGGTGCGGAATTTCCACATTTTGAATTTTCGTCCATCCAAGCCTGCCCGCCAACCGCCATAACAGGGATTGCCGGGCGACGAGATAAAGACGGCTAGCACGATAGCCGCCAGGAGCGGGCTCAACGCGGCCAGCGCCAGCGACGCGGCGAGGATGTCGACAAACCTGCGCATAGACTTGGAAAATTCCACAAACTGGAGGGCGGGCAATTCTGTCCGCAGCCGGCTTTCAGCCGGCCAAGGCGAGCGAAGCTCGCCTGTGTCGGCAGGAGTGCCGACACGGCACGCACGAGTGCGTGCGCCACGAGAGCGGCCAAGATTGGCCGCCCTCCAAAATTCAACGCGAAATTCGCGTAAAGAAAGACTTGTTCGTAAGCGGCTGCGCCGCGCCCGGAAGAAACCAGCGGAATCCGGCGAGAAAGCCCAGACCCCACGAAAAGTGATACACGGTGAACACCGCCGGCAGATAGGGAAGGGTGGCCCAGCCGGAATGCCGGGCTGCCGCAACGGATGCGGCCGCATTGGCGGCGGCGTATGCCAGGATCAGCGCCAGCCACATGCGTCCGGCTACGGCGAATTCCCTGGGATAGGCGGCGGCCGTGACCAGGCACACCGCAAACAGCAGGATATGGGCCAGCACGAACGCCACCGGCGCCAGATGCCGCCAGGAGCCCGGCAACCTGTGTTTCCGAACCACAGCCGCTTTCCAGAAACCGTACTGAAAGTATTGAAGGAAAAGAGCGGTCAGTGTCGCGCGGGGCGAATACCAGGACACGATCCGCGGGCTCTGCCAGATCTTCCCGCCGGCCCGGATCAAGCGCAAGTTCAATTCATCGTCCTGATTGCGTACCAGGTTCTCATCGAAAAGGCCGATGCGTTCCAGGGTTTCTTTGCGCCAGCAGCCGTAAGGCACCGTATCGATCCAGCCCTCGTAATTCTCGTCGTGAAACCTGGCGCCGGTTGAAAACGGCGAATGATAGGCGGCCGCGAAGGCGCGCGCGCGGGTCCCTTGTGTGCGGGTCCTCGCCGGACCGCCCACATTGTCCGCGCCGGTACGTTCCAATTCCGCCACGCATCGCCTGCAATAGTCCGGCGCGTAGGCCGTGTGGGCATCCATGCGGATGACGATGGCGCCGCGCGCCGCGCGAATGGCGGCGTTCAGTCCGGGCGATACCACGCGCCGCGGATTATCGATGGCGCGCAACCGCGGATCGCGCGCACCGTACTCCCGCAGAATTTCGCGCGTGCCATCGTCGCTCATGCCATCGGCGATAATCGCTTCCCATGTCATGCCGGACATATCCTGCGCCAGCAGTGAATCGAGCAACTGGCGAATGTGTCCCCGCTCGTTGCGGCAGGCCACGACGATGGTAAGCTGTAACGGATTCCCGCCGGTCATAAACGGCTCCGCTGCCACACGGCTGGAACGCCGGTCTGGCGCCTATGGTCGTGCAATGCTTCCCGATATAAGCCGACGTAACTTCGGCCCACCGCCTTGGCGGCAAAATGCCGCGCGACGTGCGCGCGCCCATGGTTTCCCAGCGCGCGTCCCAGTTCCGGATCGCGGAGAAGGCGCAGGATAGCCGTAGACAAAGCGTCGGCGTCTCCGGGCTCGCACAACAATCCCGTGACGCCCGGAACAATTACTTTCGGGACGGCGCCCACCGCCGTGGCGACCACCGGCCGGGCGGCGGCCAGCGCTTCCAGCAGACACATGGGCATCGCTTCCTTGAAGGAGGGCAGCACCACCATGTCGAGCGAGGCGTAAACGGCGGGCATGTCGTCCCGGCTTCCGGCGAACACTACTTGGGAAGCGATACCCAGCTTTTGGGCCAGGGCTTGCCATGCGGCGCGGGCGGGACCCTGGCCGGCAAACACGAACTTCGCGTTCGGAAACACAGCCAACACCGCCTGTGCGGCGGCAAGCAGCACGGCCCCGCCTTTGTCCGGCACGAGCCGCCCGACGAACCCCACCAGCCGGCCGGAGCCGGCGCCCAGTTCCTTGCGGAGAGACGGCGCCGGTTCGAGAAATGGTTCCATGTCCACACCGTTGGGAATCGTCTTCAACTTGTGCGCCGGAACTTTCCAGCGGCGCAGAATTTCAGCTACCGGGCCGGACGCCGTGGCGACTCGGTCAAAACGCCGCAACGCCAAGCGGTCCAGCGCGGCGTAGGCGCGCATGCCCGGCAGCCGGCTGGGCCAGTTGTGGCACGTAGCCACCAACGCCACGCGGCCCGGCCACGCCGCCGCGCCGCCATAGATATCGGCCTTGTAACCGTGCGTATGCAATACATCCACACCGTGCGCATCCACTAAGTTCCGGATGCGTCCTACGGTCTTCCAGTCCCATCGTCCGGCGCAAAACACGCTCTCCACCCGGAGACCCAGTTGCGCCGCCCGGGTTTCCAATTCGCCGCGGTGGGAGCGCCCATCGCGGAAGACGCCCACGACGCTGCCACAGCCGAGCGCCGGCAGCGTCCGGGCCAGCGCCAGCAGCATGCTCTCGGCGCCGTAGTATCCCTCGCTGCTGATTAACTGGAGAATGTTCACAGGGTGCTTCTATTCCTGAATTGAAAGACAGGTTCGGCTTAGACTTCGCTGAGGACCGGCTCCGGGGGCGCTTTCACCGCGACCCGCCGTTCGGCCCGCATCGCGCGCCAAGCCCGCCAGAACACGGTGTATTGGAACATGGCCGGAGAGAACCGGCCCGTCCAGCCCACCACGTTCGCTTCACACACGTTGACCCGCGGGATGGCCATGCGATCCGTATCGCGGGTCCAGGCGCCTCTCTGGGTGGTGAACGCGGCGGCGAAACCCTCTTCCGCCAGCATCCGCCGGGTGGCCGCGGAGGCGTTCCCATTCGGATAAGCGAATAAGCCGCAGGAACGGTACAACGCCGCTTCTATGGCGTGTTTGGAGTCGCAAACTTCCCGCCGGGCGGTCCGCGCGGGCACCGTCGTCAGGATCTGGTGGGTATGTGTGTGACAGCCGATCGTGACACCGGCCGCATACATCTCCCGAAGGTCGTCCCACGATACGGTCCGGTCGCCATCGTATTCCAGTTGGCCGTCGACGGGCGCATGCAGCGCGTAAAGCCGGGCGATATACTCCTGGCGGCGTTCCGTGGAGTACGTCTTCAAAGTCTCTATGCGCGACTCGATGTCCGCGCCGGAAGCCGGTGGGGAGGCCTTCCCCAGCAATGAAGCGATCAGCTCGGGCCAGAATGGAAGTGTGCGTCCGATCAGCCCGGGACAGACAAAAGCCGTCGCCGGGATGCGGTTCTCGCGCATGACTGGCAGCGCATTCGTGTAGTTATCCTTCCAGCCGTCGTCGAATGTGAACATGACGCGCAGCTTGCCTGCCGCAGGTTCGATGGCCCGGGCGAAATCCACCGCTTGGTATTGCCCGGCTACGTGCGCGCTCAAGCTTTCGAACGTGCGGCGGCGCACAACGATACCGGGCAGGCTGCAGGTGAGCTGGAATTCGGCATCGTCCAGGACGCGATGGAACGTCAATACCATCACCGCCCCGCGCCGGCGCAACTGGCGCTTCGCCCACCACAAACATCCGCTGGCTTGCAACAGGCCAGCCCACAGTCGCCGCAGCCGCGGGCGGGCTTTTCCCGGGAGGTTCATGGCTTGGCCGCCTTAGGTCCTTCTTTACTCCGCGAACTGTTCTGGTAATAGCGGTCGCTGGGCGTTTCGCGCTTCCAGAGGAACCAATCTTCCACGTCGTTGATGAGAACTCCGGTCAGCTTGCCTTTTACCTTGGCCAGGGCGCCCGTCAGTAGAGACCGGCTGGTGTGGTCGGGACGCACCACCAAAACCACTCCGTCGCAATGCGCGGCGATTAGATCGTAGTCCGCCACGGCTTCCACCGGAGGAGAGTCCACGATCGTGCGGCGGAACTCTTCCCGCAACCGGGCCAGCAGCCCGCGCCAGTTGGAGGAGTCCAGTAACTCGCTCGGATTCCCCTCCGCCAGACCGGCGGGCAAGACATAGAAGTTGGGCAATTGCTCCACGCGGAGCATGGCATCTTCCAGCGCGCACACGCCCGAAAGCACCTCCGCCAGACCCGGCGCCCTGGGTATGCCCAGGCGCTCATGAACCTTGGAGAGGCGCAGGTCCGCATCCACCAGGATGACTTTATCCTCGCTCTTGTGCGCCAGCGCCGCCGCCAGATTCACCGCCGTGACGGTCTTTCCATCGCCCATGCCGGGACTCGCGACCACCGTGATCGACGATCCCGAAAGCTGGTGGAAGATTCTGGTGCGGACGATTCTGTATTCCTCGGCGGCGCGGCGGTCTTCTCGTTTTGGCGATAGCAGAGGACTGGAGTCTGAAAGCCGAAACGACACCTGCCGGATCCCGGGCTTCGCCTGCCCATCGGCCAGACCGGGAACTCCCTGCATCTCATGCGCATCGGGCCAGAACTCCTGCGGCGGTTGCGGTCTATCTCCGTGGTCTACGCGTTGGGGCAATTGGACCACGGGAGGCATTTCGAAGATGGGTTCCACTACAGACGCCGCCGCGCCGCGCCTGCCGTGGAATGGCCGCACATCGGGCGCGCGTGCGGCAGGCGCCTCGCGTACCTCGTCCAGGCATTGCAGGACCAGCTCCGGGATGTCGCCGTTGGCGGCCTTCAATGCATTCAGAATCTTGCCCATGGTGTCAACCTCTACTCAATCGGCCGCTTACCGGCCGGACGCAGTTAGCTTGTTTCGCGCCGAAATTGCCTGGACATCGTCGATCGGTTCAGAACCCTGGATGACTTCCGCCGCGCCGTCGAGCAAATCGAGTTCCACGCAACTCTGGCTCACGTGACTGGCCTCCACCACCCGGCTCTGCTCTCCAAAGGCCGCCATCAGCGCGTTATCGCAGACCACGTTGATCAGGCGGGGAATGCCTTGCGACACGCGGGCCGCGAGTTCCACGGCCTGCGGCGAGAAGGGCGCACGCTGGCGGCCGCCGGCCCGTGCCCACCTGCAAGCGATATACCGGCCAACCTCCGCCGCCGCCAAAGGCCGCAGCGACACGCGCAGCGACACGCGTTGCTTCAATTGCACGCAATCGTCGCGGTTCATGGTCGCGGCGAGCTCATTCTGGCCCGCGAGAATAATCTGCAGCAACTTTTCGGACCGTCTTTCCAGGTTGCCCAGCAGCCGCACTTCCTCGAGCGCCTCCGTGCTCAGTTTATGGGCTTCATCCACGATCAGGGCCGCGATCCTGCCTTCCGCCTGCGTTTGCAGCAGGTGTTTCTCCAAGCGCGCCAGCCGCTGCGGCTTGCCGGCCGGAACCTCGCGCATGCCGAGGCCCAACAGAACTGTCTCCAGGAACTCGGCGCTGCTGAAGGTGGGGTTGACGATGGATGCAAACTGGACGCGGCTGGGAGGCAGCCCCAAAACAGCGCGCGCCAGCAGGGTCGTTTTTCCCGTGCCCGCGTGCCCCAGCAGAAGGATCAGTCCTTTTCGCTCCAGCAGTCCGTAACATAGCACCGCCAACGCTTCGCGGTGCGCATCCGTGAAGTACAGCATCGACGGATCCGACGTCAGACTAAAGGGCTTTTTCTTCAGACCAAACGACTCGAGATACATAATGGCTCAGACCTGCGGATTGTCGACCAGCATCTTTGGCACCCTGCCCAGAACCACCGTGCCGGCGGGCAGTTCCCATTCGCCCAGAAACACGTTCCGTCCGGTCTCCAACAGAAACGCGATGCCGGCCGCCAGGGCCAGCGACAGCAGCACTCCGCCGGCCATGAACACCGGCAGATTCGGCGATGCCGGCTTCTCCGGGACGCGCGCGACATCCAGCATCACGAAACGTTCCGCCTTTTGCCAGCGTTCCATGTTCGCCGCCATTTCCGCCGCCAGCTTCTTGTCCAGCAGCGACTTGTAGTTCGCCTTGCTGGCTTCATAGTCGCGCGTCAGGCTGGCCAGTTGCTGCTCCCGCATGGGCAGCTTGTCCATCCGGCTTTGGACGGCGCCGACATCGCGCAACACCCTTTCCCGGCGCTTCTCAAGCTCGCCGATTTCGCGGTCCGTCAGAGCGATCTGCTGCTTCAGGCTGGCGGCCTTCTCTTTCTCGGTCACCAGTGCAGGGTCGCTATTGGCCGGGGGCGCCGCGGTTGACCCATTCTTGTTATTGGAAGCCGCGGCAGCGCCCGCGTTGGCGTCCGCTTCATCGTGCACCGCCTTCTCCAGCCCCGCCTGTTCCTGCAGCAGCGACTGCACGTCCGGGTAGCTGTCCCGGTAGCGCAGCCGAAGATCGCGAAGCTTGGCGCGCACACGCTCCAGGTCCGCGCGCGGTCCCTGCGGAGCGGGCTGTCCTGGCTCGGCCGCCAAAGTGGAGGAGGAATCCTGCGTGGCCCGCCGCCGGGCCAGGTCCCGCAGCCGGTTGACGCTGTCCTCGGCCATCGCCAGCGAACCGGCCAGGATCAGCTTGTTTTGCTGGGCCCTCCCGATGGAGTCCTGGATGCCCAATAACTCCGCTTTGTTCTGTCCGTTGGCCGCCAACATCCCGATCTCTTGCTCGGGCAATTCACCGTTGTAAGTGGTCTTGAATTCACGGAGCTTGGCTTCCTGCTCCTGCAGGTTCGTCTTGGCGGTGTCGAGCTGGCTCTCCAGAAACTGGGATGTGCCGTTGGCTTCCTGCTCGCGTTCGCGCAGATTCTCGGTAATGAAGAAGTTGCCGACCCGATTGGCGACCTCGGCGGCGACCTTCGGCGAAAACGCGCGGTACGACACGCGGAAGGCGCCCGGCCGGTTCGCGCTCCATCCCCGCTCCAGACCGATGGCGATGTCGTGGCGCATGGCTTCCAGAGTTTCCGCCCGCGTGCGCGTTTTTCGCAGCGCGGGATAAAGGTTCAATTCCTGGATCAAGGTCCAAAGCCGCTCGCGGCTGAGCACTTGCTGCTTAAGTTCGTCGAGCCGCGCTTCCAGTCCGGTCTGCACCGTGGACACCACGAAGTTCTCCGGAATCTTTTGCGATTCCACCAGAATCAGCGCGTCCGAAATGTAGACCCGCGGCAGACTGCAGACCACCAGCAAGCTGCCCGCGATGCCCGCCGCCCACAGCACCGCAATGAACGCCTTCCACTTCCACAGCGCCCGTATTATCGAGCGCGGCGACATCGCCGAATTGCCGACCTGAATTTGAAGCACGCTCATGCCGCGGTACACTCCCTGCCTATCGCGTAAGCCGGTTTCGAAGGCTGCGCCCAATCGCTCTCGATTTCCACCGTTACGGAACGCCGCAGCATCTCCACCGATACCACCAGGCGGCTGCGATTCTTAGCGGCGATTACCATACCCTCCACCCCGGCCAATGGCCCTCGATTGATGTATACGAACTGCCCAGCCTTGAGAAACGGCCAGGGCGCCACCGGCAAACCCGACTCGATCATCTTCCGGATCGCGGCGATTTCGCTTTCCGGTACCGGCGCGGCGCACTTGCCTACGCCCACGATCGAGGCTACGCCGGGCGTGTTCAACAAAGGCACGCGCTGCCGCAGGTCCATCCGGCAAAACAAATACCCCGGAAAGAGGGCGCACTCGACGACCTTCGTGCGGTCCGACCAACGGCGCTTCGCCACATATGCCGGCAAGAGAACTTCGTAGTCCTTTTGGCGCAGGCTCTGGGCCACGATCCGTTCGAAATTGCTGCGCACCGCGACCGCGTACCAGGCAACCTCGATCATCGTGCGTTCCTCTGCAGTTCCTTTTCCAGCACGGCGTCCAGCTTCTTATTGCTCACCACTTCGGTGAGGACTTGGATCGTTCCCGACAATCCCGCAATCAATCCGCTCAGCGCGGTCACTCGCTCGGTCAATCCGGAAAGAGTATAGCCGCGCTCTTCGGCAACCAGGATCTCCAGCCCGGAGCGCGCCAGGTCCGATATGCTGCGCACCCCTTGCGACCGGCAGAATGCCATGTACCTTTCAAATTCCGCTTCACTAACGCGAAAATAGACGACTTTTGTCCGGCTTCGAGTCAAATTCATTGCAGCCCCGCATTTCATGCCCGATAGGTCGAGCGCTTTTTATTTCTTATATTCAAACCGTCGGTCCACTCTGTTTATTAAGGTGTTATTTGTAAGGATCAGGGCAGCCTTCGGCCCTTTCTGTCACATGAACTGTTGTTTTCTGAGTTCCGCGGGTCAGGCGCGCGGTGGTGGCTGAACCTGTATCATCGCCGACTTTATTACAGTTGTCAATGAGCCTCTGCAAGTTGCCAAGTACCTTGCCTCCTATGGTTTGGAGTCCTAGTACGAATGTGCCTTGTGACCGGAATCGACCTCTGCCGAACCCACATTCATGGGCCAGTTTGCAGTTTTTTTGGGATTCGTTCCAGCAGGTTAGTAATTTAGGCGCTTCTGTACGAATTGCAGAAACTACAAGTACTATTCGAAGCCGTAGAACTAAGTTGGAAACTGTACGCCAGTGCCCCGCCTGTCTGGGCCGGCAAGGCTCGATTGGGGGAAGAAATCCGAGTCCAGTCAGACTCCTCCGAATACGGAATTGCCTTTGCCATGATGGCGCACGGGCCGGCCGGTCAGGCGCGCATCGAACGGCCGCGAAGTCCGGGCGGACAGTTTTCCAAGGTGTGCCCGGCCAAGTTCTAGGGATCGTCGGGGATCGTTTGTGGATTGAGCTGGCGGTACCGATAGTTTTGGCGGAGTTTTCCGGCCGTACCTAAACAGCAGCCCATCCCGGCAACGTTTCGTCGGGCAATCCTGCGCGGCAGCCACATCCGGGAGCTGGCGGTTCTCCGCGCGAATCTCGACTACCTCCGGTGCGGTGGCGCCAGCCCCAATCCGCAAACGGCGAGGCGGCGGCCACGCCGGCTCCCGGCAGAGTTCCGAAACCAAAAGCGCGGGCGCCGAGTAGGGTTTTCGCCGGCGCGCGCGCCACCGGGCGCCTGTAACATTCGCGTTGCTTTGCAGCATCTTATACTGAAGAACATATGAACCAGGATTCTCCGTCCGCCCTCGACCCGGCGGCCCCCGATACGCTCACCAAGCCGGGCCCCTACCAGGCGCCGCCCAAGCAAGCACATGGGGCGCCAAAGCATTCCAGCCGGGTCTGGTTATGGCTGCTGATTCTGGGCCTGGTGGCGGCGGGCGCGTACTATTTCTGGTCGAAAAAGAACACCGGCACGGGCGGCGCCGCGGCCGCGGCCGCGCAAGCGCAGAAGAAAGGCTTCGGCGCCATACCGGTGGTCGCGGCCAAAGCGCGCAAAGGAAGTATCCCCGTTTATTTAGTGAACCTCGGCGGCGTAACCCCGATCTATACCGTTACGCTGAGGAGCCGGGTAGACGGAGAATTGATGGAAGTCCACTACAAAGAGGGCGACATCGTCGGGAAGGACGCTCCGCTGATCGAGATCGATCCGCGGCCTTACCAGGCTGCCCTGACGCAGGCGGAAGGACAACTGATTCGGGACCAGGCGCTGCTGGAAAACGCGCGCATCGATCTGGCGCGCTATAAAACGCTGGTGGCCCAAAACGCCATTCCGGAACAGCAACTGGCCACGCAACAGGCCCTGGTCACGCAAGACGAAGGTATTGTGAAGACCGACCAGGGGATGATCGACACCGCCAAGCTGAACGTCACCTACAGCCATATCGCGTCTCCCATCTCGGGACGCGTGGGCCTGCGCCTGGTGGACCCCGGAAACATCGTACACGCCGCCGACAGCAACGGTATGCTGGTGATTACCCAGATGGATCCGATCAGCGTGATCTTCTCGCTACCCGAGGATCAGGTTCCGGTCGTTCTGCAAAAGCTGAATGCCGGGCAGCGGCTGCCAGTGGACGCGTTCGATCGCTCTATGACCAACCTTCTGGCGCACGGATATCTGGCTACGGTGGACAACCAGATCGATACGACCACCGGCTCTCTGCGTTGGCGGGCCAACTTCGACAACCCCGGCTACAAGCTGTTTCCGAACCAGTTCGTCAACGTGCGCTTGCTGGTGCAGTTGAAGCAGGGCGTCACGCTGGCGCCCACCGCCGCCATCCAGCGTAACACCCAAAGTACTTACGTATTCCTGGTAAAGCCGGATTCGACTGTGACGGTGCGCACGGTTCAGATCGGCACGGTGGAAGGCAACGACAGCGAAATCGCTTCCGGTTTGCAGCCCGGCGACCAGATCGTCATGACCGGGGTCGACAAACTCCAGGAAGGCACCAAGGTAGTCGCGCACCTGAGCGGCGATACCGGCGCCGGAGCACCAGGCGGCGCCAGTTCCCCGGCAGGCGGCGCTGCCCCAGGCGGCGCCCCGGCCAGCGGCGCGCCCACGGGCGGGCGGCCGGCGCATGGCGGCAGCGGGACCCGCAAGGCAAGCTAGATGAGTCCGTCCCGGATATTCATTCTGCGGCCTATCGCCACGTCTTTGCTCATGGTGGCGATCATGCTGACCGGCATAGTGGCCTACAAGCAGTTGCCGATTTCGGCGCTGCCCGAGGTGGACTACCCCACCATCCAGGTGATCACGTTCTATCCCGGCGCCAGCCCGGATGTGATGGCGTCGTCGGTAACCGCGCCGCTGGAGCGGCAGTTCGGCCAAGTGCCGGGCTTGCAGCAAATGACCTCCACCAGTTCGGATGGCAGTTCGGTGATCACGCTGCAATTCAGCTTGAGCCTGAACATCGACGTGGCCGAACAGGAAGTCCAGCAATCCATCAACGCGTCGGGAACCTACCTGCCCGTGGATCTTCCCACGCCGCCAATCTACAGCAAGTCCAATCCGGCCGATACGCCGATTCTTACGCTGGCGCTGACGTCGGATGCCATGCCGCTCTCGGCCGTCGAGGATCTCGCCGATACGCGCCTGGCGCCGAAGATCTCGCAATTGCCAGGGGTCGGCCTGGTGAGTATCAGCGGCGGTCAGAAGCCGGCCGTGCGGATTCAAGCCAACCCGACGGTCATGGCCTCTTATGGCATCAACCTGGAGGACCTTCGCACCGCCATCGTAGCCGCCAACGTGAACCAGGCGAAAGGGAATTTCGACGGCACGCACCAGTCCTATCAAATCGGCGCGAACGACCAGTTGCTGTCGAGCGCGGACTACAAGCCGATGATCGTGGCGTACCGGAACGGCGCGCCCGTGAAATTGACGGATGTGGCTAATGTGGTGGACGACACGGAAAACGTCCGCCAAGCCGCCTGGATGAACGACGTTCCGGCCGTGATCGTGAACATTCAGCGGCAGCCGGGCGCCAACATCATCGCGGTGGTGGATCGCGTCAAACTGCTATTGCCGACGTTGACCACCAACCTGCCCCAATCCGTGCACGTGAGGATTCTGACCGACCGGACCAACACCATTCGCGCGTCGGTGGCCGACGTGCAGTTCGAACTGGGCCTGACGGTGGTGCTGGTGGTGCTAGTGATGTTCGTGTTCCTGCGCAATGTATCGGCGACCATCATTCCCAGCGTGGCGGTGCCTCTCTCGCTGGTCGGCACTCTGGGCGTGATGTACCTGCTGGGCTACAGC
>Ga0181526_10000184_pt1 | contig 67797 bp, 61 predicted proteins | sample PEATcosm2014_Bin_35_FD_119750 | JGI IMG/M metagenome (GOLD analysis project Ga0181526, IMG submission 119750) | Peatland microbial communities from MTU Mesocosm Facility, Houghton, MI, USA - PEATcosm2014_Bin06_30_metaG | ecosystem: Environmental > Terrestrial > Soil > Wetlands > Peat | place... | reverse complement strand
CGCTCGGTCTGGCGCGCACCGATCCGAGCCACATTGTCGCGCAGACGAGCGGCGGTTCGCAATTCGCGGCCGACGGAACCGCGCGCTACGAGATCCGCCCGCGCGGCAATTCGGTCAGTCATGAAGACGAAATGATGAAAGTGGCGGGCAACCAGATGGACTACGAGGCGGTGACGTCGCTCTACACGCACAGCCTGGCGCTGATCAAACTTGCGATCGGCCGATAGCAGGATCGGGGGCGCGACATTCCAGATTTGACGGAGACGCTTCGTCATGGACTTCATCAAAACTCTCGCCGTCGCGGCCTCCGGTCTGCGCGCCCAGGTCGGGCGCATGCGCATCATCTCGGAGAACATCGCCAATTCCGACTCGGTGGCGCAGACGCCTGGCGGCGATCCCTATCGGCGCCGCATCGTAACGTTCAGTTCCGAACTCGATCGCTCACTCGGCGCGCATGTGGTCAAGATCGGCCCGGTCGAAGCCGACAATTCCGATTTTTTGATCAAACACGAACCCGGCAATCCGGCCGCCGACGCCAAGGGCGACGTCAAATATCCGAACGTCAACAACCTCATCGAAATGACCGACTTGCGCGACGCGCAACGCTCCTACGAGGCCAATCTCAATGTCATCACCGCCACCCGGCGGATGCTGCAACGCACGATCGATATCATCAAGAGCTGAAGCCGCGCTCTTCAACGAGGTGAGTCATGCCGACACCGACCGCTATTGCCGCCAATGCCTATGCCGCGCTGTCGCGGCTGCACGAGGATGCCGCCAAGATCGGAAGCGGTCTGGGCAACAGCCAGGACTCCGGGCCGAATTTTTCGGCGCTGCTCAAGGACGCGATGAATACCGTTACCGCGGCCGCGCAAAAGGGCGACGCGCAAGCTCAGGCGGTGGCCAACGGCAAGGCCAATATGATCGACGTCGTCACCGCGGTCGCCGAAACCGAAACCACCTTCCAGACGCTGGTCTCGGTCCGCGACAAGGTGATCGCGGCCTACGAAGACGTCTTGAAGATGCAGATCTGAGGAGAATAGGCAAAAAAGATGACCGGTCCGGAAGTCATGGACGTCGCGCGCGATGCGATTGTCACGCTGATCATTGTCGCGGCGCCGCTGATGCTGGTCGGATTGGTCGTCGGCGTCATCGTTTCGCTGTTCCAGGCGTTGACGCAAATCCAGGAGACGACGCTCGTCTTCGTGCCGAAGATTCTCGCGATTTTTCTCGCCATGCTGATCGTGCTGCCGTTCATGGCGGACGCACTCTACTCGAACTTCCTGCGCATCGCCGCCCACATCACCAGCGGCTGAGCGGGGTTTCGGCGTGCCGATCGATATTTCATTTCTGCCGGCGCTCGGGGCGTCGTTTCTCCTGGTGTTCGCGCGCACCGGGACGATGGTGATGCTGTTGCCGGGACTGGGCGAGCAGAACATTTCGGCGCGGCTGCGGCTCACCATTGCGCTCATTCTCGCCGCCGTGCTGTTGCCGCTGCACCGTAACGCCTATCACATCGATACGAGTGCGCTCGGCCCGACTATCGTGCTGTTGGTGGAGGAGATCGTGATCGGCGCGGTGCTTGGACTGACGGCGCGGCTCACGGTGTCGGCGCTCGATGTCGCGGGCTCGGTGATCGCCCAGCAGCTCGGGCTCGGCTTCGTTACCGCGGTCGATCCGATGCAGGGCGAGCAGGGCGTGATCTTGGGCAATTTCCTCACCATGCTCGGCGTCACGCTGTTCTTCGCCACCGACATGCACCATCTGGTCATCTTCGCGCTCAACGACAGCTACACGCTGTTCGAGCCGGGCGAACTGCCGGCCTCGGGCGACGTTGCGGCACTGGTGACGAAGACGGTTGCCGGTGCGTTCCGTATCGGCATTCAACTGTCGGCGCCGTTTCTGGTGTTCGGCTTGTTGTTCAACCTCGGGCTCGGCCTGTTGTCGCGGCTGATGCCGCAGATGCAGGTGTTCTTTGTCGCCTTGCCGCTGTCGATCCTGCTCGGATTTCTGTTCATGGTGCTGGTGATCGGCTCGATGATGGGCATTTTCCTCGATTACGCGAGCGGCGTGCTGCACGAGCTCGCGCCGCACGCCTAGCGCATGATCCCGAAAGGTGGAAACCGGCTTTCGGACAAGATCATGCGCAAATGAAGGATTTGGACCGTGATCCGATTCAGATGAACTGGATCGCGGTCTAAAGCGCCAAGATGGCCGAAGAACGCGACGAAACTGAACATACCGAAGACCCGACGCCGCGACGGCTCGATGAAGCCATCAAGCGCGGCGACGTCGTCAAAAGCATCGAAGTCAGCACTTGGTTCCTGATCGCGGGCGCCACGCTGATCATGATGGCGTTCGCCGGCTCGATGGCGAACAGCCTGCAAGCGACATTGCGTGGCGTGCTGGCGCATTCTTACGAAATTCCGGCCGATGGTCCCGGGCTCGCCGATCTCGTCAGATCCTTGGCGACCCATGTTTTGGCGGCCATCGGTATTCCGCTATTTCTGCTCACGCTGGCCGCCTTCGCCGGCAATGCCGTCCAGCACCGTATTTTGTTCTCTTTCGATCCGATCATGCCGAACCTGTCGCGCATTTCGCTCACCGCAGGGCTCGGCCGGCTGTTTTCCAAGCAGGCGCTCGCCAACTTCCTCAAAGGCCTGGTCAAGCTCGTGCTGTTCGGCGCGGTGCTGGCGGCGCTGCTGTGGCCGCAACGCTACCGGCTCGCCGCCATGGTGGGCGGCGACCCGGCCCTGATCCTGCCGGCCGCCCGTACGCTCGCCATGAAAATGCTCGGCACGGTGGTGGCAATCCTCGCGGTGGTGGCGGCGGCCGATTATCTCTTTCAATACCGGCAGTGGTACGAGCGGCAGAAAATGTCGGTTCGGGAGATGAAGGAGGAGTTCCGCCAGTCCGAAGGCGATCCGGCCATCAAAGCCAAGATCCGGCAAATGCGCCAGGCGCGCGCGCGCAAACGCATGATGGCGGCGGTGCCTAAAGCCTCGGTGGTCATCACCAACCCGACGCATTTTGCCGTGGCCTTGCAATACGAGCGCGGCATGAATGCGCCGCTCTGCGTCGCCAAGGGCGCCGATCTGATCGCCCGCAAAATCCGCGAGATCGCCGAAGCCCACGATATTCCGATCGTCGAGAACCCGCCTCTGGCTCGGGCGCTGCACGGCACCGTCGAGGTCGATCAGGAAATTCCGCAGGAGCATTATCGGGCGGTCGCCGAGGTTATCGGCTATGTCATGAAGCTGCGCCGCGCGGTCGCCCGGTGAGCGCGACGGGCATGATCCGGCCGGAAATTCATGCTCTAATCGTGTAGGTTTTGTGGGGTCTGTGGTTCGATTCGGCGGTGCGGAGCACTGAAAGCGGGGCATGACACACGAGGCCACAAGCGAACAGGCTCAAGAGCCCAAGCCCGCCACGATTGCGGCCGGCGCGCCGACCGAGGGCGCCGTTTCGAACGGCAGGAGCCTCGAGGCCAAGCCGCTTAACGGCAAATCCTCCAACGGCAAGTTTTCCAACAGCCTGACTTTGCCCGCCGATAAGCTTTCCGCCGAAGACTTCAGCGACGCGGCCACACGCCCGGCGATCGATCGCAGCGCCGTGACCGGGCGCGGCGGCAGCGTCGTTCTCGTGCTTCTCGTCGCCGCGCTCCTGGTTGCGGCGGCCGCCGCCATCGTGCTTCTCGGTAACAGCAATGCCGAATACATCCTGGCGTTCCTCGCGGTGCTCGCCACCGTCGGCGTGTTCTCGCTGTTTGCGCTGGCTGCGGGTATTTTGCGCCTGTCTCCGACCGAAACCGCAAATCCTCTGATCAAGGCCGTGGTTGATGGCGCGTTCGATGGCATCGTCGTTACCGACAAAACCGGCCACGTGGTCTACGCCAATGCGGCCTATCTCGATCTCACCGAGGCCACCGACGCCAATGATTTGAGGCCGGTCGAGCGCGCCTTTATCGGCGACGCCGATGCGTCCGAGGCGATCTATCGTCTGCTCAAAGCAGCGCGTGAAGGCAGACGATTGCGGGAAGAAGTGCGCATTGCCGGCAGCAACGGCCGCCCAGCACGGTGGCTGCGCTTCAAAATCCGTCCGCTCGGCAGCGGCCGGCGGGCGGGGCGGCTCACGGTATGGTCGCTCGCCGAGATCACGCGCGAGCGTGAGCGCCAGGAGAACGTGTTCCAGGAACTACAACACGCGATCGATTATCTCGATCATGCGCCGGCCGGATTCTTCTCGGTCGATGACAAGGGCGATATCGTTTATCTCAACGCGACGCTCGCCAATTGGCTCGATCAGGATCTCGCCCAGGTCGGCTCGGGCGGCGTCGGCTCGGGCGGTCTGAAGCTCGCCGATCTGGTGTCCGGCGACGGCGCGGCGCTGCTGACGGCGATGCGGGCCGCCCCCGGCGAAGTCAAGACCGAGGTGCTCGATCTCGACCTGCGCACCCGTAGCGGGCGCCGGCTGCCGGTCCGGCTGTTCCATAAGATCGCCTATGGCGCCGACGGCACGCCCGGCACCTCGCGTACGCTGGTGCTCAATCGCGCCCGCGACGACGGCACCGATCCGCAACGCGCGGCGGAAATCCGCTTCATGCGGTTTTTCCATCAGACGCCGATGGCGATCGCGACCATCGACAAACACGGCGGCGTGGTCCGCACCAATCCGCTGTTCGCCCGCCTGTTCGAGGGGGCGCGGGGCGGCGAGGGGGAGGATCGTTCGATCCTCGCCGTCGTCACCGAGCGCGACCGCGAAGCGCTGCAAGCGGCGGTCGGGCAAGCGGCGCTCGGCAAGGGCGACATCGCGCCGGTCGATGCCATGCTCGCCGGCGACGGCGAGCGCTTCGGCCGTTTCTATGTCACCGCGGTCGATGAAGAGGAACGCGACCAGGAAGCGGCCATCGTCTACGCGCTCGAAACTACCGCGCAGCGCGAGCTCGAGAATAAAGTCACGCAGCAGCAGAAGATGGAACTCGTCGGCCAATTGGCCGGCGGCATCGCGCACGACTTCAACAATGTGCTGTCCGCCATCATGATGGCGACCGACTTTCTTCTCAGCGCGCACCGGCCGACCGATCCGTCGTTCCAGGACATCATGCAGATCAAGCAGAATGCCAATCGGGCGGCGAGCCTGGTGCGGCAACTGCTCGCCTTTTCGCGCAAGCAGACGCTGCGTCCGCAGGTCCTCGATGTCGGCGAAGTGCTGTCCGACCTCACTATGCTGCTGCGCCGGCTAATCGGCGAGAAAGTTACGCTCGACGTCAAGCACGGCCGCGATCTCTGGCCGGTCAAGATCGACATTTCGCAATTCGAGCAGGTGATCGTCAATCTCGCGGTCAATGCGCGCGACGCCATGCCGACCGGCGGCCGGCTGCAATTGCGCACCACCAACATTACCGCGCAGGAATGCGCCAAGTTCCAAGCCAAGGGCATGCCGGCTAACGACTACGTGCTGGTACAGGTAACCGATACCGGCACCGGCATTCCGGCAAAAATCCTCGACAAGATTTTCGAGCCGTTCTTCTCGACCAAGGAAGTGGGCAAGGGCACTGGCCTCGGCCTCTCCACGGTTTACGGCATTATTAAGCAGACCGGCGGCTTCGTCTATGTGGACTCGGTCGAACATGCCGGAACCACTTTCCGCATATTCCTGCCGCGCCATATCGCGACTGCCCAGGAGATTGCAGCCGAGCGGGCCGAGGCCGAGCCTGCGGCACGTTCGGACACATCCGCCGGGGCCGAGCCCGGCAAGCGGGCCGCGAGCACCGATCTAACCGGCGAAGGCATCATCCTTCTCGTCGAAGACGAGGAGGGGCTGCGCCAACTTAATGCCCGCGGGCTTACCTCGCGCGGCTATACGGTGCTCGAGGCCGGCAATGGCGTCGAAGCCATCGATGTACTGGAGAAGTCCGGCGCCGAGGTCGATCTCGTGGTGTCCGACGTGGTCATGCCCGAGATGGATGGGCCGACGCTGCTGCGGGAACTGCGCAGCCGTAATCCGTCGCTAAAAATCATTTTCGTCTCCGGCTACGCCGAGGATGCCTTCCAGAAACATCTGCCGGCGGACGGCCAATTTGCGTTTTTGGCAAAACCTTTCACCCTCAAACAACTGGTCAATGCGGTGAAAGAGACGATGGCGGCCTAGACTCTGATCCAACTCGATAGAATCGGATCAGAGTCCGGCATCTTCGTTTGAGCCTGTCGTTTGCGCACAACCGGTTGCCACTTTTCCGCGATATGCTCTACGCGCGGCTGCTATGCGCATGACGCTGCGACAAACGCGCGTGCGACGCTTTGCGCAGGCCTTTCGGCGCGGTCCCCGGCGTAGAAAAAAAGGTAGCGCAAGCGCGGCCCTCCCGACGCTCGGCGCTGACCCGCGCAGAGGGCGAAGTGCAAAGCTTTCCTGGAACTCAAGCCTTTTCCGACACGCAAGGCTTTGCCGAAATTCACCCGGCCGCGCTGTCGCCGGCGCCTTGGCTGCGGTCTTTGGCCTTGCTTGCTGCACTTCTGGTAAGCCTGGTCTTCTCTGCAGAAGGCGCCGATGCGCGGCTCAAAAGCGAATGGAAGTTCGGCGGCAGTCTTGCCGGCAGATTGATGTCGCTGCCGGGAGCGTCGGCGTGGCTCGGCGATGGGTCAAGTTTTGACGATGCAAACTTGCCCGAGCTGCTGCCCAGGGCGGCACAGCCAGCCGGGGGGTCGCTCGGCGAATTGTTCAGCCGGCACGGCCTGGTCGGCGGCTTCGCCGCGGGCTTTCTCGGCGCGGGTGTGCTCGGCGTCCTGTTCGGTCGGGGCATTTACGGCGAGTTGAACGGCATCGTCTCCCTGCTCGGCCTGGTGTTTCAGCTCGCGCTCATCGCCATGCTCGGCCGGCTGATCTGGAGCTGGTGGCGCGTCGACCGGGCATCGCGCCGCGCCGATCTTTCGCCGCGGCAACTGGCCGACGCCTACGGCCGCGCGCATCACGAAGCGCAAACCGCGATCGACTCGCCCGCGAGCGCGGACACAAGTCCCGGTGACCGCAACGGCGAAGGCTTCAGCACTGGAGACCGTCCGCGGCACACGTAATCGCGTTCGGCCAAAGCAAAGAGCTCCGCCGGGTCTGCAGGCGCTCTCAGCAGCATCCGGAGCGGCCGAATGATCCGATATCCTGAAGTCAGGCGAGTGCGATCGGCCGTTTGACATGGGTCGGCCCGCCGCTAGTCTGCTCCGGCTCTCAGGCACTGCCGGACAGGAACATGAATTTGCGCCTGCGTGCTGCCGCGCTTACAGCCTTCGGAGCCGCCATAACCGCCATGGCGATAAGCGGGCCCGCAGTGGCCGCTGATCAGGTCCACGATGAGATTCAAGTCTACGACGCCGCGATCGCCGAGGTCGGCCAATGGACCTTGGAGCAACATCTGAACTATGCCGCGGCGGGACAGAAACAGCCGGAAGTGCCGGCCGGCATTGCGTCGAACCATAGTGTGCAGGGAACACCCGAATTTGCCTATGGGATCGCCGACTGGTGGGAAGGCGGCTTCTACATTCCATTCGCGGCCACGGGTTCCGGCCAATTTCTTTCCGACGGCGCCAAGATCCGCAGCCTGTTCGTCACCCCCGATGCCGCCAAGCGCAGTTTTTTCTACGGAGTCAATTTCGAGCTCGGTTACGAGCTGCCGCGATTCGCCTCGAAGCCTTGGGGGCTGGAAATCCGGCCGATCATCGGCGTGCGAAACAGCCAATGGGATTTCATTATCAATCCGATCGTCGATCTCAGCTTCGGCGCGGGCGGTGAAGCTGATTTCGCTCCAGCGGTAAGGCTTGCCCGTAATCTCGGCGAAGATCGCTATATCGGCCTCGAATATTATGCCGACTTCGGCAAGATCGGCGACTTCCTGCCGGCGGAGCAGCAAAGCCAGCAATTATTTGCCGTCACCGATTTCAAAGTCAGTGAGGTCGATGTCGAACTCGGCGCCGGCTACGGCTTCACCCCGGGATCGGACCGCTTCGTGCTGAAGGCGATTTTGGGTTATGCATTCCCGGTTCCCGGCAAGAACGGTGATGCCGCGACGTCGAGACCGCCGCTCGGCATGGGCACTCAGGCGCGTTCGATGCAGCCGCCCTTTATCACGAAATAAATTACGCTCTGAGGGATTTAGTTCGGCGTCGTCGTGTCGTGGCAGGAATGCGGTGTTTGGCCGGAGCCGGCGGGCGCCCACTTCCACACATCGCATTTGGTGCAGGCGCCAAGGAGGAGGCCGAGGCCGAGCGCCAAGCCGGCGGCAGCGATCGGCCGAAGGAGACGACGGCCGCTAGGTTCCGGGGTGCCGTACTGTCGAGGCGACGCCATTCTTAATTTTCCCGCGCGCTTCGCAAGTTGCGCCCATAGGATCTTACCCCGACGGCCACGAGCCGGCTATCTCGGCGTCCGCCATTTTCGCCCGAGTATCTTGCCGGAATTTCCATTATCTTAGCCGCTGCCGACCGGCCGCTTCTGCGTTGGAAGGCCGGCGCTACGGAGGAAGCAAGCTATGGATATTTATCTCTGCGGCTCGCGGCCGTCGCGGCGCGGCCCCACCGATAGTTTTACCGGCACCGTCTGGCAGGATCCGATCGTCGAGACGCCGGCGCCGGCGCTGCTGCGCTCCGGCATGGTGCGTTTCGAGCCGGGTGCGCGCACGCATTGGCATACCCATCCGCTCGGCCAGACGCTCGCGGTCATGTCGGGATTTGGCCGGGTGCAGGCTTGGGGCGGCGACGTGCGTGAAATCCGGCCCGGCGACGTGGTCTGGATTCCGCCCGGCGAAAAGCACTGGCACGGCGCCGGGCCCAACACCTTCATGGTGCACGTGGCGATGCAAGAGGCGCTCGACGGCAAGCATGTCGAATGGCTCGAGCCGGTGAGTGACGACCAGTACAAGGCGGCCGGATAGAGCGGGGCATGCGCTACGAACTTTATTATTGGCCGACCATTCAGGGCCGCGGCGAATTCATCCGGCTCGCTTTGGAAGAGGCCGGCGCCGATTACGTCGACGTGGCCCGCCGACCGGGCGAACGCGGCATGGCGGCGATGCTGCAGCTCATGGCCGGCAAGGGCATAGCCCATCCGCCTTACGCGCCGCCGTTTCTCAAAGCGGGCAAGCTCGTCATCGCGCAGACCGCGGAGATTTTGTTCTATCTCGGCCCGCGCCTAAAACTCGCGCCGCGCGACGAGGCCGGGCGGCTCTGGGCCCATCAACTGCAGCTGACCATCGCTGATCTGGTCACGCATATTCACGATACCCATCATCCGATCTCGGGCTCGCTTTATTACGAGGAGCAGAAGCCGGCGGCACGGCGGCGCGCCGAGTCGTTCTGGCGCTACAACGGGGCGAAAATGCTCGGCTATTTCGAGCGCGTGCTGCAAGGCAATGGCGGCGCCTATACGGTGGGCCGCCGTTTGAGCTATGTCGACTTGTCGGTATTTCAGATCGTCGACGGTCTGCGCTACGCCTTTCCGAAGCGCATGAAGCGCTTCGAGAAGAAAATTCCGGGCCTGGTCACGCTGCACGACCGCGTGGCGAAGCGGCCACCCATCAAGGCCTATCTGGCCTCGGAGCGGCGTCTGCCCTTCAACCAGTGGGGCATCTTCCGCCACTATAAGGATCTCGATGCCTGACGGGCGAAAAGCGCGGTCGCGGCCGGTCTTGTGTTTGATCTTGTGCAATGGCAATCCCGCTGTGGGCAGGCTAAGGAAGGGCGGGAAAAAAAAGAAGCCCGGGGGGTATCATGCCGACATTGCCTAGCCTCATGCCCATTATCATGCCGACTTGGGCGGATTTCGACCTCACTAATGGTATGAACATCCTCCGCATGATCTGCGGGCTGTTCTTTATCCCGCATGTCGTCGGCAAGTTCACCGAGCCCGCGACGCTGAATTTCTTCAAGGCCGCCAAGTTCAATCCGCCGGCGACCTGGATGTATGTCGCCGGCACCATCGAGACCTTCCTTACGATCGGCCTGGTTTTCGCTATCGCCACGCCGTTTGTCGCCGCCATTGCGGCTTTCCACATGTTCGTCGCGGGGGCAGCGACCTACAAGGTGACCAAGAAGTGGATCTGGGTGATCGGCGGTGTCGAATACTGCATTTTCTGGACGATCTGCTGCATCATCGTCGCCATGGAGACCTGGCCCAAATAAGCTTGGCCCAAATAGAACTGGCCCAAATTGGCCGCAATGAAATCGGCGAAAATAAACGTAAGCGCAGAAACAAAATGAAACTCGGAAAGAGTTACGGGAGCAGCAAGTGATCAACGCAGCCATTGTCGGACTGGGCTGGTGGGGCAAGACGCTCGTCGAAGCGTGCGAGAACAGCGACGCCATCCGGTTTGTCGCCGGCGCGACGCGCACGATGTCATCCGAGATCGAGGCCTTCGCCAAAGCTAAGGGCTTTCGCCTCGAACGGGATTACGAGGCGGTGCTCGCCGATCCCAACGTCGATGCCGTTGTGCTCGCTACGCCGCACTCCATGCACGGCGCGCAGGTGGCAGCCGCCGCGGCGGCCAAAAAGCATATTTTCTGCGAAAAGCCCTTCACGCTGACGAAGCGCGAAGCCGAAGACGCCGTCGCAGCAGTGCGCAAGGCGGGCGTCACGCTCGCGCTCGGCTACAATCGCCGCATTCATCCCGAAATGATCAAGCTGCGCGACATGATCCGCTCGGGCGAGCTCGGCATCATTCTGCACATCGAAGCGACCATGACGTTTCCCAATGTGCTGTTCATCAATCCTGGCCACTGGCGCGCCGACAAGCACGAGACGCCGTGCGGCGGCTTGATGCCCATGGGCGTCCACGCCGTCGACGGTATGATCGACCTGTGCGGGCCGATCGATCACGTCTTCGCCCAGAGCTTCCGGCGCGCGGCGCCCATCGACGCCGACGACACCACCTCGATCCTGTTCCGCATGAAGGAGGGCATGTCGGGCTATCTCGGCACCATGACGACTACGGGGCCGGGCTTTTCTTTCCAGGTATTCGGCTCGAAAGGCTGGCTCCGGCTCGAAGGCGTCACCCACGTCGCCGGTGCGTCGTCGGAGGAACGCCGTACCCGGCTGTTCGGCACGTGCAAGTTCCAGCCGGTGAAAGGCGAGGCCAAGACCTGGCAGGCGGCAACGATGGACATTTCGCGCGCCGCGCTCGAAGCCTTCGCCAAAGCGGCCGAAGGCGGACCCGCCTATCCGATCCCCTACGATCAGATGATCCACGGCGTCGCCGTGACCGAGGCCATCGTCCGCTCGGCGGGTTCCGGCGCGGTCGAACGCGTCAATTGATACTTAATCTAAAGCAAGAACAGGAAAACGAAACATGGATCTCGGCGGCGGCCTCGGCCATCTGACCTATTCGACGCTCGTACATCCCGGCGATACCTGGGAAGAGATGTGGACGAGCCTGAACACCTATGTGCCGAAAGTGAAGGCCCGCGTCGCGCCCAACCAGCGGTTCGGCGTGTCGCTGCGGTTGTCGGCGGACTCGGCTGCGACCTTGGTCAAGAGCAAGCCAGAGCGCGAGAAGCTGAAAAAGTTTCTCGGCGACAACGACATGTATCTCTACACCGTCAACGCTTTCCCTTACGGCGCCTTCAAGGGCACGGTGGTCAAGGAGCAGGTCTACGAGCCGGATTGGCGGTCCGAAGAGCGCACGCGATACACGATGAATGTCGCCGACGTGCTAGCCGACGTCTGCACACCCGACATCTCGCCGTCGATCCAGAGCGCGCCGCTCGGCTTCAAGCCGCGGGTCACCGGCGACAATGTGGTGGCGAGCTATACCGACCACGTCATGCGGGTGGTGGCGCATCTGATCGGCCTCGAGCAGCGTACCGGACGCGTCGTGACGCTTGCGCTCGAGCCCGAGCCCTATTGCTTTCTCGAAACCACCGACGAGGCGGTCGATTATTTCACCAAGCATCTTTACTCCGGCGCCGCCGCCGAGACCGTGGCGAAACTCGCGCATATTCCGATTTCGGAGGCGCATGTCGCGCTGCGCCGGCATCTCGGCATCGTCTTCGACATCTGCCATCAGGCGGTGGAATACGAAAATATCGCCGAATGCCTGCAAAAACTGGTCGACGCCGGCATCCCGATCTTCAAGCTGCAAGAGGCGGCCGCGCTCCACATTCCCGAAGTGACGCAATCGATCGTCGACACGCTCAAACGCTATTCGAAGACCATCTATCTCACCCAGACGGTGGAGAAGAAGGACGGCAAGCTCACCCGCTTCCTCAATCTCGAAGATGCCTTTGCCGCCTGGGAGAAAGCGCCGGGGCCGCGCGAATGGCGCACCCATTTCCACGTGCCGGTGTTCCTCGACGATCTCGGCCCGTTCCGCACCACGCGCTTTGCCATCGAGGAGGCGCTGCGCTTCCACAAGCTCAAGCCGCTGTCGCGTCAGCTCGAGATCGAGACCTATACCTGGGACGTGCTGCCGGACAATCTGAAGACCGGCGACATTGTCGATTATGTCTGCCGCGAGCTGGAATGGGTGCGCGGCCAGTTGGTCTGACGGAGAAGTATTATGAAAGTCGGTTTCATCGGGCTCGGCCGCATGGGCGGGGCCATGGCGCGGCGCATGCTGGATGCCGGCCACGATGTCGGCGCCTTCAATCGCACCGCGGCGCGCGTGAAGCCGCTGATCGACGCCGGCGCCAAGCATCTCGATTCGATCAAGGCTGCGGCGACCTATGGCGATGCGGTTTTCACGATGCTGGCCGATGATGCGGCCGTTCTCGATGTCGTCACTCAGCCGGGCGGTCTGCTCGCCTCGCTGCCCAAAGGCGGCATTCACATCTGTGCCGGCACGCATAGCGTTGCGGCCATGACCAAGCTCAAAGAGTTGCACGCCGCGGCCGGACAGGTGCTGGTCGCGACCCCGATGCTCGGCCGCCCTGAACTCGTCGCCTCCGGCCAGGCCGGCATGGTACTTGGCGGGTTAAAGGACGCGCTCGATCGCTGCCGGCCGCTGTTCGCGGCGATCGCGCGGCGCACCTTCGAGGCCGGAGACGATCCGGTTGCAGCCTGCGCGATCAAGATCGCCAATAATTTCGTGCTCGGCTGCGCCATCGAGGCGATGGGCGAGGGCTTTGCGCTCACCCGCAAATACGGCGTCGTGCCGGATGTGTTTTACGACGTGATGACCGACGGGTTGTTCAATTGCTCGGCCTACAAGGTCTACGGCAAGCTCATCGCCGAGGAGCGCTACCAGCCGGCCGGCCAGCGCGCTATTCTCGGCTTGAAAGACGCCAATCTGGCGCTCGAAGCCGGCGGTGCGGTCGGCGTTCCACTACCCAGCGGCAACGTGTGGCGCGACCGTCTCGTCGGCGCCGTGGCGCACGGCGAAGCCGAGCACGACTGGGCGGTGATGGCGAAGGATCAGGCGCGGGCGAGCGGGCTGGAGTAAGCGTCGCTGGGCGATTCGCAAAATAGATATGACGCGGCGACGAATTCGTTTGCGTCATAAAGCAGGCATACGCCTGCTCATCGATCACGGAACGACATTCGCCGGCCGCGTGACTCATTTTTCGTCATGGTGCTTAGCATTGTGACAGTGCACATTCGTCTGACGTTTCACGCGATTTTACTCGCAGGACGTTCTTGCTGCGTAATTATTGGGTTGCTGCGCGAGGCGCAATGAAGTGGCACGCGGCTTGCTGATTGGACGAGCGAATGTGTCAGGTACGGGTCGCGCGGCGTCGCTAAATATTTTTCTGACATAAACCTGAAGCCTCGCCGCCAAACCTTCGACGTATTGCTGCGTAGGATGATCCGCGTCGAGTCAAATTGAGTCTCGTAACGCGTCGCGCAATGCGTCTGGCTGGTGTCGCCCAAGAGTCACGCGCAAGGCTGACAGTCGAAAAACGCGAGGGACGGAATCGCCCGTGGAAGTCGAAACGCCAACGGGAGACTTCCATGTCCACGCAGTCGGTCTCATCGCAAGACCAGTCACCGCACCACGTTTCACCTCACAGAGATGTCTTCGCCGCTTCCCGGCTCGGCTACTTGTTGCGGCCGCGGATCATCGAGACCGTCCTGGAGTGGCGGCGGCGCATGCGGTCGCGCCGCGAGCTTGCGACTTTGTCCGAGATCGAGCTGAGGGATATCGGCTATCCGGCGCGGGTCGAGGCCGAAAAGGCCAAACCATTCTGGCGGGCCTGACCATGATCAGCACCTTAGTCTGGCGTTTGGTCCCGCTCGGCAATGCGGCACTGGCGAAGGGAACCGCGATGGTGAGCGCCGCTTTGATAGCGCGGCAACGCGGCATCGGGCGCGATGCTGGTTCGTCATTGGAAGCGGTATGCCTGTTCTCTCTGCTCGGGCTCACGCTGACGCTCGCCTTTTCGCGCGTGGCGGCGGGATACTGACCGCAAGCATGGCAGACCTGCTGAGCTACATGGCATCCTGCGCCGTCTGATGCCCGCTATTCCAGCGCAGCGGCGCCGGCTTGCGCAACCTGCTCGTCCTCGTGCGATTGTACGCCGGACACCCCGACCGCGCCGACGCATTCGTTGTGATGGATCAGCGGCACGGCGCCTTGGATTAATATGCCGGCGGGGAAGCCCACGAACGACGGCCGCTCTTTGACGCGGTCTTCGAAAAATTTGCTCGGCCGTCCGGTCACGGCCGAGGTCCGGGCCTTGCCGACCGCCACTTCGGCGGAAATCGTCGGCGCGCCGTCCATGCGCAAAAAGCCGAGCAGGTAGCCGCCATCGTCGCTCACGGCGATCGAGACCGCCCATTTGTTCTTGATGGCCTCGGCCTCGCAGGCGGCGAGAGCTTTCTTGACGTCGGCTGTCGTGAGGCAGGGCTTTGTGCGCATGATTTTCCCTTGGCTATGTGTGCGGGGGTGTCGGTGGAACGAAGATCAATCCGCCGGAGCGGCACGGTCGACGTTAATGCAGTGAAAAGCGGATCGGGACGATCAATTCATCGAGTTCCGCCTCGGCCATCGATACCGGGAACGGCGGCAATGGTTGCGCCCGTTCGATCATTCTCATCACTTCGGCGTCGAGGTCGGGATGACCGGAGCTTTGCGCAATGTCATGCGCCAGCACATGGCCGTTGCGGTCGACGCTGAACCTCAACAACACGAGGCCTTCTTCGCCGCGCGATTGCGCGCCGCCCGGATAGCGTTTGAATTTCTGCAAATGCTGCGTCAGGCTTCGCTCCCATTCCGACGCGACGTGCGGCGCGCCGCCTTTTTGCAGCGCGGGTTTGGCCGGCGTTGGCGGCTCTTCGACTTTTGGGGGCGGCGGCGGTTCGGGCGCGGCCTCCGACGCGTCGGGCGGTGGCTTTTCGATGGGCTGCTGCTGCGGCACCTCAGCCACGGCTTGCTGCTCGACCGCGCTTTCGCCCGGCGCGATATCGATCGTGATCGCCGGTGCGTCGTCGTCGGTATCGTCGGGCCGATGCACGTAGACGTAAGCTGCGATCGCGGAGAGGTGAATGGCGACGACGATGAAGGCCGCCATGACCCAGCGCCGCAAATCGCGCGGGTCTTCGTCCTCGAACCACGGCAGTGCCCGCGCCATCACGGGCCACTCCGGGCCTCGAGCCCGAGCAGACTGAACTTGTGGTAGCCGGCGTTTCGGATCGTGTCGATGAGCCGATAGGCGTCGCCATACTGCGCGGTTCGGTCAATGCGGAGAAACAGCGTTTCGTCTTTGTTGGATCCGGTCGCCGCGTCGAGCGCGCCCGGCAAGGCATCGAGCGTGATCGGGCTGTCGCCGATCGTCAATGCGAGGTCGGCCTTGAGCGTGACGTAGATCGGTTTGTTCGGCCGCTGCTGCGGCTGGGCTGCGGATTTCGGCAAGTTGACCGGAATGTCGACCGTCGCGAGCGGCGCCGCCACCATGAAAATGATGAGCAGCACCAGCATGACGTCGATGAACGGCACGACGTTGATCTCGTGCAGTTCGGTGAGTTCATCGCTGCCGTGATCGAGACGAATGGCCATCGCGGTTAATCTCGGCGCTCGGATGCGGTGTTATTCGGCGGCGTGGGCAAGTGGCATCCGGGCACGATCGAGGTCGCGGCTGACAAGCCGCATGACCTGCGCCGAAGCGTCGCCGAGCAGCGCGCGGTAATGCGTGGTTTGGCGCGCCAGCACGTTATAGATCATGACCGCGGGGATCGCGGCGACGAGGCCGAGCGCGGTCGCGAGCAAGGCTTGCGCGATGCCCGGCGCCACCACCGCGAGATTGGTGGTGTGCGAGTTCGAAATGCCGATAAAACTGTTCATGATGCCCCATACCGTGCCGAACAGGCCGACAAACGGCGCGGTCGAGCCGATGGTGGCGAGCACGCCGGTGCCGCGGGAGATTTTGCGGCTGATCGCCATCTCGATGCGTTCGAGTTGCCAGGCAATGCGCTCCTTGAGCCCTTCGGCGCGCAGATTGGCCGAAAGCCGGATTTCCTGAGCCGCGGCCTGCATCAGGAGGGAGACCGGGCTTGAGCCGTCGCGCAACTGTTCATGCGCCTGGGCGAGCGTTGCCGCCCCGTTCAGCACGCGCAGGTTCTTTCGCACTTCGCTGCGCGCGGCGCGCAATTCGATCGTCTTGGCGACAAAGACCGTCCATGTGACGAGCGAGGCGATGGCAAGCCCGATCAGCACGATCTTCACCAAGAGATCGGCATCTTGGAACATGCCCCAGGGCGACAGATCATGCGGCAGTTGTTCGCTAGCGATCGCGGGCTCGCCCGGCGCCGGAGCTGATGGCGCCGCCGCAGTGGAAGTTGCGGACGGCGCCGGAGCCATGGCTGCGGCCGGCGCGGTGGCCGCAGCGGGCGAGGCCGCCGGCACTGGAGCAGACGGCGTCGAAGGATTGACGCCGGCGGACGAGGGCGGTGGCGCGGCCGCAGGTGAGGCTGATGGCGCGGCAGCGGGCGCATTCTGCGCCAGCGCGGGAGGCGCAAGCGGGAGCGCCATCAGGAGCAGCGCGGCAAGGGTGGCGGCCGCAGTTCTATGGCGGCGCCAAATGCGGCGGTGCGCGCCCGTTCGCGGTGCGCGGTGAGTGATTTGCATCTGATACGTCCCGTATTCGCAGACCGTGTGTCGTCCGCTTCGCCCGTCATGCATGACGATGCCGGTGAAGTATGGCCCAGGAATGTAATAATGTAACATTTGACCGAATGTCACTCCAATTGTCGAGGCGGGAGGGAGCCTGCATCTTTCACTTTGGAATAATGAAAAACTGCAGCCTTTTCAGTATCTTGTGCCGCCGCGCCCGGCGCGGTCAAGCCATAACAGGAAGAGCGGCCCGAAAACACCGGAAATGTCGTCCCGAGAGTTCGCCCAAGCCTAGAAGTCCTCTCAAGAACTGGCTTACGCCGACAGGACGCCGCACCCGGTGCGGCAGTTGCGGTCGGCGGGCGCCCCTTGCCCCGTTCCATCCGCCAGTCTCAGTGGCTTAATGAGGGCCAGGTCCGACATTATTATGTCAATGCGCGGCGCGCATCCGCATCAGCAATTCGGCGGTCGGATAGGAATCGGCCGGCAGGCCATATTTGATTTGCATCGCCTTGACCGCCTGGCGTGTCTTCAGGCCGAGAAAGCCGTCGATCGCGCCAACATCGTGACCCGAGCGGACCAACATCGCCTGCATCTCTTTGATCTCCGCAAAGGGCAGCGCCGGCGGCGGATTGCCGCGGTGGAGCGGCGGAGCGCCGGCGATGCGGGTCGCGAGGTAGGCGGCAGTGGTCGAATAGACCAGCGAATTGTTCCATTGCAGATAGACGTCGAAATTCGGATAGACCAGGAAGGCAGGTCCCAGCCGGCCCATCGGCAGCAGTAACGACGCCGGGAGATTGTCCGCCGGCAATGGCCTTCCATCGGCCAGCGTGACGCCGAACGACGCCCATTTGGCGCGCGGCAGTTTGATATCGAGATCGGCCTGATCCCAAGGCACGTTCCCCGGCACCCGCACTTCGGTGAGCCAGGGCTCGCCGCGCTTCCAACCGAGCCCGAGGAGATAATTGGCGGTCGAGGCGAGCACGTCCGGCGCACTGCGCAACAGATTGCGCTTGCCGTCGCCGTCATAGTCGACCGCGTATTTGTAATATTCCGACGGCATCATCTGGGTCTGGCCGAGTTCGCCGGCCCACGAGCCGATCATCTCGTCGGGTGTCAGGTCGCCGTGGTCGATCAGGCGCAGCGCATCGAGAAGCTGGGCGCGAAAGCGGTCGGCGCGGCGGCAATCGTAAGCGAGCGAAGCAATGGAGCTCAGCGAGCGGTAATTGCCCATATTGGCGCCGAAATCGCTTTCCAGCGCCCAGAACGCGACAATGACCGGCGCCGGCACGCCGTATTGCCGATCGATGCGCGCGAACACCGGCGCATAGGTTTTGATCTTCGCCGCGCCCATTTGGATGCGGTATCCCGCCGCCATGCGGTCGGAGAATTCCAGAAAGGTCTGGCTGAACACGCGCTGCCCGTGATCGATATTCACGATGCGCTGGTCGTAAGTGAGAAATGGCGCGGCGGCCGCGATGGCGTGTTGCGACACGCCCTGCGCAATCGCTTCGCGCTCGAGGTCGGCGAGCCATTTGTCGTAGGGGCCGCTCGTGCGGCACGGCGCGGCCTGCGCGGCAGTCGTAAGCATCGCGCCGGCGACGAGCGCGATGGCGGCAATCACTTTGCGCATCGCAGGTACCAATCCAAAATCTCTTCGCCGGTCCAATACAACACGCCGTCGAATTTGCGGGTATAATCGTAGATCGCCTCGAGATATTTGATGCGATGCGGCTGGCCGCTCAGATAGGGATGGATGGCAAGCGCGAAAATCTTGGCGCGGGTCTCGCCTTCGGCATAGAGCCGGTCGAACTGGTCGACGGCGCGCTTGAACAGATAATCCGCCTCGTGATGCTGCACCGCCATCATCGGAATGTCGTTGAGTTCCATCGTATAGGGCAGCGTCACCAGCGGACCATTGAGGGTGCGGATGGTCGACGGCTCGTCGTCATAGACCCAGTCGCCGATATATTTGATCCCCGCCGCCGTCAGGAGATCCGGTGTCTCGAGCGTCTCGGTGAGGCCTGGGCCGAGCCAGCCGACTGGACGCTTTCCGGTAAATCGCTCGATGACACCGAGCGAGCGTTCGATCATCGCTTTCTGGTTCGGCTCTTTGTGGATCGGGCCCTGCTGATAGGAGTGGCCCATGAATTCCCATGCGTCGCTCTTGGCCTCTTGCGCGACGCGCGCATAGTCCTCGCAGACCCGCGCATTGATCGCGAGCGTGGGGCGGATTTTTTGGCGCTTGAACAGATCGAAGAATCGCCAGACGCCGACCCGCATGCCGTATTCGTGCCAGCTCCAATTGGGGACGTCGGGCAGATGCGTCACGCCGGTCGGCGGCGCCAACACCTGCCGCGCCATGGGATTGCCGATATCCCATACTTCGAGATTGACGATGCTCCAAAACACCACACGCGCGCCGTCCGGAAGTTTGAGCGGCGGCCGATCGACGATCGCCGAATAAACGCTGCGCTCGCGCGGCAGCATCGGTTTTGCCGTGATTCGTCTCTTGTCGGTTCGTTTCGCCATCGTCCCCCCACGCACCGTTCAAGTCGCGCTGCATTCCTGCCATTCCGGCGGCGCATCAAAATACATGTTATAGGGCCGCGCGATAGTCTCGGTCTCGGGGCGGAATTGCGCCAATGTCCTGCGACTTTTGGTCCGGTTCGGACGGCGATCACAACCGCGTTAGCGGGCAGCAGTTGGCATTGCAGTCTGTGGCGGATAGATCATCTATGGAACCAACCGGCGGGGGCCTCGATTATCTTTCCAGATTTCTTAAATAATCCCCGCCTTTAGCGGACGTTATGATGTCGCACTCCGGCGCTGTCACGCGTGCCAGACCTGACAATAGGCTTTGCGATCGGACCGATTCTGCTGCGGAGAAGGACGCTTTGGCGATCGCCCGCCCGTCCGGCGATCCGCGGCAGAATTGGCACGCCGCGTTTCGCGCGGTGCGCGCCGAAACAGAGCGCCGCGCCGCATTCCTCTCCGCGGAAGATCAGGTCGTGCAGTCGATGCCCGACGCGAGCCCGACCAAATGGCACCGGGCGCACGTGACCTGGTTCTTCGAGCAGTTTCTGTTGCGGCCGTTTCTGAAGGACTATCGGTCGTTCGATGAGCGCTTCGCTTATTTGTACAATTCCTATTATGTCGCGGCCGGACCGCGCGCGGCCCGCCCGCAACGCGGCCTCGTCACCCGGCCGAGCGCGGCCGAAGTGGCGGCCTATCGCGCGCATGTCGATGAGGCGGTGGCACGGCTGATCCAGAGCGCGGCCGATTTCGGCGAAATCATTCCAATCATCGAGATCGGATTGAATCACGAACAACAGCATCAGGAGCTTTTGCTCACCGATATTTTGCACGCCTTCTCGCTCAACCCGACACACCCGGCCTATGATCCGGATTGGAACTGGCCGCAGCCCAATGACGCTGCCGCCGCGAACGCCCTCCTCGACGGCATTCACACGATCGGCCACCACGGTGCGGGCTATTGTTTCGACAACGAGCAGCCGGCGCATCGGATCGCGCTGCGGCCGGTGCGCCTTGCGCCGGCGTTGATCACCAATGGCGAGTGGCTCGATTTCATGGCCGACGGCGGTTACGCGACGCCGACGCTATGGCTCTCGGACGGCTGGGCGAGTGTCGAGGCGCACGGCTGGACCGCGCCCGGTTATTGGCGGAAGCTCGATGGCGCATGGCTCACCCTGACGCTCGGCGGCTTGCGCCGCGTCGAGCCGTCACGCCCGGTCTGTCATGTCAGTTATTACGAGGCCGATGCGTTCGCGCGCTGGTCCGGCAAGGATTTGCCGACCGAAGGCGAGTGGGAAGTTGCGGCTAATGGCGGCATGCTCGGCGGCGCCTTCGGCGTGGTCTGGCAGTGGACGCGCAGTGCCTATTCGGCCTATCCCGGCTATAAGCCCGCTCCCGGCGCGCTCGGCGAATATAATGGCAAGTTCATGGTCAATCAGTTGGTGCTGCGCGGCTCGTCGCTGGCGACGCCTGCCGGGCATTCGCGGCCGAGCTATCGCAATTTCTTTTATCCCGCGGCCCGCTGGCAGTTTTCCGGCCTGCGGCTCGCTGAATATCAACACTGAGCAGTATCATGGCTTCTGCAATGAATAACGCGGTCAAAGCCGCGCCCAGTCCGGCGCCGTCCGACCTGGCGGATAGGCCCGACGCAGCCTTCGCCGCCGACGTGCTGGCCGGGCTTACGGCCAAGCCGAAGCGGCTGTCGCCGAAATATTTTTACGACGCGGCGGGCTCAGCGTTGTTCGAACGCATTACCCAATTGCCGGAATATTACCCGACACGCTGCGAGATCGCGCTGTTGCGGGCGAATGCTCCGGCGATCGGCTCGCTGTTCCCGCCGAATTGCGCCTTGATCGAGTTCGGCGCCGGCTCGAGCAAAAAGGCGCGCATCCTGCTCTGCGCCGCGGCGACGATCGAGGCCTACGTGCCGGTCGACATTTCGGGCGAGTTTCTGGAAATGGATGCCGCGCAATTGCGCCGCGATTTCCCGCATCTCAAAGTGCATCCGCTGGTGGAGGATTTCACCAAGAGCTTTGTCATTCCCCATCCGGTGATGGCGCTGCCGCGGGTCGGTTTCTTCCCGGGCTCGACCATCGGCAATTTCGAGCCGCACGAGGCGGCACAGTTCCTGCGCCATGCCGGCACGACGCTCGGCTCAGGCGGGGTGTTGATCATCGGCGTAGATCTGGTCAAGGACGCACAAATCCTCAAGCCGGCCTATAACGACGCCGAGGGCATAACCGCAAAATTCAATCTCAATTTGCTGGCGCGGATCAATCGCGAACTCGGCGGCGAGTTCGATCTCGCTAGCTTCGAGCATCATGCTTGTTACAATCGCGAGCAGAACCGTATCGAAATGTATCTCGCCAGCACCAAGCGGCAGAAGGTTCGTGTCAGCGGCAAGGCGATCACATTCCGCGCCGGCGAAACTATCCACACCGAGTATAGCTACAAATATACCATCGACTCTTTCAACGCGATGGCCCAAGGCAGCGGTTTCGTGCCGCTGCAGGCCTGGAGCGACGGCATGTTCGCGGTGCTTGCGTTTCGGATGGCGGAAGCGAAATGATGGATGGCGGCGACTGCGCCTAGGGCGCGCTCGCGGCGCGCAACTCGCGCAAGCCGATCGAACGAGCGAGATATTCGGCCGCGTCCTGCGGTGACGCTTTGTTCGAACCGCGATCGACCATCAGGTTCGCCTCCCGCATCTTCTCGACCGAGATGCGCCCGAGCAAAGGCGTCAGCGCGTCCATCAAGACGCGGTCCTTTGAGCGTTTGGGGGATATCAGAACAACCGCTTCATACGAAGGAATGGCGTGCATTGGATCGTTCAAGACCAGAAGGTCATCGGATGCGATGCGACCGTCGCTCGAAAACGCCGAAATTACGTCCACGCTTCGATCCAGAACGGCGCGATACATAAAGGTCGGCTCGAATGATCGCTTAACAGCGAAGTCGAATTGATAGGTGTTTTTGATCATTGTCCACTCCGGGCGAACCAGAAATTCGAAATCCGTGCCGAGGGTGAGTTGTGCCGAATGCTGCCTCAAATCGGCAATGCTCGTGATACCCAATGCTGCAGCTCTGTCGCGGCGCATCGCGAAGACATAGGCGTTTTCAAATCCGAGGCTTCCCAGGAGTACAACGCCGTATTCTCTGGCCAGCCATTGCGTCAATTGCTGCTGCATCTGCGCGGGTGTAACGAGATCCCGCCTTCGCATCACGTTCGTCCATAGCGTCCCGGTATAATCGACGTAGACATCTATTTCGCCGTTGGCGACCGCGCGGAATGCAATCGCCGAGCCGAGATTCTCCTGTCGTTCGGCACGTGCTCCGGCTTCCTTGATTTGCCGCGATATGAGTTCGGCCAGTATGTACTGCTCGGTGAAGTTCTTCGCGCCGACGACATATCCGGTCGCTGTGACCGCGCCGAGCGGAATGAGCGTGAGGCCGAATCCGGCCGCAAGTCCGGCCACGCCGAGGCAGGTCAGACCGCGCTTGCCGGCCGATAGGCCGACTTCGATGAGGCCGAGAAGCTGATCCGCGACCGAGGCCAAGACTGCCGCCGCAATGCAGCCGAACAATACAAAGACCCAATTTTGGGTCTGCAGGCCCGCGAAAATGTAATTACCGAGGCTGGTTTGCCCAACCGAGGTCGACAGGGTCGCGGTGCCGATCGTCCATATGGCCGCGGTTCGGATGCCTGCCATGACGACGGGCGCGGCCAAAGGCGCTTCTACACGCACAAAGCGCTGACGGGGTGTCATGCCGACGGCGTCGGCTGCTTCAAGCACAGCCGGGTCGATGCCGACGAAACCGGCAACGCCGTTTCTTACGATCGGCAACATTGAATACAATGTAAGCGCCGCCACCGATGGCAGGAAGCCGAGCGCCGGAATGTCGATGCCGAGGAGCGCTCTCGTGACATCTGATAGTCCGAGCAGGAGGGGATAGAACATCGCGAGCAGCGCCAGTCCGGGGACCGTTTGGACCAGACCTGTAATCGACAAAACCCAAAATCTGATCCGTGGCCGACGTGCCGCTAGAACGGCCAAAGGCAGCGCGAATAATACTCCGAGCGACAGCGACGAGGCGCACAATAACGTATGCTGTCCCAGGTAGTTGGGCAGTAATTGAAGGGCCGCGCTAATCTGTTCATGCATGTTGACTATCGCTAGGCTCGATAGCGACACGGACTTGTTCGGCCTGCCGTTTGGGCATGGACATCAGAGCGATGACGTCGTCGGCTTGATTGCCGGCCATCAAAGCGCGCGGTGTGTCCAGCGCAATGACACGACCCCCCTTCATGACTGCGATCCGGTCGCCGAGCAGGATGGCTTCCTGCACGTCGTGCGTGACCATCACGGTGGTCAGGCCGAGTAAATTGTGCAGCCGCCTATACGTCGCGCCGACAATATCGCGGGTTATCGGATCGAGCGCGCCGAATGGCTCGTCCATCAATACGATCTTTGGTCGAGCGGCGAGCGCTCGTGCCACGCCGACGCGCTGCCGTTCGCCGCCCGACAAAGTCGCCGGCCGGCGCGTCGCATAACTCGCCGGCAGTTCGACCAAGTCCAAGAGCTCTTCGATCCGGGCCGCAATCTTGACGGATGGCCATCCCAGAAGTTGGGGTGTCATCCCGATATTCTCGCCAACGGTGAGGTGCGGGAAGAGTCCCGCATTCTGAAACACGTAGCCGATGCTGCGGCGAAGTTCGGTAATCTCCATCGCCACCGTGTTCTTACCGTCGATGCAGACGCTGCCGGTGTCCGGATCGATGAGGCGGTTGATGAACTTTAATAACGTGGTTTTTCCGGATCCGCTGGCGCCGACGAGCGAAATGAAGGCGCCCTGTGCGACGGCGAGGCTTGCATTGCGGACGGCGAATGTGCGGCCGCCGTCGAACGACTTGCAGACATCGCTGACCTGGATAAGGGGACTACTGGACATCCTGAAAAGCCTGCGACCTCGATCCTGGTCGCATAATAGCTTGCGCCGACATCATACGGTAAGCCGAGTCCAGCGGCTATTTGGCGACCGCGACCGCCCGGGATCAGGACGCGCGCTGATATTGGCGTCGGATTTCGAAGCGTGTGAGCGGCTAAGGGAGCATTTTGCCCCCTGCGGACGCACCGTCAGCCAGGCTTGATATTCGCTGCGCGGATGACCTTGCCCCATTTTTCGGTTTCGGCGGCGAGAAAATTTCCGAATTCGGCGGGTGTCATCGGCATCGGGACCGCGCCTAAGCCTGCCAGCGCGGCGATCATCTTAGGATCGGCAAGCGCCGCGTTGATCTCCTTATTGAGCTTATCGATGATATCCGCGGGCGTGTTCTTCGGCGCGCCCATGCCGTACCAACCGCCGGCCTCATAACCCGGCACGAACTCGGCCACGGCGGGAACACCTGGTAACGCCGGTTGACGTGTCGCGGTGGTAACGGCGAGCGCGCGCAGTTTGCCGTCGCGAATATATCCGATCGACTGCGATATCGGACTGAACACGACCTGAACCTGTCCGGCCAGCAAATCGGGAACGAAGCTGCCGCGATAGGGCACATGAACCATGTCAACGCCGGCCATGGTCTTGAATAATTCGCCGCACATATGGCTGAGACTGCCGTTGCCGGCCGACGCCATGTCGAGCTTGCCCGGATTGGCCCTGGCATAGGCGATGAATTCGGGAATGGTTTTCGGCGGCAATGACGGATTGAGCACCAGGATATAGGGCGCGCGGGCGACGCCCGCGATCGGCGCGATGTCATGGAGGAAATTGAAATTGAGATTGTCGTAGAGCGTCGCATTGGTGGCGGCCGACGGGCTGACCGAGAGCAGCGTGTAGCCGTCGGGTGCGGCGTTCACGACCACTTCGGTGCCGATATTGCCGCCGGCGCCGGGCCGGTTCTCCGTGACGAAGGCCTGACCGAGCCTTTCCGACAGCCATTGACCGGTAAGCCGTGCGACAATGTCGGAGGCATTGCTGGCCGGAAAGCCGACGACGACGCGCACAGGCCGCGTCGGATAGTCCTCGGCCAGCGCGAACCGTGGCGCGGAGGGAAGCACGGCAGCGCCTGCCGCCAGATGCAGAAAAGTTCTACGATGGAGTCTCATCGGAATTCCCGCCGTCGCTGCGCGCGGTGGCTGTTCTGTCCTTGGCGGTCCGGAATGTAAAGCATGGCGCGACGGGCTGTAGATTGCCGCGGTATCGCCCGTTATAGTCCCGGCCCCGCAAGGAAGGGTCAGCGAAGGAAGCAAATATGAAAATCGTTGCGTTCGAAGGGCAGGGAGGCCCGCGTTTCGGTGTGGTTGAGGGCGATCAGGTCGTCGATCTGCAGGCCGCCGACAGCAAAGTTCCGTCCGATCTTGGCGACTGGCTCAAGCTGAATAACGGCGATACCAAGCCGCTCGCCGAAATCGCCAAGCGTGCGCCGGCGACTGCGCGCCTGCCGCTTGCTGGGCTGAAATACGCGTTACCGGTCGGCCGGCCGGGCAAGATTATTTGTCTCGGGCTGAATTACCTCGAACACGTCAAGGAAGGCTCGCAGCGCGACAATATTCCGAAATTTCCGACCATCTTCTTCCGCGGCCTCACCTCGATGGTGCCGCACGGCGAGCCGATCATCCGGCCGCAAGTGTCGGAAACGCTCGATTACGAAGCGGAGATGATTTTGGTGGTCGGCAAGCGCGCCAAGCATTTGACGCCCGCCAATGCCACCTCCTGTATCGCCGGCTATTCCTGCGGCAACGAAGGCTCGGTCCGCGAATTCCAGCGCAAGACCACGCAATGGGCGATGGGCAAGAATTTCGACCGCACCGGCGGCTTCGGCCCCTGGATGGTCACCGCCGACGAACTGCCGGATGCCGCCAAGGGCTTGAGCATTCAGAGCCGGCTCAACGGCCAAATCATGCAGTCGGACAATACCGACAACATGATGTTCCCGGTGGTCGAAATGCTGGTCTACATTACGCAAGGCATCACGCTCGAACCCGGCGACGTGATCTTCACCGGCACGCCGTCCGGCGTCGGTCACGCGCGTAAGCCTAACCCGGTCTGGATGCGGTCAGGCGACACCATCGAAGTGGAAATCCAAGGCATCGGCGTATTGCGCAATCCGATTGCGGACGAGAAGTAGGCCTTGCTCCGATGTTCGGTTCCGCTCATTCCCGTGAAAGCGGGAATCCAGCAGTGCGCCGAAAAAGCTGGGTCCCCGCTTTCGCGGGGACGAGCGGGGCAGCAATCGCTGCACTGATTGGTTGCCTCTCCGCTACGCTTGCTCCGGCGTCCGCGCAGGAGCAGGTCAAGATCGGCACCGGCTACGGGCTGGCCTTCCTGCCGATCTATGTCTGTCAGGAACTGAAACTGATCGAAAAGCACGCCCAGGCCGCGCATCTCGATCTGCGGGTAAGCTTCCAGCCGTTTCTCAGCGTCGAACGGTTGCAGGACGCCGTCGGCACCGGCGCCGTCGACATGGGACCGTTCGGCACCGCGCCGCTGCTTGCGGCCTGGGCCAAGGATAAAGGCTCTCCGCAGCAGATTTTCGCCGTCTCAGGCCTGACGACGCTGCCGATGACACTTCTGAGCAATCAGGCGAACGAGCAGTCATTCGCTGACCTCACGCCTGCCGACCGCATTGCCGTGCCGACACAAACCGCGCCGCAAATGTATCTGCTCGAGCTGCAATCGGAAAAAATCTTCGGCCGCTTCGACCGACTGCAAAGGCAGGTCGTGGTCCTGTCGCATGCCGACGCGATCGCGGCGCTGGTCGATCACTCGAGCCCGGCGCCCAGGCTGGTGACCGCCTATTTCTCATCGCCGCCGTTTACGCAATTGGCACTGCGCGACGCCAGCATTCATCCGATCCTGAATTCGGCCGATGTCATGGGCGGCAAGTTCTCCTTCCTGATAATGGGCGCGAGCAAAGCCACTATCGACGCGAAGCCGCAATTGCCGGAAGTGATCGAGCAGGCAATCGACGAAGCCTCGCGGCTCATCCACGACGATCCGCGCCGCGCCGCGCAGATTTATTTGACCCATGAGCCCTCGGGAACATTCAGCGGTGGCGCCATGGAAGCGGTGGTCAGGTCGATCAAGGACGAATTTGGCAGCGCAGTGTATGGGGTACAGACTATTGCGGATTTCATGGCTCGGCATGGCGAGCTCAGGACTCCGCCTCGCAGCTGGAAAGAGATCGTCGCGCCGGCGCTGTTGAATTCGCCAAGCAGCTAGAGTCTCGGTTGCGCATGGCTGACCCTTGCGCAATCCCGCTTGACGCTGCGGTCCGCAAGCCCACAAATTCCGGTAACGAACAATAGACCGAATGGCCAAGCCCGATTCGGCGAGCCCCGGGGAGGACAATATGCCGAAACGCCGCCAGTCCGCGGATTCGAGCCGCCGCAATTTTCTCAAAGGCGCCGGCCTGGTCGGCGCCGCCGCGGCGGTGACACCACCGGTCGCGGCCAATGCGGCGCCGGCCGCGCCCGCGCCCATGAAAGCCGCCGTCCCCGGCCCGCTGCAGGTCGCGGCGGAGACCATGGCGCCGTCGAGCGATCCGGTGAACCAGACCTCGAGCGGCGGCGATTTCATGACCGACGTGCTCAATTCGCTCGGCGTCGAATATATGGCGATCAATTGCGCCTCGAGCTATCGCGGGTTGCACGAAGCGGTCATCAATCACGGTAACAACAAGCCCGAGATCATCACCTGCGTGCACGAGGACATCGCCGTCCACATCGCGCAAGGCTATGCCAAGATGGAAGGCAAGCCGATGGCGATGGCCTGTCACGGCGTGGTCGGCCTGCAGCATGCCACCATGGCAATGTACAACGCCTGGTGCGACCGCGTGCCGGTTGTGGTGTTCGGCGGCAACATCATGGAAGCCGACAAACGCATGCCGGGTGCCGAGTGGGTGCATGCCGGCGTCGACATCGGCCAGATCGTCCGCGAATTCACCAAATGGGACGATCAGCCGGTGAACCTGACCCATTTCGCCGAGTCGACCGTGCGCGCCTACAAGATCGCGACCACGCCGCCGATGGGGCCGGTATTCATCGCACTCGATGCCGAACTGCAGGAAAACCCAATCCCCGATCCGGAGGGCCTGCGGATTCCGAAATTCGCCCCGGTGGTGCCGCCGCAGGGCGACGCCGGCGCCATCGCGGAAGCCGCCAAAATGCTGGTCGAGGCGCAGAACCCGATCATCATCGCCGACCGCGCCGCGCGCACCCCGCAAGGCATGGCGAACCTCGTCGCGCTCGCCGAAGCGCTGCAATGCGGCGTCATCGACAATGCCGGCCGGATGAATTTTCCGTCGCGGCATCCGCTCAATCAGAGCTTCCGCCGGACCTTGATCGGCCAGGCCGACGTCATCCTCGCGATCGAGATGAACGATTTGTGGGGCACACTGACGCATTTCAGCGACCGCATCGTGCGGCGCTCTCGCCCGGGCACCAAGCCGGACGCAAAGCTCATCACGCTCGGCGTGCGCGATCTGTATCTCAAATCCAACTATCAGGATTTCGGCCGCTGGCAGGACATCGACCTCGACATCGCGGGCGACGGTGAGGCCTCGCTTCCGGCGCTGATCGAAGCGGTCAATCGCCTGCTCGACGACGGCCGCAAATCCGCTTTCGCCGCACGTGGCCAGAAACTCGCGGCGGCCCATCTCGCCATGGTCGAGAAATCGAAAACTGATGCGACGATCGGCTGGGATGCCAGCCCGATCACGACCGCGCGGATGTGCGCCGAGGTCTACGGCCAGATCAAGGACGAGGACTGGTCGGTGGTCGGCACCACGATCCGGCTATCCTGGCCGCACCGGCTGTGGGATTTCAAGAAGTCCTATCAGTGGAACGGCGTCTCCGGCGGCGCCGGCATCGGCTACAATCTGCCGGCCTCGATCGGGGCGGCGCTTGCCAATAAGAAGCACGGCCGCTTCACGCTTGCGTTCGGCGGCGACGGCGACTTCATGTTCAATCCGGGGGCGCTGTGGACGGCGGCCCACCACAAGATCCCGATCCTCTACGTGGTGCAGAACAATCGCGCCTATCATCAGGAATACATGTATCTGGTGGCGATGGCGGCGCGGCACGGCCGTAATGTCGAGAAGATGGATATCGGCACCACGCTGAAGGATCCGAATATCGATTACGCCACGGTGGCGCGCGGCATGGGCGCGCATGGCGAGGGGCCGATCACCGATCCCAAGGATCTCGGGCCGGCGCTGACCCGCGCCATCGCCGCGGTCAAGGCGGGCGGGCCGGCCGTGGTCGACGTCGTCACCGATCCACGCTGAGGATTTGCAGCCATGACAAGCTTTAAGACCATGACGCGGATCGCAATTTTGGCAGCCGCGTTCGGCGTCGCCGGCTCGGGCGTGATGCTGGCGCAGGATGCGCCCAAGGGTGATGCGGCGAACGGCAAGCGCATCTATCTCGCCGACGGCTGCTTCACCTGCCACGGCCGTGTCGGGCAGGGCGGCGCCTATAACGGACCGGCGCCGATCCTCGCCCACACGGCGCTGCCGTTCGACGGCTTCAAGGGCCAGGTGCGCAATCCAGTGAACGACATGCCGGCTTTCTCCGACGCGGTCTTGTCCGATCAGGATATCGCCGACATCTACACCTTCGTCGAGTCCCTACCGGGCCCGCGTTCCGCAAAGGATATTCCGCTCCTCAACACCAACTGACCGCCCCAAAACATAAACCGCTAGTCTTGCGGGCGGGGCGTGCCGGCCGTAAGTGAGCGGGTATGCCGGGCGGCCTTAAATAATGCCGCGCCGATCAACTAAAGTTTGCGAGAGCTAGATGCCCGATAAGGCCCTGAACATTGCCGTGATCTGTGGCAGCCTGCGCAAAGGCTCCTACAACGCCGCCCTGGCGCGGGCGCTGCCAGCGCTGGCGCCCGTAGGACTTTCGCTGACGCCGGCGCCGCTATGGCACACATTTCCAGTCTATAACGCCGACGACCATGCCTCGACCGGCATTCCCGCCGACGTCATTACGTGGGCCGATGCCATTCGCGCGGCAGACGGCGTCATCATCGTGTCGCCGGAGTACAATTGGAGCATCCCAGGCGGCCTCAAAAACGCAATCGACTGGGCCTCGCGACTCAAAGACGTGCCGTTCCAGGGCAAGCCGGTCGCGCTGCAATCCTGCTCGGGCGGGCTGCTCGGCGGCAGCCGCATGCAATATCACCTGCGCATGTCCCTCACCACGCTCGATGCGCTGATGTTCGGCAAGCCGGAAGTCTTCGTCAATTTCGCAGCGAAAAAGTTCGACGAAAAAACTCTAGCGCTGACCGATCAGCCGACCATCGACATGGTCAAGGCACAACTCAACGCCTTCGAAAAATTCGCCCGCCGCATGACGGAGAAAAAATAACATGGCGCGTCTCGACGGCCGCGTGGCTATCGTTACCGGCGGCGCCAAGGGCATCGGCCGGCATTATGTGCAGGCGCTCGCCCGCGAGGGCGCGCGACTGATGATCGCCGACGTCGCCGACGGCAAAGATCTGGCGGCCGAGATCGCGCGCGACCACGGCGCCAATTCGGCGGCAAGCGCGATCACCGACGTCAGCGACGAGGGCCAGGTCAAGGCGCTGGTAGCCGGCACCGTGGAGCGCTTCGGTAAGATCGACATTCTGGTCAACAATGCCGCTTTGTTCGCGCCGCTCAAGGAAACCAAGGCCACCGAAATCGACGTCGCGCTGTGGGACCGCGTCATGGCGGTCAATGTGCGCGGCGTATTCCTGATGGCAAAGCATGTCGCCCCGCACATGATCGCGCAGAAATCCGGCAAGATCATCAATATCAGTTCCGGCACGGTCGCCCGCGGCATTCCCAATATGGCGCATTACGTGACGTCGAAGGGCGCGGTCACGGCGTTCACCCGCTCGCTGTCGCGGGAGCTCGGCGAACATAATATCTGCGTCAACAATCTCGCGCCCGGCTTCACGCTCTCCGACACCGTCGTCAACGAAAATCCCGGCCATCTCGAACATTCCCGCCAGCCAGCCATTGTCCGCCGCGCCATCAAGCGCGATGAATTTCCCGAAGATCTGTTGGGCGCGCTGATCTTCCTTGCCTCTCCGGACAGCGATTTCATCACCGGCCAGACCATCGCGGTCGACGGCGGGGCGACCAATAATTGAGCCCACAGGCGGGCGAGCCAGGTTAGCCCGCATGGCAGCCCCGCGATGGGCATCTTGGCGCGCTATAGGCGCGGCAAGGGACTTTGAGTATATTCGCCCAAATTTTGCGGATTATTTCAGGAGGACGCCATGACGGTTGCGGCGGTAAAAAAGACCACCAACGGCAAGCCGGGCCCGAAACACAATATCGAGGCGATGCGGGAAGCGTTCTACGAACGCATCGCCAAGAAGGACATGGCGCCGCTGTGGAAGGCGATGAAAAATATCGTCACCAAGGAGCCGAAGTCGCGTTGCGCACCGCACGTCTGGCACTATAGCGACGTCAAGGCGCTGGTGATGGAATCGGGCGGGCTGATCACGGCGGAAGAGGCCGAACGCCGCGTGCTGATCCTGGAGAACCCGGCGCTGCACGGCGAATCGCGTGTCACCAATACGCTGTTTGCCGGCATCCAGATGATCATGCCGGGCGAGGTTGCGCCGGCGCACCGCCACGCCGCCTCCGCGATCCGCTTCGTGCTCGACGGCGAGGGCGCCTATACGGCGGTCGAGGGCGAGAAGGCGTTCATGTCGCCCGGCGATTTTGTCATCACCGCCAATTGGGCGCCGCACGATCACGGCAATCCGTCGAAAAAGCCGATGCTGTGGCTCGATGTGCTCGACGTCCCGACCGTCAATTTCTACGAAGCCTCGTTTGCCGAGCATTTCGACGACGCCATGCAGAAGACCTCGCGTCAGGACGGCGACTCGCTATCGTTTTATGGCTCGGGCGTGCTGCCCGACGGCACTCCCGCCACCATGAACCGGACGCCGGTCATCAATTACACCTATGCGCGCACCCGCCCGATCGTCGAGCGCATGATGCAGGCGGGCGATATCGACAAACGTCACGGCGCGCGGGTCCGCTACGCCAATCCGGTCAATGGTGGGCCAGTGCTGCCGACCATGAGCGCTAACCTCGCCATGCTGCCGAAGGGGTTTAACGGCGAGCCCTACCGCTCGACCGATGGCGTCATTTTCGTTTGCGCCGAGGGCGAGGGCTCGACCACCGTCGACGGCAAGGTGCTGGATTGGGGTCCGAACGACGTCTTCGTGGTGCCGCCGTGGAAACAGTATTCGCACCGCGCCGCGAAGCAATCGGTGCTGTTCTCGATCTCCGACCGTCCGGCGCAGGAAGCGCTCGGCATCTGGCGCGAGGCGAAGTAGCCGCGGCTCGTAGCTTTCGGGAGCGACCGATTTTCGCCGGGCTATGCGCGGAACGTCGGCGGATGACGCGTTTCAATACGCGCTGAGCAAATCGATTTTGGCGTTGGCCAGGATCAAACGCTTAGCAAGGATCGTGGCCAGGTTGCGCGCAATGCATTCGGCGATGCGCGGGCGTTCATCGCGGAACCGGTTGAATTCGGCGATTGGCAATTCCAGGCAGAGAACGGCGGTATCGGCCCAAATATCGGCGGTTCGCGGCTCGCCGAGCAGGGTCATTTCCCCGAAGGCCATGCCTTCGTCGAGGCTCGTGAGCCGCACGCCGCTCGGCAGCTTCACGCTGACCGTGCCGCTCTGCAAAAAAAACAGCGAAGACGCCGGCCCTCCGGCAGCGATAATTCGCTCGCCGGCCTTATAGCTCCGTGGCGCCCCGAGCTTGGTAAGCTCGTCGAGTTCCGCGTCCGTCAGACCCGCCAACAGCGCTTGCTCCTTCAGATGAGCCGTGCCCGGCGTCAGCAAATTCCCGCTATGCCGGACGATGATCTGGTCCTCGGCCCACTCGATGGCCTCGTCCAGCGAAGGAAGAATTCGTACCGTGGCGATGTCGGCAATGAGCGGCTCGAGCGTGGTCCAAATCGCCGAGGTGGGCTCAATGCCCGCAAGGATAGCCGCCGTCGTACCAATGCCGAGGTGACGAAAAACATCGGCCAGCAGCAGACCCGCGGCCGGGGTAATGGAGGCCACGCGACGAAAGTCGAGAATCAGGAATTGCGAGGATTTCTCCGGCAGCCGCCGCGAAACGTAATCGATCGTCGCGAAGGTGAGTGCGCCGACCAGTTCGATGACACGGACATCCTCGCGATGCTCTTCGAGGATCCGCTGATCTCGCGGCTTCCGGCTGCGGCGCGAGGTGATGACGCCGATATCGTAGTCGGCAATCACCGATGTGTGCACATCCGCCCAGCGGTTAAGCATGTGCAGATCGAAATGGGTCGACAGCGCCTCGCATATCTTCAGTCCGCGGACGCTATTGCCGTGCGAGTCGAGCGGCGGCGAATAGGACCCAAGCCCGATCTGCCCGGGAAGCGCCGCCACGATACCGCCGCCGACCCCGCTCTTCGCCGGCATGCCAACGCGGTAGATCCACTCGCCCGCATAATCGTACATGCCCGAACTGGTCATGACCGACAGCGTCCGGGCGACCGTATAGGATTTCATGACCTGCACGCCGGTGACCGGGTTAACGCCATTGTTGGCCAGAGTTGCCGCCATGATGGCGAGGTCGCGCGCGGTGACCAGGATCGAGCACTGCCGGAAATAGACATCAAGGACGGCGCTCACGTCGCCCTCGACCACCGTGTAATTGCGCAGCAAATAGGCAATGGCGCGGTTGCGATCTCCGGTCTCGCGCTCGGAGGCAAATACTTGTTCGTCGACGCCAAGCTCACGGCCGGCGAAGCTGCTGAGAGCGGCACGGATGCACTCGAAGGCGCCATCGCCCCGCGCCTTGTGGATCAGGCCGGAGCACGCAATCGCGCCGGAATTGACCATCGGATTGAACGGGCGATTGTCGGGACGCAGTCGGATCGAGTTGAACGCGTCGCCGCTCGGTTCGACCCCGACGACGGCCTCGACACGCTCGGTGCCGAGCAATTCGAGCGCGAGCGCAAAAACGAAAGCCTTGGAAATCGACTGGATGGTAAAGGGGACGGCGCTATCGCCCACCTCATAGACGTGGCCGTCGATGGTGGCGACGCTGATCCCGAAATCGCCCGGATTGGCTTTCTTCAGCTCCGGAATGTAGTCGGCGACCGCCCCGCTATTGTCCTCGCGAAACTCGGCATGGCATCGCAACAGAAAGCGATGCAGCGGCGATACGTCCGCTTGCGGCAAAATAGGTCCGGGAATTGTCGCGCGCGGTGAATGCATCGAGTTTGAGTACCGGCTATGATGTCGAACGCGGCGATGAAACTACCCCAAACGAAAAACTTAAAGAAGCTGACGCTCGCGTTGGCAAACCTTGCGTTGCCTATCTGCCCCTACTTTGTTGCAGTGCAAGAGGCATTCCCAGCCCGCGTCGTCAGCGCCGTGCGAGTGGCGACGCACGGCCCGTTTCCCGGATCAGTTTGAACAGGGATAAGTTTCTTTCAGGCCATACAGCAGGACAAGCCCGAGCGGGAGCTTGTCGGCATCGACATTCTTCTTGCGCGCCCACCGCATGACGATCTCACCGAGCTGCTCGAAGGGCAGGTAGGGATTTCCCGGCGTGCAGAACAGCTTGGTGTCCGCGGACATGTTGTAGGCGATCAGGCCGTCCCTGACCGCGGTCAAATAGGCCTTGTTGGAATTCATATCGGCTTCGCTGCGTGGATGGCGGTACTGTCCCATCGTCACGGTCTGGGCATTGGCGTTGAACGGCAACATACTGCCGAACAGCGCCAAAACAGATGCGATCGTCGCAACGCGAAAGAATCCTGTCATCGCCGCCCCCTGTTCCGACCAATGATATTACGCGGACGCAGAAACTGCCGTCAGTCGAGCTTCAGCCCGATCGCCTCGATGACCTTGCGGCGGACTTCCGCCTGCGAGCGCATGAAGTCGGCGAGATCCTGCGGCGATTTGCTCGTCGCCGGCTCGACGCCCGCGGTGATCAACGTCTGGCGCACGGCCTCGCGGTTCAGCACGGCGACGATCTCATCGTGCAGCTTGGCGACGATTGCGGCTGGAGTCCTGGCCGGCGCGACGATGCTTTGCCAGATGCCGATGTCAAAGCCCGGCAAGGTCTCGGCGATGGTGGGGATTTCCGGTGCGATCGGGGTGCGGCCGCTGGCCGTGAGCGCGATGATCTTCAATTTGCCGGCGCGCGCGAAGGGCAGCGATACGTTCAGGCTTTCATGGCCGAGCGGAATTTCGCCGCCGAGGAGCGCGGTGACCTGGGTGGCGCCGCCGCGATAGGGCACCAGCGTAAATTTGACGCCGGCCATTTTGCTGAGCAGCTCGATGCTCACCTGCGAGGTCGGCGTCGAGTAGCCCATCAGCAAAGTGCCGGGCTTCGACTTCGCGAGCGCGATGAGCTCGGGCACCGTATTGGCCGGCACGTCGAGACGGGCTTCGATCACGGAAGGGACGCGCGCGATCAGGGTGATGGGCGCGAAATCGGTAAACGGGTCGTAGGACAGTTTGGTGTAGAGGAACGGATTCATCACCAGCGTGCCGTCGATCGCCATTAGCAGCGTGTAGCCGTCAGGGTCGGCCTTGGCGACAATCTCCGCCCCGATGATGGTATTGGCGCCGGGGCGATTGTCGACGAAGACCTGCTGGCCGAGATCCTTGCTCATCTCCTCGGCCAGCACGCGGGCGAGGAGATCGGCCGGGCCGCCGGCGGCGAACGGCACCACCAGGCGAATCTGCCGCGACGGATAAGTTTGCGCTAAAGCGTGCGGCGCGCCCGCCAAGACCGCGACAAGCGCAATCCCGAGAACGGCGAGCACGCGGGTCCAGAAACCGGCACCGGCGCTCACATCAGGCCTCGAACTCGTCGAGAAGCCGGCCGAGATTTTTCGGCATTGCCGCATCGGCGCCGAGCTTGGCCTTGAGCCGTTTTAGACAGCCCCACAGCACCGCCTGGTTGCTGTTGACCACGGGCTTGCCGAGCGCAGCCTCGATCGCCGCGACGGCCTCGATCTGGGTCGTGTTGGTGCAGCTCAGGAAGATACCATCGGCTTCGGGTGTATCGTTCTCCTGCGCCAGTTCGAGCCAGCGCTGCGGCGTTATCGTCTCGAAATCGGCGGGGTTTTGGCATTTCAACGCGACGTCCTTGACGACGCTAAAGCCGGCGGCCGTGAGGTAGTCGATGATATTCTGGTTCGACATATAGGGGCTGAGCACGACGAGCTTTTTGATGCCGAGCGCGCGCAACGCGTCGTTGACGAGGCTCGAGGTCGACAAAGCCTCGATGCCGGTCGTGCGTCGGATCAGGTCGATGATCCGGCTTTCGCCGTCGGCGCCTTCTTTCATCGAGGTGTGGGTGCAGTGAAAAACGATAAGGTCCGGGCCGGCGTCGGCAAGCGTCCCCGCCGCATGCGCAATCTCGCCGGTCAATTCGGCGACGCTCTTGCCCCACTTTCCCGCGACCCGGCCGCGCGCCACCAAGACGCCTAGCCCTTCCGGCGCATAGTGATTGAACTGCGGCTCGGTCATGCGGTTGACCGATGGGATGATCAGGCCGATGCGGGCCCGCGGCTCCGCGAGCCCGGGCGCGAGGCGATCCTTCGCGGTGATGGCATCCATGCGTTTCTCTCCCACGTGGCTCGAACTTCAATCGGCTCGAGCGCCACGATATCCATCCTAGCAGAAATGCGGCGCCACGGTTGCGGGACTTGTTTCGCATGCCGAGGGCCTCCGGATAATGGAGATACCGCAATGGCTTGCGGAAGCAGGCCGGCGATGTAGAATGGAACCGGGCGAGTGGATGGGGATCAACATGCGAATGACATCGATCATCAAAGTGGCGTTGCTGGCAGTGACGGTAGCGCTGCCGGCGAGCATTTCGGTTGCCGCGGCCAAGAAAATGGCGCCGCCGCCGGGCAGCTGCGCCCAGGACAAAAAATGGATCGCGAGCAACACGGTCTGCTCCTTCAGCTGCGATCCGGCGACCAAGTGGTGCTCGCAGCAATATTGCCTGAACGGGGTGAAAACAGCCGTCCTGCCGTGCTACACTGGCTTCTGCACTCCCGCTTGCGGCGGCTAGGCCTCCGTCAACCGATTTCGCGGATTGACTCGCTCCCGTATTGCCGGGAGCGGGTCTTGCCGCGCGTAACGGAAGCGCGTAACCGGACCGGAAACGGACACGGGTCACGCGATGGATACGGCGGCACGAAAATCTAAACTGATCAAAGGGTCGACCGGCGACTGGGAAGTGGTCATCGGCATGGAGGTCCATGCCCAGGTGAACTCCCAGGCAAAACTGTTCTCCGGCGCCTCGACGGAATTCGGCGGCGAGGCTAATTCGCATGTCTCGCTGGTCGATGCCGCCATGCCGGGCATGCTGCCGGTGATCAACGCGGAATGCGTCCGTCAGGCGGTGCGTACCGGGCTCGGGCTGAAGGCCAAGATCAATCTCAAATCCGTGTTCGACCGGAAGAATTATTTTTACCCGGACCTGCCGCAGGGCTACCAGATCAGCCAGTACAAGTGGCCGATCGTGGGCGAGGGCGAAGTCGTGGTCGACCTCCCCGATGGCGATTGTGTGCGGGTCGGTATCGAGCGGCTGCACCTCGAACAGGACGCCGGCAAGTCGTTGCACGACCAGAATCCGACGATGTCGCTCGTCGATCTCAATCGCTCCGGCGTCGCGCTGATGGAGATCGTGTCGAAGCCCGACCTTCGCTCGGCCGAGGAGGCCAAGGCTTTCATCGGCAAGCTGCGCAGTGTGCTGCGCTACCTCGGCACCTGCGACGGCGACATGGAAAAGGGCAATCTGCGCGCCGATGTGAATGTCTCCGTCCGCAAGCCCGGCGGCCCGCTGGGTACCCGCTGCGAGATCAAGAACGTCAATTCGATCCGCTTTATCGGCCAGGCCATCGAGCACGAGGCGCGCCGTCAGATCGAAATCATCGAGGACGGCGGCACGATCGTGCAGGAGACGCGGCTGTTCGACCCGGACAAGGGCGAGACGCGGTCGATGCGGTCCAAAGAGGAGGCGCACGACTACCGCTATTTTCCCGATCCGGACTTGTTGCCGCTCGAGCTCGCGCCGGCGCTGGTCGCCGACCTGCAGCAAAACCTGCCGGAATTGCCGGACCAGAAGAAAACCCGCTTCATGCGCGATTACGCGCTGAGCGCTTACGACGCCGATATGCTGGTCGTGGAGCGTGAGACCGCCGCGTATTTCGAGACCGTGGTCGCGACTGCGCCGGGAACGGCGCCGCGCGACGCCAAGCTCGCCGCCAATTGGGTGATCAACGAGCTTGCCGGCCGGCTCAATCGCGAGGGCAAGGATATCGCGGCGGCACCGGTGTCGGCCAACCAACTCGGAGCGATCCTCGATCTCATCGCCGAGGGCACCATTTCCGGCAAGATCGCCAAGGAGGTGTTCGAGATCATGTGGGCCGAAGGCGGCGATCCGCGCACGATCGTCGAACAACGCGGCTTGCGGCAGGTCACCGATGTTTCGGCGATCGAAAAGCTGGTCGACGACATCGTCGCGAAGCATCCCGACAAACTCGCCGACGCCAAGTCGAACCCGAAAGCGATCGGTTGGTTCGTCGGTCAGGTGATGAAAGGATCGGGCGGAAAGGCAAATCCGCAAACTACGACTGAACTGATCAAGAAGAAACTTTTCGAAGAGGGTCAACGAACCAGGCAAGAACCTCTGGTGCGAGGCGAGCACTTATTCGACTATTACGATCAAAGCGGGCGTGACGGCTACGAAACGTTTAGAGGGCTATTGAATCTATGGCTGTCAGAGATACAGGAGGCGCACCAGGCCGAAATCATCTCGCGAATGCGTTATGCGGGTAACTCCGCATTCAGGTCGACGTTATGCGAGCTAATAATCCATGCGCTGCTGAAAAGGCTAGGTTACGAAGTGGCGGTGCATCCTGAAATACCGGATTCAAATAAGCATCCAGACTTTGCTGCAACCGACAAAAACGGACGCGTAATCTGTTACATCGAGGTAACTACCGTTAATCGCGCGGACGAAGACGATGCTCACTCTAGGCGAGAGGCGGTAGTTTATAACGCGATTAACAAGGCTACTCTGCCGGCTGGATGTTTGCTCGGTTATAATTTGATAAAGGCCGATAAAGAGAGTCCGTCCACGCGTCAGTTGGTGACGTCAATTGAGCACTGGGCGCGAGAGAATGCCGATAAGGCGCATGCGGAGGCAGTAGCGAAGCTCTTTACAGCCGGGAATTGGGAATTTGAAATCGAACTTTATTCGGGTGGGAGCGCGGGGTTCGGTACGGCGGCAATTGGGGTTGCGACGCTGCCGGGGGGCGTAATAACTCCGGCTACTGACGTTCGGATGGCGCTAGAGAGGAAATCGCGCCGGTACGGTAAGCTGGCCACGCCGTACCTGATCGTCGTCGCAGACGCCAAGAATCAATTGTTCCGCAAGAATGCTGTCAGGGACGCGATCGTCGAGGCGGTATTCGGTGACGAAAGGATGGCTGCTGTTACCGGCGGTAGGCCAACGCTTGTGCATGCCGATAATGGGTTTTGGTTTGCAGCGGCCGGGTGTCGCAATCAACATGTGAGCGCCATTCTGCTTATGCCGGACGCTGAGATTTGGAAATTGAGGGAGGACAGATGGCAACCACTCCTAGCCGTCAACCTCCGTGCGGATTTTCCAATTCCGGACCCCATTAGAGGATTGATGCGCTTAGAGGCTGACGACAAGAAGTGGGTGCCGGGCGAGGGCAAGACGGTCGCAGACGTATTGGGCCTCCCAATACCCTGGCCGCCAACTGGCTAATCGAGGATCTGACGCTAGGTCACGTTAGCGGTCAGGTGATGAAAGCGTCGAGCGGTAAGGCCAACCCGCAAGCCGTTAACGATCTCCTGAAGCGGAAGATCGGCGTCTAGGCGCACCGCATCGCGGCGCTTGGCAGCTCTTCGCGGCTCTTGGCGACTCTTGGCGGCTGCCGCAGCACGCCGTCGCGCTCGCTACGCCAGGCAGCGAAACGGATCCGCCGGCGACGCGCGTGAGGTGTCGCGAGACGCTCCACGCGTCCGTCGAACATGCCCGCACCCCGAATCGGTTGCACTGATTCGCGCGTTTTGCGTCTCGATGAGCCGCAAAAGCTGCCGGTAAATGCGTCCGGTGCATAATTTTTTTTGCGTTGTGGAAGCGGCTGCCATGCGTGTGTTCGCTGATGCAAAACTGCGTAGCTCGGCGGCGCCGCGGCGCGCGCGTTTGGCTGCGGCATGAAAATTTTATCTCACGGAAAGCCGCAATTCATCGGCATTTCTTTGCTTTGCTAAAAATCTCGCGTCGATGTGAGTTGACGAAAAAGTTTTTGCGGCGCCGCCGCGCCGGCGCGCCGCGCGCGCCGCGCGCAATCGCGCGGGGCGCCGCGTCTACACACAAAATTAAGTGGAGTCACTGTTATTTTTTTTTCGCTGTAGTAATCGGGATGCAGTGCGGATCGATTCGCGACTGCACTGCACCGATGTCGCCACCCACTCAAAGCTAGGAGGGCAGCAATGGCGAAGAAGAGAAAAGCGAAAGCTAAAGTGAAGAAGGCGAAGAAGACGGCTCGCAAGAAGAAGTAGTCTACGCCGCTATCGGTCTCCGGCATCGCATGTGTCGGAGATCGCGTCACACGGGCCGGCCGTCGTCGAAAGTGGATCGTCGATCCGCCGAGACGGGCCGGCTCAGGTGAACGACAGGGGGCGTCGGCGGGACGGAGGCGCAAGCTTCATCATCGGTCGCGGAATGCGAGCACTCGATGGTGAGGACGAGAGACGGAAACTCCGAATCTTACGCTGAGGATAAGTCAGCGTTCTTGCCCTTCAACCATCTCGCCGACGCCCTCGGTGTGCGGCCATCACTCTCGCCGCGTGTCACTTGCAATATTCCATAAGCGAGACAATCCGATCGGCGTTGCGAACAGCTTTCGCGGCGCCGTTTTTGTTGGCGCCGTCGTGACGCGTAGGCGGCGAACGGCGGAGACGGCGCAGCCCGGTGCGGCGAGGCGGGCTGGTGGTGCGGCGCCCCGCAAAACGCCGATCGAGCTTTATTACTGGCCGACCCCGAACGGCTGGAAAATTTCGATCATGCTCGAAGAGTGCGGGCTGCCGTACAACATACGGGCCGTCGACATTTCCAAGGGCGAACAATTCACGCCGGAGTTTCTGGCGATCTCACCCAACAATCGTATGCCGGCGATCGTCGATCCGCACGGCCCGGGCGGGCGTCCGATCTCGGTGTTCGAATCCGGCAGCATTCTGCAATATCTCGGCCGCAAGACCGGAAAATTCTATCCCCGCGACGAGCGCGCCCGCGTTGCGGTCGAAGAGTGGTTGTTCTGGCAGGTCGGTGGCTTGGGGCCGATGGCGGGGCAGGCAGTTCACTTCCGGCGCTATGCGCCGCAGCCGGAGTCCTATGCGATCGCGCGCTATACCGACGAGGTCAACCGGCTGTACGGCGTGATGAACAAACGATTGGCGGAACGCGAATTTCTCGCCGGCCGCTACTCGATCGCCGACATGGCTTGCATCGGCTGGGTCAGGCTTGCCGAGCGGCAAGGCCAGGACCTCGCCCAATTTCCCAATCTCAAGCGTTGGTTCGAGACGATCCGGGAGCGGCCTGCCGTCAAGCGCGCTTTCGCCACCCGCGTCGCGGCTGCTTCCATGGTCGACATGAACGATCCGAAAGTGCGCGCGGTGTTGTTCGGGCAACGCGCGCGCTGATTTTGAAGGCCGCGGCTTACTTCGCCCGCGTCCAAAGCTGCGTCTTGCAGAAGATGGCAGCTACGCAGCCCTTGAGCTCGGCGCTATCGGCGCCGGTCATGGTGAAGGAACCCGTATAGGTCTTGCCGTCGGAGGCATTGTAGACGTTGCCGGCCCATTGATCGGCGCCGCTCGGCTTCATGCCGAGCACGATCGGAACACCGATCAGCGGCCGGCCTTGCTTGCCGGCATCGGCGTTGTTCTTGTCCTTCTTGGGCTGGCCGGTCGCCGGATCGTTCGGCTCCTTGAGCCAAATCAGATTGCCGCACAATGCACCGCCACAATTGGTGATGCGGACCTGGCTGTCTTTATCCGCGGTAAACCAAGTCCCCAACGGATCGGCGGCGAGCGCCGGCGTGGCCAGGCTTGCCGTAGCCAGTGCGGCCGAGATTCCGAGCGCTGCCACGACGTTACGATAGAGTTCCATTGCATCCCCAATCCGTTGCATCGCGATGAAGTCGATGTGGGTGAGGGCGGCACCATAATCGAGCCGCCGCGGCGATGGCAATGCCGCGAAACCTGTCGGCGGACGAGGCAGCGCGCGGCGCGTTGCTTAACGCCGAGTTGTCGCAACACTTGGATAGCGGCAAAGCGCAATTCAGAAACGATTCATCGCATTACTTAAACCACCATTCAAATCTTCTGAGGATTATCGGCGTGTCGGCTGGGGGAACAAGCCGGCGCACAGGCAAGGGCAGACAGGCTCAAAGATATAGACAGGGGTATGTGTGATGGCTCGCTTTGAAATCCTCGACAGTGCAATGGCGCCGCTCGGCGCGGGCATCGCCTCGGGCGACATGCTGTTCGAACTCGGCATGATGTATTCGGTTGGTCGCGACGTGCCGATCGATCTGGTCTCGGCGCACAAGTGGTTCAACCTCGCGGCGATGAAAGGCAGCATCGACGCCATCCGGCTGCGGCGCGAAGTCGCCAGTCAGATGTCCGATGTCGATATCGCGACCGCGCAGCGCGCGGCGCGGGATTGGCTGCGCGGCAATCCGGAGTTGGTCGCCGCTATCGCGGCGTGACGCGAAAGCCTTACCGGTTCTGATTGAATCAGACCCGGACTCCAGCATTCTGTTTGAGCATGATCTTTTCCGAAAACTGGCGTCCGCTATTCGGGATCATGCCGTAAGGCGCTCTAACCCGGATTCGCCGGCGCTCCCGGCGAACGAGGCTTGCGGATAAAGAACTGATACATCGCGGCGAAGGTCTCGGGGGCGGCGGTCTCGAATTCGTGCCAGCGATCGAGATCCGTCATGGCCGCAGGCTCCGGGAAGCGCGCCGCAAAGCGCGCCTGGGTCGCGGCATCGAGTGCGAAGCCCACGAATTGCATGTGCTCCGCCGCGAGGAATGTCTTGATCTCGGGCAGGCTTATTTGATGCTCCTGGACGTGGAACGCGAGATCGCGACATTCATTCATGGCGAAGAAATCGTTCCACTGCACCATCGATTTCAGGACGGAACCGTCCTTTGCGCTCATCACCTCCTCGCGAAAGCGGCGAATGTCGTCCGGCATCGGCCGGTAGCCGCGCTCGGCGATGAGCGCGCGCGCGGCGTTCACGTTGCGGCGCGCCAGCGCGCTGTAGAGGCCGACTTGCATGACGCCCTCGGACCGCAATAGCGCCAGCAGCACACGCCATCCCGCCCACGGATCGGCGAGGTGATGCAGCACGCCCGAGGCGTCGATGTAATCGAACGCGCGTCCGGACGAGCCCAGCTTGAGAATATCGGCCTGGCCGAACGTCACATTCTTCACGCCGAATTTTTGCGCCATGCGCTGCGCATAACTGAGACTGGCGACGCTCAGATCGACCGCCGTAATGCGCGCGCGCGGCGTCTGCCGCGCGAACTCGATGGTGGACAATCCGGTGCCGCAGCCCGCGATCAGCACATCGACGTTCGTCTGTGGCTGGCGCTCGTCGAGAACGAGCGGCGGCCCGGGCGGTCCCGGCGTGACCCAGCGCGGATAGGGGTTCTCTTCGTATTGCTGGCGCACCGCGCGCGATACCTCCGTATCGACCGTGGTGATGACCGGTAGCATTGCGGCGAGGCGGCGCTCCTCGGCCGGTTCCTTGACCTGCTGAACCAGCAGCGACGCCACGGCCTGCGGCCACGACCGATCGAGCAATTTTTCCGTCTGCGCGATCGTCTGCAGCGGCACGTAAGCGCCGACGGCGACAGGCCAGAGCGGCGGGTAGGGCGCTCCGTCGGCCAAGGCTTGTTCGAGCCGGCTTTGCAAGCGGCGAACCGCTTCATTCTCATCGGCGGTGATCGCGTAGACGTAACCGTTGATGAAGCATTGCCGCGCCAGTGCGCAATAAAAGCCGAGCAATCCCTCGTCTGGCGCGCCGCTTTCGGGTTCGCCCGCGGCGGCCGCCAGCAGCGCGCAGCGCAAATCCGTCAACAGGCGTTCGAGGCCGACATCGGTCATCGGATCGGTCTCGAGCAGGCAGCAGAGCAGCCGGTCCTGCGCCAACGCCGTCACGCCCGTCGCGCCGAAAAGCGCTTCTGGAGAAAGCCGCTCCGGCCAGGCGCCGAGCGCGCGCGCGATGCCGTCTTTCACCGCGCCGTTGAGCTTGATCAAGCCGATGCACACGGCGGTCAGCTCGCGCGGGCGATCCCAGGCTTCCGAGACTGCACGCTGCAATAATTTGCGCATCCGGCCGTCGTCTGCGGTGAATCGCGCGGCGCGGACGCATTGCGCGAAGAACGCCTTGTTCTGCGGCGTCTCGCCGATTTCGAGCGCGCGCGCGGCGACGCTGATGGCCAATTTCAGATTGCCCACCGCCGCTTGGGCTCTGCCGAGATCCTCATAGGCGGCGAGGTGATCGGGCCGCAATTCGATAGCGCGCTCGAAATAGGGAATGGCTTCCATCGCCTTGGCCTGCGCCATAAGCGCCGCGCCCAGCATCCGGTTTGTTTCGGCGTGCGCCGGGAACAGAGTGAGAATGTGCCGGTACGCCAGCCCTGCTTCGGCGAAGGCGCCGGCGCGATGCCGAGCCAGCGCGGCGCCGAACAGGTCGCCGAGCAGCCCTTCCGGCGCCGCTTTGCCGCCAGCGCCAAGCGCCGGTTTCGCGCCGGGGTGCCCCAAAGCTCGTCTTTGCTTTCGGTTCATCGCAATGCGGCGGAACAGTGTGATCGAGCGTCCCTGCTATCGAACCGGCCGAGCATGGTCAACTTAAGCGGGCTTCCGCACCCAAAACTGATACATGGCGCCGAAAGTGCCGGGGGCCTCGGTTTCGAAACTGTTCCAGCAATCGAGGTCGAGCAGCGCCGATCGCCCGGGAAAGCGCGCCGCGAACCGGCGCATGATCGAGGGTTCGGGAATAAAGCCAGCAAAATTCAGGTCGTTTGCGACGAGAAACGCTTTTATCTCGGGCAATGTGGTCCGATGCTCTTGGACGTGAAACAACAGATCGCGGCATTCCCCGATCGAGAAGAAGTCGCCGAACTGCATCACCGACTCCAGCAATGGGTCGTCGGTGGCCATGATGTATTCGCGGCAGCGTCGGATACCCGCGGGATTCGGCGGGTAGCCGCGCTCGGCGATCAGCGCCCGCGCCGCGACGACGTTCTGGCGTGCCAGCGCGCTGTAAAGGCCGACTTGCATGATGCCGCCTGGACGTAGCAGCGACAGCAAGACCCTCCAGCCTGCCCAAGGATCGGCGAGATGATGCAGCACGCCGGACGTCTCGATGAAATCGAACTGCCGCCCGGTTGTGCCTAACATCATGAGATCGGCCTGTCCGAACTCGACATTGTCGAGGTAGAATGCTTCCGCCATGCGTTTGGCGTAGCTCAGGCTGGCGAGGCTGAGATCGATCGCGAGAAGACGCGCGGTTCGCATCTGCCGCGCAAACTCGATGGCGGCACGGCCCGTACCGCAGCCGGCGATGAGGATGTCGGAAATCAGCTGCCGCGGAGTGTCCTTGAGGATGATCGGCTGCACCGGCGGGCCGGCCTTGATCCAGCGCGGATAGGGATTTTCCTCGTATTGCTCGCGCACTGCCCGGGATACGTCGCTTCCAATCGGCGTCACGGCGGGTATCGTCGCCGAGATTTCGCGTTCTCTCTGCGGCTCCTTGATTTGTTGGACCAGCAAGGCATTTACGCAGTCGGGCCAATTGCGGTCGAGGAGCGCTTCCGCGCCCGGCACGCCATGAAGCGGAAAATAGGCGGCAACCGCAATCGGCCATGATGCCGGAATCGGAGCGTGGTCCTCGACCGCCTGGGCGAGCGTCGAGCGCAGCTCGCGGGCGCGGCGTTCTTCGTCCGCGGGCAATGCATAGACGTATTCGTTGATGAAACATTGCCTGGCGACCGCAGCGAGGAATTTCAGACTCTGCTCGTCGATGCTTCGGTCGCGACCGGTGACGAGCGTCAAGAGTGCGCGACGAAACTCTGTCAGCAGGCATTCGAGATCGATATCGGTGATCTGATCACATTGCAGCAAGTTGACGAAAAGCTCGTCCTCCGCCAATGCCGCTGCCGCGTCGAGCAGTTCCGCGCCGCCAAGGCGCGTCGGCCGCCCCGAAGTGCCGCGCGCGATCCATTTATCGACGATCGGGTTGCGCTTGATGAAACTGTTGCAAACTTTGTCGAGCTCGCGCGGGCGAGTCCAGCCTTCCGAAAGCGCGCGGTACACCAGTTTGCGAAAGCGGCCGTTATCGTCACCTGTGAAGCGCGTGAGTTTGGCCGAGTGTGCGAATAACTCCTTGGCCCTGGGCGTTTCGCTTTGTTCGAGCGCGATCGCGCTGGCATGAGCCGCCAAATCCCGCCTGCCAGCCCACAGGTAGGTCGCGGCAAGGTCCTCGTAGCCGCCGGCGAGATCAGGTTGCAGCGCCACTGCCGTTTCAAAATGCGCGATGGCTTCGTCTTCTTTGCCGTGCGCCAGGAGCGCGGCGCCGAGCCGGTGATGGGTCTCGGCACCGTTGGGCTCCAATGCCAATGCTTTGCGATAGGACGCGATCGCGGCGTCCCAGTGGGCTTGCTCCGACTTCACATTGGCCAGGTTGATGTGCGCCGCGGCGGAATTGGGACTGAGCGCGATCGCGCGCTCGTAGCATGCCGCGGCTTCCGCCGCTCGACCCTGCACGCGGCGCGCATTGCCGAGATTGAGATGGGCGAGACCGTTGTCGGGACGAAGCTCGATCGCGCGCTCGAGATGCTTCGCAACTTGGTCCATACGGTCGAGCGCGCGCCACGCGAGCGCAAGATTGTAGTGATACTCCCCAACCCGATCGTCGAGCTTGATCGCTTTCCCGATGAGTTCCACCGCGGTGGCCGCCTCGCCGCGTTGCAAGGCCAAGAGACCGAGATTGTGCATGCTTTCGGCGTGCTCGGGAAACACCGTCAGAATGGAACGGTAGGAGCGCTCGGCCTCGGCAAGGGCTCCGGCCTGATGCTGCGCCACCGCCGCGGCGAAGAGTGCGCCAAGCTTCGCGTCAGGCTTCGTCCTGCCCACGGCGCCAAGTCCTGGTTTCGCGCCGGGGTGCCCCAAAGCTCGTCTTTGCTTTCGGTTCATTATGGTTCGGTCGAGCGATGTTGGCGCCTCACGCCTTTACCCTTTAGCCCAGTCGCCACCCGCGTTCGAGAGATCAAGCGTCCGCGCCGCAGCAGTGCTTGAATTGTTGACCAGAGCCGCAGGGGCAACTGTCGGTGCCGTGCGGGGCCGTCGTGTGTAGCGGTTGATCCGACAGGCCCCCGAGCAAGGTCTCCCACTCCGCCGCGCGCCGTCCCCACGAATAGTTCTTCAAGGCATAGGCGCGCTGTTCGTCAAGCCGGGCCGCGAATTGCGCCGGATTCCCGTAGGCATCCTGGATCCTGCGCGCGGCGAATTGCGCATAAAGCTCGGCGAATTGATCGGGACTCGAGTTGGGGGCCCGCTCGCAGAGGTAGCCGAATCCCGCTGCCGTCTCCGGCACAGCTCCGACCGCCGCCGACAGAATCATGCAGCCGCTCGCCATTGCTTCCATGAGCGCAATGCAGGACGTCTCCTGAAAAGTGCTCGGATAGGCGAACACGTCCAGCTCCGGCATCGCTTTGGCGAGCGCGGCTTGACCGACTGAGCCGATATAGCGAACGCCTTCGATCGCGCGGCTCCATGCATAGAGCGGACGATAGGGATCTTGCTCGGCAGCGGTCTGATAGACCGTCAGGCTCGAATAGATCCGTGCCTCGCAGCCGGGAACAGCCTTGCGAATGGTCGGAAATGCCGACAATAGCACATCGAGGCCGCGAAACGGCGTACTCGAATAGAATAGCGTCGGCGGACGTCCCGCCTCGAAGAAATAGGCCTTACGACGCGGTGCGTTCTCGAATGCTGGCGCGATCGCATATTCCAGCAGGCTTATTTGTTCAGGCTTGATCTTGAAGGCCGCGCGATACCGGTTCGCCTGCCAGTTGGTCATCAGGACGATTTTATCCCAAAAATATCGCTCGGTTCCGTCATGAAGATCGGCCACCGCCTTCTGATCGATATCGTGTCCTGTCCACAGCACCAGCGGCCGCATCACGCCCGAACGCCTGAAGGCTTTGCTGCCGGTCGAAATACTGATGACGGCATCGAAGCTGTTGAGGGTCGCTGCATCCAACCTGTCGATCCTTACGCAGCGAACGCCGCCATAGGAGCCCGGCGTCGTCGTTCGGTTCGCCAAGGTTATGCGGTGCCCACGTGCCGCCAAGGCCATCGTCAGATAGCACAGCGCGGACTGCATTCCGCCGAGCGGGCGTTCGGCGGGCGTCACCGGCGTGTAATCGAGTGCGCTGCCGTCGAGGAAAAGAAGCTGCATTGGCATTTCGGTTCAGGCGAAGACTGATTGTTCGGTCATTACAATGGCGCGGGCGACATTGCTTTCGCGGCTCCAGCAATCTAGAATATGACCATGAAAACGGTCACAAAAGCGACAGTCACCAGAGCGACGATCGCGGTGGCCGCCGTTGTGGGGGCGATGACTATCGGCACTTCGGTCAGCCACGCCTTCGGCGAAGCCCCTTGGTGTGCGGTCATTGAGATCGGCCAGGGCGAGGTCTACTGGGATTGCCAATATCGAACCTTCGAAGCCTGCGTGCCGAATGTGATCGCGGGCAATCGCGGCTTTTGCAATGTGAATCCTTACGGACCGGGCCCCGGCGCCGCAGCAGTTGAGCATCCTCCGCGCCACAAACGCCACCATACGGCCAGCGCGCGGCCTTAGGCTCTGGCGCCCCGAAATTGCGCCGATCTGGCGTTCGATCGTCGGACCTTCTATCGGCGACGAGAGTTTTAGTACTTCGTGCCATTGTCAGTACTTCGTGCCATTGAAGGAAGGAAGTTGTCGCTTCTATTTGACTCCGACAGGCAAGTTTCCGCGGCAGCCGAGGCAATGTGCCTTGACCGTGGAATGCCTGCAAAATAAGGGTTTCTCGTTCGGAGAGGTGGCCGAGTGGCTGAAGGCGGCGGTTTGCTAAACCGTTATACGGTCCAAAGCCGTATCAAGGGTTCGAATCCCTTCCTCTCCGCCACCCTTTGCCCTGCGGGCTTCGGGTGGCGCCGCCGTAGCGACGTAGAAATACTTGCGGAAGTTTGCCGGGCAACGCGACGCGAGCAAGGGCAATACGGTCCGAGAAGCCAGGGTAAGCGGGGTTATGGCCGAACGCGGCGTGATCTACACGATTTGGGGCAATGGCAATAAATACGAGACCGCGCTGGAACGCTCGCGCCGCTCGCTTGCCGCGATCCACCCCGAACTGCCCGTCGAGGTCATTCGCCGTCCGGCCGCGTCGGGTTCGCGCGGGCTCGCCGAAAAATCCCACATGTTCGCCGCCAGCCCGTTTCGCGAAACGCTTTACCTCGACATCGATACGGTTGTGCTCGGACGACTCGATTTTGGTTTTGAGAAGGCCAAAAATTTCGGTCTTGCGTGCTGTATCAATGAGTGCCCTTGGGCGCGCCGCTATAGCGGGCTGAGCGAGCGGCGCAGCGCCATCGAGTACAATACTGGCGTGCTATTCTTTACCGAACTGGCGCGGCCGGTATTCGACACCTGGGAACAATTGACCCCGAAACTCGACTCATCGATGCAACTCGTCCGCGACGGGCAACTGGCGCGGATGGCGTTCAACGATCAGGGCGCATTCGCGGCTGCTGTGGAACAGTGCAAGTTCAATCCATTCGTGCTGCCGCTGAATTGGAATTTTCGTCCGGACTATTATTATTCGTTTTTCGGGCCAATCGTGATCTGGCACGAATATGCGGACGTCCCGCCGGGCATCATCGACCTGAACCGCTATTACGAACGATGGGATTCCGTCATCCAATTTCACTTTGCGGCGCCCGCGGCGCCGGCTCCGCCGCGGTCCGGTACGGTGTGAAAAAATGGCACGCTCTGGTGTAATCCGCAGATGCCGGCTCGCTGCAGTCCTGCTGGCGGGCCTCTCGATCGCCGCTCATGCCCAGGCAAATTCGGTAGAGCGCGCGATCAATGCGATGCCCGGCCGCGACGTGCGCGTCGGCATCTACACCAGCATCCGGCCGGACTGTACGTCGGGTCCGTTACCGGCGATCCGGCTCGCCGCAGCACCCGCGCATGGCACCGTCAACGTCAAACGCGCGACGCTCAAAGCCACCAATGTCAAGCAGTGTCTGGCGATCGACGTGCCGGCCTTCGTTGCATTCTATCGCGCCGCGCAAAACTACATTGGTGCCGACGACTTCGAACTCGAGATCACCTTCGCGACGGGCCGAAAAGAGCTGCAGCACATGCGCGTGCAGGTCGCCAACGATCCCGGCCGCGGACAAGGCATCTAGGCAATTGATCAAGCGCGCGCAGGAATTTCGCGCCGCATTGTTTCGGGGGCCGCGCGAGTAAACAGAGAGTAAAATTTCGCGGGACTTCGAACATGGCGGCAACTGCAAATAAACTCGGCGAGCGGACGGTGTGTGGTCCGGCCGAAATTTGACGAGGGGTCGACGCCAGAATCGGTCGCCCCATTGACGCCGCCGAGCGCAAGTCGGGCACGGTCCGGTCAAGCGATTTCGGTCCATAAAAATGTGCAAGTGCGAGCGCCACGACGGTCCCATTCCGGAACAGGTTACCGATCGCTTTTTGTAACCAACTGAATCCAATAGATTAATACAGGCCGGCCTGGGGCGGTGGCGACTGTCATCTGCGCGTAACAAGGTGTCAGTGATTGCGTGTTTTTTGCGCAACACCTCTCCGAAATCGCTCAAACCGGGCTGTGTGTTGGCTAGTTCATCGTTGCACCGAGGTTTCGGTCCGGTAAGGTGGTCGGTGCGACGGAGGGGGGAACCCTAAGTCGACCCGTCCGGTGTTTTCGGGACAGTGAGAAGACCGGGCGGTTTGGGGACTAAGGGGACCTTCCAGGGGTGTGTACCACCCGGCGGGGACGGATCCCTCCCACGGCAAACAACTGGAGGTTCAAAATGAAGATGGTGAAAAGCCTCCTCCTCGGCTCTGCAGCCGGACTCGTTGCGGTTACTGCAGGCCAGGCGGCTGATCTTCCCGTAAAGGCCAAGCCGGTCGAATACGTGAAGATCTGCAGCCTTTATGGGGCGGGATTCTACTATATGCCTGGCACCGATATGTGCATCAAGATCGGTGGCTGGGTGCGTGCTGAAGCGACCTGGGGCAACGACAACGGCAACATGACCTGGGGGCCGTATAACGCCCAGGAAAATAACCGGGCGACCAGCAACATGGTTACCCGGAGCCGCGGCTACATCACGGCAGATGCCCGCGAGCAGACCGCTTACGGCACGGCGCGCGCCTATATCGACGTCGGCATTTCGAACAGCAATACCGGCTTCGATGGTGCCTCGAACACCTTCAGTTCGAACCGCGCCTTCTTGCAGTGGGCTGGTTTCACGGCCGGCCTGACGCAGTCGTTCTACGACTTCTACAGCGCCCCGGCAGTGGCTTATCGCGCCGCCTACTTCAATATCGAAGACACGGGTGACGGCGGCTGGTGGCTGTGGGCCTATACTGCCCAGCTCGGCAACGGCCTGTCGGCTACCCTCTCGGCTGAACAGCGTCGTATGAACTCGATCATCAACGCTGGCACGGCGGTTGGCTCTGCCGGCGTTCTTGCGCCCGGCACCAACGGCAACGGCGCCGGCTACGGTGGTATGCAGGTCCCCGACGTGGTCGCCAACCTCCGGGTCGACCAGACCTGGGGTAGCGCACAGGTCATGGGCGCCGTGCATCAGGTCAATCCGACCTACTACGCAGCGGCCGCCGCTAGCGGTCATCCCAGCGACACCTGGGGCTGGGTCGTCGGCGCCGGTCTGCGGCTGAACTTCCCGATGGTGGCCCAGGGCGATTACTTCCAGGGTGAAGTGAACTACACCCAGGGCGCTATGCGTTACCTGAACGACACCAACTCCGGCGCCTTTGGTGCCGTCATGGGCAACCAGGAAGTCTTTGGTGTCCAGTCGGATTGTGTGTTCGGCGGCTCCATTGGGGCCGGCACTTCGACCGGGTGCAATCTGACCAGCGCCTGGACCGTCAATGCGGCCTATGAGCACTTCTGGACACCGCAAGTGCACCAGTCTCTCGTCGGCAGCTACACCGGCGTCATGTACAACAGCCAGGCTAACGCCATTCTGTGCACTTTGGCTGGCAACGGCACTGGTGGCTTCGGTACGGCAGCGGTCGCTGCGGCCGGATGCAACAATAACTGGCAGATGTATGGCGTCAGCAGCCGTCTGCAGTGGGACGTGACCAAGACTTTCTACCTCGGCGTCGAAGTGCTCTACGACCACTTGAACAGCGCAACGACCTCGGATGGCTTGGTCCATGGTTTCGGCTTGTCTACTCCAAATTCCCCGCAGTTCGTCAGCGCGGGTATGGACACTTGGGCAGCCACGGTCCGTATGCACAAGGACTTTCTGCCCTGATCGCCTGATCGAGGCTTAGGTTCGGAAACCCCGGCGGCTCATACCGCCGGGGTTTTTGTTTAGAGCGGGGTTTTTGTTTACAATCCGTTGCGTTTCGACGCCGCCGGCACGACCACGACTCGGATATTCCCACCGCCGCGATCGCTCGGAACTGCCGCGTCGATCGGGATTGGCTTCCTAAAATTCGGTCGCTGCCGAACCGCGCAGGTCGATATGGTCCGGCGGCAAACCGGCTTGATGGCGCCTGTAGATCGCGAGCAATGCGGCTTCGATGTGCCGCGTTGCGGATGGTGTATCGAACAACGGCGATGTTGCTCTGCAGGTTGCAAGTTTTTGCCTGATGGCCGCTAGCCGATCGGGATTTCTGGCCAACGATATGGCGGTATCCTCATACTCGGCATCGGTTTCGACAATGAGTTCGGGTAAGCCGGTCGCATTCAGCAAGCTTGCCGCGACGCGTCCGGCGAATGTTTCGCCGAGCTGCGTAAGAACCGGTAGCCCCGCCCATAAGGCATCGCTCGCGGTGGTGTGGGCGTTGTACGGCAAGGTGTCGAGAAATAGATCGGCGAGGCGATGACGTGCCAAGTGTTCCGGTAGCGGCAGCCGCCCCGCAAAGATGAGGCGGTCCGGATCGACGTTTCGGGCTGCGGCTTCCGCCCGCAGATGCTTGGCGGCGGCATCATTGTCCTGCAACAGCCACAATACGCTTCCCTCGACCGCGGTGAGTATCCGCATCCAGCAATCGAAAATGCGTGGCATGATCTTGCAGCTATTATTGAAGCAGCAGAAAACAAAGCCCTGCTCGGGTAGGCCGCACTCGCCGCGCCCAAAATGCATCTCGGCGATTTGCCGCTTCGCGTCGTTTATTTGATAGCTGTGCGGGAGATGAACGACTTTCTCCGAATAGCAGCCGCGTTGCGCGACCGGTATGACGATCGGGTCGCCGAAGATGTAATCGATATAATCGGCGCCCATCGTCCCGGGATAGCCGAGATAATTGACTTGGATCGGCGCGGGGCGGCGCGCGAAGATCCCCGTTCGGCGATGCTGGGTGAAGCCGTTCAAATCGATCAGGATGTCGATCTCGCGCTGCGCTATTTGCGCGGCGATTTCATCGTCGCTCCAGCTTCTCGCATCGAGGAACGCGTCGAACGACGCCTCTAATCGCGCCCGCAATTCCGATCGGTCGTTGGTTCCGATCGATATCGCCGTCACCTCGAATTTCGATCTGTCGTGGCATTCGAACATTCCGGCGGTGAGTTGCGCTATCGGGTGCTGGTGGAAGTCGGAGGAGACATAGCCGATGCGGATTTGTCGGTGGCCGTAACGCCGAGCTTGACCGGCCGAGCCGTTAAACCGCGGATGGTGCGCGGCATTCCAGGCCCGGGCGCATTTCAGTTGGTCGTCGGCCGCGGACGAAATAATGAGAAACGCCCAGGGTGCGGTGTTTGGCTTGCCGTCGGCGACTGACCGAATAAGATGGCTGCATTCGGCGTCCAGATTGCTCCAATCGCATTGCAGCATTTTGGTGTGAAGGCGCGCCCCTTCCACCCCCGTCAAATCCGGATTTAGCGAAAACGCCCGGTCATAGGCGGCAAATGCCTCGTCAAATTTCTTGAGCTCGTAGAATAAATTGCCGCGGCCGGACCATGCACCTTCGAGACCGGGATTCAGCTGCAGCGCCCGGTCGAAAGCCGCGCGGGCGTCGTCGTAGTGCTTGAGGGCGGAGAGAATATTACCCTGACCGAGCCAGGCTCCCTCGGAGTCGGGTTGAAGGGCCAGCGCTTTTTGATAGGCGCGCGAGGCTTCGTCATAGCGCGAGAGGTCGGCGAACACGTTGCCGCGGCCGACCCAGCCGCCCGCCAGGTCCGGTTTGAGGGTTAGGGCCGTTTCATATGCGGCAAGAGCCTCGTCATGGCGTTTCTGCTCATAAAGCAAGTCGGCTCGTCCGAGCCAGGCTTCCGCCAACTCAGGCTCGAGCGCGAGCGCCCGTTCGTATGCCGCAAAGGCCTCATCGTGGCGCTTAAGGTCGTGAAACACATTGCCGCGGCCAAGCCAGCCGGCCGCCAGATCTGGTTTGAGCGCTAATGCTTTATCGTAGGCCTCGGCGGCCGCATCGAAGCGATCGAGTTCGGTCAAGGCATTGCCTCGCCCCAGCCAGACCCCGGCATGATCGGGTCTGACCGCAAGCGCTTTATCGTAGCTCAGCAGCGCCTCGCCGAATTGTTTGAGATTAAACAGCGCGTTCGCTCGGTTCAAATGCGCATCCGCGAAGTCCGGCTGGATCGCTATCGCGGAGTCCGCGCTGGATATCGCCCGCTGATATTCGCCGAGCTCGTTTAAGATCGCCGCTTTGTTGGAGTGGATTTCGGCAATCGAGGGATTGAGCGAGATGATTGCGTCGCAGGCCTTAATGGCGTCGCGCGGCCGGTGACGCTCCCTCTGGAAAACGCAGAGCAGCATATAGGCATTGATGTTGCGCGCGTCGGCTTCGATAACCGCCTTTACGGTAGCGGTCGCGGCATCGAGCTTGCCGAGCCGATACTGCGAAAGTGCCAAATTCATCAATGTAGGCACATGCCGAGGTATCAGTTTCGACGCTTCGCGAAACTTCCTTTCGGCGTTTTGAAAGTCGTGCTTGTTAAGACACTCGACCGCTTCCGAAAAGATCCTCTTAGCCCTATCCAATTGCACCGTTCGCGCTCATGAATGCGAGTGAGTGACGGTTCCAGCGCGTCAATTTAGCAGACATGATTGCCCGGAACAAAGCTCCGTTGACGTCCGCCACACCTCGAAGATAATCGGCGCGATTCGCTTCGACCCCGCAGGATGCCCGAAAACGCGTCAGACATCGGCCCGGATCGCAAAATGTGCGGGGTCACTGCCGCGCTGCTTCGATTGCCACATTGCAGTATAGGCCGTTTCGATGTGCCGGGTGAAGCGGGCCGTATCAAACAAGCTGCAGGTGTCGCGGTTGCGCAATAGCCTCGCCTTGAACGCGGCAAGCAGCGCCGGTTCGCGCGCGAGCTTGAGCGTCAGCGCCTCGTAATCATCGAGTGAGGTGGTGATCAGGTCGTCAAGCCCGGCCGCCTTGAGCAGGCTTGCCGCGACCCGCCCGGCAAAGGTCCCTCCGAGACAGGTAACGACCGGGAGGCCCGCCCACAATGCGTCGGCGGTGGTGGCGTGCGCATTGTAAGGCAGCGTGTCGAGGAACAGGTCGGCCTGGCGCTGACGCGCCAGATGGTCGGCGGCGAGCGGCACGGACGGCGCGAAGATCAGCCGCGTCGCCGCCACGCCCCTTTGTTCGGCTTCGCGGCGTAAATTGCGCGTGGCCTCCGCGCCGCTTTCCTTCAGCCACAGCATGCTGCCGTCGACGGCTTTTAAAAGCCGCATCCACACCTCAAACACGGTCGGGCCGATCTTGTACGGCTGATTGAAGCAACAAAACACGAAAGCGCCGTCGGGCAATTGCAACTCGCTGCGCGTCGGAGTGCGCTCCGCGATGGGCCGCATTCTATCGGTAACCATGAAGCTGTCGGGCAGCCAAGCCACCCTTTCCGTGTAGAATTCGAATTTCTCGCTGGGGACAACCGTCCGGTCCGCCAAGATGTAATCGAAATAATCCGCGCCGAGTGTTCCCGCATAACCCAGATAGGTGACCTGGATCGGGGCCGGCCGCAGCGCAAAAATGCCGATACGGGCGCCCTGCGTATAGCCGTTCAGATCGACCAGAATATCGATTTCGGCCTTTCTGATCAGAGCCGCCGTCTCGTCGTCGCGCATGACGCTGGCGTCGATAAACGCATCGAAGGATCGCTCCAGGCGTTGGCGCAGTTCGGAACCGTCGCCCGGTCCGATCGAAATTGCGGTGACCTCGAAGCGCGCCCGGTCATGGCACTCGAACATGCCGGCCGCGAGATGGGACACTGCGTGCTCGCGAAAGTCGGACGACACATAGGCGATGCGCAGCCGGTCATGTTTGTAGCCGGTGCCGTGCCACAGCGGCTTCTCGGACCCGGGATATCTCGTCTTACTGAAGGTCGCCGCGCAGCGAAGCTGTTCGCCGGGCGTCGCCGAAACGGGCAGGATGCTGAACGGATAGACCGGGGCTCCGGAGCGCACTGACGCCAGAAGGGACCGGGATTCCGCGTCGAAATTGCGCCAGTCGCAGAGATGCAATTTGGCGAGAAGCCGCATGCTCCGCGTCTCTGAATCGTCCGGTCGGAGCGCCAGCGCACGATCATAGGCAGCGAGCGCCTCGCCATAGGATCGCCGCGTCGTGTAGATATTGCCGGCATTGCTGTAGGCATCGGCAAAATCAGGCTGCAAGGCGCTGGCTTTTTTGAAACTTTCGAGCGCGTCGTCGGACCGATGCAGCATGGCGAGCACATTGCCGCGATTGACATGGGCTTGGGGAAAGTTCGGCCGCAACGCGATGGCTTTATCGTAATCGGCAAGGGCGGCGTCGATTCGTTTCAGGTATTGCAGCGCCATGCCGCGATTGACATAGGCATCGGCGAGGCCGGGATGCTGCGCCACCAACTCGTCATACTGCCGCAGCGCTGCGGCGAATTTGCCGCCGTTCATCAGCGACGTCGCATAATTGTTGCGGGCGTGGGGATGAGCCGGATCGGCCCTCAAGATCAGCTTATAGGCCTCGGCCGCCTCGTCATGGTTTCCGGTCATGCCAAGCGCGACGGCGAGATTGTATTGCACGTCCAAAACATCCGGCCGAAGCCGGGTCGCGCGGCGAAACAAACCTATCGCCGCGTTCAGATCGCCCTGTTGAGCGTACAGCGTACCGAGCAGATAAACGCAGTCGAAGTGATCGGGGGCGATATCGAGAATACGTTTGTAGATGCCGACGGCATCGGCGAAACGGCCGGCGCGCTGATGGCCGACGGCGATTTGGATCTGCCGCATATGCTCGTTCGGCGTCATGAGTCGAATGCGTTGCCGGGCGCGGGATGCTGCAATAGTGTTCCCGGCGCGGTCAATGCGCCGGCGAGCCGGTCAATCTCGGCGCCGCTACGGCGTCGCGCCGCGCGATACCGCTGTCGCCGGGCTTACGGCGGTGCGCGTCGTCGCATTTGGCAATGAAGGCCGTGATGGCAGGCACCGAGTCCTGATCGAACAAGGGCACATGGCCCTGATCCGCCACTTCGATCGCTTCCATCGTGGGGTGGTGGACGGTCATTTCGGCGACCGTCGCCGCGGATAGGATGTCGGAATTCGCGCCGCGGATGACCAGCACCGGCACGCGGGCGAGCGCGTCGAATTCATTCCACATCGTCGGCAAGGGACGTTCGATGTCGACTTCGGCGAGTGTACGGTTAAGCCGCACGTCATAGGTCGGTACCAGCGCGCCGTCCTCGGTTTTCCAGGTGTTTCGGGCCGCCGCAAGCCAATGCTCGACGGTGAGCTTTGGAAACTGCGCGTCGAACAGCCGACGCAAAACCTCGGCGCCTTCGGCGTAATTGCGCGGCTGGGGCAGCTTGCCGACATAGCTCTTGATGCGCGCGATGCCTTTCGGTTCGATGACCGGTCCGATGTCATGCAGAACCGCGCCGGCGATCAAAGTGGGATGCGCCACGCCAAGCAGCATGGTCAGGATTCCGCCGCGCGAACTACCGATGAATACCGCCGGCCCGACGTCGAGCGCGGTCAAGACCGTCACCACGTCGCCGAGTTCGACCGCCACATTGTAGTTTTCGGGGTTATGGTCGTAATCGGACCGGCCGCGGCCGCGCGAGTCGATGGCGATGACCCGTCGCGCCCGCGGACCGCCGCTGAGCAGCGTCGCCAGTTCCGCGAAGTCGGCCACGGTCCGCGCCAAGCCCGGCAGGCAGACGACCGTGAGCGCCGGGGAGGTGCGCGATCCATATTCGCGCACATGCAGCCGCAGGCCGTCTTGTGCGGTGACGAAAATGCTCTTGCCCGTCGTGCTCGCTTCAACGTCACTCATTTGAATCGTCGCTCCAAATACCCAATCACGCCGCAGGCGTGGCTGCGGCGCCGCGTGTCAGGGCGGAAGGCGTGCTGCGCCAATCTAGAGTTCATCGCGGGGTCGCGCAATTAGGCGTCAATTCAAAAAAATCATGTTTTTTCAATAAGTTGGGCGGGCGGAGCGCCAAGGCATGGCGAAATCTTCTGCTGCCAAACCGGAATTGTATTTGACTTGCTGCTGGCGATCGACTGCCCTTTCTCGATGACGTCCAGTTTCCCGATTGCCGATCTGCTCCAGCGCGGCTTGGCGCTGCACCGGCGCGGCGCCGTTGCCGAGGCGGCGGCGCACTACGCCGAAGTGTTGCGAGCGGATCCGGCCAATGCCGACGCGCATTATTACCTGGCAATGATCTCCTGTCATGCCGGCCACTTTGCCGAGGGAGCCGAGCTTGCCCGCAAAGCGCTCGCCGCCGATCCGCAACACCCGCGCGCCGCCGTGCTGCTCGGCCGCGCCTTGACCGCGCTCGGACGACACCAGGACGCCCTGGCAGCATTCGATCGCGCCATCGCGCTCGCACCTGATCTCGCGGAAGCGCATGGCAATCGCGCCGATCTCCTCGCCGAGCTTGGCCGTCACGCCGAGGCCCTCGACAGCTATGACCGCGCCTTGGCGCTGGCGCCTGATGTCGTCGAGGATCAGTTCAATCGCGGCGTGGCGCTCGCCGCGCTCGGCCGCCACACAGAGGCCATATCGAACTTTGACCGGGTCATCGCCGGCAAGCCGGGTTTTGCACCGGCGCATGTGAGCCGGGCGAAGGCGTTATTTGCGCTTGGCCGCCGCGACGAGGCGCTTCGAGGCGTCGAAACGGCACTCGGGATCGACCCCAATCTCGGCGAAGCCTGGCTCGGCCGCGGCCATTGTCTCGATGCGCTCAGGCGCTACGACGAAGCCTTCGCGGCCTACGACACCGCGGTAGCATTAGACGCGACCTTGAGCTATGCGGCGGGCGCGCGGCTCTACGCAAAGCTTCACCTTTGCGACTGGACCAAATTGGCGGCGGAAACGGCCGATGTCGTCGCGGCCATAAGGGCGGATAAGCCGTCGATCACGCCTTTTGCCTTCCTCGCGATCTCGTCCTCGCCTGCCGATCAGTTGCGCTGCGCACGACGTTACGTCCAGGCACAGCCGGTGTTTCCACCGCTATGGCGTGGCGAGGTTTATGCCCACGACCGTATTCGCGTCGCTTACCTGTCGGCGGACTTCCATGACCATGCAACAGCCGCTTTGACGGCGGGGTTGTTCGAGCAGCATGACAGATCCCGCTTCGACGTGACCGGAATCTCATTCGGACCGGATGACAAATCATCGATGCGGCAACGGCTGCAGCGCGCCTTTGGACGTTTCATCGACGTGCGCCACGACGGCGATCAGGACATCGCCGCACTGATCCGCCGGCTCGAAATAGACATCGTGGTCGATCTGAAGGGCTTCACGGCGGACTCTAGGATCGATGTGCTGGCGCGCCGCGCCGCCCCCATTCAGGTGAATTATCTCGGCTTTCCGGGGACCATGGCGGCCGATTACATGGATTATGTTCTCGCCGATGCGACGGTCATTCCCGAGGACCAGTGCACTTTCTACACCGAACAGGTGGTCTGGTTGCCGGACTGCTATCAGATCAATGACGATAATCGGCCGGTGGCGGAACGCGCACCGACGCGGCGCGATTGCGGTTTGCCGGAGAATGGATCTGTCTTTTGTTGTTTCAACAACAGCTACAAGATCGGCCCAAAAGTCTTCGATCTCTGGATGCGACTCCTGAAAGAGACCGATAACAGCGTGCTGTGGCTGCTTGAGGCCAACTCGCCGAGTGCGGCGCGGTTGTGCCGGGACAATCTCCGCCGCGAGGCGGAAAACCGCGGCATTGCGGCGACCCGATTAGTCTTCGCCGACAGACTAAGCGCGCCCGACAATTTGGCACGCCAGCGGCTGGCCGATTTGTTCCTCGACACCTTGCCGTATAATGCCCATACGACGGCGAGCGATGCGCTATGGGCCGGGCTGCCGGTATTGACCCGTCTTGGCGAGAGTTTTGCCGGACGCGTGGGCGCAAGCCTCCTGCAAGCAGTCGGGCTCGATGAACTGATTACGCACACGGCCGAGGCATACGAAGCGCTGGCGTTGAAGCTTGCGCGGGATCCGTCTCATCTCGCATCCATCAAGGACAAGCTCGCGCGCAACCGTGCCGCCGCGCCGCTATTCGATACCGCCGGCACGACACGGCACATCGAGGCCGCCTACACGATGATGTGGCAACGCTATCAGGCAGGGGAGCCGGCAAGGTTGGCACCGGCGGAGGCCAGGCCTATCCAAATCTCGTAGCGCGGCCGAAGACGGCTTAGCCGCCGCGGCGCAGGTCGGCCTCGATCGAAAGCTTGGGATTGTTCTCGATCAGCGCCCGATAGACCTGCATGTTCTCGATCACGCGCTGCACGTAATTGCGCGTTTCGGAGATCGGAATGCGCTCGATCCAGTCGATCGGGTCCACCTTCGGATCGCGCGGATCGCCATATTGCTCGATCCATTCCTTGGCCCGGCGGGGACCCGCATTATAGGCAACGAAGGCCAGGATATACGAGCCGCGCCAGCTTGCGATGTCGTTGCCGAGCTCGGCGGTGCCGAGTTGCGCGTTATAGGCGACGTCATTCATCAGCCGGCGCTGGTCGAAGGTGACGTTGAACCGCTTGGCGGTATCGCGCCCCGCAGCCGGCGTGACCTGCATCAGGCCGATCGCATTGGCGCTGGAGACGACCTTCGGATTGAACGCGCTCTCCTGGCGCGCGATCGAGAACACCACGCAGGGTTCGACCTCCGGGCCGATCTGTTGATATCCCGGAATGCCGAAGTCGGGGAACGCGTAACGCTCGAACGGATAACCGCGGCCGAGCGCGGTTTTGCCGATCAAGAGCGTCGCGCGCGCGTCGCCGTGGCGCGCCGTGAGCTCGGCGAGTGTCGCGAGGCCGGCTGTGTCGGTTGCTTTGTCGCCGAGGTCGGCCGCCATCGCGGCGACCAGGTCGCGCTCGTCGATCGCGTAGAGAATTTCGAAGACGCGCGCGATTTCCAGCGGCTGATGGTCGCCGGCCGGCTCCGGCAAAGCGCGCAGCGTGACTTCGTTGAGACCGAGGCGGGCGCGCGCCAATTGACCGTAATAGGCGGTCGGATAGCGCGCCGCCGCCTCATAGTATTCTCGCGCGTCGCGGTCGCGGCCGAGCGCTTCCAAGGCGCGGCCTTGCCAGTAATAGGATCGCGCTAGCGGTATCGGATTGGTGGCGCCGTCGGCGATCTTGGCGAAATGCTGGAGAGCTGCGGCCGGCTCGCGAAGGAAGCGCAACGCGATCCAGCCGGCGGTGAAGTGCTGCTCGGCGCGATAATTGTTGCTCACGGGCGGTACCGCGCCGTCGGCGATTTCATAGGCCATTTTGGCGTCGCCGAGATCGAGCAGCTTGCGCGCGATCAGCCGCCGCTCGATCCACCACTGATCGGGATCGGCAATGTGGGCGGGGTCGCGCGGTGCGGCCGCCATCCACTGCGCGGCTTCGGTCATCTTGTCGGTGCGGCGCAACCATTGGATCCGGCTGAAAATGTAGCCGGGATCGCGGCGCGCGGCCTCCGGCACCGCTTCGAGCAGCGCCTTGGCGTTTGCGGACTGATTGATCACGGCGGCGCGCGCCTTGGCCACAGCGAGCGCCACGGCATCGAGATGGTGTGCCGCCCGTAAGCCGCCGTCGTCATCCTCCGCATAAAGCCGAGCGTCCATGCGCGCCGCATCGTCGGCCGGCGTGATCAGCCCGGAAAAGGTCTCGCGGGCCTGCGCTTCGAGATCCGAGGAGAAGCCGTCGCTGCGCCAGGTGTCGCGCAGCGTCGAGGCCGCGGCGGCGGTGTTGCCTTGGGCCAGAAAGGCCTGCGCCAGCGCAAAATGGCCTTTCACGGTGTGCGGTGGCTCGGTTGAGAAAAACCGGATGACGGTTTGCGGGTCGGCGCGCTCCTGCCATAGCACCCCCTCGGCGCGGCGACGTAGGGTCGTGACGCTCGGCCAGCTCGGATTGGCGGCGATGAAGGCGAGGTAGCGCGAGAAATCCGGGCTGCCGTCATCGCTGCGGAGAATCACCCATTCCACGAGCTTTCGGGCGATCGGATCGGAGATCGTGCCCTCGACCGTGGTCGCCTCGTCCTGCCGGTTCTTGCGCACAAGCTCGATGGCCTGCTTCACCGCCGCAAGATCGATCTGCGACGTCATCGCGCCGGTCGCTACCGGAAAGGGCATGACGGTGCGGGCCGGGGGTGGCGGCGGCGTCACAGCGCCGGCTACCGCCGAGACCGGGATTGGGGCGGCCGATCCCGAACCGGAGGGCGCAATCGCCAGCGGGGCAGCAGGTTTTTGCGCAGTTTTCTTGTTGGCTGCCTTCTTGTCGGCGGCCTTTTCGGCGGGTTTCGGAGTGCTCTTCTTGGCCGGGCTGTGGACGGATTTGCCGCCTGGCCGCTCGCGCGGCAGGGGGACCGACTGCGATTCGGCGCGAGCACTACCGGCAATGACGGCCGGCGCAAGGGCCAAGATCGCGCCCACGATGGCGCCCGAGATCGCGGCGCCATAGACGGTGGTTCGGCGACTTCCCAGCACGTTTTCTCCCCGCTGCACCGACGCCCGCGGCTGATTCCTTCGGCCGGTTAGATTGAGGAAAGCCTAATCCGCACAGGCCGTCACGACAATTTTGCCGCGACGACAATTTACAGTTCTGCTTACAGTTCTGCGGCAAAAGCACGGCCATAAAGGCGCGACCATGGCGTGGCGGCGTCCAACATTCGCCGAAAGGCCTTTCAAGGGCGGCCGCGAACCGATATTTATGCATCAGCTGGGCTGTTGCCGCGGGGATCGTGCCCGCGCCAAATGCCGCCCCAAACCGCTCTAAGAGCCGCTTCATGGAACTGTCGGACTAGAGTTCCAAAGGCCTTTTTTATGGATCGCATCATGGCCGCCAAGACCCGCTTCCGAGGCTCCTTCACCGCGCTCGTCACCCCGTTCAAGAACGGTTCGGTCGACGAAAAAGCGTTCCGCGATCTGGTGGATTGGCAGATCGCCGAGGGCACCAATGGGCTCGTCCCGGTCGGCACCACCGGCGAAAGCCCGACGCTGTCCCATGACGAGCACAAAAAAGTGGTGGAGTGGTGCGTCGATCAGGCGCGCGGCCGGGTCCCGGTCGTCGCCGGCGCCGGCTCGAATTCGACCAAGGAGGCGATCGAACTCGCGCTGCACGCCGAGCAGGCCGGCGCCGATGCGGTGCTGGTGGTGACGCCCTATTACAACAAGCCGACGCAGGAGGGGCTCTACCAGCATTTCAAGGCGATCAACGACGCCATCGGGATTCCGATACTCATCTACAATATCCCGGGCCGTTCGGTGATCGACATGTCGGTCGACACCATGAAGCGGCTGTTCGAGCTTGCGAACATCGCCGGCGTCAAGGACGCGACCGCCAATGTGGCGCGGGTGTCGCAGCAGCGCGCGGCGATGGGCGAGGACTTCAATCAGCTCTCCGGCGAAGACATAACCGCGCTCGGCTTCATGGTGCATGGCGGGCACGGCTGCATTTCCGTCACCTCGAATGTGGCGCCGCGGTTGTGCGCTGAATTTCAGGCGGCCTGCCTGAAGGGCGATTACGCCGCGGCCCTGAAATTGCAGGACAAGCTCGCGCCATTGCATCTCAATCTGTTCGTCGAGTCGAACCCGGCGCCGGTCAAATATGCGCTGTCGCTGATGGGCAAGTGTTCAAACATACTTCGGCTGCCGATGGTGCCGGCCAGTAAGAACGCGCAGACCGCCGTTCGCGACGCCATGGTGCATGCCGGCCTGATCAATTGACGGCGGCATTTTCGGCTGAGCGCCGCAACAGCGGGATCCGGCGGACCGGACGCAGCGCCTGCGCGGGCGAGTGACAACCAATCGATACGGCACGGGGGAGTGACATGCTCGAGGAATTCAAGAAATTCGCGATGCGCGGCAATGTCGTCGATCTCGCCATCGGCGTGATCATCGGCGCCGCCTTCGGCGCGATCGTCAATTCACTGGTCGGCGATATCGTCATGCCGATCATCGGCTCGATCACCGGCGGGCTCGATTTCTCGAACTACTTCCTCCCGCTGTCGGCGAAGGTCACGGCATCCTCGCTCGTCGAGGCCAAGAAGCAGGGCGCGGTGCTGGCCTACGGCAATTTCCTCACCATCGCGCTGAATTTCATGATCATCGCCTTTGCGCTGTTTCTCGTCGTTAAGGGCATCAATAAACTGAAGGCCGCGGAGCCCGCGCCGCCGCCTCCCGCGCCCTCCAAGGAAGTGCTGTTGTTGACGGAAATCCGCGACGCGCTGAAGAAGAGCTGAGCGCGGACACCGCAGGTCACCGGATATGGCGGCAAAGGCCGAGTCAAAACTGCGTGTCGTTGCCGACAACCGCAAGGCGCGGTTCAATTACTTTATCGACGAAACCATGGAAGCGGGCGTGGCGCTGACCGGCACCGAGGTAAAATCGCTGCGCCAGGGCAAGGCCACCATTGCCGAATCCTATGCCGATGCCCGCGGCGGCGAGATCTGGCTGATCAATTCGAATATTCCGGAATATCTGCAGGCCAACCGCTTCAATCATGCGCCGAAGCGGCCGCGCAAGCTCCTGTTGCACCGCCGCCAGATCAACAAGCTCGTCGGCGCGGTCGAGCGCGAGGGCATGACGCTCGTGCCGCTAAAGCTCTATTTCAACGAAAAAGGCCGCGCCAAGGTCGAGCTCGCTTTGGCGCGCGGCAAGAAGCTCTACGACAAGCGCGACACCGACAAGAAACGTTCGTGGGAGCGCGAACGCGGCCGGCTGATGCGGCAGAAGGGCTGACGGAGATGCCGGAACAAGCCGCGTCGCAGCGCCGGATCGGCATGCTCGTGTTCCCGGGGCTGACCCAGTTGGACATGACCGGACCTTATGAGGTTTTGGCCCGGCTGCCGAATACGATGGTCGATCTCGTCGCCCACACGCTGGAAGCGGTGCGAACCGATCGCGGCATGATGATTCTGCCGACCGTCACTTTTGCGCAATGCCCGCAGCTCGACGTCGTCATGGTTCCGGGCGGACCCGGCCAGCAAAACCTGATGGAAGACGAACTCGTGCTGAAGTTCCTGCGCGATCAGGCGAAGGCAGCGAAATACGTCACTTCGGTGTGCACCGGGTCGCTGGTGCTCGGCGCGGCGGGTCTCCTCAAAGGCAAGCGCGCGACCTGCCATTGGGCCGCCATCGATCATCTCAAATCGCTCGGCGCCATTCCGGTGAGCGAACGCGTTGTCGTCGACGGCAATATCTTCACCGGAGCCGGCGTCGCCTCAGGCCTCGATTTCGGCCTCGCGCTCGCTGCCGAGCTCGAGGGCGAGGAAGTGGCGCGGGAAATCCAGTTGCAGATCGAATACGATCCGGCGCCACCCTTCACGTCCGGCTCGCCGCGAACGGCAGCGCCCGAAACGGTCGCGCGATTGCGGAGCCGCCTTGCAGCGCTCAACGACCAGCGGCGCACGGTGGCGGAGCGTGTCGGCCGCAAGCTCGGTGTGATCCGGCAGTGACACGAGGCGAACGCGATGATGCCGATTCCCACCAAGCTCGATCACTGCGTGATCCATGTCAGCGATTGGGAGCGCTCGAACGCGTTCTACACGATCGTGATGGGAGCGGAGCTGGTCGCGCGGCCGGTTGGCTACGCCTACCGTTTCGGTGATAAGCAACTCAATGTGCATGGACCGGGCGTAAAACCCGCCGAAGTGGCGCGGCTGCCGGTGGCGCCCGGCAACAGCGATATCTGCTTCGAATGGAATGGGCCGATCGAGGACGCGGTCGCGCATCTCGGCCGCTGCGGCGTTCCTGTCGAAAGCGGACCGATGCAGCGCTTTGGCGCCAAGGGACCGGGCACCAGCGTCTATTTCCGCGACCCGGATGGCTCCCTGATGGAATTCATGTCCTACAACACCGCTCACGGTTGAGGCGCATGGCGCTCATCATCGATGGCGGCGTGACCGTAAAAGTGCTCTATCCAGTGTTTCGGCCTGACCGGAACGCCTGTGAGGTTATTGCCTGGCCGCGCCGCTCGGAATAGCCTCACCGCCAATAATCTTGAGGGAAGGAAAACCCATGTCGAAATTCGTCGTCGCGCCGCATTTCCGGCTGCAGGAATGGGTCGCCGAGGAGAAGGGCTATTTCACCGCCGAGGGGCTCGATTACGAATTCCGCGAGACCATCGACTCAAAGAGCGGCAGCGGGCACCACATCGGCAACAAGGTCGGCGCTTTTCAAACCTTCGAAGCCGGCCGCAGTTGCAATGTCAGCGGCGCCTGCCATTGGACGGTCAACGTCGCGGCGTCGAATGGCCACGGCAAGCTCTATCCGGATTGCTATTCGGTGTCGCCATGCGGCGTGTTCGTCGCGCCGGAATCGCCGGTTAAGACGCCGGCCGATCTTGCCGGCGTCCCGATTTCGGTCGGCTATCAGTCCGGCAGCCACTACGCCACCAT
>Ga0181526_10000183_pt1 | contig 67915 bp, 44 predicted proteins | sample PEATcosm2014_Bin_35_FD_119750 | JGI IMG/M metagenome (GOLD analysis project Ga0181526, IMG submission 119750) | Peatland microbial communities from MTU Mesocosm Facility, Houghton, MI, USA - PEATcosm2014_Bin06_30_metaG | ecosystem: Environmental > Terrestrial > Soil > Wetlands > Peat | place... | reverse complement strand
TGTTTGATCTTAAGCGATTAACCGGCTAACCCGAAGTAGCTCTTTCTTGTCGCCAAAAATCTTTGGCGCAATTCAGGCACGTAATGACAATGACCGTTCCCGAGGGAACGGCCGTTGTACGTTCAGTGAACCAAGGCAAGTGAATCAGTCCCCGGCGACTAGCTCGGATTCTTTCTTCTCTACGGGCTTGGCGGGGGCGATGGAGCCTAAGCTGACAAGGCCCTCAACCGGCTTCTCGCCTAATACATGCTCGCGGTAGAGCTTGGCCATGCGGGCATTTTCGGTGGCGTCGAGCTGCTTGCCGTCGCGGGCGCGAATCTTTTCTTCGCGGGCGTTCTTGGCGATGCCCAATGTGTCGAGCGTGTGGTTGGCTTCGGAGTTGACGTGCTCCATGTTGAGGGTGAGGTCGTGGCCCACCTGGCTCATGGCCACCTTTTTGCCGCCGGCGAAGATCTCGTGGCGGCCGTGCTCCTCATACCACTTGGTCAGCGTCGCCGTCATGTGCATCTTCTCGATGATGTTGCGCCAGCCGATGCCCGTGTTATACGCGCAGAAGCTGATCTCGCCCTCTTGCGTGGCGTAGGGGATGATGCACTGCTCTGTCCGGCGGAAGTCGTAGTTGAAGAGATCCTGGAACCACATGCCGGCGATAAAGAGGAAGTTCCAGCGGTCCTTACGACGCAATTTGATGTCTTCGATCGTGCGGTCGCCCTTGACGCTGCCATAGTTTTTCCCGGTAGCGTTAAAGGTCTTGTCCATCTTCTTCATCATGTCGGTGATGCGGAAGTGCGTGGGCGCCTGGAAGGGATCGTAGTTGCGCATCAGCGAGAGGCCGAGGCCGAGGACGGAGAGAAACTTGCCGCGGGCCGCGTCGTTGATCTTGGCCAGATCCTTGGCCACCTTGCCCATGTTGAGGAAGGCGGTGACCGGCGCGGATTCCTTGGTTTCCTTGTCGATCATCACCGCCATGCCGATGCCGCAGTTGGGATGACAGCCGCAAGAGAGCTGGCCCCACTCTGCGGAGGGCCCGTGAATGAGGTCGGCCCAATCGGAGAAGGTACTCATGAAGCTGATGGGGAACCAGTCGCGCTCGGGTTCGCCGATGCCGCACTGTTTTTTCACATCATGCGCCATGTGCGAGAGCGTGTAGCGCTGCGCAATGCGGCGCTCGTCCGAGATGTCTTCGTCGCGGCCCGTGAAGCTGACCGGCTGGAACGACAGGAAGCTGATCTTCTTCGGGTTATCTAACGCGAACTGAATAATGCGGCCGACTTGTTCGTTGTTAATGCCGTTGATGATCGTCGTGACGGGCACGATCTCGACGCCGGCCTCGTGAAGATTGTTGATCGCTTGCAGCTTCACGTCAAAAAGGTTGCCGACCTTGCGGTGCGAGTTGGCAGCGTTGCCGATGCCGTCGAACTGAAGATAGACGTAGCGGAGGCCAGCCTCGGCAGCGGCGCGGCAGAGTTCCTTCGACTTGGCGAATTCGATGCCGTTGGATGCGGCCTGCACTGAGTTATAGCCGACCTTGCGGCAGTAGGCGACCGCGTCGAGGAAGTAAGGCGACAGCGTGGGCTCGCCGCCGGAGAACTGAACGCTCATCTGCCGCTTGGGCTTGAGGGTGATGGCGTTATCGAGCATGGTCTTGATCTCGTCCCACGTAAGTTCGTGCACGAAGCCGACCTGATTGGCGTCCATGAAGCAGGGATCGCACATCATGTTGCAGCGGTTGGTGAGGTCGATGGTGAGCACCGCGCCGCGGCCGTGGGTCATGGTCGATGTGCCGTGGTGATGCAGGCGCTTGTCGTTGTGCGAGCGGACGTCGCGGCCGGGGAAGCTCTCTTCGAGATGCTTGAAGAAAGCAGTGTCCATCGACATGACGTCTTCAAAGTGGCCGTGCTTAGGACAGTCCTTGATCATCAGGATCTGGCCGTCGCGCTCGATGATCTGGGCCTTGATTTCGCCGACCTTTTCGTTGAGCAGGATCTCGTAGGGCAGCTTGCCGTCGAGGATCTGCTTGCGAATCTCAGGCACGCACTTGGGACAGAGCGAGTCGGTTGTGCGGGGCCAACCTAGCGGCGGCTTCTCTTTTTCGTAGCTCTTCATCAGCGGCTTGTCTGACCACTTGGGGGTAAAGGACGGGTTGGGGCTGATGCGGTTGAGCCGCTCGAAAACGACCCATGCGCCCTTGGCCGCGTAGACGGCTGCTTTCTCGGCGTACTTGACTGCTTTGGACATAATTTGCTGTCTCCTCGAAGAAATTGGCCGCCAGCGGCGGTTGACCACCCCAGCGACCAAGACCCGTCGCTGGGGACCCCGGTGGATCATCCGGCCTGGCGCCGGGCCTCGGAAGTTGAGGAATCCAAGGGTCTAGAAATGCACTTTCAGAGTAAATGGCGGGGCCGGTCAACCCAAAGCCATTGCAGCGAATGGGGATATTTGGCCCTGAATGGTTCCCGACAGCACCCCAGCGGCGCCATCGCTTTGCCAAGCTAAATGCGTATACCAAGATCTCACGCAGCAACCTCTAAGCCGTAGTTCTAAGGGGCGATACCATCGCTTCCTTTTTGTCCGGCCCCCCAATGATTCTTTGTCCGATTTTTGTCCGACCCCCCAGCACGATTCAGCCCCATTTTCGCCGATTGACCACGATTGAGGACGAAATAGACACACTCGGCGAAATGGGGATAATATCAAGATATTATTGATTTTATTGGGAAATGTTGGAGGCGCGGGCCGGGATCGAACCGGCGCATAAAGGTTTTGCAGACCTCTCCCTTACCACTTGGGTACCGCGCCTTGGCAGGGCTGCCCTTTAATTTAGTCGCTCCATGCCACCGTAGCCAACCCGGCAGGCGCCGGAGGGCGGAATGGAGCGGGAGACGAGATTTGAACTCGCGACCCTCGCCTTGGCAAGGCGATGCTCTACCACTGAGCTACTCCCGCTTAGTGCAAGATTGAGTATACCGGGCAGCCCAAACCAGGTCAAACAACGTCAGGCGAACCGTCTTTGCTCCTTGAGGGGAGGCTGGAGAGTGAACCGTTCTCCACCTTCACAATTTCGCCGTCGCGCATGTGCAGTATCCGCCCGGCAATCGAGGCCGCCTCAGGATTGTGGGTGATCATCAGCGTTGTCTGGCCCAGTTCACGGTTTGAGCGCAGCAGCATTTGCAAAACCGCGTCGGAGCTTTTGGTGTCGAGATTGCCTGTGGGCTCGTCGGCCAGCACGATGGCCGGGCGGGTGATGAGCGCACGGGCAATGGCTACGCGCTGCTGCTCGCCTCCGCTCAGTTCGCTGGGCCGGTGCTGCAGGCGGCCACGGATCTCCAGAAGAACGCACAGATGGTCGAGATACTCTCGGTCCAGCGGCGTCTTTTTGCCGTCCTTGGCGCGGCCGGCAACTTCGTGCGCGATCTCGATGTTCCCCATGGCCGAGAGCGTGGGCAGCAGGTTGAATTTCTGGAAGACGAAGCCGATGCGGTGCTTGCGCAGGCGGGTGCGCTGGGCATCGGAGAGCGTGGCGAAGTCGATGCCGTCGATGACGACGCGGCCTTCGGTGGCCTGAGTCAGCCCGCCGAGCAGATAGAAGAGCGTCGACTTGCCCGAACCCGAAGGGCCGACGATGGCGACAAACTCTCCAGGCTCGATGGCCAGCGAAATCCCGCGAACGGCGGTAACCTCGATTCGGCCCGCTGCATAGACCTTGGTCAGGTTTTCTGCAAGGATGATTGGCGAAGAGTGTTCGGATTGCACCGTTTCATTGTAAATGGACGGCGTCGGGGGTTTGTGTTTTGCCTGCCTCCGCGCCGGTTCTTTCAAAAGTTATTGAAATCAAATTGGTTCTGCGCGGATGATCCGTATTCATGTCGCAGGAGGGAGACAACAGAACTTCCAGCAAGTTTTCGGGCTTCTCTCCTCCTCGAAACGAACGTCGTCATCGCGACACTATCACCGTAGTGAAGTTTAACTGAGTTGTGTTAAGCTGTGGCGGAGTCGCGGCAGCCCTTCCCGAAATTTCCTTGGCTCCGGATCGAAAACAACCAGTCACTGCTCAACGAAAACGTTGTCCAACCGCATCCTCATTGTCGAGCATCCACAGTCTTCCCCCTGCTGTGGCGGGGATTGGGCTGTTTCTGCGCCAGAGTGGGAGAATGCTCGCCGCGCGTCCTGGGATTCGTTCTCTCCGGAAGTTCTGCGCACAATGAAAGACAGCCTGGTGGTCGCGAACGCCGTTGCCGGCGGCCTCAAGGTCAAGGAGTTTTTTCTATGGCTTCGGAGCAATCCTGTGTCCGCTCCTATCTTTGCCATCCTGCCAACCGATGACGGCGCATTGCTGCGGGAAGCTACAGAGACAGTAGACGACTTCCTGCTCTGGCCCATCCGGCCCGATGAGTTGAAGACACGTGTCGCGCGGCTTCTGGGTCCGCAGTCACAGGAGTTGACCGACATCCAGACGACCTTGGCGGCGGAGATCGGCCTGGGGCAGCTTGTGGGAAAAGACCCGGTTTTCCTCGGCGCTCTGGCTCAGGTCTCGCTCTTTGGCGCCTGCGACGCGCCAGTGCTGCTCACCGGAGAGACCGGCACGGGCAAGGAACTGGCCGCCCGCGTAACTCACCTGCTGAGCAAGCGCCAGCGAGGGCCATTCATTCCGGTCGATTGCGGGGCTCTGCCCGACCACCTCTTTGAGAACGAGCTCTTCGGCCATGCCCGCGGCGCGTTCACCGATGCGCGCACCGACCAGAAGGGGCTGGTTTCGCTAGCGCAGGGCGGCACCTTGTTCCTGGATGAGATCGACAGTCTCTCGCTCTCGGCGCAGAGCAAGCTCCTTCGCCTGCTGCAGGAGCGCGTCTACCGTCCGTTGGGCTCGGAGGTCTTCAAACAGGCGGAGGTAAGAGTTATTGCGGCCACCAACCGCAATCTCGAGGAATTGGTCGAGCAAAAGGTCTTTCGTTCCGACCTCTATTTCCGCATCAATGTTCTGCGGATTCGTATGCCAGCTCTTCGCGAGCGCCGCACGGACATCGCTCTGCTCTGCCGGCACTTCATAGACGAGATCTGCAAAGCGAACGATTTGCCTAGAAAAGTCCTCTCGCCTGCCTCGGCAAGCAAGCTTGAGAAGTACACATGGCCGGGCAACATTCGCGAGCTCTACAACACAATGCAGCGCGCCGTTTTGTGCTCGCCGGGAACACAGATCGCTGCTTCGGCGGTCCTTCCAGACTCAACGGGCAATAGCGGCCAACCCGGCATTTGCGAGACGGCCTGTCTGGGGTTCCGCAACGCCAAGCTACGCGCGATCCAGCGCTTCGAGCGGGAGTACGTGAAGGAATTGATGGACAAGCACAAGGGCAACATCACTCAGGCTGCCCGCGAAGCATGCAAAGACCGCCGCTCCTTTGGACGGCTTGCGCAAAAATACCGGATCGCGTGCGCGTCTGACTGATGGGTCGGCCGCGACCCCATTCGGGTCATTTTTGACCCATCCTCCTAAGTTACTGCCCTTCCATTGCAATCTCGAATTCTTCCGAGACTAGGAGCGCGATTCACTGGGACAAAAATGTCCCACCCCATGCGCAGACCCTCGCCAATCAACATGTAACTCCTGGAGCTGGTTGAATGAATTCCTCACAGCCAGCGAGTATTTCCCTCAGGGGCTATAGCCCTTTGTTTTTCGGAGTTTTCGGCACGACAAAAGTCGTGCCCTGACACAAGGCTTGTCTATAAAACCAGTTCTAGATTCCTTTGCGGTCGGCCTTCGCGGTGTTTTGGTCCCCGATGTGCATCAGTGACAGGCAAAGGCGACCTTGTTGTGACAGATGAGAAGCCTGCGAATATGGCGGTTGCAAAGCAAATCCTGAGTTATTTTCTGCGCAACCCCGAGGTGGCGGACAGCCTCACTGAGCTGGCGCGTTGGCGGCTCATGGAGGAGCAGGTCCGGTTGAGCGTTGAGAATACCCAGGCGGCGCTGAACTGGCTGGTCGCCCAAGGCTATGTACAGCAAGAGGCCAGGGTCGGAACGGAGAGTCTCTTCCGGTTGAATCTTGCGCGCCGTCAGGACGCGGAGTCACTGCTCAACGAAGAGCCGCAGGCGAGTCTAAGCAAAACCAAGAGCCCGGCAGTTGATTGAGCCAACGACGAGTGCTTCCTCGAGAAGTCAGTTAGAGAACAGTAAGTCGGCGAAGAAAGTATCACCGCGCTGAAGGCAAGAGGAGAACCGAGTGGCTGATTATCAAGCCGTATTTGCTGTCGGGGACGCGCTCGCGAAGTTCCTCAACAACAACTACGACCCGACGGTCGTGGGGTTCCCCTGCAACTTCAAGTTGGTGTCGAGCGCGGAGATCGCGAACGAAGATACGACCCAGTTGGACAAGACTGTCTCGCTTTTCCTTCACCGCATGACGACCGCCGAGCATTATCGCAATGTGACTCGCCTCTACGACCAGCCTTTCGATCAGCCGGTGCTTTACCTCGATCTGCATTACCTGATCTCGTATTGGGATGCATCGGCCGAAGGCGCTGAAGCGGAGCAGAAGATTCTTGTCTGGACCATGCAGCAATTGCAATCCAATCCGAACCTCGACGCTTCGGTTCTCTCGCTCTCATCGTCCGCGCCGGGATGGACCAAGAGCGATTCGGTGCAGATCATTCCTGCTGATCTTAGCCTTCAGGACATCCTCGATATCTGGGATGGCCTGGGTCCGAAGTACCGCCTGACGGTGGGTTACGTGGCGCGCGTTGTTCGGGTCGATCGGACGATCACTCCGGGATTGCCGGTGGTGGCAACGCGCTTTCAGATGCAGGAGATTCCACTACAGAACGGAGGCCTCTCGTGATTGAGAATTTAGACCGCCGCGTTCTGGGAGCTTTTGTCTGCGTGGATTCGATCACCGGCAATTCGGTGATTCCGGCTATTCCCGTCGCCGCCTCGCCGTGGACGGTAACGCCCAATCGCAGCGGCATCTATGTCATCTTCGACGGGCCCAACTTCGATGCGCTGACCGATGAATTCATTTCCTCGGGGACTTGGCCCGCGCCGGTGACATTTGAAGTTTCGTTGCAGGATCCAAGCCTCCGCTATCTCCCCCGGCGAGCCAATGTGCAGGCTCCGCTTGCCGTACCAGCGTATCCTCCGGTGCCGACTGCACCCACTCCGCCCACTGGCGTCTTCGCACCGCAGCAGGTCGCGGTATATCCTTCGCCAGCCGGGGTGATCGGGCCGAATTGGGCAACGATTCACGCCTCGGTTACGCTCCAGGGCACGAACCCACCCCAGGGGTTGCCATGGGCCGTCTTGCAGGTGGTGCAAACGAATAACAACGCCGTGCTGGCCACTGGCCAGACCGATCTCAACGGCGAGGCTTTGCTTGCTGTGGTTGGACTTACAGTGCAGGCCAACACCGGTGGCAGCGGACCGGTGACGACATCGACGGTCGCGGCCACGATCACAGCCTATTTCGACCCTAGCGTATTGAGTCAGCCAACAGGCTGGATCCCCAATCCGGATGACATCCTGAACGATCTAACCAACCCCGCGCTCAAGTCCAGCAGCCAGGCGGTCGAGCTCAGCTCCGGGCAGGAGATGGGGATGACTTTTGCAATCGCTGTTTGAAGCAAGCGATGAAATCGGAAACCAAAACAGGAAATTGAAACGGGCCAGGAATCAAACCAAGGAGGACCGCCGTGCCCACTTACCAGTCACCAGGCGTCTATGTCGAGGAAGTCAGTTACAGCGCACCGACAATTGAAGGTGTGGGGACCACCACCACCGCCTTTGCCGGACCTACATTAACCGGCCCTGTCAGCGGCATGCCTTATGGTGGACTTCCAGCCAGCGGCAGCGCGGTTGCGACCAGTCCGGCTCCCACCGTTCCGCAGTTGCTGTCGAGCTTCGGCGACTTTCAGAACATCTATGGCGGCTTCGCCGACCTCTCGCTGACCATCTCGACGGAGAACGTGAATCCGGCTGCCATGGTCGATGTCAATTACATGGCGATGGCCGTCCAGGCATTCTTTTTGAATGGCGGCTCAGCGCTCTACGTCTCGCGGGTCTTTGCCAACAATGCGGGAGCCACGGCAGGGACCATCGATCCCGGCATTGCCACTTCGGGCACCGCTTCGGCGACTGACGTGGTCGTTCAGGGACGATTCCCCGGAGCCTTCCTGAACGGAGACCCGGTTACGGTCGCGCTGACTGCGACGCGAATGTTGAACTTCAACAATCTGGCGAATCTGCCCAGCGGATCGCTGCTTGGCCAGCCGGGAACGGGCGACGGCGCGCCAACCCTCTACTCCAACGGGACGGGCACAACCTTCATGTCCAACGCGACCGTGCCGGTAGCGTTGACCGCTGGGACCTTCCCGGCAAAGCTCTACGTGCTGACCGTGCAAGTGACGGCGCCGGGCGCGAACAGCTCGCAGATGGTCTATACCGGTCTGGGGCTCGATCCCAATCACCCCAGTTACCTCGGCAATACGCTGGGCGTCAATCCGCCGCGCCCGATCGACCAATTGCAGAACCAGATCTGGTTCAACATCGGCAGTTCCCTGTCGACGGCCCCGGCTCTCTTTGCGGCTCTCTTCCCGACCTGGATCGACCCGTCGACAGCACCGGCATCATGGGCGGCCTCGAACGCGTACTCCGCCGGACAGATCATCCTGGATTCTCTCGGCAATATCGAGATCGTTACAACCGCCGGTACCTCTGGAGCCACTGCGCCAACATGGAGCCCCAATTCCGGCCAGACCACCGCGGATGGCACGGTGACGTGGACGAATCATGGTTCATGGCGCCCGGTTACTTGGTTCACTCTTGGCACCGGCAAGAACGGCGCTACCGCCGGCGACGATGGCGCCGAGCCGATGGCTGACGACTATGTCACGCCACTGCAATACCTATCGGCTCTCGAAGACATCGCCATTGTTGGAACGCCCGGCTCGTCGATTTACGCAGACAACAAGGACATCATGATCGGCAGCCTGCTGCCGCACGTGCAGGCGCAGCGCGCCTACCGGGTTGCGATTCTCGAGGCCGGGCCGAATCTGCTCGACTCCGACTATGAGAATGTCCGCGCGCAGATCGATTCCAGTTACGCCGCGCTCTATGTTCCGTGGATCTATGTGCCCAACCCGCTGGCGATCGCCGGCACCTCAAGCCCGGCTCAGATTCTTGTCCCCCCTACCGGTTCGATGGCGGGCATCTATGTTCTCAACGATACGCAGAACAGCGTAGCGAAGGCTCCCGCAAACCAGGTGGTGCAAGGGGCTGTCGATTTCGAGCGTCATATCACCTTCGCCGAGCAGACGGTTCTCAATCCCCTCGGCATCAATTGCCTGCGCTTCTTCCCCGACCGCGGCTATCGGGTCTGGGGAGCGCGCACGGTGAGTTCCGACACGGAGCTGATGTATATCAACGTGCGCCGCTACCTGATCTATCTCGAACACTCGATCGACGACGGCACGCAATGGGCGGTCTTTGAAAACAACGGGCCCTCGCTCTGGGCGCGGGTCACCGACTCAATCGACTCGTTCCTGAACAATGAGTTTGCCGAAGGCAACCTGCTCGGCACATCCCCGTCGGATGCCTACTTCGTCCGTTGCGACCGCACCACGATGACGCAGAACGATCTGGACAATGGGCGCTTGATCTGCCTGATCGGAGTCGCTCTGCTTAAGCCGGCTGAGTTCGTCATCTTCCGCATTGGACAGATGACCGCAAACGCACCCAGTTAGACAACCACGCTGAAAGAGGAGGATTCCGATGCCGAACCGTACTGCTCCCTACCCGTCCTATAACTACCTGGTCGATCTGAAAGGCCCGCGCGACCCGGAGAAGCCGCTGGGCGGATTCTCAGATGTCGCAGGCCTCAAGACCGAACTGCACATCTCCGAGTATCGCGATGGCAACGACAAGGCCAATTTCGTCCACAAGTATTGCGGCATGCACACCAGCGGCGACGTGACGCTGAAGCGCGGTGTCGTGGACACGTCGGACCTGTGGGACTGGATCACCGACGCCCGCACCAATGGCTCCTCCGCACAGCGCGACGTGACGATCACCTTGCGCGACGAGGCCAACAATCCCGTGCAGATTTTCAAGCTCTATGCAGTCACGCCGAAGGGGTATACGGGACCGACCTTCAGCGGCAAGGGCGCGGGCGACATCGCAATCGAAGAGCTGGTGCTGGCTCCCGAAACGATTGAAATCACCGCGGCTAGCTAGAGCAGAAAAACAATCCGGTAAATCGTCATCGAGAAAATGCCATGAGCCGCGTGATCTTCAACAACCAACCCGCAGCGCCAGTGCTGAACCCAGGGCGCGCCGACATCGCCTGCTTCGTCGGGCTGGTGCGCGTGTGGCCTGGGGCCACTGTATCTGCAGCCATGAAGTCGTGGCTCAATTCTCTCGGGTATTCAAACGCGCAGCTCTCGACCATCACCAACATTCCGGTGATGGTCGAGAGCTACCTCGCCTTCACATCAATCTTCGACGACGGCAGCACGGGCACGGGGTACGGCACCGACTACGTTGGAACGGCGGTTCGCAGCTTCTTTGCGCAAGGCGGCAGGCGATGCTATGTGGTGCGTGTGGGCGATCCGGTGGTGCCCATTCACACGCCGCGGCAGACCACCGACACGTCCCCCGACACACCGCAGCAGAAGGTCGCCAAGCTGCAGGCGCTGCTTCCAAATCCCAACTATGCGCCCGATAGCGCTGCAACCTGGACCGGCATAGGCAGTCTGGCGGCGCTGGAAGACGTATCGTTCCTCGCCACGCCGGATTTGCCCATTCTCTGCGCCTCATCGCAGAATGGAGCCACCGGGCACCTCCCCGCATCCTCCAGTGGTCCCGAAGAGTTTACCGTGTGTGCGCAGGGAGATATCACTCCGCGGCATTACCAGACCTTTCCCTCGCCCGCGCCGCGCCTGGCATCGAGCGACTATACGAATTGGGCCGCCAATGTGGCAGCGATCCTGGATTACCTGGCCAGCGGAGTCACGAGCAATCAGCTTCATCTGCGCGAAGTTCAATTCGTGGCCGCGTTTCCCATGCCGCAGGATTTGGACCCGGCAACCGCGGCCGAGAATCCGTCGAGCGCCGAGATTGCGCAGGACATCCACAATGTCATCTCCATGCAGATGCCGGAGTCCGCGCCGCCGCAGGGCATGGTCCTCATCGGCAATATCTCCAGCGCATATTTGCAGCTTGCTTATCCGTGGCTGAAGACCTCCGGCTCGAGCATTCTGCTGGAGTCGCTCGAAGCTCCCGATGGAGTGCTGACCGGATTGCTGGCCCGCAACGCTCTGGTCAATGGGACCTTCACCAGTGCGACCAAGATCATGCCCTCTGAGGTCTACGACATCTCTCCCGCACTTCCCGCGCAGGAGATGGTGACCTCCGCGGAGCCGCTTGTCTGGAACCCCGATGGGCCACCGAACCCGCCCAAGTCGCTCATCGAACGAATCAGTCTCTTCGGCTTCACGCCATCGGGACTGCAACTGCTCTCAGATGTGACGGCCTATCCCGGCGAGAGCTACCGTCCGGCGCCGGTCAATCGACTGGTTGCCGTGATCTGCCGGGCGGCGCGCCGCATGGGCGAGAGCTCGGTCTTTCAGAACAACGGGCCGGCGCTATGGGGGCGCGTGGAGCGATTCCTCAAAAACCTGCTGACGCGGTTGTGGAGCTTGAATGCGCTGAACGGAGCAACCGTGCAGCAGGCATTTGGCGTGCGCTGCGACCAGACCACAATGACCCAGAACGATCTCGACAACGGACGGCTCATCGCGCTGGTCACCTTCACGCCCGCGTCCATGATCGAGACAATCACCGTGACGTTGGCGATGGAAACCAGCGGGACCAGCGATCAGCAGATCACTGCCAATCTGGCGGAGGTGAGCTGATGGCAAGCGCTTCTCTTTCTCCGCTTCATGTCTTCCGGTTTCAGGTGGACTTCTTTACCGATTCGCTCACCGACGACGGCAGCAACGATCAATTCCAGGTCTGCTCCGGGTCCTTCGCCGAATGCACCGGTCTGGAAGCGACGATGGAGCCCAAGGCCATCAAAGAGGGCGGGCGGAACTACGGCGCCGCGCAGAGGGCCGGGGGCACGACTTTTGCGACGGTCGTGTTGAAGCGCGGCATCAGCAACAATCAGAACCTCTATCAGATCTTCAACTCTGTGAGCACCGGAACCTTTGCTCCTAGAATGCAGGTCACCATCAACGTCTTCGACATCGACGGCACGGCGATTCAGTATGCCTGGCAACTGGATAAGGCGATGCCCATCAAGTACAAATTCTCCGATCTCAATTCAAAAAACGGCGAGATCGGCATCGAGGAATTGCATCTGGTTCACGAAGGCCTGTGGTCGGTGACGCCCACAACGCTAGAGCTATAAGCCCATGCCCCAGCAACCGCCCATCGTCGCGAAAGCCACTCTGACCGCCCTGCCCGGCGGTTCGCCGCTCACCGTGCACTTCAACCCTGCGTCGCTTGTCTACTCGGTTGAGAACTCGGTTGCGCAGCAGTCGGGCAACCCGAAAAAGGCGCAATACGTCGCGCAGTTCTCGGGTAAGCTGACCATGGATCTTCAATTCGACACCACCTTCGACGGCTCCGATGTGCGGTTGGCGACCAACAAGGTCGCGCTCTTCATGCAGGCTTCCGGGAATGCCTCAGCCGCGGCGCAGAACTCGGCCCCACCCAGCGCCAATGGAAATTCGTCGGGTCCGCCGCCGAAGGCTCCGCCGGTGCTTATGTTTCAATGGGGGACTTATCAGTTTCAGGGAATCATGGACTCCTTCAAGGAGACCATCGACTTCTTTTCCAACACTGGAGTCGCCCTGCGCGCATTGGTCAGCATCGGCCTGTCGCGCCAGGATCAGGTCTTCGACGAGGGCGCAAATCTCTCAGGTCCTTCGCAATCAGGCAGTCTGGTTCCCAGTTCGAGCACTGACAGCGCGCAGTCGATGGCCACGCGCGGCGGCGACCCAAGCGCTGCCCGCCAACTTGGCGCCGATAATGGCCTGGAGAGCCTGCGCTTCACGGGCGGAGCCTCATTGCAAGTCAGCGGCGGCGGTGTGCAACTCAATCCACCGGCCGCGTTTGTCACCGCATCTGCCGGCGCGGGAATGAGTCTCGGACTCTCGGTGGGAGCTTCAGCAGGCGGATCGGCCGGGATCTCCATCGGCGGCAGCGCGGGGGGTTCGGTCGGTGCTTCGGCTGGAGTATCAATCGGCGCCTCTGCCGGAGCTTCGGGCGGAGCTTCGGGCGGAGTGTCGGCGAGCGTCCAGATTAGCGGCCTTGGCCCTGCCTTCGGAGCCTCTGCCTCCGCGGGAGTGATGGCCACGGCCGGCGCATTTGCCGGCTTGCAGACCGGACGCACGCCAACCAGCACAACAGCAAATTTGAATCCATTGCAAATGCTGCCGGCGACTGTCGGCACCGATGTAAGCACCTACGACGGCGCTAGCTTCAGTCTTGGCGGCGCGGCCAACAGCACTGGCTCATCCGGACTCTCAGCCGACGTTGGAACCACCTTCAACTTCAGCGACCGATTGACCTTCAACACCGACGACTAGAGCATTCTTGGGAGTTGTGTTGACCGAGATTTTGTGGGGTTCCCATCCATTCCGCCGAAGAACGCGGAATGGATGGGGCACGGAAGTCTACAGTAAATCCGAAAATGCTCAAAGGGACGCAAGGCACTAAGGAACACGAGGATAAAGATGGCAGTCACGATCGATGAGATGCACGTGCAAGTCCAGGAAGCTCCGAAAGCTGCGAGCGCTCCGGCACCGACCGACGACAAGAAAAAGGACGTGAGCTTGCACGAGGCCATGGAAGCGTTTCACGAACGCAAACTGCGACTGAAGGCGGACTGACCCATGCCGGAACAGCCACTCACACAGAACGCCGTTTACACCGCGATCCCGACCGTGCAGATCGACGGCCAGGCGAACGACAAAGTCACGGCCCAACTGCTTAGCATTGAGATGCGCGAGCAGGAGGGCGGCATGTCGTCCTTGGAGATGCGCCTGAGCAACTTCGGATCGTTCTCGACCGGGCTCGCGGACTTGGTCTTCGAAGATGGCGCGATCATCAAGCTGGGCGCGGCGGTTCTCGTCTATGCGGGCGATGCCAGCACGCCGACAGAGATTTTTCGCGGCAAGATCACTGGGCTTGAAGGGTGCTTCCCCGATAGCGGCCCGCCCGATCTTGTCGTGCTTGCCGAAGACGCATTGCAGGGCGCGCGCATGATGCGCCGCACAAAGAACTGGGACTCGACGACGCTGACGGCGATCGCACAGCAGGTGGCCACGAATCTCGGACTCACTCCGGTGCTTGCCGGCCTCGACGCCAATATCGGCACACAGCAGCAGTTTAATGAGAGCGATCTCCAATTCCTGCGGCGTCTCCTGGCGCGCTACGACGCCGATGTGCAGATCGTCGGAACCGAGCTTCATGCCTCGCCGAGGAGCCAGGCGCAGCGCAATTCCATTGAAATTGATTTGAACAGCCAACTGAAGGAGGTGCGCGTCCTGGCTGACCTCTCGCACCAGGTTACACAGATTACAGCCACCGGATGGGACTATACGCAAGGCCGGCGGATCTCCGTCGCCAGCCAGACAACCTCACTCGGTCCGGGCTCGGGCCTGTCCGGCAGTCAGTTTTTGTATCGTGTTCTGAGCGCACGCTCGGAGCAGCTCGGTCATTTCACCACTCTCAACTCTCAGGAGGCGCAGGCTCTGGTGGATGCGGAATTCGCCCAGCGCATGCGCTCTTTTGTTGTTGCCCACGGCGTCTCCGAAGGAAATCCCAATCTGCGCGTAGGCACCTTTCTGAAACTCAACGGCCTCGGTGAGCGCTTCTCGAATACGTACTACACCACCGCGACAGTGCATCACTTCGATACGCAAGGCGGCTATGAAACACGATTCCGCGCCGAGTGCGCCTATTTCGGAGATATTTCATGAGCCGCACGCTGGAGGAGCAAAGGGTGGCGATGCTGGGCACAGGTGCGTTCGTTGCCACGGTGATCAATGTGCAAGACCCAAGCAATCTCAACCGCATCCAGGTGCGTAACTTCAACGTCGACGGCATCAACGATCAGGACGGCGCGGTGTGGGCGCGGGTTGTCGTGCCTTTTGCCGGCGATAACCGCGGCTGTTTCTTCATCCCCGATGTTGGAGATGAGGTGCTTGTGATCTATCTCGGCGGCGACTCGCGTTACCCCGTGGTTGTTGGCGGACTGTGGAATGGCCAGGATAAGGCACCGGATTCATTCGGCGGCTCCGGCGACAGCGTCGACCGGTGGACGATTACCGGCAAGCAGGGGACAAAGATCGCAATCATCGAAGACTCGACGGGGCCGACGATTCAGTTCACTACGCCCGGACAGCTAACGGGCAAGATGACCGACTCAGACGGGTCCATCGAGTTTTCAGATGCAAATCAAACCTCGATTCGAATCGACAGCAGCGGTGTGACCATCAATGCGCCGACCGCCGAGGTGCAGGTAACGGCGGCCAGCAGCATGAACATCACCGCTCCGCAACTGAGTGTAAACGCGGCGATGGCGACCTTCAGCGGCATTGTGACATGCCAGGTGATGCAGGCGACAACGGTGGTGGCGACGACCTACACGCCGGGAGCAGGCAACGTATGGTGATGAACGAAATGCTGGTGCAGGGCGTGGATTTGACCGGCACGGAGCAAAAGCCGCCGGTGATCCTGCAGATGAACGACGACGATTTTCCCGCGCGCTTCCTCAAGGATCTCGCATCGCCGAACTCGCCTCCAGTTTCGAGCGCGACCATTGTCAACGCCGCGACACAGCCGCTCTATCAGCCCGTGCAGCGCATGTTGAATGTAGCGCTGGTCGATCTTTGCTGCACCCAACTCGGCAATCCGCGCATCGATCCCACTCGCATCGTCTCTTCGGGCCTGGTGATCCGTCGAGTCCTCCGCAGAAAGGGCGGCAACGAGACAACGTACGAGGACTACGACACGCTCTCGGCCTGGATGAGCAACCCGGCCGGACAATTCCATTGGGTCAAGCTCACGCACGAACAGGAGTGCTGGGACCCCGACCCGACGAAGCGCCCGCAGCTCAAATCAGGACAACCCGATCTTGACCGGCAGCTCGCTGCGCTGTATCTTTCCACCGCAAACACCGAGAGCACCACGCCGGCGTATGCCGCGCCACCGGCCACCTGCGCCGCGCTGGGAAGGACAGTGTTTTATGCGGTCATTCCCACGGCGAGCAGCGAGGTCAGCGATATACCGCCGGTGATGGCTCCGAAGATTCAAGCGTCGGACTTGATTCCCAGCCTTCCCGCGCTGCTTCGCTCCAGCCAGTACACAACGCAGCCATCCACTCCTACGCCCGCGCCCCTCGTCGATTACCACTGGATGTCGGACGAGTTTCTCAATGTCGTCTATCCGCCGACGCTTTCGACGGCCAGCCCGCCCGCGGCGCCAACGCCGAATTCGGATGCCGCGCTCTTCCATGGCTTCACCACTGCGCTTCGCATGTTGCACACCGTCTTTGGGGCATTCGACGGCACCACGCTGGGCACTTCAATTCTGACTCTGCTCAATCAGCACAACGTGACCTTCCCCGACGGCTCGACACAACACATGGGCGACTTCTACCAATCGGCGAAGGTCGCGCTGCTCGATTACAACCCTTATCCCACAGCATCGCCAAGTCCGCCGACACTGCAAATGCCCTCTTCCTGGGATTCGCTCAGCGACAGCGACCAGAGCGCGCTGGTCGCCGCGATGATCGCCGCCGTTGGCCCACGTTCGCAAAGCCTCAATCTGCTTTCGCCGCAGGGGCGCTTCATGGACAGCAATCGCTACTACAAGCTGCGCATGTTCTTCCGCGTCAAGGGCGACACACCCACCTGCCCGCCAAAACTCGTCTGGAGCCAATACAGCGAGACCTTCCAGATTGCGCCATGGCATGCGACTGGCAGCCGCGCCCATGCGCCCATTCCACTGCCCGATCCCACGTCTGCTTTTGTAAGAAATGCGAAGCCGAATTGCAGCTTTCAGGTTCCCGGCAATCTGATGAGCGCCATGCAGGGCAGCAGCATGTCCGGCCTGATGAATGGCGGCGGTGGCGGCGGCGGCCTCAGCCTTGGATGGATCTGCGGCTTCAATATTCCGCTGATCTCAATCTGCGCTTTCTTCGTGCTGAACATTTTCCTGAGCCTATTGAACATCGTTTTCTTTTGGCTGCCGTTCATTAAGATCTGCATTCCATTTCCGGCACCCAGCGCGCCGGACGAGGGATAAGAATGACCATCACCTATCAGGACCCGATTGGCTGGCCGTTCTTGCCTGTACCGCAGGCGGGCCAGCTTGTCTTTCCAACGCTTGAGCAGAGTGTGCGCGATTCGATTCGCGTGATTCTTATGACGCGGCCCGGCGAACAGCTCATGCGGCCGCGCTATGGCGCCGGCCTGGAAAACTTTCTCGATGAAGGAAACACCGTCGCTCTTCGAAGCCAGATACAAAGCACGATCATGCAGAGCCTGCAGAACTACGAAAACCGCATCACGGTCGATGCCGTCGATGTCGATCCGGTGACGAACGCTCCCACCCAGGTCCAGGTCCAGATTCACTACCGCCTGCTACGCACCAATGCTCCTCAGCAGATCGGCCTAACCATGCAAGTGGGTTGACATCATGCCCTTGATACCGCCAGTTCTCGACGACCGCTCCTACGACGATCTCGTGCAGGAGATGCTCGCCAACATCCCGGCGCACACACCGGAGTGGACCAATCCGCAGCCGGGCGATCCCGGCCGCACGCTGCTGGAGCTCTTCGCCTGGCTTGCCGACACCATTCTTTACCGCGCCAACTTGATTCCCGAGAAGCAGCGGATCGCCTTCCTCAAGCTCCTCGGGCAGCCGATGCAAGCCGCGGCTGCCGCCACCGGAATCCTTTCATTGTCGCTCGATCAGACATCCGTTGCGCCCGTGTCCGTGGCAACTGGAGCCAAGGTAAGCGGGACCGTCAACTTCGAGACCCTGAGTGAAATCGACATACTTCCCGTGACGGCGCAGGCCTACATCAAGGTTCCGTTGACCGCCGCGCAACAGGCTGCTTCCATGCCGCTGCTCGCCGGGCTAAAAACGCTCTACAACCTCTCGACGCTCCCTGCCGGCTACACGACCACTCCGGTCTTCACCAACAATCTCGGCGATCCCAACGGCATCGACGTTGTGAACGGGACGACTGACTCGAGCCTCTGGTTGGCCCTGCTCGTGTCCAAGCCCGAGAACCTTGCTCCCGTACTCACGGCTCTTGGCCAGGGCGAGCAAATTCTCAATATCGGCTTTGTACCGGCGCTCGCGGTGCCGGGGCTGTATCCGGTGCCGCAGCAATATGACGCGAGCGGGACGCCGACTGCAGTGCAAGCATCGTGGATGATGAGCCAGCCGCCTCCGCTTGCAGGCCAGCCCATCACATATACACCGCTCAAGATCCTCGGCGACACCACGCAGAGCTTGACCCAGCCGGGAGTTATCCAGCTTCTGGTACCCCCAAGCGCCGTCATCGGCGCTCCTCAAAACAATGTCCGCTCCGATCCGAGCGCAGGTGTCGGAATGAAGCCGCCGCGCGTCGACGATACATCCATCACGTCGCGCCTCTTGACCTGGGTGCGGCTCAGCGTGCAAAGCTCGCTGCAAGTGAGTTGGCTGGGGGTGAATGCAGTCCAGATCGATCAGCGCACAACCTATAACTCGATCGTGATCGGGGTCAGCGACGGCAGTTCCAACGAGCAGTTTGCGCTGCCCCAGTCGCAGATCGATCCGGGCACTTTCTCTCTCGCCGTAGACATGCCGGGCCTCGGCTTTGTCCCTTGGCAGCAGGTGGACGATCTCTCTGTGCTACAAGGGCCGGCAATGGCCTATGTCCTCGATCCCGAGGCCGGCACGGTCACATTCGGCAATCAGCTTCAGGGAATGATTCCGCCTGCCGGTCGCCGCCTGATGGTGCTAATCATGCGCGCCGGCGGAGGCTCAGCGGGAAATCTGCCGGCAAGCTCGCTGACCAGCATTCAAGCCTTCGATCTCTCGGGCGTTCAGGTGCCGCAGACGATCACAGTGCAGCAACCTATCGCCACCACTGGAGGCGCGGATCCAGAGACCCTCGACTCCGCCCAGCAGCGTATTCCCTCGCTGCTCCAGAATCAGAGCCGCGCAGTCACGGCCGGAGACTATTCCAATCTTGTCATGAACATTCCCGGGGCCAATGTGGCGCGCGTGGAAGTCTTGCCCCTCTTCATGCCGCAGACGCGCACCAGCAACGTTCCCGGCGTCGTCTCCGTCATGGTGATTCCCAATAAGGCGGGAGTCTTGAATCCCTGTCCGCGCGCCGACCGGCCCACGCTGGAGACGGTCTATCAATATCTCGATCCCTGCCGCCCGGTAGCCGCGGAAATGTATGTCATCGCCAGCGAATATGTTGGGCTTGGGATCTCGGTCGGCGTGGAGGTGAAGACCGGCTATGGCCTGCTGCAGGTCTCGCAGGCGGTGGAGACGGCATTGCGCAGCTATCTCTGGCCTCTCGCACCCGGCGGCGTGGACTCGACCGGCTGGCCGCTCGGCCGCAATGTTCGAAGCCTGGAGTTGGAGGTTGTTGTCAGCCAGGTGCCAGGCGTCATCGAAGTGAACGGACTGAATCTCTTTCAAGTGCTCTCGTCCGGCGGGTATCAAGTGATCGCGGCCGATTCGAGCGGTTCGCCGGAACTTGTTTTAAGCAGTTGGCAACTCCCTGAAGTTCTGGATGTCGTTGTGATCGCCAGCCCGGATGGGACTCCAGCCACGGTTCCAACCACTCTGACGCCGGCTCCTGAAACCGATAACACTGTCGCGGTGCCTGTTGTGCCCACGATCTGCTGAGGAATTCGCTATGGACTCGAACGGTCTGCGCTTCTGGATGCTGAGCCAATTGAACGATTGGCTTCCGCCGTGGCGCGCCGTCACGGCCTACATTCTGGGGCAGAGCATCGTCGATCCCAACGGCAACATTCAGGTCGCGCAGAATGCGGGCTCATCCGACGCGGTGCAACCAAAGTGGGCCACCACTCTCAGCCAGACTACCGTCGATGCGGGAATCAGTTGGATCAACGCGGGCCCCGGCACCTGGCAGCCAACGACTGCATTCTCAACCGGGCAGTACATTCTCGATTCAAACGGCAACCTGCAATGCGCGATTGCGATCGCCCTCAACGGAACAGCCGGCGCAACGCAGCCCGTGTGGCCCGTGGCGCTTGGACAAACCGTTGTCGACGGCAATGTGACCTGGAGCTGCGCCGGACCTACGCAGGCCGGCCTCTTTTATTGCAGCCAAAGCAACCGCCTGCAACTGCGCAGTGTGCGCACTGGCGCTCCTCCTATCGAAGACTTCCCCACTGCGACCAATATGGTGGCTGCTGTTCCGATGACGCTGGACCAGTACGGCAACTACGCGCGCTGGGATCCGTCGAGCGGCATGGTGATGGCCGGAGGAAGCGGAGGCTGCAACACCGCAACACTGGATGAAGTGCCCATTTACGCACCGGGATCGCCGGATGTCACCGATCTGGCGATGGGCTACGACGGCATCCTTTATGTTGCGGTGGGCAGCTCGCTGGTGATGATTGATCGCCGAGGCCGCTGGCCCAACTTCACGCTGACGGCACCCGGGTTCAGCTTCTGGCGGCTGACGGCTCTGCCCGAGGGCGGAGTCCTGGCGCTCGACCGCAACGCGCCGCAATTGGGCAAGGTTGCGGGTCAGCCGCTACAGACCGGGCCAATGGACATTCCGAATCCTGGCATCCTGCGCCCGTGCAATCCGAATCCCAATCCGCCTCGGATCGTCTGTAGCATCGCGCTGCCAGCCTCGGAAACATTCGTTGCGCTTGGACCGATGGACATGAGCCAGCAGCAGCCGCAATACGCGCTGCTCTCCTGGGCCACAAACAGCGCGACGAATCAAATTGCGAACCTTCGCTTGGCGAATGAAATCGCCCTTGCCAGCGGCGGATTGCAGGTTGGTTCCGCATTACAGCTTGGCGGAGTTCGCTTGCCGTATGCCGTCGCGGGGCTGGGCAATCAGAGGCTCGCGGCTTTTGCAACCAACCTGAACGAGGCTCTGATCTACGATCTCTCGGATGCGGGCGAGACGCTGATTCCCGCCGGCGAAACCTACATTCTAGCGGCGAATAATGTCGGCCCCTTCGTTCACGGCTTCAATCTGCCGCCCAACTACTCCAGTGTTGCCGGCGCTTTGCCGCTCATGCTGCCGCTGTTGCCACTCTCGCTCAACAGTCTTGCCGCGACGGGCGCGACGAATCCTGCAGGTCCCGCGATCATCGATAGCGGCATCTCGCAGGCCCTCTGGCATCGCCTCTTCATCGAGGCCATCGTACCTCCGCGCTGCGGTGCGCTGCTCTGGCTCACCGCCTCTGACACTCTCGCCGATCTCGTCGACCCCACCTTTACCTGGTACCCGCATGTTCTCGGCGACGCCGATACTTCGCCGATCCCGGCGGCAATGCTGCCCAGCACGCCCACAGCGGTGTGGCAATCGATCCCCACCGAGGTTGCGTACGCTCCAACGCTGCTCGGCGAAGATCCCATCGAGGACACGCAGGGACTCTTCATGGTGCTGATTCAGCGGGCAAACAAGGTGGTCCGCAACCTCAGCGGGCGTTATCTTGGGCTTCGTATTCAGCTCAACGGCGACGGCCGCAACACGCCGGAGATTGCCGGTCTTAGAGCCTACGGACCGCGCTTCTCCTACGTGCAGAAGTACCTTCCCGCAATCTATCACGAGGCAAAGTTTCCGCCTGCCGCCGACGCGGATGGTCCATGCACGCGCCGAGATTTCCTCGAACGATTCGTCGATCTCTTCGAGTCGCAGTTCACGCGGATTGAAGACCGCATCGCCAAAGCATACCTGCTGACGCGGTCGGAGGTCGTTCCCGACGATTCGCTGCCCTGGCTTGGCAGTTGGATCGGCATCAAACCCGGCAACTATCCGCCCGACCGCAGCCGCGCTCGAATTCAAGCGACTCCCAGTCTCTACCAGTGGCGCGGAACCGCGAAGGGAGTCACGCAGGCGTTGGACGTGGCGACCAATGGCGCATGCACGCGCGGCGCGATTATCGTGATCGAGGACTTCCGCCTGCGCCACATCTTCGCAACCATCCTCGGCGCGGATCTCTCTATCAAAAACGACCCGCTGCTGCCCGGCTACTCTCCCGCCAGCAACTCCATCGTCGGAGACACGCTCTTTCTCGGCGACCCGCGCATCCAGGCTGAGTTGCAAGCCCTCTACGAAACCAACCTGAATATCCCCGGCAGCGCGCAGGCCGTTCAGTCTTTCTATGACCGGTTAGCAAACCGCATGACGATCTTCATTCACAACCAGGTCGAAGACATCAATCTCAACCTGGTGCAGCGCGTCGTAGAGGCCGAGAAACCCGCGCATGTGCAGGCCTTTGTCCGCGTCGCCACAGAGCCGTTCATGATAGGCCTGGCCTCATTGCTGGGCGTGAACACCTATCTCGCGCCAGAGCCGCCGCGCAACCCGGTCACCGTCGATGTCAGCGACGTAGGCCGCTACGATGTCGTCATGCAAATGCCAACCCTGGATCCGCGCATGGACAACGGCGTGGCCCCAACTCAATTCACCCAACCGATTGCCACGATCATTGCTCCGGCCGTCGTCAAGGCAGGCGGCGCAATCACGTTGAACGGCGGGGCCTCGACAGCCCCGGCGGGCGCAACCATCACCTCATACAAATGGACGTTGGTGCAGCCGTGACAGCGAAGAAGCGTACCAGCAAGGAGAAACAAATGGCCCCGTCTGAGAGCACGAGCGAAAACCGCCCCGAAGCTGAGGCGCTCCCCGTCATTAACCCGGTGGTCGGCCCGATTCACATTCCCATTCTGCCGGTGTCGACCTCGACGCCACTCTCGCCAACGAGCCCCACCGTCACCACCACAGCGCCCACTTCGAGCGTTTCGGTCACCGTGCCCAACACCTCGGGTACTGTCACCTTCTCGCTGGTGGTCACGGACAATCTGGGCGTGCAGAGCGCACCGGCATTTGCCACTGTGACCATTCAGGGCGCGCCTGTAGCTGTGATTGCGGCAACGCCCGCCGTAGTTGCGGATGGCGGTGCGATCGAACTCTCCGGGGCCGGTTCCACATCCGCGGGCAGCATTGCGAGTTATACCTTCGCCCTGGTGCCACCACCACCAGCGCCGTCTCCTATTACCGCGGTGACCTAGGCTGTATCTCTCACGGAATGCGCGATTACCAGGAATTCAAGGTTTGGCGAGGTCTCTGAGGGCCAGGAGGCCCTCAGGACAGCCGATCTGGAGACACGGCGCTACAAGTTTCAGCGAGCTATGAGAAATGCAGGCTAGGCGGATCGATCCTCACCTTTGAATCGGAATGAAACCGATGGAATGACGAGATACCACGATGGCAACGACAATGACTGTAGCAACGCCGATCGATAACCTGAATCCGCCGCCCGCCCCGACCCGCGTCTACTATTCGCTCGGACGCATGTTGGGCGTTGACGACTTCCAGGCCGACCAGGACTATCATCGCGGCTGCCTGGCCCGTGCGCTTCTGCAACTCTGCGGCACGGGCACGGTGGCTGGATTGAATGTCAGCATTCCGCAGGTCTGGCAGCCGAATACCGCTTACCCCGCATTTGCCTTCGTCTACGACTCCAGCCAGAATGTGCAAGTCAACACCGGCGTGGCGGGAGTCAGCGGCAGCGGCGCCCCACCGGCCTTCAACGCAACCCCCGGCGGAACAGTGACAGACGGCACGGGCATCGTGTGGACCAACGAAGGTCCCGTCAACGCCAATGGCTGGCGGCCCAATGCGCCCTTCACTTCACCCTCGGCGATCATCGACTCGAATAGTAATATCCAAATCCTCAATGGCAGCGCCACGTTTACGGCCGGTCCGCTCTCGCCGGTTTGGAGCACGGCCATTGGCAGCACAACCTTGGATGGCAGTCCTGCCGTCACCGCCTGGACCTGTGTAGGCCCCTCGCAGTTAGAGATCGAAGTGACTTCGGGGCTGGCCGTTGATCGCGTGGGCCGCATGATCCAAGTGCCGAGCACGGTCTGTATTCGTATCCAGCCATGGCTTGCCAATCAGCCGCTCGCCTATCTGAATAGCTTCCTCAGCGGCGGCAGCGGCAACATTCTGGTCGATGTCTTCGCAACCTTCGTTCCCTGCACGCAGGGAGTGACTCCATGCTTTGCCACGCAGGATGACTACTCCGCCACCGACGCATTCTCCGCCAACCGGATGCTGGACTCCTTCGCTATGCAACTAGTTCTGCGCAACGACACCGCCCCGAAGCTTCCTCAAGATCCGTGGGATCCCGTTGGAGCAGTTCCATCGGGTGCAATCACTCCGGCAATTGCGCAGAGCCTGAAACAGAGCATTCTTTCGTTGGACGCCGGCCCGTCCTCGACGCCACCCTTTGCGGCCACCGGCCCTACACCCCCCGAGATACCGCCAGGCTTCGATGCGAGTTCAGTCTTTCTCGCGCGCATCTCGATTCCCGCAACACAAGGCGGATCCGGCGAGCCGCCAACCTATAACCTGAACGGCATCGTCATCGACAATCTTTCGCGACTCTTCCTCTATCCAGCTTCGCTGGTGGCCCGTTCGATCGGCCTCAGCTCGGGAACGTAAGGCAACGTAGATTAAGGAGCCTGTCATGCCCAACTATACACAAGGCGATACGCGCATCACCCTCTCGCAAGCCGACGTCATTGCCGGCCAGAACGACGGTTCACTGGTGATTGACAGCGAGCGCAGCCGTCCTTACTGGTTCGACGGGCGCTTTCTCGCAGCCCGCGATCTGCAGCGCGAGCAGGACTATTTTCTCCAGCGCCAGTCGGACCTCGGCCAGGCGGCCGGCTTCAGCGTCATTCACGGCCTGCAGGTAGACACGCCGCCGGCGAACGACACCAGCGCCAGCCCCGACACGGTGATCATTCGCGCCGGACAGGGCCTGACCCCGGCCGGCGAGTTAGTGTTGCTGCCCAGCGATCTCACCGTGCAGTTGTCCGACCTGCCCGACGAGCAAAATCTGGATTCTCAGTTCAACTTGGCTCCGATCCCCAACACGCCGTTGCGCAATCGCACAGGCGTTTACGTGCTCGCGCTGCGCCCGGTCGAGTTCACTGCCAATCCCGTCGTTTCCTACCCCACCAGCATTCAGGGCACGCGCACTACGCACGACGGCGACATTGTTGAAGCCACGGCGGTCGCGCTGGTGCCCTATCCAAGCCCGATCAGTTGGACGCGAGCCAGCATGCAGGATGCATCGCAGTTGCGCTCGGCGCTGGCACGGCAGATCTTCCTCAATGCCAATCCCAGTCAGCTCTCCGATGCACTGCTGCCGCTGGCCATGATCTATCTGCAGCGGGGAGTGATCGCCTGGGTCGATCCCTATCTGGTGCGGCGCGACAGTGGCCCGGAGTACAGCGGCCTGCGGCTGGGCCTCGCCGATCCGCCGACACAACAAGCATTTCTGATGCAATACGACTCGCAGTTGCAGGAGACGGTCTCTTCGCGCCTCGCATCGGGCGCATCGGCCAGCTTCGCGGCCAGCGATTTTTTCCAAGCGCTGCCGCCGGCGGGACGCTTTCCACTCGCCACGCTGGGAATCAACAGCCAGGGAACCTCGCAGAACTTCACCCAGGCCTATTTTCCCCAGCAGCTCGACGTGCGGCTCAGCGTGATTCCAGTCGATGAGATTCCGGCGCTGGTCGAGGACAGCATGTCGCTACCGCCGATCGACTTGACGCTTCCTGCAAGCGCCTATGCCGATCTCACGGTCTTTGCGCTGGTGCCTGTTCCGCGCAGCGGCTTTGCGGCGCTCAAGGCCAGCCTGCCGACGCTCACGCCCAACCCCACCGTGCCGCAGATTCTCAGCTTCCGCACGCCGACGGAGTTATTGCAACTCTATCGCGGCGCGATCAGCATCACTCTGCCCACGCAAAACCAGAATTCGGCATGGTTGAACGCGATCGGAAACCAGCTTTACGGCTTCTACATTCGCGCCCGCAGTTCGCCGGCTTATGTGAGCTTCGCGACTGGAACGTATTCCTAACCAAGAGAGGCTCGTATGCCCGCGACCCCCATTCTCGATCCCGCATCCGGCGAATCGCTGGTCGGTACAGAACCGCAGCTTCAGCAGCAGGTCGATCCCGGCTGGTGGCGTCAACGGCTCAATCTCTATACCGGACGCACGCTCAGCGTCTCTGCCCTCGACAGCGAACAGGACTATCGCGGCGGACTGCTTGCGACAATGGGCCAGTACGTCACTCCAGGCACCGTCAGCGGCCTCGCCCTCACTCTGGACCAGAGCGGAGCCGACCCGCTCCTGGTTGTCACTCCCGGTTACGGCATCACCGCCAGCGGCCAGGACGTGGTGCTCAACAGCACGCTCAAGGCGCATCTGAGCACTCTCGCGGTGATCGACGCCGTCACGGGTGCGGAGATGTATGACTTTCATCAATCTGTCGGCGACCCAACCAACTCGACCTACGCCGGCATTCTGCTCTTACAGCCGGTGATCGCGCAGGTCAGCGGGCAGATGCTCGACACCGGAACGCCGCCTATCGAGGTCAGCGGAAATCTCGGCGCATCCTGCGATCAAGACCCAAGCGAATACGCTTTTGAAGATTGGCAGATCGCCGACGCCGTCCGCCTGGTCTATCTCCCCTGGCCCAAGGGCGTTCCCGCTCTGCCGCTGCCTGCCTCGACTCCAGCGGCGACGTGGAGAAACCGCCTCGCCTACGCCATCTTTGAAGCCGAATCGCTGCTCGGTCCCGACGGCCAACTGCCCTGGGCGATGCTCGGCCTCCCAGTTGGGCTCATCGCCTTCGATCCCGGCGTAGCCTGGGCCGCGAACACCGCGTACACCGCCGGCCAGACCATCACCGATCCCAACAGCAACATCCAGCAAGTAACGACTGCGGGAACCTCTGGCGCTACGCAGCCGGCCTCATGGAGCACCGTATACGGCGGCACAACAAAAGATGGCAGCGCAATCTGGACCAACATCGGCTTGGCCTGGGAGCCGCTCTTCGTCGATTGCTCCGCAGTTGTGCGCGCCGGAGGTTTGCCGCGCCGCCGTTACGTGCTTCCCTCGCAGCCCCTGCCGCTCATGCAATGGCAATCGAACACAGACTTCGCGGCGGGCGAGTTCATCATCGACGGCAATCAAAATGTGCAGCTCGTGCAAACCGGCGGCACATCCGGAGGACCACCGCCGAACTGGCCAACCGCCTTCGGCAAAACCACGACCGATGGAACGGTCGTCTGGATCGAGAACGGCCCGTCAAGCTGGCAGCCCAATGCGGCCTTCGCAGCCGGTCAATTCGTCTTCGACTCGAACGGCAACATGCAGCACGTTCTCACTGCCGGCGTCTCAGGCAGCTCCGCGCCGGTTTGGAATGGCGTCTATCTACCCACCGCCGACGGAACCGTCACCTGGATCAACAATGGCTCGGGAAATCCGCCGATCATCCAGCCCGCGCTGGCCCAGGCTAGAATCAATCAGCTCTCCGAGCAACTCAGCCAGGTCATGGTCCAGCGACAGCCCTTCAATACCCTGGCCGACATCTTTCCCACGCTACCTCCCAGCGGAATCCTTCCCGCCGATGCGCTGAACTTCCCTCAGCAGCGCGCTCCGTGGCTTCCGCCCAACTGGTCCGTCACTGCGGCTCCGGTTCGACTGGAGGAGCTTGAAACCGTGCTCGAAACCGGCATGACGCTGGACCTGATCGCCGCCGAGACCTCCGCTCCGGAAGACGCTGCGCTGCTTGAACCGGTCGAGGTCCTCGTTCCGCTGCCCGATGCGCTTTACGATCCCGACATTCTTGTTCAGGAGAAAGTCGCTCCGGTCTTCTATCAGGAAGTCGCCCAGGCGACTCAGGCGCGCAATCTCACGCTGCAACAACTGAACACGGTGCAACAGGAGATCAACACTCTCTTTGCCGCGGAAGGTCCCAATCAGCCCACCAATCCCAACTTCGTCAGCCCCAATGCCGGCTTGACTCCGGACGAGCTTGCCGGACGCAACACCGCTCCGCCTTACACTCCGACGGCAGCGGAGAACTTCGCAACAGTTCTTCAATCTACATGGCAGGCCACGACTGCGTACTCCGCCGGCCAGATCGTTATCGACAGCAACGGGGCGATTCAGGTCGTCCAAACTGCCGGCACATCGGCGGCGACCGCTCCCACATGGAGCACGACCGTTGCCGGAACGACCGCCGACGGAGCCGTCACATGGATGAACAACGGTCCCTGGGCCTGGCAGCCGAATACGGCCTACGTGGCCGGCCAGTTTGTCGTTGACGCGGGCGGCTTCATTCAGGCAGTTTCAACCGCCGGCACTTCAGCTTCGTCGCCGCCCGCATGGCTTCAGCCCGAAGCCGTGGGCACGACCCGGCAAGACGGCGCGGTGATCTGGCAGGCCGGCGGCAAAGCCTTCTGGCAGCCAAATCATGCATACACTTCCGGTCAATTGATTCTGGATGGCAACAACAATATCGAAATTGTTCAGACCGCCGGAACCTCCGGCCCGACGGTGCCCATCTGGGATCCAAATCCAGGCCAGCTCACACAAGAGCAGACTGGCGGAGTGGTCTGGAGCAACCTCGGCCACGCCACATGGCAGCCCAACACGAACTACTCGCCCGGCCAGGCCATCGTCGACTCCACCGGCAGCATTCAGACAGCGACCAATAACGGCGCCACGACCGCAACGCCTCCAAACTGGTTTCAGCCCGAGGCTGCCGGTGAGACAACGCAGGACGGAATCATCTGGCAATCCGCTGGAAAGGCGCTCTGGCAGCCGGACTTCCTTTACAACACCGGCCAATTGATTCTCGACGCCAACGACAACGTGCAGATCGTGCAGACCGGCGGCATCTCCGGCGACTCTGTTCCCCCATGGAACCCGAATCTGGGGCAGACCACGCAAGATAGCGGAGTAACCTGGCAGAACCTCGGCCACTCCCTGTGGCAGCCGGGCACGAGTTACACCACCGGCCAGGCGATTCTAGATACGAGCGGGAATATTCAGATCGCGACGATTGGCGGCACATCCGGCGCCACACAGCCCTCCTGGACCGAAGGCGCGAATGCGACGACGATGGACGCAGCTGTGATCTGGACCAACAAGGGCTCTCTGGCTTGGCAGCCAGGCACGAGCTACGCCGCCGGGCAGATCGTTCTCGACTCCAACAACAATCTTCAGATCGCCGCTGTGATGAGCGCTGCCGGAGTCCTTCAGACCTCCGCAGCAACCGGAACATCGGGGGCCACTGTTCCCGCGTGGAACACAACTCCAACAGGGACCACCACCGACAACAACATCACCTGGACCTACCTCGCCTACTACTCGTCGGACCTGCTGCAACTCAAGGCGGTGGTCAGCCAGGCGCCTTACACCATCACCTTCACCGACTCATCGAATAACTCTTACACCATCTCCCTGCTCAGCACCGCCGACCTGACTAATCTCTCAACCAACGGCCTGCAAGCGCTGATCACCAGCCTCAACGCCAGAATCTCGCAAGCCAACGATCTGCTCGATACGGCATTTCTTACCGTGCAGACCGACATCTATCGCTACCGGCAAAATGTTCTCGGGGCCACGGCCGCAAGCGCTCTTGCCACGTCTCCTATCCTTGCGAATATCGCGACCGGCGAGACCGCCTCGGCCACTGCGGAGAATCTGCAAGGCTATATCGACACGATCAAGCCGCCGCCAAACCCCACCACGGGCTACCAACCGCCGCCGCCCGTTTACACGCCGCCCGTCTTCCATCCGATCCAGAATCCGGTGGTGCTGGCCAACACGCCTATCCTGTTCAAGGCTCCTGTTCTCAATTTTGCCGCCAAGCCGCAGTCTTTGCGCAGTCGCGCAGTTATGGCGGCCCTGGGCGGCATCAAGCAAATCACCATCGATCCCGGCCTCGGGTCCATCCATCTCAATCCGACCAATCTGGCGGGCCAGCAACAGGCATCCTCGGGAGTCACTGCCAGCACCTTCAAGATCAGCGACACGAATCTCGTAGCCGGCTCAGGTGCGCTGAAATTCGCGGATGGTCTGAACTTCACGCAGATCGGCGTGCAGGCAGGACCGGCACAGATCATCAATCCGGGAGTCAATGTCAATGCCGTTCCCAACGACATTACCGGCCAATCGCCGCTGGCCGGGGCACAGTTGAATCTGCGCACGCTGACCATCGCCGAACGCTTGCAGCAATCGCCCTCGCAGGAGGCGATGTTCTATTCGATCAGCAACCGCTTGAGCTTCCTCCAGACCCTGCAAACCATCGAGAACGATCTCAATCTGGTGGCCGACGATCTGCCGATTCTTGTCGATTTGCAGCCAACGCTGCCTGCTCCGCCGCCAACGACTCCGCTGCCTTCCCTGCCAACTCCCACCGCTCTTCGCTCGCCGCTGCCAACATTTTCCGAGTGGCTCGGGTCGACCAATCCGCATGGCCTCGCCTATCCGAACAACCAGGCAGTCATTCAGGAGCAGATACAGTCACCTTACATGATTTCGGATTCTTCCGAAGCCACTCTCTTCTCAATCGGCGTGCGAGTGTCTGAGCAGCACACGATGCTGCTGCGCGCTCTTGAGGCCCGCGTCCAGCAATACTCCGACTTTGTCACGCTCTGCACCAATGCGCTCAATAACATTCAGAACAACATTCAGCAGGCGCAGACCTATACCACTCAACTCACGAATAATCTGCAGCAAGACCGCCAGAATGTAGCCTTCACCAGCGCATTGCTGAGCGACGAAAGCCAGCGGGTGCAGGGCGTGAACGCGCAACGCCAGCAGGTGCTCGCGACTTCCGTTCAGTTGGTTGCCTACACGCGCTCGCGGACGCTTGAAGCGACAGACACCGCACCCAGCCGCCAATTGGTTCCCGCCAACGTCACGAATCCCGTGCCCGCCTGCCTGCAACAATCGGTGGCGATTCCGCCCGAGATACGCGAGATCGTCGGCCAACTTCGCGAGGCGCCTGTCAACTGGCTGCCTTCCGTTTCATCGCAGGTCGGCAATCTTGAGCGTCCGATCCTTCTTCAACAGCTCGCCGTCAGCGCGCAATCGCGCGCCACGCAACTGTTGCAGCTTCCGCTATTGCCATCGTCATCGGCCGGCGACAGCGGAGTTTATGCCTCCACAATCTCCGGCGTTTACAGCGCCAATCAACAAGTCTTCCGCGGATTTGAGATGCAGCGGGCTTCCTTCCAGCCAGCCACGATGATCAACCTCAGTTGGAGCAGCCAGGTCGCAAGCATACAAAACTTCGTTGCGGTCAACGACCTCATCTCCGCTGAATCCGTGCACAACGAGATCAGCAATGCGGTCGCGCGGCTCATCCAGCAAATCTCCAGCGTCGCCACATGCCTCTACACGCGGGTCAGTATTGCTCTGCCCATCGATCGTCTCGCGTGGGCCGAATACCTGCGCGGCGCAGGCCTCTCAGTGCAGTTACAGAGCCTAGGAATTCTGCCGAGTTGGAATCAGCTCTCTTATACCGACCGCCAGCAGATGCAGATGCTGGTCGACTGGCTCTTTCTGCAGATCGACAACACCAACTCAGCCGCCATGGCCTTTATGAGCGATGTGGTGCGCACGGCAATTCTGGTGGCCAGCGACGTGCCCATCGACAACATCATTACCGGCAATGTTATCGCGCGCGTGCAGCCCAGGTTGGGCGGTATCGTTTCGCTCAACCTGCCCTCGGATCGAGTCTCCTCGGGAATGTACGTGAATCTCTACTCCGGCGCTAATCTGGCGGCACGCGCCGTAGTCAGCGATCTCGATAACAGCTCAGTGAGCGCAACCGTGACCGACGTATTTTCACCGGGCACCTATCTGGAGACCTCGGATACTGCTCACTTCACAACCCTGACGCCGCAGGCAGTCGCGCTACGGCCGTTGTTCATGTAACCCCGGGTGCCGGGTGCCCCAGGTCCCTCGCATTTGGGGACCTGTGATACCAAGAACTTCAATCGGCTTTGCTAGTGGTCACAAAAATGCTCCGTGCCACATCCATTCGCGTTTCTTCGGCGAATTGGTGGGAAACCAAGATTCCCAATCGGTTTTTTCCATGAGGATCTCAATCGATGGCATCCACCTTCGCTCGCCAGACCGGGAGACTTGACCGCCATGTGCGGCGAAGCGTGCTGCGCGTCAGCGAAGGCGTATCCCGCCATCGCATCGCCTACTCAATTGAAGAGGCGCTGCGCCTCGCAATCCTCCCAGGCGAGGAAGAGGGCCGCATCTATTGCCTCCGCCGCGTCTCGCTCTCTGGAATCCCGGCCGAGGCGAATCGCCGCGCCTGGATGGAACAGGTCCAGCAGGTACTGGGCGCATTAGCAGCGGAAGCAGTACATGCAAGCAATCCAAGTGCGGCCTCAGCCAATGCGGTCTACTTCAACAACATCGAAGAAGCCTTGGAGACACTGCTGCGAAAAGCCGTGCGCGCCACCGGCGGCACTCGCTGGAACACTCCGGAGTGGTTCGCGAACTCTGCCCTCGGCGTCGAGCCGGGGACCAGCTACGCCGCGCAGATCCCGGCGATCGTCGAGCGCCTCCGTCCGCCGTCGATGGCTCCTGGCGCGGCTGCGGCCATTCTGTTTGCGGCTCTGGGCGATGCCGATCCCGCACCTCTCCTAACGGCGATTCCAATCGCGTCGATCCGCGAATGGCTTCGCGAACTCGACTCACCAACGAGCCTCTTCGCCTCCACGCCGCCTCTGCAATTGCCCGGCGAAGTGAAGACCGCGCTCCAACGGGCAGCCTCTCACTTTGGATGGAAGGATCCCCCCACAGTTTGGCTCGCCGCGCAGGCCGTGCTCAAGCTATTGCCTGGCGGGTGGATCTCCGGCACAGTGGTCAAGCGCGCCCGCGCCACTCTGCGAATTCTCGAAAACGAGCAACTCCGCGAGCCACAGAATCGAACCGCCAAACTGCACGACCCCTCCACCTCTCAATTCGTATTCGACGACGACGAGAGCGGCGCGCCACAGCAACGCTCACTCGGGGACGGATCGACCAATCCAGCGCCGCACGACGAGGTGAAATTCCCTCGCATGAGCGCGCCAGTCATTGAAGTGCACTCACCCGAGCAGGCATCAACTCTGAATGAGTCAGCCGCCGTTACCGCGCCGTTGGCCGTCAAACCGCCGGAATTACTCACTGCAAAACAGCCCATCATGGGCGAGGCCACGCAAGCCGCAGGCTTGTTCTTTCTGATTAACGTCCTTCACTCGCTCGGCATCGTTCGCGCACTCGAAGCCTCCCCTGCGCTTGCTGAATCCAATCTTGCGGTCCACGTTCTGCGTCAACTCGCAGCTGAAGCCGACGTCCCTGAAGACGATCCGATCCTGCTCTGCCTTAGCCCGCAGCAACCGGAATTCGCACTACCCGAAGAGATCATTGCAAATCTCCCGTCGCAATCTGAAGTCTGGCCAAAGGGACTTTTCGCCTCGCGCCGCGCCGGATTCGACAGCGATTGTTTTCTCCGCGTGTGGATACTCGCAACAAGAAGATGGCTCTGGCGCATGGGACGACTCACACTCCGCCAAGTGGTCAATCGCGATGGCCGCGTCTGGCGCACGCGCACTGACATCGACGTCACATTTCCGCTCGCCGCAGCCGACCTGCGCATCCGCCGCATCGGTCTCGACATTGACCCCGGCTGGCTGCCGTGGTTTGGCGAATGGGGCCGAGTCGTGCGCTTCCACTACCGCGATCGCGAACCGGAGGGGCCTGCATGATCCATCGCGGCGAAAGCGCAGTTATCGAAGGTCAACTGGACTCCTTCGCCTTCGTCCTCACCGGCCTCGCGCGCCTGGCCAACTCCTGTGAGACGCTCGACGAGAGCATCCAGGAGCGCATGCGAGCCATTGCCGCCCGCCGCATCGACGGCCGCAGAAGCCTGCTCTCGGCCTTTCAGGAATACCTGCGCGATCCCGGCGAAGGTGATTCGGCGCTGGTTGAAGCGGCCCGTCATTTCAGGTTGCAGACAGTCGAGGTTCTTGCCATTCGCCTGGCGATTGCCGCCGAACAGGATCTGCTGATCGGCCACCTCCTCTCGCATCTGCAACAACCCCTCGCGCTCAGCCGCCCCACCGTCGGCCTAGTCGCGCAGGCTTATGCAGCCGACGATCTGCACCAGGCAATGCACCTCTTGGGCCAAGGCAATGCCGTCCGTTGCGGCCTGTTGCAGTTCTGCGGCGACGATCTTCCGCTGCCTGAGCGCCAAATGCGCACTCCGCTGCCCACCGCTCTCGCTTTGCAGAGAATGGAGAGCGCATGGCCCGGAGCCGCGCCCATTACATTCGATCAGGTTCCGGTTCCGTTGGGCGCGACCTCCCAAGCCCGCGCCGCCGAGTTGGCCCGCCGTCTGCACACATCGGAAGGCGCAAGCCCTTCGCTCGTGATCCGCTGCGGCGACGCCCTGGAGGCACGCTCCGCTGCCTCCGTGGTCGCATCCCACTGCGGTATGCGAGCGGTTCTCATCCACGCCGATCAACGGTTGGGCATGGCTCCATGGCTCGTTCTCAACGGCCTCATTCCGGTCTTTGCGCAATGGCTCGTGTCGGGCGAACATAAGACGGTTCCGGTCATTCCCGGATTCATCGGGCCTCTCATCATGCTGACCGGCCCCGAGGGCGAATTTGAATCCGACGATCGCAACGTTCTCGACTGGCGGCTTGAGATTCCCTCCGCAGCCGAGCGCACCCAACTCTGGGTCGAAGCGATCAGCGACCGTGCGCTGGCCAGCCGTCTGGCCCTTGCGCATCGCCACGCAGCCGGACGCATCGCGACTCTCGCCGCGAAGGCGAAGGAGGAGTGCGCTGCCCTTGCAACCAGCGGCGATGGCTCGACACTCACCTTTTCGCACATCCGCGCTGTCTCGCGCCGCGGTGACGCGGTGGGGTTGGGCGCTTTCGCTGAATTGATCCCCGATGAAGTTGGCGACGAAGCCTTAGTCGCAAACGCCACTTTACGCCACGAATTGGAATCGCTCGTCACGCGCTGCCAACTGCGCGAAGACTTTTCCCGCTCGCTCGGACCTTCACTTCAAGCGCGCTATCGCCCTTCGGTGCGCGCGCTCTTTGTAGGCCCTTCGGGCACTGGAAAGACGCTCGCCGTGGCATGGCTCGCCACACGATTGGGCCTTCCGCTCTTTCGCGTCGATCTCTCGGCCGTCACCTCAAAATACATCGGAGAAACCGAGAAGAATCTCAGCCAGTTGCTTGCTCGCGCCGAGCAGAATGAAGTGCTGCTGCTCTTCGACGAGGCCGACTCGCTCTTTGGCAAGCGCACTGACATTCACGAGGCCAACGACCGCTTCGCCAACGCGCAGACCAACTACTTACTCCAGCGCATGGAGAGTTACGACGGAATCACGATTCTCACCAGCAACGGACGCGGACGCTTCGATGATGCCTTCTCACGCCGCTTCGACGCGATTCTTTCGTTTCCTCTCCCCGGGCCGGAGGAGCGCCGCGATCTTTGGCTTGCTCATCTCGGTGCGGAACACAACGTTAACAACGGGCAGTTGAATCTGTTATCGGCAGTCGCCGAGTTGACAGGAGGACAGATCAGAAACGCCGTTCTGCGTGCGGCCGTTGACGCAGCGCAAGACAAAAGCGAAATCCAGTATTGCCACCTGCTGGCCGGAGTCGCCAGCGAATTCCGCAAGATGAGCCGGCAACTGCCGAATGAACTGAAGCAAGCGCAAGCAGCGGCACAAGCATCCGGATAGAGCTGGAGGGTACTCAATAATTAATGGCAGCCAATGCCACGGCCGCACCCAAGCACGCCGCTGGGGCACCACGCAGCGCGACGGTGAGCCACGCTCCGGCAAAGGCCACCGCCCTGGCCGCGAAACACGAGGTTGCTCCCGCACCCTCACGCGCTCCCGCTCCCGCGCTCCCAGCCTTTGCCAAGCCTGCCGTAGTCACGCTGCATCCGGCCGCGACGCCGGTGACTGCTTTGAAGGTTGTCCCGATGCAGGCACACTCAGCGGCTCCCGTTCAAACACATGTAGCTGCGCATCTGCCTGCGCCGGCATCCACTGCATTAAAACCGCCCGTTCTCTTGCAGACTCTTCCCAAGCCCGCAGAGCACCCGCACGACGCAGACAAGCACGACACGCACAAGCGCGCGGCGCCCCTACCGATTGCGCCCAAGCCCGCCGCGTCCAAGCCAAAGCTCGCGCCGCTCGGTCCGCCAAAGACTCCAAGCCTGGGCGCGGGACAGCCGCTGGCGCCGCACATTCAAGAGGCAATCCAAAACAGCCTCATGGTCGATCTCAGTTCGGTGCGGTTGCACGCCAGCACAGCTGCGGAGCGGAAGGCACAGTCTCTCTCCGCGCGCGCCTTCACCTTTGGCAACGACATCTTCCTCGGCCACGGCGAACACCCCACCGATCTCACTCTCATCTCGCACGAGGCCGCTCACGTCATCCAGCAGCAGCACACCTCGCCTGTCGTGCAGGCATGGTCCTCTGCCCGTAACGATCCGTTTGAGCGCGAGGCCGACCAGGCTGCAGCGGCGGTTGCGAGCGGACGCAGCTTCGCCGTTCGCGAGCGGGTGGACACTCCCCGCGTACAGCGCTTTGGCATCAGCGATGCGCTCGACTGGCTGGCCGACAAGGCCAACATCATTCCGGGCTTCCGCATGTTCACCGTCGTGCTCGGCGTCAATCCCATCAACATGCAGCACGTCGAGCGCTCCGCTGCCAATGTGCTCCGCGCCGTCGTTGAATTCCTCCCCGGTGGGACTCTGATCACCGACGCTCTCGACAAATACGGCGTCTTCGACAAGGTCGGCAACTGGATCTCTGGAAAGATAGACGAGCTCGGCATGGTGGGCAGCGCCATCAAGAACGCACTCATGGACTTCCTTGACAGCTTGAGCTGGCGCGACATCTTCCACCTCGGCGATGTTTGGGATCGCGCCAAAAAAATCTTCACCGATCCCATCGATAAAATCCTCAGCTTTGTCAAAGGCCTCATCGAGGACATCTGGAAGTTTGTCCGCGAGGCCATCCTCAAACCCATCTCCAAGCTCGCCGAGGGCACCTCCGCCTGGCCCCTGCTCATTGCTGTCATGGGCAAGAACCCCATCACCGGCGAGGCCGTCCCGCGCACTCCCGATGCACTCATCGGCGGCTTCATGCATCTCATTCATGAAGACGAGATCTGGGAGAACATCAAGAAGGCCAACGCCGTTGCGCGCGCCTTCGCATGGTTCCAGAGCGTGCTCTCAGGCGTGCTGGGCTTCGTCTCTCAGATTCCCGATCTCTTCATCCAGGCTCTCAAGTCGCTTTCGTGGTCCGACATTCTCGACCTGTTCGGGGCCTTCAAAAAAATCGCCGGCGTCTTCGGCAACTTCGTGAAGAACTTTTTCAGTTGGGCTCTCGGCAAGATCTGGGATCTGCTGGAACTCATCTTCGAAGTTGTCGCGCCGGCCGTCGTGCCTTATCTCAAAAAGGTGGGCGCGGCCTTCAAGAACATCCTCAAGCACCCCATCGAGTTTGTGCGCCACCTCGTCGCCGCCGCCAAGCTGGGCCTGGAACACTTTGTCAAGAAATTCCCGGAACATCTCAAGAAGGCGCTGCTCGACTGGCTCGTTGGTGCACTCCCCGGCGTCTATATCCCCAAGGCCTTCACACTCCCTGAATTCGGCATGTTCGCATTGAGTGTCCTGGGAATCACCTGGGCGCAGATCCGCGCCAAGATCGTCAAGGCGCTCGGGCCTAATGGCGAAACGATCATGAAGGGTCTCGAAACTGCCTTCGATATTGTTGTCGCACTGGTCAGGGGCGGCCCCTCCGCGGCCTGGGATCTGATCAAGGAGAAGCTGACCAACCTTAAGGACATGGTGATCGACGGCATCGTAGGCTTTGTCACCGACACGATCATCAAGAAGGCCATCCCGAAGCTCATCTCGCTCTTCATTCCAGGGGCAGGCTTCATCTCGGCCATTATCTCCATCTACGACTCGATCATGGTCTTCGTGCAAAAGCTGGCCAAGATCGCCGCTGCCGTCAAGGCTTTCGTCGACTCTATCGTCGCCATCGCCGCCGGCCAGATCGAGGGCGCCGCGCAGAAAGTGGAGGACGGGCTCGAAGGAATGCTGTCAATCGCCATCAGCTTCCTCGCCGGCTTCCTCGGTCTGGGCAACATCGCCAGCAAGATTCTTGAAGTGATCAAGAAGGTCCAGGATCTGGTCGACAAGGGCCTCGATACAGCCATCAACTGGGTCATCACCAAGGCCAAAGCACTTCTCGCCAAGCTCTTCGGCAAGAAGGACGACAAGAAGGACGATCGCACGGACGAGCAGAAGATGGCCGACTTGGAGAAAGCGACTTCCGAGGCCGATGCCTTGTTACTCAATGCCGACCTCTCGCCAGACGACGTGAAGGAAAAACTCCCAGCGATCAAGACGAAGTATAAGCTGACAAGATTGGAACTCATTACTGAAAGCAAAACCGACTCGGACGAAACCGATCACATCGAAGGTGAGATCAATCCGAAGAAGGCCAAACCTCCGAAGAAGAAGATAAACCCGAGTGCGGAGTACAACGTCGGCGCACATGTCGTTGAAAAGCCAAGCACAGTTAAGCACGCAGCCGGCGAATCGCACCATGTGCCTTACAAGGTACTAATGCGCTGGATCGGGGAGATTATGGAAATCGCCGGCGTTGCGCTCATGAAGACGAAGAGCGCAAAGGGTAAGGCCTTGAAAGACAGGGGTACAGAGTACAAGAATGACGATGTTGGTCTTGGACTCTCCGCGATATGGCTAAGCTCCAAGGCTCACGACATGGCTCATGCTTCTGCAAAGCCGGGTGAACTGACCAACGTGAAGGGCGATTTCGTCGTCGAAGTGGAGTCAGGGGAGGTTTCGACGAGGCCGACCAGGGCTACCGTTGCCCGTTCCGTTCACGAAGAAGTTGTTGGAACGAGCACGGCGGACACGAAAGAGAAGCGCAATCGGGAGATATACGAAGCCAAGGCGAACCGTCTTCCGTCCCTCTTCGAGAGTGTCTTTGAAAGTGCATTGACCGCAGGCATCGCCCTCGTGGAACGTGTCAAGCTGAAAGACAACAAATGGAAAGCTCAACTTGAAAGTAAGGCTCGTTCAACGTGGAAGAAAGTGCTCAAACTCTGATTACTGCAGGCGGAGTCAATGAACATTGACTGGAGGTTATTGAGCTATGACAGTTAGTCTCATCGGCTGGGGCCGTTTCTTCGACCAAGACGGAAACAAAATCACGGTGCCCGCGCCAAGCACCGATCCCGGCAAGCCCTGGCTCTGGGATCTCTTGGCTTCCGAAGCGCAAAACCTGGCCAGCGTGGGCTTCGATCGCATCCAGCTTCCCCCGGCGAGCAAGGCCCAGGGAGGCGATGGTGAAGGCTGCGATGGCTATGGCATCTACGATCCGCGCGACCTCGGCACAAAAAATCAGCAAGGCAGCACTCCAACCCGCTATGGCTCTGTAGACTCGCTGCGCCGTTTGGTCGCCGTGGCCCATCGCTACGGACTCTCCGTTGATCTTGACATCGTTCTTCATCAGCTCATCGGCGGTGAAAACGCCACCTACCGCTATCTAGGCGCGGATGGCAAGACGCTGAATGGCCGCGGCGCAATGCATCCCGGCTGTTTTCGTTATACGCCAGGCGGGGGCACGCAGCCCGAGGACGACGTACCGGTGCCATCGGACGATTCGTCTTTCGGCGACGAGAAGGTCTATCAGAATTCGAATCCCGCTGGCTACACCATCAACGATGCACTCGACTTCGGTGACTGGACCTTTCGCACTACCGGCGCGGACGGCGGAAGAATCGACGACGTGAAAGGCCTCTGGGCACAATTCGTTGCTCAATTCATGGGCCACGGCGCGATGGCCAACAAGCCCTTCTTTGGTGAATATTTCGATGGTGATGCCGCTAACCTGAATTGGTGGGCGACCAGTTGGCCGATCGATGGCCGCAGCGGCGTTGAAGACTTCAATATGCACTTCGCCATCCAGGATGCGTGCAACAATCTGAACGCCCCGGTGCTGGATGGAGCCGGATACTCATGTTGGAACAGCGGCCTCTCTTACGGCTTCGTCGATAACCCCGACACCGACACCAGCCCCGGCGAGCAGGTGATCAGTTCCAAGGCGCTCGGCTACGCATTCCTTCTGACAGTGAATTGCCGCGAAGCGCTTATCTATGGTAAGGACTATTTCTCCGAAGATGTATGGCCGGGTGCTTACGGGCTCAAGCCTCTTATCGATAACTTGATTTACATCAACCGCACCTTTGCCTATGGAGGACAAGTTACGCGCTGGGTCGACGGCACAGTCATCGTCATCGAGCGCGACGGCAACGGAGGCCCGGTCGGCACGAGCCCCGGCCTACTGACTGCAATGAACTTCGACACCTTTAACATCCGCAAGATCACCTGCGCCACCAGCTTCGGCGCCAACGTGCAACTGCACGACTACACCGGCCGCCACTCGGATATCTGGACCGACTGGCAAGGCAATGCAACCTTCTGGATTCCGCCCAATGCTTACACCGGCGGGCAGAGTTATCTTTGTTTTTCGCGCGCATTCAGCGACAGGCCGATTCTCCAGGAGCCCCGCCGCACAACGCAGGAATTCTTCGGCTCGCCAGACCTCGACATTCCTCCGGCGCACCCCGGCGAGTTCAAGCCCATCGCGCGAATCTATGTGGAGGGAAACACCAGCGTCGTCTTCTCCACGCACAACAACATCGAGTCGGCTCTGCTCGACGGCGCGACCGAGGTTCCGGGCAACAAGCCTGCAAAGACAGGGTGGTACAGCATTGGAGTGAAGACCACAGCTCCCGCGCCGGTCGCATTTGACTTGAGTGTGAACTACTACGCTGGCGCGATGTAAGAGAAGCTAAACAGCCCCGAGGAGGTTAACGTCATGAAGACTCAAACCGGAAAGAAGTTTCTCTTGAATCGCCGGAGGTTTCTCGCTCTGGGCAGTGGCGTTGCCGCATCGGCGCTGTCGCCATCGTGGCGCGCATTTGCCCTGCCTCCGTCTGGCATTGCCTCGCCCGTGCTCACGCGCGGCAACGACAATGACCGCTCCTACTTCTATAACGACACAGTGCTCACCGTGGCTAACGTCAGCAGCCAGGGCATTCGAAGATACTTCTCTCTTTATATGGAGGGTGATGCGCGTGGGGCCGAGGCACAGGCGCTCATCCAGCCAAGCGTGCTCTGCGATGACGGCAACGTGCGCGACGTCATTATCACCGCATCGATGAACAATACCGTCTGGGCCTACGATTACAACACCTCCGACATTCTGTGGGTCAAGAAACTCGGCATTCCCATCAACGGCAGCAGCACGATCGACATGCACATGATCAACGATCACTGGGGTCTGCTGAGCACCGGAGTCATCGATCCCGACACCAAGACCTGGTATGGAGTTGCGTGGGAATCGCCCGACGGCAATGCCGCAAACGGCGCGCACTTTGTCCACTCTTTGAACATCGCCAATGGCAGCCGTGTTCACGCTCCTGTTCCTTTGGCCGGGCTTACTTATCAGCCGCCCAACGGCGGCGCGCTACAGATCTGGACTGCAGCCATGCGCAAACAGAGGTCTTCTCTGACTCTCACCAAGGTTAACAACGTCAAGACCATCTTCTTTGCCGCAGGCACAGTGCAGGAGGTGTCGGCAGGTTCGGCTGGCTGGATCGTCGCCTATGACGTCGCCACCAACACAATCGCCGCTGGATTGGCCATGAGTGCTGGCTACGGCGCAGGCGTGTGGATGGCGGGCTCGGGCTTGTCGGTCGACGACAACGGCGACTTGCTTTTTGAAACGGGTAACGGCAGCTTCGATCCCACGCATGGCGACTATGGCGAGAGTGTATGCAGGGTGCGTTACACGCCAGCCAGCGGAGCCACTCCCGCCTCGCTTGCCGTTGTCGATTGGTGGACGCCTTACACCGACGCAGGACGCGAGGGCGAAGATCCAACTCTCTCGACTCCAGTGACCGCAATGGCGCCAAAACTCGCGGGCGTCAACGCACCCACCTCGGGCGGTCACATGCCCACTAACATGGCCTCGGAGCGTGATGCTAATGGGAAGGTCATCGCCGGTCATCTCTTCAGCACAGTGCCCACGCAGCAAGGCGCTGCCTTTGGCGATGAAGATCTAGGCTCGGCCGGTCCGGCCATGATTCGCAAATACCGCGTCATTCTCGCCTATGGCAAAGACGGCATCGGCTACCCGGTCAAAATGGACGCAATGGGCGGGACCATGCCCGCCGACTTCGCCAACGCGGCTTCGAACTACGCCAAATTGGCGCAACCGCCCTTCTGGTACAGCTACTTCCCCGGTTTCAATGTGAATGCCGGGCCGCAAGATCCGAGCACACTGGATTTTCTCTTCGATAACAAGACACAGCATCTTCACTCCACCTCACCTCAGTACTTCTCGCAGATCCACGGGCAGATGCTGGCCTGCTGGGGAGAAAACGGCCAATGCCGGGTCTGGACGATGCAGCCGAACGGTCAGATGACCTTTCTCGCAGACTCCGACGAGGTCGCGTCGGTCAATTCACCAGCGCCTCCTGGTGGTATGCCCGGAGGCTTCATGTGTATCTCCGCCAACGGCAACAAGCCTGGCACCGCGCTCTTATGGGCCCTCATTCCTTACGGAGACGCCAATTCGACACTGACCAATGGCCGCCTGCTGGTCTACGACTTCGAGAACTTTGTAACTCGGCCCGATGGCAGTTCAAAGCTCAACGTCCTATGGGATAGCCAGGCGCAGAATTACACCTTCCTCTTCCCAAAGTTCAACGTTGGAGTGGTCAGTGGCGGCAAGTTTGTGCTGCCCCGCTACGACGGGGGCATGGATGTGCTGGGATTGGCGTGACACATGTGAAGGATCGACTTGGAGAGTGCGGCGGCAGACCCCGCAGAACCTCTTAAAGATAAACCGGCATGACCCACTCATCGGCCAAGGTAGTGAATCTCTTCAAGGTTATCACTGCGTAGGCTACAAGAACTGTACACCCCATCAATCCCATAGCCGCGAGCAGGTGCCTGGCCATCATAGGGTGACAGGTCCAATGCGCTGATCGTGGGTTAGGCTGTGGTTCTGGAAGGAAACACAGTTCAGAGCCACAAGCGGAGAGGAACCGGCCACTCCTTGATGACTAGAGCATTTTTGGGAATTGTGTAGACCGAAATTTTGTAGATTTCCCACCCATTCCGCAGAAAAACGCGGAATGGATGGGGCACGGAAGTCTACAGTAAATCCGAAAATGCTCTAGGCCGATTCGACCAACAACCGAATAAGATAGGGACGATAACTACCGTCGCCCAAATTCTGCCCTCGCTTCAATGAACTTTGCCACCGCGAATTCGAGGTCTGCCAGAGTGTGCTCGGCTGAAATCTGCGTGCGAATTCGTGCCTTGCCCTGCGGTACTACCGGGTAGAAAAACGCAACAACGTAGACGCCTTTGGCCAGCATGAGATCCGCAATGCGCGAAGCGACTTCGGGATCGCCGAACATCACCGGCACGATTGGATGCTCGCCGGGCAGAATCTTGAACCCGGCTTCTGCCATTCTCGCGCGAAAGAAACATGTGTTTTCGCGCAACCGCAGCCGCAACTCCGCTGATTCGGTCAGCAGGTCGAGAACCTTCAGCGATGCCGCGACAATCGGCGGGGCCACGGAGTTGGAGAAAAGGTAAGGACGGGAACGCTGGCGAAGTAATTCCACAATCTCTTTGCGTCCACTGGCGTAGCCCCCGCTGGCTCCGCCCAGCGCCTTGCCCAGCGTGCCTGTGATGATGTCCACGCGAACTTGGACACCGCAGAGTTCCGGAGTGCCGCGTCCGTCCTCGCCGATAAAACCAACGGCGTGCGAGTCGTCCACCAGCACCATCGCCTCATACTTTTCTGCCAGGTCGCAAATCTTGTCGAGCTTTGCGAAGTAGCCATCCATCGAGAAGACGCCGTCGGTAGCAATGAGACGATGGCGCGCCGCAGCGGCCTCCTTCAACTTCGCTTCCAGATCGCCCATGTCGCCGTTGCGATATCGAAACCGCGCTGCTTTACTCAGCCGGATGCCATCAATAAGGCTTGCATGATTCAGTTCGTCGGAGATGACGGCGTCTTCGGCATCCAGCAGCGTTTCAAACAGGCCGCCATTGGCGTCGAAGCAGGAATTGTAGAGGATCGTGTCTTCCGTTCCGAGAAATGCGCTGAGGCGATCTTCAAGTTGCTTATGAAGCGACTGAGTGCCGCAAATGAAGCGCACGCTGGCAAGACCATAGCCCCACCGCTGCAAGGCCTGCTGCGCGGCCTGAACTACAGAAGGATGATTGGCGAGTCCCAGATAATTGTTCGCGCATAAGTTGAGAACAGGCGCGCCACCGCTGACGGAGACCCTCGTCTGCTGTGGACCGGTAAGAACACGCTCCTGTTTGTACAAGCCGGCGCTCTTGATCTCGGCGATTCGGGTCTGCAAAAAGCTCTGTACCTTACCGTACATGACGATTCTCCACAAGCCCTTTGTTTTCGCAAGCCGATCTACACTCCCGCCTGCCGATGATTCAGCCTAAACCTGTCCAATCCAGGACCACCTTGCATGCTTCACCTGAGATCATTGCGTCGAAGCCCTGCTGAAAATCGCTGTAAGAGAAGCGGTGGGTGATAACGGGGGCGATATTCACTCCACACTCCAGCATCACTGACATCTTGTACCAGGTCTCGTACATCTCGCGCCCATAGATGCCCTTGATGGTCAGCATGTTGAAGATCACCTGCCGATAATCGAGGGGCGTCACTTTGCCGGGGATGCCCAGAATGGCAATCTTTCCTCCGTGGCACATGTTGGCAATCATTTGCTGCAATGCCTGCGGACTGCCGGACATTTCCAGTCCCACGTCGAAGCCCTCGAACATTCCCAGTTGCTTTTGCACTTCATGAAGGGACGTCTCGTCGGGGTTTACGGCCATTGTGGCGCCCATCTTGCGCGCCAGTTCCAGGCGAAAGGGATTCAAATCCGTCACAACCACATGTCGCGCCCCGGCATACCTCAGCACTGGAATCGCCATGATGCCGATGGGCCCGGCGCCGGTGATAAGAACGTCTTCCCCCAACACCGGAAACGAAAGTGCCGTATGCACTGCGTTGCCAAAGGGGTCAAAGATCGCTGCGACCTCTTGATCGACGCCGCGGTGGTGCCGCCAGATATTGGCCCAGGGCAGCGAGATCAATTCGGCAAAGGCGCCGGCGCGGTTCACCCCTACGCCCTGCGCCGAAGCGCAGAGATGGCGTCTTCCCGCGAGACAGTTGCGACAGCGCCCGCAGATCACATGCCCTTCGCCGCTGACGATGTCCCCGGGAAAGAAGTCGTTGACGTTTGATCCGACTTCGACAATTTCGCCCACAAACTCATGCCCGATTGTCAACGGCACTTGAATCGTCTCTTGCGCCCACTCGTCCCACTTGTAAATGTGAACATCCGTGCCGCAGATTCCCGTGTAGTGGACGCGAACGAGCACATCGTTGATGCCAATTGCCGGTTCTGGAGTCTCTTCAAGCCAAAGACCCTGCTCTGCCGTGCTCTTGACCAATGCCTTCATCGCCGACTCTCCAGTTCCGCTGGTATTGCTTGCCCTTCCACGGAACACTGTCTCCGAATCTCCCTTTTTGTACACCTCTTCGGAGGAAAACGCCAGACGACGAGAGGTTGCTCGACTAAGGTAGAATCTCCATCATTGCGGCGTGATGCCGCCGGATCCAATGCTGCCCCTTCATTCTCCAAGCCCGAGGCTGAGCGCATGGATTGTTCTGGCCATGCTCGCGATGATCGCGGTCCCAGCCGGAATCACCCTTCACACAGTGCATGTTGCCGCGGTTGCGCAAATCTCCACCACAAACCCCACACCGTATGGCTACAGTTGGAGCCTTCTTTTGTTTGTAGTTCCGGTTGTGGTAATCGGAGGGTGGTTTCTGCCCAGCGAGGAGGTACGGATTTCACAGCGCGCTTTCTGGCGGACGCTCTGGATCTTGGCGCCTGTCGGGTGCGGCCTCGACTTCTTTTTTGCAAACCGCTTCTTCGTCTATCCCAACACCGGAGCAACGGTCGGGATCGGTGCTCCAGCCATCGGCGGCAACGTTCCAGTGGAAGAATATGTCTTCTATTTCGCGGGGTTCCTCGCGGTGCTTTTGATTTACGTGTGGCTGGGCGAATACTGGTTGGCGGCCTACAATGAGCACGACTACCCCGGCGAAGCCAAACGGATCCGTCGCTTGCTCGAATTGCACCCGGCCTCATTGATGGTCGCGGTGGCGCTGATCGCGGCGGCCATTCTCTATAAGAAGCTTCGCTCGCCTTTCCCCGAAGGTTTCCCAGGTTATTTCACCGTGCTGATCATCGGTGGCATGGTTCCTTCAGCCGGCCTTTTCCCTACCGTGCGGCGGTTCATCAATTGGCGGGCCTTCAGTCTGACTCTCTTTATGATTTTGCTTATCAGCATGTTCTGGGAGGCAACCTTGGCGGTGCCCTATGGCTGGTGGGGTTACCAGCAGCGAGAGATGCTGGGCCTGTTTATCGGGGCATGGGCAGGGTTACCAATCGAGGCGGTCTCGGTATGGATCGCGGTCACCTATGGCACCGTAATCGTTTATGAAACCGCGAAGCTTTGGCAGGCCTCGGGCACGTCCGCCCGACGCGCATTTCTGGGAAGCACAAAATCCAATACCCATCGAGACGCGAGCCACAGTGCCACTCCACTGTAAGATCAAATCCCGGGTCCCGGACAAGCGGTCGACTACTCCTCCCTGACCCTGTAGAACGTTGTTCGTTCCGAGGCAGGCTTCGCTGATCTGGTCAGGTTTATCCTCGGCGACGCCGGAGTGCCTTATGACTGGGAATATAGCGATCGCGCCGGAGAGTCGTGAGCTTTCGGCGAGTCTTCCTGGAAGTGATCCAGACAAAATGTAATCAGGTTCAGATGGTTCAGTTTTCCGGTTGTCAAACGCCTAACTAAACGATGGTGTCGATATGATGATCAGTTAATAGGGTGGCGCAATCCGACTTTAATCCGGCAGTGGTTGGGCTATCTCGTAATCGTTCGACTTACTTGCCCGTCGTTGCTCTCCGAGCTTTGCCACAGCTTTTCACCAAAGGGTGCGATTCCTTCATGGCATGGTCTCCATGGTGCTGGCGAGCACGCAAAGTCCAGGATCCGAATAGTCGTCGTGAGGTGCATAGAAAGCGTTGATTCTGCGAGAGTCGATGCCATTCTTCTCCAGGATGGCGGCCATCCTGAGAAGGCGAGTTGACGCCTCGAGTCTGTCAGATTGATCTGGCCCCTTTCGGCTGCAGAGAACCAGAATTCTCTCCCCGCGCCCAACGTAGTTTCTGGCAACCACTTCGACGGCAGTTGAATCGCCAGGGGAGAGCGTCGCTTCTTCCTTTTCTCCAGCAGCGATTAAGAAATGTACCCCAAGGATAGGCCTAGAACCCGCAATCAAGGCATCTTTCGAAGCCGCAGGCTGCCACGGCGAAGCGTTACTCGCTCGCGCGGGTGGTGCAGATGTACGCGCGAGTGGACCTTTAGCATCGCTAGATCGCGGAGGAGTCACAAGGCTCGGTACGGCCGACAATGATGGGGCTGAATTCGTGTTGGTTGAAAAGGTCGGCGCTACTGGAGGGTTAGATGCCTCAGCGGAAACCGCCGATTTTGGTTTCGCCGGAGACTCCGGAATCACCTTATCCCAGTTCGCTAGGAGCGCGGCTCCGAGCGTGCCAAGAACGGTAATAATGGCAACAACGATTGCCGTTCGATCCTGCGTGCTCGGCACTCGACTGTTCCTCCGGCACCTATTGTAGACCATTTAGCGGAGGCCACCTGATCCGGCAGCGCAAAACAGGATTTCATGCGGGCCCGTCGTGCCCCGGTTTCAGATGAGGATTGTACGGCGCTGTGCGTACCGGACGTGTCATAACCGACTCGTCCCCTCTACAGATTTTCGCCACGAAGCCGTCGCAGGTTGGCCGCGAACGGGCGCTTGTACTTTTTGCCGCTGAGAACGACTCTATTGCAGACCGCTCATGCAGTTGCTCACTGCTCGCAACCACCATCAGCGACCATGGCAGCTCCAAAGAGCTTTAAATCAATCTCCAAACTGCATTCAATGTCCCTAGTCCTCTCCAACATTACCGCGACCGCAGCGCCTGCGGCTTCCCTCTCACCACCCAATCGAGAACGCCTCGGAATAAGTTCACAGGCTTCCTCCAAAACTCGTCTCCGAGGCGTCTCCGATCTTGGTTAGCGGTGATCTAATCCACTTACATTTTGGATTGTTGTACTTTCACCGAAGTGGTTTGAACTTTCAATTCTGCCGGTAACGCACCAACCACCCCGAATTTGCGTCGGTCTTCTTAGCTGCATCCACTGGTCGAGCCGCAGCTCATGCAGCGGTAGCAACTGCCGTTGCGGACCATGATGGCGCCGCAAACCGAGCAGCTTGGCGCGTCGCCCATCTCGAACATGTCTTTCATGGCGTCGGCGGCGTGGAAGATGCCGCGGTCGGTGAGGCTGGGCTCCTGAGAGGCGCTGGCATGAATCGACAGGCCGGTCTCCACATCGGGAGCAATGCCGCCCCCCGCGCCTCCCGGATTGCCGAAGCCACCGGTCTGGGTTCCCACCTGATTGAGCCGCCGGGCCACCTCCTCTGCCAGTTTGGCCAGTTGACCGTGGGAAACAGGGTCAGCCTCGTCCTGCTCAACGTCGGGGATCATGGTGGGCGGGGCGGGCAGCGACGCGGCCTGCGGGGCAAAGCTCGAGAAGAGCGACAACTGCGTGCCCGAGAGGAAGCGCAGGTTGAGCCAGCGGAAGATATAGTCCATCAAGCTCTTGGCGTAGCCGATCTGCTCGTTGCCGGTCCAGCCCGAAGGCTCGAAGCGGGTGTGGGCGAACTTTTCGCAGAGCACCCTCAAGGGCACGCCGTGCTGGAGGGCGATCGAGATCGAGGTGGCGATGGAGTCCATCAGGCCGGAGACCGTCGAACCCTCCTTGGCCATCTTGATGAAGATCTCGCCCGGCTGACCGTTGGGGTAGAGGCCGACCGTGATGTAGCCCTCGTGGCCTGCGATGGAAAACTTGTGGGTGATTGATGCGCGCTCCTCCTGCAGGCGATGGCGAACGGCGCGAGGCGGTCCGTTGGGATCCTGCGCGGCAGGGTTGCCGTTCTCTTGCGAAGAGCTGAGTGAAGCAGCGGGCTGAAGAAGGGGCACAGCGATAGCTTTGGCGAGCTCATCCAAAGCGCGCTGGAAGGCCCCTGCGGCTAGCAGCACCGGCTTGGCAGCGATCTCGATCTTCTCGCCGGTGTTGGCTTCCAGAATTTTGAGATCGGCAGCTGCGCCAGGCTGTCCCGCGGCCATCTGAGTGAGCACGCGGCTGGCTGCGGCGTCGAGCTGCGAGGGCTCGCGCTTGGAGTCCATGCTGGTATTCAGCGGCTGAGTGCCTTTGGAGCCGTCGCGGTAGATGGCGACGGCCTTGATGCCCCGGCGCCAGCTCTCGGCGTAGGCCTCGGCGATCTCTTCGACGGTGGCCTCCTCGGGCAGGTTGACGGTCTTGGAGATTGCGCCGGAGAGGAAGGGCTGCGTGGCGGCCATCATTTTGATGTGGCCGAGATAATGAATGGTCCGGTTGCCCTTGTGCGGCTTGAAGCTGCAATCGAAGACCGGCAGGTGTTCGGGCTTGATGCCCGGAGCGCCCTCGATGGTGCCGGTGGCGTCGATGTAGCTGACGATCGCGTCGACCTGGTCGCCCGTATAGCCCAGCTTGAAGAGCGCGGCCGGCACCGTGTTGTTGACGATCTTGATGTTGCCGCCGCCCACCAGCTTCTTGAACTTGACCAGGGCGAGATCAGGCTCGATGCCTGTGGTATCGCAGTCCATCATGAAGCCGATCGTGCCGGTGGGAGCCAGAACCGTGGTCTGCGAGTTGCGGTAGCCATGCTTCTCGCCGTAGACCAGGGCCATATCCCAGCACTCGCGGCTGGCGTCGATGAGCGCGTCGAGCTGGGGCACATTGAAGGGCTCGCCGCTCTGGCGCGATGTGCCGATGTTGTTGACCTCGGCGCGATGCATGCGAATCACGTCGAGGAATGGCTCGCGGTTGACGTAGAAGCCGGGGCAGGCTCCGCCCTGGTGCTCGACACTGGCGGTCAACGGCGTCGCCGAAGCAACTGGCGGGCAGTTGGCCGCAATGATCGCCGATTGCAGATAAGCCTGACCGGTGAGGATCGCCGTGAAGGCGGCGGCCAGACTGCGGCCGGCTGCCGAGTCGTACGGCAGGCCAAAGGCCATCAGCAGCGCGCCCAGATTGGCGTAGCCTAGCCCCAGCGGGCGGTAGTCGTGCGAGTTCTTTGCAATGGCCTCGGTCGGGTAGCCGGAGTTGTCCACCAGGATCTCCATGGCGGTGATCATCACCGAAATCGAGTGCCGGTATGCGGGAATGTCGAAGCCGCCCGACGGAGTGACGTACTTCATCAGGTTGAAGCTGGCCAGATTGCAGGCCGAGTTGTCCAGGAACATGTACTCCGAGCAGGGATTCGACGCATTGATAGGCGCCGAGTTCTTCGAGGTGTGCCACTTGTTGATCGTGGTATCGAACTGCATGCCGGGGTCGCCGCAGTGCCAGGTGGCATCTGCGATCTCGTGCATGATCTTGCGCGCCTTGTAGGTCGCGACCGGCTGATGGTCTCTCACTGTGTAGGTAGTGACGTCGCCGTCCGTCTCGTACGCTCGCATGAACTCGTCGCTCACACGGACGGAGTTGTTGGCGTTCTGGAAGAAGATCGACGAGAAGGCCTCGGAATCGGGCCCGGAGCCGTCGTAGCCGGCCTTGATCAGGGTATGGGCTTTCTCCTCTTCCTTTTTCTTGCACTCAATGAACTCGACAATGTCGGGATGCTCGGCGTTGAGGATCGCCATCTTGGCCGCGCGGCGGGTCTTGCCGCCTGACTTGATGACGCCCGCAAAAGCATCCAGGCCGCGCATGAAGCTGAGCGGGCCGCTGGCCGTGCCGCCGCCCGAGACGGACTCCTTGCTCGAGCGCAGCGAGCTGAAGTTCGTCCCTGTCCCGGAGCCGAACTTGAAGAGCATCGCCTCGGTGCGGGCCAGGTCCATGATGCCGGCCATTGAATCCTCGACGGAGTTGATGAAGCAGGCCGAGCACTGCGGATTGTGGTAGCCCGTTGGAGCGAAGCGCACGCCGCCGGTCGAGGGGTCCCAATGCCAGTTCTGGCCTTCCGCATCCGGCTCCAGGCGGTCGCAGCCCACGTTGAACCACACCGGCGAGTTGAAGGCCGCTTTCTGAGTCAGCAGCATATGCGCCAGCTCGTCATGGAAGATGACGGCATCCTCAAATGTGGCGAAGTAGCCGCCGGCCATGCCCCAGTCGCGGATGGTCTCGGCCACACGGCTCACCAACTGGCGCACGCCGGTCTCTCGCTCGGGCGTGTTCAGCTTCCCGTGCAGGTACTTCGAGGCCACGATATTGGTCGCGGTCATCGACCAATCGACCGGCACATCGACATTCTTCTGCTCGAAGATGACGTTGCCCCTCTGATCGGTGATCGACGCAGTGCGGCTCTCCCACTTGATCTCGGCATAGGGAGAAACACCCTCGGTCGTGAAGCGGCGGGTAAAGATCAGTCCCCGATGGGTGCTGGAAGCCTGGGGGGCGGCGGAACTCTGATGCTGGACCTCGTTCATGGAATCCTCTCAATCTAAAATTCGGAAAAACTCTGCCCCTCCCCGGCGCGAATGGCGACCTGGGCAAGTGGGGGAAACCTCTGGCAAAGAACGGGAAAACGGGGATCGGAAAGTACCGCGAGTTCTCTTCTTTTTCAAGCGGCGTGCTGTGAATCTTTCACCGCAGATTCATTACAGCCCGTTTACAGCCGCAGATGAAAAAATACCGCTGTCCGTGGTGCCTGTCAACAAAAAACCACAACATCTAGTATTTTCTTTGCATTCCCCGCATCAACTTTCCAAACAAAGGCATTTGCCTGTGGAAAGCTCCAGACGACCGTGTCAGCAGCGGGCTCGAGCCCTAAGACTCTGCACCAAATTAGATGCAAGCCGGGTTCTGCCCGACGTTTGGGTACCACCATTCAGCCTAGCCCTCACCTGATTTTGGTACAAGGCGAAAAAACGGTGCAGTTCTCGTGCAATTCTGTGCAGATGTGGACAAACCGGACCGGGAAAATCGCCGGCGACGACTTAGATCAAATTGTGCAAAGCCGGATTCTGTTATCTTTCTGGTACTTCTGGGAGGCGCCATGAGCGAGAAATGGAAGAAACTCGCCGCACTGATCTTCGCGTTCACAGTGATCCCGTCCGTCAGTCCGGCACAGGCTACGGGCCTGAAGCCTGAAAAAGGCATCGATCCGGCCGTGTTGGCCAAGGCAAAGTCGGGCGACGCCGAAGCCCAATTCCGGGTGGCAACCAACTACAGGAACGGCCTCGGGGTCCATAAGGATCTGGTCATCGCTGCATCCTGGCTGCGCAAGTCGGCCGAGCAAGGCCTCCCCAACGCTCAATACGATATGGGGCTCTGCTACAGCCTGGGTCTGGGCGTGAAGAGGGACGATGCGCAGGCGGTGATCTGGTACGAGAAGGCCGCATCCCAGGGCCAGAAGGATGGATTGCGGGCTCTGGCCATGTCTTATGAACAGGGGAGGGGCATTCCAAAGGACGAAAAGAAGGCCTTCGAAATCTTCAGCCGGGCTGCATCGCTGGGCGATCTCTACTCCGAAGTGCAGCTTGGGATCGATTTCGAGATGGGCTGGCATGTTCAGCAGGATAAAAAGCAGGCTGCGGAGTGGTATCGGAAGGCGGCGGATCAGGGCGATGCTCGCGCTCAACGCAATCTGGGCGCGCTCTACGAATTCGGCGACGGAGTTCCGCTGGACTTGGCGCAGGCTGTCGAGCTTTATAGGAAATCCGCCGAACAGGGTTTCTCCTCAGCGCAGTTCTCTCTTGGACTCTGCTATGAGCAAGGCAGGGGCGTGCCGCAGGACTACGCGCAGGCATTGGCCTGGTATCGGAAGGCCGCGGACCAGAACCATCCTAATGCGTTGATCAACCTTTCGATTCTTTATGACAAGGGCAAAGGCGTTCCCCAGGACGAGAGGCAGGCATTCGAGTACATTCGCCGCGCCGCGGAGGCTGGCGCACCCGAGGCGCAATTCCAGGTAGCGAGAGACTATATCTCGGGCAATCAGGGTGTAGTGCAGGACGAGAATCTTGCCGCGGAGTGGTTTCGCAAGGCTGCCGAACAGGGAACTGTAGGCGCGCAGGTCAATCTTGCCACGCTTCTGCACGACCGGCCCGAGGAGGTCTATTACTGGCTGACTCTGGCCGCGCCGCATCTCAAGGGAGAGACGCTGGAAAAGATCATCAAGAATCGAGACGAAGCGGCAGCGGCGCTTCCCCGTGCCAAACGCGCCGAAATCGACGAACGTGCCGAGCAGTGGCAGGCTGCGCACCAGACGCAGCAGTAGATGCGGTGTGGCCAAGCGCTCGCTTTTAGCTCGCAGCAGCTTTCTTCGGGAGGCTGTAGCCCCTTGGTGAAAGATGCACGTCCGAAACGCCAAGCGGCCTCACGCTTGTCGCGTGAGGCCACTCGGGTCTTTCAGTTGTCCGCCAGTCAGGAGCGGTTGGGTTTTGAAGACGGGATTCAGTTGCTTTCCTTGGTCTCAATCCTCATGCCGTAGAAGGACCTACGCACGAAGAACATCGACACCAGGAAGAACGCGACTGTGAGCACGTGTGCAAGCATTGGGTTGGTTGCAGTGAGCGTTACGGCAAGCTCGACAGCAAGCAATCCGAACAGGGTCGCGAACTTGATGATCGGGTTCATGGCCACCGACGAAGTGTCTTTGAAGGGATCGCCGACGGTGTCTCCTACCACCACTGCGTCGTGCAGTGGCGTTCCCTTTTGTTTGAGATCGACCTCGACCACCTTCTTCGCGTTATCCCATGCGCCGCCGGCATTTGCCATGAAGATCGCCTGGTACAGCCCAAAGATCGCCAAGCCAAACAGGTAGCCGATAAACAGGAACGGCTCCATGAACGCGAAGGAAAGCGTCGCAAAGAAGACCGCGATGAAGATGTTGAACATGCCCTTCTGCGCGTACTTCGTGCAGATTTCCACCACCTTTTTGCTGTCGCTGACCGACGCTTTGTCCGTGCCTTCCAGCTTGATATTGGCTTTGATGAATTCGACCGCGCGGTAAGCGCCGGTCGAAACCGCCTGCGTTGAGGCGCCGGTGAACCAGTAGATGATGGCCCCGCCGCAGATCAATCCGAGCATGAAGGGCGCGTGCAGCAGAGAGAGCTTTTCAACGTTGATGGTTAGTCCGTGGGTCAGGGCCATGATGATCGAGAAGGTCATCGTAGTCGCGCCCACAACAGCTGTACCGATCAGCACCGGCTTGGCCGTCGCCTTGAAGGTATTGCCGGCTCCGTCGTTCGCCTCGAGCAGGTACTTTGCGCGCTCGAACTTCACGTCGAATTTATAGTCCTTCTTCAACTCAGCTTCGATGCCGGGGATCGTTTCGATCAGCGACAACTCATAGATGGATTGAGCATTGTCGGTGACCGGGCCGTAGGAATCGACGGCGATCGTCACCGGTCCCATGCCCAGGAAGCCGAAGGCCACCAGGCCGAATGCGAAGACGGCGGGAGCCAGCATCATGGCATCCATTGACCCGCCCAAACTGCTGAAGAAATAGCCCAGTCCCATGAGTGCGACCATGCTAAGTCCGAGCCAGTAGGCCGACATATTGCCGGCCACGAAGCCGGAGAGAATTCCCAGCGAAGCGCCGCCTTCCTTCGCGGAGGTGACGACTTCCTGCACGTGGGCCGAGTTAGTTGAAGTGAAGACCTTGACCAATTCGGGGATGAGCGCCCCGGCGAGGGTTCCGCACGAGATGATGGAAGCCAGCTTCCACCAGAGCGTCGTGTCACCACCGAGATTGGGAAGCATCAGGTAGGTGACGATGTAGGAAAGGATGATGGAAACGATGGAGGTAATCCATACCAGCGAGGTCAGCGGCTTCTCATAGTCCATGTCGTCGGAGTTGACATACTTGGCGTGAGCGATCGCGCCATTGAGGAAGTAGGCAGCCGAGCTGGAGATCAGCATGGCCACGCGCATGACGAAGATCCATACCAGCAGCTCTGCTTGCGTCGCGGGATTCTTGACAGCCAGCAGGATGAAGGTGATCAGGGCCACGCCAGTGACGCCATAGGTCTCGAAGCCGTCGGCGCTCGGTCCGACTGAGTCGCCCGCGTTGTCGCCCGTGCAGTCGGCGATGACGCCGGGGTTGCGCGCATCGTCTTCCTTGATCTTGAAAACAATCTTCATCAGATCGGAGCCGATGTCGGCGATCTTGGTGAAGATGCCGCCGGCAATACGCAGCGCCGCCGCGCCCAGCGATTCGCCAATCGCGAAGCCGATGAAGCAAGGTCCGGCATAAGTAGCCGGGACGAACAAGAGGATGAACAGCATGATGAGCAGCTCGACCGAGATCAGCAACATGCCGATGCTCATGCCGGCCTTGAGGGGAATCGCAAAGCAGGGATAGGGTTTGCCGCGCAGGCTAGCGAATGCAACCCGCGAGTTCGCAAAGGTGTTGACGCGAATGCCGAACCACGCAACCCCATAACTGCCCGCAATGCCGACGAGGCTGAAGCCCAAGATGATGGGCAGCGTAACCGCAACATTTCCCACTGGCGCCAGCCAGCCGAAGTACATCGAGATAATAACCGCAATGAAAATCCAGAGCCGAAGAATGAATTTGCCCTGCGTGACCAGATATGTTTTGCAGGTCTCATAGATCAGTTCGGACATTTCGCGCATCGATTTATGAACCGGCAGGTTTTTCAACTGCAGGAAGATCGTCAGGCCGAAGAGCAGGCCGGCGGCGCAGAAGAGCATACCGATCATCAGAAGGGCGCGTCCGCTCAAGCCGAAATGACTCACGGTGGATAGATCCGGCAGCTTCAGGCTGGCTTCGCCTCCGCCCGCGGCGTCCTGTGCGCCGGCGAATGCGGGAAACAGCAGCAGGCCCAGAAGGGCCGAAACAGTCTTATACTTACGCTTCAGAAGTGCCTCAGCGCGCGCAAAGTTGAAGGCCACGAGCAGCGAAAGCGCGCTCACGGCCAGTAAGAAACACACCCCATACTGTGCAGTCACAAATCCTCCCAAGCTGTTTTTCAAGCGAAGTTACTGATGGTTTCCGCAAGCGGAATCGGAAAATACAACGTGAATTTTCCGCAAGAATAGTCATCCGAAGGCTACCATCCGCAGGTAGCAGTGTCGAGTGATTGCAGTCACACCGATTTCGCGCTCTTCCGGAATTGAATTGACCGTCCCAAAATGGGCAGGCCATCACGTTTTCTTCATTTACTGGAGTGGAATCTCGATCTTGTCGCCCGGTAACGGAATCAGCAGATTCTGATCGCCCTGATCGCGCTCCATGCCGCCCGGCAGCGGATGCAGCTTGAATAGAACCAACACGTTGCGCTCCGGATCGTCGAGGGCGCGGAAGCTGGCCACCTGCTCGAGTGCGAAGTGCTGGTGGATGTCGGCCAACGTGCCAGGATCGATGTCGTTCCATGTAGCCCACCAGCCGGGCCGGTAGCGGGCCATTTTTTCGGCCAGATCCTGGGTTCCGAAGTCGTCGCAGAGGGTGGGCAGATGGGTCATCAGGGTGATCTGGTCGCCGCTGATCGAGACCAGCAGCCGGTTTCCGTTGGGGTGGGTATCGATATATTGGGTAAGCCGCCGTGCCGCGTCGACAAACGTGTACTCGGGATGGGCTGCGTAGTTCAGGGTCTGGAGGCCGCTGAAAGCCGCAGCAAGGCTGGCCACCGAGACAATGGCCCAGCCGAGAAGCCGTCGCGGTGAGAGGCGTGGCCCGGATTCTTTGGCCGGGGTAGCTTGGCCGAGCAGCGCTCCGGCCCCCTGCGCCACTATGAAAAAGCAGAAGACGGCCACAACAGCAAAATAACGGGGCTGGGGGTGGTTCTGGTAAGTCATGAAGAGGATATAGCCGGCGACGGAGAGAACGGACGCGCCAAAGACGGGATCGATCAGCAGGTTGCGAGCCCAGCTGTTTTGCATGGCTGGCGCGGCACTTGACCTGAACCAGGCAGAAATGGCAACCGCGATTGCCATCAAGATCACCAGGCCCGCCAATGGAATCAGAATGCGGCCGGCCCACAGGCCGCCGTGGAAGGACCACCACAAGCTGACGAGCGGCCAGAAGAATTCGCTGGGCTTGATGTATTTGTTCACGAAGAAGAGGTATTTATAATCGGCATAGAGGCCAAGACGGACGACCAGCGCCATCCACGCGCTAAAGGAGACTGCTGAGGCGCTTGCGGCAAGCAGTGTGGCACGCAATGCAAGTCTGCGTCCACGCCAAAGAGGCAGAACAATCGCCCAGCCTAGCGCCGGCAAGAGAAAGACGGCCGTGGTCTTGGTGAGCATCATCAACGTGAAGAGCAGGCCGATCGTTACGGAAGCCAGCACCGGCCTCCGAAAACGGGGCAGACGGACGGCGAGGTTCAGCGCAGCCAGAGTGAGGGCGATCAGCATTGGCTCCAGAATGGCAAGCCGGCTGAAGCAATAGATGAAGGGGCTGGTGACGATCAGCGTTACGGCCGTGAGCGCAACCCAGCGCGGTGCCGCTGTTCGCAACAGCAGGTAGCTCAACAGTAGATTGCAGAAGAAGAATGCGACAGCCAGCCCGCGTGCCGCCTCCACCGTGACTCCGGTAAAGAAGAAAAGAACCCACTCGAGAAATGGCCACAAAGGCACGGCTGGCGCCGGGTTGAAGTCCCCGGCGAGATACCAGTTACCAAAAAGATGAGCGCGAATGGCGGCATTACCGTACCAGCCCTCATCGGTGTACTTGGCCCAATCCATAAACCACGGCGAGTGATTGGGAAAGTCGGCGCTGAGATTGAGAGCGTGGAGGATGGCGAACGAGAGGATGAAGAGCAGCCAGAGGGCGTAGAGCCAGCGCTTTTGCTTGATCGTCAAGCTCATTTCCTCAGGTGAACTCCAAACTTGCCGTCTGAATTAGGCGGGGTGGCTCAAGGCAGTTATCCCGTAGGTGCGCGCTTCCGCGAAAGCAGGAGACAAAACGCCTCAAAGGGGATATCTGAGTATATCGCGGCCGAAACGAGGCGGGTCGGATTCGCCTTGCCGTCGAAATGCGATTCTTCTCGTGCTTTCAGCCTTATAGCAGCCCGCTGCGGCCGGCCAGGCGGCGCGACAGTAGCCAAGAAACCAGCGAGACGCCCAAAGCCAACGCCACCCAGCCCGCCGACTCGCAGGATCGCGCGTAGGCTGCGGAAAGAAGTGGCATGGCGAGCGTTAGCGAGCCCAATGCGGGCAGGCCGACGCGGACCAGCTCCACCGCGCCCCATCCGAAGACCCCCGAGACAAGCACAATGCCAGGGATGAACCGCTTCCACGGGAATGGGATCGGCGGGGGAATCTCAGCCTCCTCCTGAACGCGCTCCATCACCGAGGTCATGAAGCCCGAAGAGGGGATCAGTTCCTCCTCCGATGCCAGAATGTGCTCGATTTCAGAGTCGATCCGATGGTTCACGGCTTGACTTTGCCCGGTGCGAACAGTATTGAATGGCTTCAATTTGCGACCTCCTTTCCATTCTCTGAATCAGTCTTACCATTCGAGATTTGTGGGAGTCCCATCCTTCGCTTATGCGGCGAGGGATGGGAGAGATCCTCGCCTTCGAGCTGCGGGAAGCGCCTTCGCAGCAGAGCCCGCGCTCTTGAGAGGCGGGCTTTGACCGTTCCTTCGGGCAGTCCCAGGTTGCTCGCTGCCGCAGCCACGTCCTGCTCATGAAAGTAATACAGAATGACCGGCTCACGATAGCGCGGCGGCAGGGCCAACACGGCGCGTCTCACTGCTTCGTGGCTCAGTTGCGCCGCCAGTTCATTATGTTGCGATGCGGGACCGGCAGGTTCGGGTGCTTCCTCCAGCGGCAGTGTTTCAGTCGGGAATCGCTTCAACTCGGAGCGATAGACGTTAGCCGCCAGCGCGAAGAGCCAAGTCGAGAAGCTTCCTTCGCGCCGCCACTGAGCCAACCCCCGCCAGGCCCTGATGAAGGCTTCCTGGGCCATCTCCTCGGCACGTGCGCGGTCGCGACAATAGCGCCAGGCCATATTCACGAGCGGCCCCTGCCAACGGCGGACGATCCCCTCAAAGGCCTGTACGTTTCCGGCCAGCATGCTGGCGACGTCGTTCAGATCGTCTGCCGAGCTCTTTTGGGGCGCGCTGGTGAGTGTCGCCATCAATACAAGCATTCTCCACCCCGTAAGACAGGAAAGCCAGCTGTCCGGTTGCATTTTATTGAGACAAGAATGTTTCTGAAGAAAATGCAACCGTTTTGTCCGGCCTCCGGTCCCACCGGACGTAAGGGCAAAAGCCCCTGCAAGTAGACAAGGAGGATTTTATGGTGCATCTGGTCTTGGGGATCTTCGATAACCCGGTGAATGGATTGTGGGTGTTTCTCTCCATCGGCGCGGTGGCGCTGTTTGCGGTTTTCCTACCCACCGTGACCTTTTTCGACAAGCAGCAAAAAGAACGCGAGGCTTTCTACAAAGCCGAGACGATCCGGCGCGTGGCCGAGGCCTCCGGCGAAGGCGCCAAGGCAGCTCTCGAACTGCTCAAGACGCAGAGTCATATGGAGAGCCAGAAGAAGCGCGAAGGCATGAAGATCGGCGGCCTTATCTGTATCGCTGTAGGTGTGGGATCGGTGATCTTTATGCGGGCGATGATGGGTTCGGAACCAGACGCTCCCTACCTGGCTGGCCTGATTCCCGCCTTAGTCGGCGTGGCAATGCTGGTTTACGTATACGCTCTGTCCGGGCATGACGAGTATTGACTGATGGGATGAGTCGCGGGCGGCTCTGGCGCATCCAAGGATTAGTTGTTTGAACAACTTTCTCGCCGGCTCGGCAGATCGGGCCGGGATGCTTGGAGGCTCAGCCGATGCCCGCAATCCCACAACGCCAGCCCGCAATCTTTCTTCCTCACGGCGGAGGGCCCTGCTTTTTTATGGACTGGACCTGGGGCCCCGCCGATACCTGGAAGGCTACACAACGATTTCTTGAAGGGGTGGCGGCAACACTGCCTGAATTGCCCAAGGTGATCCTGGTCATCAGCGGCCACTGGGAGGAGCCGGCGTTTACGGCCAGCGCAGCAGCCCGGCCGGAGTTGATCTTCGACTACTCCGGCTTCCCCGAGCAGACCTACCAGCTCACCTGGCCCGCTCCCGGTTCTCCGGAACTGGCCGAGCGGGTGGCGGAACTGCTGAAACAGGCAGGGCTGCCTGCGGCGGTTAGCGCAACCCGGGGCTTCGACCACGGCGTCTTTGTGCCGCTCAAGGTTGCCTTTCCCGAGGCGAAGATTCCTGTGGTCTCGCTCTCGCTGGCGGCTTCACTCGATCCGGCTCTTCACCTTGCGGCTGGACGGGCGCTCTCTCCATTGCGCGACGAAGGGGTGCTGATTGTGGGCAGCGGAATGAGCTTTCACAACCTGCGCGGCTACTTCCGCCCCGAAACTCCGGAGAGAGCCCGCGCCTTCGATACTTGGCTGACCTACGCCGTCGAGTCGCCTGCGGCTGAGCGTGATGATCTGCTGACGCGCTGGCGCGAGGCTCCCTTTGCTGCTTATGCGCATCCCCGCGAGGAGCACCTGATTCCGCTGATGGTGACGGCAGGCGCGGGCGGAGATGCGCCAGGAAGCCGCATCTTTACCGATGAGCCGGTGGGCGCGGCAATCAGCGCTTACCGCTTCGATTGAGTGGGTAGGGCTTGGAAAATGGGGCTGGCTGGGGTTCGTGGTCTCCCACATCTGGCGCGATAAGACTGCGCCAGATATGGGGCACCAGGAATGTCAGGTAAACCGGCGCAAGAGAATGCCAAGCGCGGCTCCGCCGAGGATCAGCCAGGTGGCGTTGACGCGGTAACGCAGCAGCAGCGCCGCACTTACCAGTCCCAGCGCCAATGTCCAGCCATCGACAATGGTTGCCCGGCCCAGCGAGAGAGCTACGGCAGCCATCAGGGCCACGGCGGCGGCATTGACGCCGTCGAGAAAGGCCGCGGCCAGCTTCGACTTGCGAATTCGCCCGGCCAGCGCGCCGACCAGTCCAGCCATAAGAAACGAGGGCAGAAAGATCGCCAGGGTCGCTATAGCGGCTCCAGCCCATCCATGCAATAGGTAGCCTAGAAATGTTGCCGTGGCGAAGACCGGCCCCGGCGTCACCTGGCCGGCGGTGATGGCGTCGAGCAACTGCGGCTGGGTGACCCAATGCAGCCGGTCGACCAGATCGGCCTTGAGAAAGGCGACTAGAACGTAGCCCGAGCCAAAGACGACCACTCCCAGCTTGAGAAAGACCAGAAAGAGCGGGACCAATCCGGTTGCGCTAATTGCTCCCGCCACACCGCCGCCGATCGTCGCCGGCAGAATGGCAAATCCCTTAGCCGCGCTGGTTCGTGATCTCGCCCATGCTGCCAGCAGCGCCAGGCCGCCGGAGGCGAACAGCACTGCAATCGGAGGTACGCCAGCCAAGGCCGCCCAAAAGCACATAAGCCCTGCTAATGCCAGTGGCCAGCGGCGAAAGGCTGTTTTGCCCAGGTTCCACACGGCCTGGACGATGACGGCAATCATTACGGGTTTGATCCCGTAGAGCAATCCCTGCGCCTGAGGCAGGCTGCCAAAGCGCAAGTAGGCCCAGGCCAGCGCGAGGGTGGCCAGCGAGGCGGGCAAGATGAAGCACGCGCCCGCAACCATAAGGCCCAGCCAGCCGGCGCGGTTATATCCCAGAGCCATGGCAACCTGCGTGGAACCGGGACCGGGCAGCAGATTACAGGCGCCTACCAGGTCGAGAAAGCCTTCGCGGCTCATCCATCCCCGCCGCTCGACGGCCTCGCGTTCCATCAAGCCGATATGCGCGGCCGGTCCGCCAAAGGCGGTCAGCCCCAGGCGCAGAAAGAGCCGGAGAATCTCACCGAGGGAGGTTTTGGCGGGGATTGCCATGCTCTTCTAACCAGCCTATTCGATGAAAGTGGGCCTGGAGATCGAACTATCCTCTGAAGAGCGATCGGTGACCGGTGAAACGAATATCAGCATGAGAGGAGCTTCGGGAGTCTAGCTTCCGCCCTGGTACCAGCGCCTTTTGCGGCCCATGTTCACGCCAGAATCGATGGCGATGGCCAGCAGGCCGAAGATCATGCTCAGGTCGAGCCGCGCCTCGTGGAAGAAGGTCAGCCAGCCGTAGTTGTTGAGCTTTTGCAGCGAGAATGGGCCCAGCGGCCTGCCCAGCATGATGGGTATCTTGGTGGTGATCAGTGCCGTAAAGATGACCACGAGCAGAAAGATCGCGGCATCGCCGGCGAAGAAGTTCAGCAGGATGGCGGCTCCGCAGCCGATCTCGACGCCTCCCACCAGCGGAGCCAGCAGATGGGGCACGGGCAGGCCGATCGCGGCAAAGCGCCCAACGCCCATCGTTGCGGGCTCAAGAAACTTAAGCGCACCCTCAAGCAGGAAGACAAGTCCCACGATTGTACGGATCAGCATCATGGGAAGATTCTGGCGCACCTCTGCCTCCGTTCGCCGGGTCTTCCGCAGAGGCCTGATCGGGTTGCTCTCAAGGGCCGGGACGCAGACCAGACAAAAAGAGGATACCGCAGGGGTCAAAGATCATGGGGAAAAAGAGGGAGTCTGGCGAGGATATTTCCGAGAAGCAGTTCATTTCAGGGAAGAAGCGGGCTGCCGGGAAAACCTATTTGCCGTCGAGCAAACCCGCGACGGCGGCGGCCAGGGCCTTGGGTTGGGTTGCGGGAGCGTAACGGCGAACGACGCAGCCCTGGCGGTCTATCAGGAACTTCGTGAAATTCCATTTGATGCGCTCAGTGCCGAAGATCCCAGGTTTCGCCTTCTTGAGAAACTGATAAAGTGGGTGGGCTTTGGGGCCATTGACCTCGATCTTTGCGAAGAGGGGAAAGCTGACGCCATAATTCCGCTCGCAAAACGAGGCGATCTCTGCCGCCGAACCCGGTTCCTGGCCGCCAAATTGGTTGCAGGGGAAGCCCAACACCGCAAAACCGCGCTGCTTGTTGGCCCGGTAGAGCTGCTCCAGGCCGGCGTATTGCGGGGTATTGCCGCATCGGCTGGCGGTATTGACGATCAGCAGCACCTGGCCGCGAAACACATTCAGGCTCGCAGGGCGTCCCTCAGGACCCGCCTCCAGCAGAGGCGCCGAAAACTCATAAACCGTCCCTTGCGTTTCGTTCACGACTCAATGACCTCTACGGTGGTTGGATGCCGTGCGCCTCCGGCCGGCGTCTAAAAAGAATGCTGCCCTCGCCATCATCGGATCGACACCCCTCCCAACCCGGCTGCGTCCGGTAGACTGGGTTTTGGGTCTCAATGAGTCCTGGGATGGCGGCCAGGGCGAACGGGGTCCGGCCCGTGTCCGAAGGCGGCAAGCGCGGCAGGGAGGTTTCTGGGAGAGATGCGGTTTGGGCGGGGTGGCCACGGTCCAATATAATGGATCTTTCCTTGATGCAGGATCAGATTTTTTTGAGCGATGAGGGTGGCGATATTCTTCCCGTGAAGCCGAACCTGATGGCGAACTATGGACCGCGCAAGAACGTGTGCTCAACACAGGGCTCAGGCCCGGTGAAGCACAGCTCAATTACCCGCACGTTGCGGACCACGAGCCGCTGGACGCGCGCCCTGCTCGCGGTGGTGCTGATGTTCGCCGCTGGCGCGGCCCTGGCCCAGGGTCCCGATACCATCGAGGCGATTCGGGTGATCGGCAACCGCCGCATCCCCAAGGAGACCGTGCTGGCGCGGCTCTTTACCCACATTGGCGATACCTACGACCCGGTTTCGATCGAGCGCGATATCAACTCGCTGTGGAACACCGCGTACTTCGAAAATGTGCGCATCGACCGCGAAGACACCGAGAAGGGCATTATTCTGGACATTGTCGTTCTCGAGAAGCCCACGATCCGCGAGATCAATTACAAAGGAAACAACTCTGTCTCGACCTCGGACATTCTGGACCGGTTCAAGAAGGAGAAGGTGGGTCTCTCCGTCGAAAGCCAGTATGACCCGACCAAGGTGATGCGCGCCGTAACGGTGCTCAAGGACATCCTTTCCGAGCATGGCCATCAGTTTGCCACCATCAAGCCCGAGGTCAAGACGATCCCCCCGGCGTCGGTGCAGGTAAACTTCAACATCAAGGAAGGCCCCACGGTGAAGGTGGGCCAGATCAAGTTCACCGGCAACGAGCATCTCAGCGGCCTGCTGCTGCGCCGCTCGATGAAGAACCTGAAGCCGATCGGCATCCCGTATTCGATCATCTTCGAAAACATCTTTGCACAGACCTTCGATGCGACCAAGCTTGAAGAAGACACTGAAAGGGTACGCTTCGCGTACCGCGACCGGGGCTACTACAACACCGCGATCGAGGAGCCCAAGACACAGATTCGCGACCAGGGCGGACTGAACCTTTTCACCTTCCGGCCCAACAAGGGCAAGCGCATCGATATTGTCATGCCGATCGAAGAGGGCGCGCGCTACCGGCTGGGAACCATCACCTTCACCGGCAACAAGGCGGTCAAGAATGAGAAGGCGCTGCGTGGCACCTTCGCCGTCAAAGACGGCGACTGGTTCAACGCCACGCTGGTCGGCAAGGGCCTGGAGAACCTTAAGAAGGCATACGGGCAGCTGGGGTACATCAACTTCGGCGCCATCCCCACGCCTCACTTCGACGAAGCCAAGAAGACCGTCTCGCTGAGCATCGACATCGATGAGGGCAAGCCCTTTTACGTCTCGCGCATCGAGTTTCAGGGCAACACCATCACGCGCGACAAGGTCATCCGCCGCGAGCTGATGCTGGAGGAAGGGCAGGTCTACAATTCTCAACTTTGGGAGTACAGCCTGCTGCGGCTCAATCAGCTTGAATACTTCGAAGCGCTCAAGGTGGATCAGGACTCGGAGGCCCACCAGGATGCCGAGGCGGGCACCGTGGACCTGCTGCTGAAGGTCAAGGAAAAGGGCAAGAACTCCATCGGCCTTAATGGCGGCCTGAGCGGATTGTCGGGCGCGTTTCTGGGTGTGAACTACCAGACCAACAACTTTCTCGGCCTGGGCGAAACGCTCAGCCTGCAAGGCAATCTGGGCAGTGTGAGCCGTACCTTCACCTTCGGCTTCTCCCAGCCCTACGTCCGCAATCGCCCGCTCAACGTGGGCTTTCAGATCTATAACAACAAGCAGGACTTCAACGCGGCAAAGACCCTCTCGACCGCCGCTGGCCTCTCGCCCAACCTGACGGCCGCGCAGCAATCGCTGACGCAGAACTACAACCAGGCCTCCTACGGCACAAACTTCTCGCTCAGCTATCCGCTCAAACGCCATGCATTTCAGCGAGTCGGCTTCACGTATTCGTGGAGCAGGTCGTCGATTACCGCATTCTCCACTGCATCGCAGACCTTCTTCCAGACCATCAGCTTCCGTTCGGGCATTCAGGGTTCCAACGCTCTTGACGGCATCGTCAATAGCTACGCTTCGTTCAGCTACATCTATAACACCATCAATAACCCGATGCGCCCGCGCAGCGGTAAAGAGTTCACGGCCGTGTTCCAAACGTCCGGCATCTGGGGCAACCTGCGCTACATTGCGCCGTTGGTGGCCTACAAGCGCTTCACGTCGATGCACTACCTGATCCCGTCTGCCAACGGGCGCAATGTGCTGGGCCTGCGCGCGCAGTTGGGCTATGTGCAGGGTTATGGAGGCGCAGTTGCTCCGCCCAACAATCGCTTCTACTCCGGCGGCGAGAACGAGTTGAGGGGCTTCGACATTCGCGCGGCAACTCCTTACGGCTACGTCCCCAATCGCACCACCGTGCAGCTGACCAATCCCGACGGAAGTTGTGTTCCGCGCGACCCGACGAACCCTCAATTGGGTCAGTGCATTCAGGTAGCGCTGCCGGTTTACGGCATCTCCTCGATCGGTGGCGACACCAGTCTCACTGCCAACGCCGAGTACAGAATTCCCATCGCCGGCCCGGTGACCTTCTCATTCTTCGACGACTTCGGCATCGACACGGCTCTCAACAAAGGCCAGTTGAAACAGAGCCCGCAGGGATTTGCCACGCTGACAGCACCGCTCTACGGCTGCCCGGTCTTCAACAACGGCGCATGCCAGGGAGGGATTCCCGGCACCCAGGTAGGCTTCCAGAGAGATATCCGGCCTGTCTCCGGCACCAACTTTGTACCGCGCATGTCCACTGGCGCCGAGCTTTCGGTGATCATGCCGGTGATCAATGCGCCCTTCCGCTTCTTCTTTGCCTACAACCCGCTGAGGCTCGATGAGAGCCCCTATTGCAACACGGTCATCCTGGGAGGCAACAAGGAGAGTTGTTCCGCGCAACTGATTACCCGCGACCTCTTCCCGCCGGGGGGCGCGGGCGACTACACCTACCAGGAGTCCATTCAGGCCTATGGGGCGCGTGATCTCTTTCGTGAGCCGCGCAAAACCTTCCGGCTGACTGTCTCGACCACCTTCTAAGCGCGGACTCTGTCTGGCTTCGAGTTGCCGACAGACCCCGCAGGAAATCCGAAGGAGCTTTCCACTCGAATGAAATGTCAAATCGCACTTTTAATCACCTTGACCTCTGGCTTTGTTCTGACCGCCTCTGCGCAAACTCCGGTCGGGTCAGCCCCGGCCGGCCCGGCCAAGATCGCCGTCATCGCGTTCCAGGCGGCGGTTGGCCAAACCAACGAATTCCGGCGTAACTATGCCGACCTGCAGAAAAAGTATGAGCCTAAGCGCCAACAGCTAAAGACCCTCAGCGACGAAATCGACAAGCTGACAAAGCAGTTGCAGACCCAGGGCGGCACGTTGAGCGATGCGGAGCGCGCCAGCCGCGCCAATAGCATCGACGACAAAAAGAAGCAGGCGCAACGCATCGCCGAGGACGCACAAAACGACTTCCAGCAGGAGATGCAGGAAGTCTTTGGCGGCGTGGCATCCAAGGTCGGAGACCTACTCACTTCTTATGCGCAGCAGCAGGGATATACCTTGGTGGTGGACTCGAGCCAGCAGCAACAGCAAGCCCCCACGGTACTCTATTGGAATCCTTCTACCGATATCACCAAATCCATCATTGACGCCTACAACCTGAAGTCGGGAGTGCCTGCTCCTCCGCCCTCGCCGGCTGCTGCTGAGTCCAAGCCCGCTGCCAAGCCTCCAGTCGCGCACTGATGCCGAAGATTCGGTGACCGTCCAATACCGGCAGAGGCCTCGCCAAGCGTGGCTTTTGCCTGCATCTTTACTCAGACTTAAATCGCTCCCGCTGTAAATGGCGGAATTCACGACCTGCTTGTTTGACGCTCCCACCCCCGGCTCCTATAATCCATCTAGTTCCTGCTGACGTCTCCGTCCGCGTCTTTTCCTGCCTTTGCTCCGTCCGGCGCAGAGCCCCGATTGAAGACCGTGAGGTTTCTCAGGAGGCACAGCCTTGGCCTCGCGCCGGGTCGCGAACAGGCCATCAGGAATCCCGAAGGAGCTTTACACTCACATGAAGCGTTCGCTTGCACTGCTTTCCACGCTGGCCTTGGGTTTTGCCCTGAGCGCCGCCGCCCAAACATCGCCTGCTCC